>Ga0207679_10001082_pt1 | contig 17346 bp, 14 predicted proteins | sample KBSC73metaG_FD_184320 | JGI IMG/M metagenome (GOLD analysis project Ga0207679, IMG submission 184320) | Corn rhizosphere microbial communities from Kellogg Biological Station, Michigan, USA - KBS C7-3 metaG (SPAdes) (version 2) | ecosystem: Host-associated > Plants > Roots > Rhizosphere > Soil ... | reverse complement strand
ACAGCACGAATGCGAGCGCCACCTGACTCGTTGCCAGCCCCCGTCGCAGCCGGCCGGTCGCAGCGCCCGCCGTGCCGCCGCGGCCTCCTTCACGAAGTGCCTCGCCAATGTTGGTGCGAGGGAGCTGAGAGATGGGCACGAAGCCGGCGAGCACGCCGACCGCGATCGCGAGCGCGATCATCACGACGACGGTCAGCCAGTCGAGGCCGATCTCGTCTCCACGCGGAAGCAGCTCGAGGTGGAGAGCGCCAATCGAGCGAAGGATCCACCAGCCCGCCAATGTTCCCAACACGCCGCCCGTGAGGGTCAACACTGTCGTCTCCGTCATCAGCTGGCGCGCCAGCCTGGAGGACTCGGCGCCTAACGCGTGGCGCGTCGCGAGCTCACGCGCGCGGCCGGCTGAACGAACGAGCGTCAGGTTCGCGAGGTTGACGCCACCGACGACCAGCACGAGCAGGACGCCACCCCACAACAGGTAGAGCGTCGGTCGCACGTCGCGGGTAACCTCATCCGCCAGCCGCGTGACGACGGTGCGGAACCCCGCGTCGCGGACGATGGGGGCCAATTGTGGGAAGCGCTGGTTGTTGCGCTCGTTCAGCGCGTCAATTTGCTGCTGCGCCTGCTCGAGCGTCGCGCCGGGCTTGAGGCGGGCGATGTTCGTCCAGTTGTTGCTGTGTCGGTACGCATCGCTCTTCATCTCGGCCGTGAAGGTGAGCGGAACCCACAGGTCGATGTCGCCCCACACGTAGCGGAAATCTCGTGCAAGGACGCCTACGACTCGGCGCGGCGTCCCGTCAACGCGAACATCCTTGCCGATGATCGACGGGTCGCCGCCGAACTGTCGCTGCCAGAAGCCATAGGAGAGAACGACAGACGGGTTCGCACCGAGCTCTCCTTCCTCCGCTAGAAACGTTCGTCCAAGGCTGGTGCTCGCCCGGAGCAGCGGAAAGAACGACGGGGTGACGCTGATCGCCGGGACACGCTGTGCGCCGTCCTGGAGGCCGAGCGTCGGGTTGGTGCGAACGTACAGCGCCTGGCTCTCGTAGACGGTCGTCTCGCGCAGCCGATCGAAGTAGTCCGGCACGCCCGCGCTGGGGGTACCAGGGCCTGTCACCGCGTACCCTGCTTTCGGGTAGGTGTTGGACATGAGCACGATGCGCTCGGGCTCCGGGAACGGCAGCGGCTTGAGCACCACCGAGCGCACGATGCTGAAGATGGCCGCGTTCGCCGCGAGACATACGACGAGTGTGAGCAGGGCCGTAGCCGTGAAGGTCCGGTCTCGCGAAAGGCTGCGTGCGGCCACGCGTGCGTCTCGTCCTACATCCGCCAGCCGAGTCGCGAGGGATGAACGGTTCATCGAGGGCTCCGAAGCATCGGGTTCGAAGTAGCGGGGGACGGTCGATCGAGCGACATTACCTCGTACGCGGGTTGCGGCAGTCCCGTTTCAGCGGCCAAGACGTTAGGCATCATGCACTTATCGAACAGCAAGGACGTCGTCCATGCGGGTCGCGGCGCTCTACGACATTCACGGTAACCTGCCTGCGCTGGAGGCAGTGGTCGAGGAAGTGTACACCTCCGCCGTCGATCTGATCATCGTCGGCGGTGACGCCGTCCTCGGACCAATGCCGCGTGAGACGCTGGAGTACCTGCTGGCCGCCCAGATCCCGGTCCAGTTCATCCAGGGGAACTGCGAACGGGAGATGCTCACGCAGCTGGCCGGTGGCGTTCCGGCGAACGTCCCTCCTGCGTTCCGCCAGATCATGCAGTGGGTGGGCGATCAGTTGACCACCGAGCAGCGGCGCCAGATCGGGTCGTGGCCCGTGGGCGTTCAGCTCGAGATTCCGGGGCTCGGTGACGTGATGTTCGTTCACGCGACCCCCCGCAGCGATAACGAGACATTCACACGCCAGACGCCCGAAGAGCCTCTGCTGCCGGTGTTCAGCGGCATCGACGTGTCCATGGTGATCTGCGGCCACACGCACATGCAGTTCGATCGAACCGTCGGCCGGATGCGGGTTCTGAATGCGGGCAGTGTGGGAATGCCGTTCGGCGAGCCGGGCGCCTACTGGCTCGTGCTCGGTCCCGGCGTCCAGCATCGACATACGCCGTTCGATTTCGCGCAAGCGGCCCGCCGCATCCGCGCGACCGAATACCCTCAGGCGGAGGAGTTCGCATCGCACAACGTGCTCCGCCCGCCATCGGAGGAGCGGATGCTTCAGGTTTTCGCCAAGGCGGAGCTACGGTAGATCACGGCTCGCCCCTCGCCCTGATCCGAGAGCGGTTCGATCCCACGCCGCTTCGGCGTTCGAGCGTGCTGTCCGAGCGCGTTCGGATCGACGTGCATCTCAAGCTCGAGGGGGAACTGCCAACGGGGTCGTTCAAGGTGCGTGGTGCGTACTACGCGCTCCGGGCTCATGCCCGAGAGGGTGAGGTGTCGGAGGTGGTCGCGGCGAGCACGGGCAATCACGGTGCGGCGGTCGCGTGGGCGGCTCGCGAGCTCGGGGTGTCGGCCCAGGTTTTCGTGCCTGTCGGGGCCAACCCGGTGAAAGTCGGGCGGATCAAATCGCTCGGGGCGCGCCTCACCGAGGTCGGAGCCGACATCGAGGGCGCTCGGCGCGCGGCGGAGTCGTACGCATCCCGGACCCACGCGCTATTGCTCGATGATGCGACGGACGGTCACGTTCCGATTGGCGCTGGGACGATCGGGCTCGAGTTGATAGAGCAGCTCCGGGAATTTGGGGCGTTGTATGTGCCGGTCGGCGATTCCGCGCTCATCCGCGGCGTGGCGGCTGCGGTGAAAGCGGAGCGCCCGCACGTGCGGGTGGTGGGAGTGCAGGCGGCGGGAGCCCCGTCGTACTACCGCTCGTGGAAGTCGGGTCGCGTGGTGACGACCGACACGGCCGACACGATCGCGGACGGCCTGGCGACGACTCGACCGACCGAGGCCAACGTCATCGCGATTCGGGAGCTGGTGGACGAGATGGTTCTGGTGACGGAGGACGAGATGCGCGATGCCATGCGCCTCCTTCTGTCCAGCGATGACGTCGTGGCCGAGCCGGCGGCTGCCGCGTCGGTGGCCGCGCTGCTGCAGGCCACGGGTGTACCCGATCGCCCCGTGATTGCGCTGATCACGGGGCGGAACGTGGCGCCCGAGGGGAATCCATGAGCGCGGCACACGTGTCCAATCTTCGTACCTACGCCAGGGGGATCGATGAAATCCGCACTGCTGCTGATCGCCGCGGTCATGATGGTCGTGTCGCACCCGGTCGCGGCACAGTCCAAGGCGGCGCAGGCGAAGTCGATCGCGGGGACATGGAACGCGACGGTCACGCTGCCTAACGGCGGCGGGTCGCCGACGCTCACGTTCGCCGTGAAGGGTGACTCGATCAGCGGGACCGTCAAACGCCCGTCGGGCGAGTCGTTCCCGCTCCGGGGCTCGATCAAGGGCAAGGATCTCACCTACAGCTATTCCATTCCGGCGGAGGGGCAGCAGGTCCTGGTAACGGTGAAGGCCACCGTCATGGGCGATTCGCTCAGCGGCACAATGGACTTCGGTGGCCGCGCGACGGGGCAACTCAGCGCGAAACGAGCCAAGTGACCTGGACGGTGGTTATGCCGCTTCCTCTTCCTCAATGCGATCGGTGGCCGCATTCGGGTGCTCGCCCAGGAACTCGACCCACACTTTCTTGATTCGCGGGTAATGCTTGGTCGCCTCGACGAGGTCGAGGAAGCAGCCTAACGTGCGATCGAGCCGCTCCTGAACTGCGGGTTCCTTGAGCGCGTCACCGTCCCACGCCTGGTGCGCCTGGGCGAGCGAGAACATGTCCGGGTAGACGCGCGTTCCGAGGTGCTCGAACGGAACGCGCAGCGCCCACAGCCCGCGATTGCCGCCGACCATGGACGGCGACGCGGACATGAGCAGCGCCTGCTTGCCGTTGAAGGGCTGCGGCCGAAAGCGTGAGACCCAGTCGATCAGGTTCTTGATCGCCCCCGGCATCGATGCGTTGTACTCCGGCGATGCGACGATCAGTGCGTCGGCGGTTTTCAACCGCTCGCAGAAACGGTGCGCGCCAACCGGCGGGCCCGCTTCCACCTCGATGTCGTGGTCGTAAAACGGGCAGTCGAAGTCCCCGACATTCGCGAGGTCAGTCGTGCCGCCCTTGTCGGTGACAAGCTTCGCCGCGAGCGCTGCGAGACGATTGTTGAGCGACTTGCTCGCGAGTGAAGCGCCGAGTACCAGCACGCGCAGGTCGCGGTCCGGAGTGGTCATGAGAGCTCCATCGGGAAATGGGCCGCAAGGAAGCGACGATGACGATCGTTGGGTCCGTCAGCCCGTGCAGGGAACCTGCCACTGACGCGAACGGCTTGCGATCGTCCGCGGAATGGGCTGTCTTGTCAGGGTGCGCTACTCCAGCCCCGGAGCATTCGATGCCGCTGTCCTACGACTACACCGCCATACCCGATCACGTCGTCCCGGTCGCAGCGGAACCGCTCCTTCAACCGGCGCTCGACACGTACGCGAGCGAAACGAACAAGGTCGCGTCCGTGTGGCGCGAGTTTCGGGATGAAGACCTCGCGTTTCGCCCACACGAGAAGGCGAGCGCCGTCGGCGACATTCTCAAGCACCAGCTGCTTTCGGAACGTCGCTTCTTCGGAGAGTTCCTTGGCGTACCAGAGCCGCCGCCCCAGGACGTGCTCCCACCATCGATCACCGTCCCGTCCGCCACCGCGCGACTCGTCGAGCTGGCGATGCCTCGGCTCTCGTTCCTCGCGGCGAAGCGCGCGGAGTGGTGGATGGAGCGCGTCGCGTTTTTCGATGTGGAGCGGGCGCGCACGTGGATCTTCTGGCGTCGGGTGCTTCACACGGCACACCATCGCACGCAGCTCACGGTATATCTGCGCATGATGGGTCGTGCGGTGCCCGCGACCTACGGTCCCACGGGCGACGTGAAGTGGGAGGGCGCCGACGCAACGCATACGGTGGACGCCGCTGGCCGAAAGTAGCAAGCGTGGCGGAGTTCCCGTAGTCACCTAGTCGAGACGCGGCACGCCGTACCGCGCGAGGAGCTGATCGATCTCGGCGCGGTGCCGCGTCAGGGCCGAGTCCAACGACGCGCGGAACGCCGTATCGCCTTTGCGCAGACCAAGTGCGATGTCGAACACGAACGGCAGCGCCCGGCCATCCATTTGCGGCTCGACCGGCGTCAGTGTGAGCGGCACCGGCGAGCGCCGCGCCCAGTAGCCAGCCATCGGGCCCCAGGCGATTGCGACATCGATCTCACCGCGCGCGACCGCATCGACGATCCGCGAAGGTGGGCTGTCTGTCGTGTAGTCGCCGTAGACCGTATAGCCTCGGACATTCTGAATGATCCCGCGCCGCGCGAGCGCGTGGGCCGGCGGCGTGTTCGCGCCGTCATCGCCGATGAGCTGTACGCCGACGCGCACGCGGCGGAGCACCGAGTCATCGAACGACCGAACAGTGACGCCGCCGTTGCGTCGTGTGATGAAGACGTAGCTCGAGCGGTAATACGGCGCCGTGCGAAGGACCATGTCCATCGTCGCGGGCACGCCCATGATGACGTCGCAGGATCCGCTCTTGAGCGTATTGCGAACGAAGCCGCGACGCTGTGCCCACCAGGTGTACTCGACCCGTGCATGCAGGTCGTGGGCGATGAGGGAGGCCAGGCGGTTCTCGAAGCCTTCCCCGCGCTCGTTCGAGAAGGGCAGGTTGTTCGGGTCCGCGCACACGCGGAACGCGCCTAACGATCCAGGTGGTCGTGCGCGCGCGTCTGCGTGCGTGCCGGCGGCCGTTCCCATGGCAACGAGCACGGCAGCGCCGGCGCTCAGGCTACGGAAGGGAAAAGACATACAGGATTCCTTTTACAGACGGCGCGGTGTGCAGAAAGTGTACCCAGTGCTATTGCGCAGGCCGACGCACGCATATATTCTCGACATTGTCTATCAAATGAGCGCCATGCTCGGAGAGCTCGAACAGATCGTCCTGCTGGCCGTCATGCGGGTCGGCGACGCCGCGTACGGTGTCCCCGTACACGAGGAGATCGTTCGCCTCGCGCGGCGCGACCTCACGCTCGGCACTGTCTACAAGACGCTGTCGCGACTCGAGGAGAAGGGATTCGTCCGGTCATACGAGGGCGAGCCGACTCCACAGCGCGGCGGGCGACGCACGCGGTGCTTCGCGGTGACCACAGCCGGACGTAAATCGCTCGAGTCGACGCTCGCGACGCTTCGTCGCATGACCGTCGGCCTCGATGTGGGACTCGAGCCCACCTGACGCGATGAGCCGACCGACGCTGCTGCCGTTCCGTCTGCTGGAACGATTTCTCCCTTCGTCCACCGCGGACGCTGTCGTGGGCGACCTCATTGAGCGCCAGGTGACGGGTGTGCGCCTGTGGCGCGAAACGCTCGTCGCGGTCTGGCACCTTCGCGACCGTGCCCCGAAAGAGGTGGAGCTCATGTCGTCGTTTCTTTCCGACCTACGGCTTGCGGCGCGCCTGCTCGCGCGCGCCCCGACATTCACCGCCGCTGCCGTCCTCACGCTCGGCATCGCGATCGGCGCGACGGCGGCGATTTTCAGCGTCGCGAACCCCGTGCTCATCCAGCCGCTGCCGTATCGCAACGCGGACCGCGTGATGGTCGTGTGGGAGCGCGAGCGCGATGGCTCGCGCTCGACCGTCGGGTTCACCACGATCCGCGACTACGCCAGCCACGCGACGACGTTCGAAAGCTCGGCCGCGTTAGGCGACTGGCAGCCGACGCTGTCCGAGGGGGCCGAGCCAGAGCGGTTGCAGGGGCTTCGCGTGTCATCCGCCTACTTCCACACGCTCGGCGTACAGCCGGTACTCGGTCGCGATTTTCGCGCGGACGAGGATGTGCCGGGCGCGCAGCGCGTCGTCATCATCAGTCACGCGCTCTGGCAGCGACGATTCGGTGGTGATCCGTCCATTATCGGAAAGCCGATCTCGATCGGTGGGACGCCCATGCCCGTCGTGGGCGTGATGCCTGAAGGGTTCGATGACGTCACGGCCCCGGGCGCGCAGATCTGGCGCATTCTCGGCTACGCCGTCACTGACCCCTACGCCTGCCGTACGTGCCGCCACCTGCGCATGATCGCTCGGCTCGCGCCTGGCGTTACTGTCGAGCGCGCGCAGAGCGAGCTCACGAAGGTCCACAAGGCGATAGTGGCCGAGCATCCGGAGGACTACAGTTCGACCGATGTGCTGGTGGCGCCACTGCAGCAGGAGGTCACGCTGCAGTATCGGCCGGCGCTGCTCGCCCTCGGTGCAGCGGTGGCGCTCATGCTCGTCATCGCCATCGCGAACATGACGAACCTCCAGCTCGCGAGGCTCGTACGGCGCAACGAGGAGTTTGCAATCCGAACCGCGCTGGGCGCCAGCGCGCCTCGTCTCGCGCGACAGCTGCTCACGGAGGCGATGCTCATCGGCGTGCTCGGTGGGCTTGCCGGACTCGCCGTCGCGTGGGCCGTGATTCCCGCGCTCGTCCGGCAGCTCCCGTCGCAGCTGCCACGGCTCGGCGCGATTCACCTCGACCTGGCGGCGCTCGGCGTGATCGGGGCGATCGTCGTCGCGCTGACGGTGGTCGTGGGGCTCGTACCGCGCCGGGGGCGCGTGTCGAACATCGCCGATGGCCTCCGTGCCGGCCGGCGCCTGACTGGAACGCCGCATTCCGCCGTCCGCGCAGGCCTCGTGGTGGCGGAGCTGGCGTTCGCGCTGATGCTCCTGGTGGGTGCGGGACTGCTGGCGCGGAGCGTCATTCGTCTGCTCGACGTGGACAAGGGGTTCGACGCGTCGAACCTGTTGACGCTCGAGTTCAACGCGGTGGGTCCCCGGTACAACACCAACGAGGCCGTGTTCGCCTATCACGACAAGGTGCGCGACGCCGTCCGGTCGTTGCCGGGCGTGATGAGCGTCGGCGTGGTGAACCAGCTGCCGCTAGGCGGGAACATCGACATGTACGGGGTCGAAGCGCAGGACAAACCCGAGTCTGATCCTGCCAAAATTCCGTCGGGGGATCGGTTCGTCGTGTCGGCCGATTATCTGAGCACGATGCGGATCCGCGTCGTGGCGGGTCGCACGTTCACGCCCGCGGAGGAGCGCGACACGGTCAACCAGGTCGCGCTCGTGAGCCAGGCGCTGGCGACGAGGCTGTGGCCGGGGGAGAGCGCGATCGGGAAGCGGATCAGGATGGGCGGCCCCGAGCGTTCGTTCCGAACGATCATTGGCGTGATGGGGAACGTGCATCACGCGGGGCTCGACGCGACGCAGCTCAAGCAGTTCTACGTTCCGGAGCGGCAGTGGTTCTTCTCCGACAATCAGGAAATGCTGGTGGTGCGCACACGCGGTAACCCGACGGCGCTGGCAGGGGCGGTGCGTCGCGCGATCCTGGAGATCGATCCCGCGCAGCCGATCGTGAAGATCGCGGCGATGGAGGAGGTCGTGGCGGCGTCCACGGCACAGCGACGCCTGGCGCTGACGTTGTTCACCTGCTTCGCGATGGCGGCGCTGCTGCTCGCGGTGGCGGGGATCTATGGCGTCCTGGCGGGCAACGTGGCCGAGCGGACGCGGGAGATCGGGCTGCGTGCGGCGTTAGGCGCGACGCCGGGCAAGATCCTGCAGCTCGTGGTGGGGCAAGGTCTCCGGCTGGCGGTGATCGGGCTGGGCGTCGGGTTGTTCGGCGCGTTCGCGCTGACGCGTTCGCTGCGGGCGCTGCTGTTCGGCGTCGGACCTAACGACCCAGCGACGATCGCACTGGCCACCGGTGTGCTGCTCGCTGCGGCGCTGGCTGCGTGCTTCGTGCCCGCGGTGCGGGCGTTGCGGGTGGACCCGAGCCAGGCGTTTCGGAGTGACTAGCCGAATTGGGGACTCCGACCTTAATTCGCGGCGCATGAGTAACGACAAGACCCAACGCAGATTTCGAACATCGATTTCGCCGATGTTCGCAGATTTGCTCCGCGGGCAGTGACGCCTCCGACGGCAAGTCCGGTCTCTCATCATTTTTCTTGTTCAACGACCTCGGGAAGCCCATGCGTCCCGAGGTCTTCTCATTCTCAAGCCCAGCTCGTTGCGAGTGGAGGTTTCAGGGCTGAGGAGCGATCCGGCTGATCCGCTCCTTCCGTCGCATCCGTTTCCCCCTTCGTCTGTGGAGCGGGCCCTCTCAGGTTCCGCGGATCATCAGGTGCGGATCATCGGGTGCGGTCATCAGGTTCCCTTCGACGGCTTAGCCATCGTGGCCGGGTCGAGCTTCATCGTTGTAGCCGCCTTGGCGAACCGCGGGTCATCGCGAATGGCGTCGAAGATCGGCGCGTTGATCGACATCGCGTAGAGCCACGGGTCCTTCTCCTGCGCGGCGCGCGTGAGCCATTTGAGGGCTGCGTCGCGATCGCCAAGGCCAGTATGGGCCATCGCCATTGCGATCGGTGAACCGCCACGGCCTTTCGCGCGTGCCTCGGCCGGCGCGATCGTCGCGCGGGCGCTGTCTGCCTGACCCGTCTTCGCCAGGCAGAACGCGAGTGCCCCGAGGAGCGGGTCGAGCCCCGAGCCCAGCGCGACAGCTCGGCGGAAGCCGGACGTCGCAGGGTCGTACTCGCCGGCGAACGCGTGCGTGAATGCAAGGAACGCGTGCCCCGTCCAGAGCGTCGAATCGAGCTCCACGGCGCGCTGGCCCGCGAGGATGCCGTCCTGGTACCGACCCGCGAGTCCGAGCGCGTAGCCCAACTCGGCGTTGATAATGGGAGAGAGCGGCTCCAGTTCCCGCGCGCGCTCGAGCTCCGCGACGGCTGCACGAACGTGACCGGTGATGATCAGCACCTCCGCGTACCACTGGTGTCCGGTCGCATAGGTACTGTCCAGCGCGAGCCCGCGCCGGAATTCGGCGGCGGCCGGCTCCCACTCACCCGTACTCTTGAGGATCAAGCCTAACGTCGTGTGGGCCTCGGCCAGGGTGCTGTCGAGCGAGAGCGCCTTTTCGGCTGCCTTGCGTGCAAGCGGGAACGCGCTGTCTGCCGGCGTCGATCCGTAGATGGGGAGGAGGCCGAGCGCGTCGGCGAGGCCGGCGTAGGCCCGGGCGAACGTCGGGTCGCGGTCGATGGCCTGTCCGAAATAGTCGGCGGCGCGGTGCAGCGCGTCGTTGCCGCGCTGATGCCAGAAGTAGCGCCCGCGCAGGTACAGGTCGTAGGCGGCGAGGTCCTCCGTCCCGGCCGGAACCGTTCCCTTTGGCAATCCCTGCTTGTTAGGCGTTGGCGCAAGTGCCACGCGTAACGCGCTGGCGATGCTTCCCGTGATGTCGTCCTGGACCTGGAAGACATCCTTCATCTGGCGCTCGTAGGTGTCGGACCAGAGGGCGAGGCCGTCGCTTGCGTTCGTGAGCTGTGCCGTGACACGCAGGCGGTCCCCCGACCGTCGGATGGTGCCCTCGAGCAGGGTCGAGACCTTCAGCGTCTTCGCGATCTCCCGGGCGTCCATCCCCTTGCCCTTGAGCGCGAATACCGACGTGCGGGATGCGACGCGGAGTCCGGGAATCTTTCCGAGGGTGCTCGTGAGCTCGTCCGTGATGCCTTCGCTGAAGTAGCGGTCACTGTCGCTGCCGCCAACGTTCTCGAGTGGCAGGACGGCGACCGAGCGTATGCCGTCAGCCCCTGCCGACGTTGGCGCGGAGCGGCGCGACATGATCACCCCCGCCGTGGCGGCGACGACGAATATCGCGCCGACGGCAAGCGCGAGCACGTTCCGGTTGGTCCGCGCCGGCGTCGCCGCGACGGGCGCCGCGATGCCTAACGCCGAATGGCCGCTCGAGACGAGCGCCTGGTCGAGCGCCTGGATGATCCCGGTAGCTTCCTGCGGGCGCCTGGTGGGATCCTTCTCGAGGCAGCGGCGCACGAGCTCGACGAGCGGCACCGGCGCGTCCGGCCGCGCGACCGACAGGGGCGGCGGCGTTTCGGTCATCTGGGCGGCGAGCAGCGCGGCGGGCGATCGGCCGGCGAACGGCGGTTTCCCTGCGAACAGCTCGTACGCCATGACGCCGAACGAATAGATGTCGGCGCGATGGTCCGTGTTCGGGTCCGCGGCCGCCTGCTCGGGCGCCATGTACATCGGCGTACCTAACGAGAAACCGATCTGCGTCAGCGATCCGCCGGGTGCCGTGCCCTGTCGGGCCGTCGAGATTGCCTTCGCCACCCCGAAATCCGTGACGACCGCGGCCCCGCCGGACAGCAGCACGTTGTCGGGTTTGATGTCGCGATGGACGATGCCGCGCTCGTGCGCGTACGCGAGGGCGGTCGCGACGTCGCGAAGGATGTTCACGCCTTCGGTGATCGACATCGACGTGCCCGCGTTGATCATGTCGCGCAGCGATCGTCCTTCGACGAACGGCATGGTGAAGAACGGCACGCCATCGGCTTCGCCCGCCGTGATCACGGGAACGATGTGCGGGTTCTGCAGCTTGGCGACCAGCTGGATCTCGCGGTGGAACCGATCGAGGCTGACGCCGCCGGCGAGATCTGGCGGCAACAGCTTGATCACGACCTGGCGATCAAGTCGTCGCTCGGTAGCGAGAAAGACGTGGCTCATCCCACCGCCACCGAGCTCACGCTCGATGGCGTAGTCGTCGCCGAGTGCGGCCTGGAGGCGGTCGCGAAGCTCGTCAGGCATGAGGTCGAACGATAGGGGTCGGGCGTTTGACGGGCTAGCGAGACTACTCGGGAACTGGGAACTGGGAACTGGAGCCCTCTGCCGGGATGATGAGGATCCCTCGCCTGACGGCTCGGGATGACAGTTGTCATTCCGAGCGCAGCGAGGAATCCTCAGGCTCCCGATCGAAGGGCACGGTTCCCCGTTCCCTGTTCCCGCTGTCCCGTCAAACGTCTGAAATTCGAAACCGCGTGAAGCGTCTGACACGCACATTCTCGCCTACGCGCGCCGACGTTTCGTTCACGAGATCGCCCATCGTGCGTGATGGGTCGCGGATCCACGGCTGCCCGAGCAGCGATGCCTCCGTCGCGAGTGTATCTGCCGGTGTGGCCGCGACCTGCTCGGCCACGTAGCGCACCAGCGAACGAAAGTCGTCAGTGCGCGCGACGAAGTCCGTCTCGCAGTTCACCTCCACGAGCGCGCCGACCTTGGCGTCGTGGTGGATGTAGCTGCCGATCTGGCCTTCGCCCGTGAGACGCGCGGCCCGCTTCGCTGACTCTGCGGCCGCCTGCGCTCGCAGGTGCTCGATGGCCTGCTCCATGTTGCCCTCGGCCTGCTCGAGTGCCTGACGACAGTCGAGCATGCCGGCTCCGGTTCGTTGCCTGAGCTCCTTGAGTTGCTGCACCGTGATGTGTGACACGGTTTGGTTCCTCCACGGTGTGGTGGTTGGTAGATGCAAAACGCCCCATCCGCGCCAAGCGCCGGATGGGGCGTGGGATTGCCACTCCCGGCGGGAGGTGGTCGTCTACTTCATCCGACGTCCTCCCGGCTCACCTGCACCAAGCGCCAATACCGCCGCGGGTCTCGAAGACCCTCGGCGTCTCGCGCGTCGAGCTGGGTGCAGATGGGGTGAAGGATCATTGGATTCGGTGGATCGATCGGGCGCACAGTCTACAATCATCCCGCACGCGATTGTCAACGACGACCGGCAGCTACTCATTTTCGCACACACTTGCTTGGCGGGGCGGGCAACCCCGGAGGGCCGGCTTTAACGACAAAGGGAACGCAGAACGCTCGAGAACGCCCGCTGGCGCGGGCGGCACGGAATGACGCAGAAGCATGCGCGTTCTGCGTTTCCTCGGTTCTTGGCTCTACCTAACGCGATGCCATGACCGAGGCGCGACGATGATCGTTCAGAGAGACTTCGTTTTCACCAGCGCCGTGATCCGGTCCGCCGCGCGAAACGCGAGCGCTTGAATCGTCATGGTCGGCTGACCGCGTCCCGACGTGACGAAATTGCTGCCGTCCACGATGAACAGGTTCGGCACGTCGTGCGCGCGATGGTCCGCGTTCACCACCGACTTACGCGGGTCGTTGCCCATGCGACACGTGCCGAGGAGGTGGGGGCCTCCGCCGTCGGGGCCGCCGTATTCGCCGGCGACACTGAGAGCACCGGCGGCAGTCAGGAGCTCTTCGCCACGTTTGCCGAACCACGCGCCGAGCTTGAAGTCGTTCGGATGGCCCGTGAACGTTAGGCGCGGCGCGGGGAGACTCCACGCGTCCTTCACCTTCGGATCGAGATCCACGCGGTTGTTGGGCGTTGGCAGGCTGCTCATGTGCCCGTACACGCTGAGCGATTTCGTGAAGTAGTCGCGCGCGCGCTTCTTCCACGCGCTGCCCCACGTCGGCTCGCCGGGCCAGGTCGCACCACCGGACAACGGCGTGTAGCCACAGCGGAAGTCGAACCCGCCGCCGCCATAGAGACCTAACGAGGCTGGCATCTCGTACGTGTCCCAGACCACGCGCGATACGACGGCTCCCTTCCAGCCGTTGATCTCGTGCTCGAACAGGCCATCGCGGAGTGCGCTGCCGTTGAACATGATGTTCCGCCCGACCTGCCCACTCGAGTTGGCGAGGCCATCAGGGAATGCGGTCGTTGCCGACATGAGCAGGAGCTTCGGCGTCTCACACCCGTTGGCGGACAGCACGACGGCTTTCGCGCGTTGCACGACCTCCTTCTTGTTCTTGTCGAAATACGTCACGCCCGTGACGCGCCCGCTGGCATTCGTCTCCACCTTGCGGGCGTAGCTCAACGTCCGAATCTCGCAGCGCCCCGTTGCTATCGCTTCGGGAATCATCGTGACGAGCGAGCTCGATTTGGCGCGCACCTCGCACGCGTTCCCGATGCAGATGCCGCAGGCCACGCACCCCGAGCGGCCGCGATACGGATGCGAGAGGATCGCCATTGGCGCGGGCCAGGGGTGCATGCCCAGCTTGTTCGCGCCGCGCTCGAGCAGCACGCCCTCGGACTTGATCGGTAGGGGTGGCAGCGGGAACGGCTTGGTCCGTGGCGGCTCGAACGGATTGCCGGCGAGACCCGAGACGCCGATGTCCCACTCGACCTTCGTGTAGTACGGCTCGAGGTCCGCATAACGAATCGGCCAATCCGCGATCGTGGAGTCATCGGGAACGCCGAACCGTGTGGCCTGCTCGAACTCGAGCTCGGGGAATCGCCAGTAGTTCGCCGTGAAATGCACGGAGCCGCCACCGACGACGCGTCCGTAGTTGTTCCAACTGCTGATCTTGGCTTCGTCCTTGTCGGTCTTGCGACTGGTGCCCGGCTGGTCCTTCCGATTGTTCGTCAGGGCCTTGTCGGGATGCATCTCTCCCCAGAATTGGTCGTGACTGAAGTCACGCTCCGTGAGGAACGGCCCCTGCTCGAGCACGACGACCGAGAACCCGTTGTGGGACAACTCGCGCGCCATCACGCCGCCCGCCGCGCCAGACCCGACGATGACGAAATCCACTTCGTCCGTCGGGGCGTACGTGCGCATTGGCGGCAGGAGGCGGACCGGCTCGTCCTTGTGATGCGGATGCCCGCTCATTCACGCCCTCGGTCGTAGTAGCCGAACGGCGGCGCCCAGGAATACCGGTCCTCGTACCCGATGAGCTTCCAGCCGATCTTACCGAAGTTGCCGCCGTGCTCGGGATGCGCGAACATGCCGGTCATCGTGATCCCCCGAAGATCCCGGAATACGTCGGGCTTGAGCCGCTCCAGCTCGCCGATGGCGTCGATCTGCTCGTTAGGCGTCAGCGCGAGGAATGCCGCGCCGTCGGGGCGGTAATGGGACGTGAACTCCGTGAAATCGGCGAGTGTTTTCGCGAAGTCCTTCTGATTGTCCTTGAAGATCGTCGCGAGCGCGTGATCGATGAATCGCACCACCTTCGCCTCACGCGCGCCGGGCGTGTCGTCCGTGGGGATGAGGTGCGCGGTGATCACATCGAGCAGCTTCGCCTGCTCGGCGGTCAGGCACTCGTACGGCGCCGACTCGGCAACGCCGGCCGCGTAGGCGCTCACCGCACTGAGCTGGGACCAGCTTGCTGCGCCGAGGGCGCCGGCCAGGCCGCCGGCCATCGATTGGACAAAATCCCGTCGTTGCATGGGCGCCAATGTAGGCGTGGGGACATCGTCTGTCGATTACGCGGTGAAACGGGGTGACTCTACCGACGGCCGGCGACGTCGACGAGGGCCCGATAGATCATCTCGGTCCCCTGCTGCAGCCCCTCGATGCTCACCCGCTCGTCATTCCCGTGCATCCGCGTGAGGTCCTCGGCGTCGATGGGGTACGGATAGATCCCGTACACCGGGATGCCGCGTGAACGCCACGTCGGCGCGTCGGTGCCCGCCTGGAACAGGTACGGCGTCACGTCGGCCGAGAACTGCTGGCGAGCAGACTTCGCGAGGGCGCGGTAGAGATCGGTGTTTTCCGACGACGGCGCCAACCCCTGCGGCCACGGGATCGTGTTCGACGCGCGCACGTCGATCGTCGAGTCTCCGATCACGCGCTTGAGGTCGCGCACGACGTCCTCCGCCTTCGCTCCCGGGATGAGGCGCGCGTTGATCGTCGCCTCCGCCGAGCCCGGAATCACGTTGCCCCGGAAGCCGGCGTTCATGAGTACGGGCGCGAGTGTGTTGCGCATCAGCGCGTGGAGCAGGGGATCCTTGCTGATCTCCCGGTCGGCCCGCTTCACGCGCGCGGAGTCCGTGCCTAACAAGTCGGCAAAGTATCCCGACATGGGCGGCTGGCTCGTCTTCGCCAGCGTCTGGAAGAACTGGCGCGTGCTCGGCGTGAGGAACAGCGGCGTCTCGTAGGCCGAGATCTTCGCCAGCCCTCGCGCGAGCGCGAAGATCGCGTTGTCGGGCCGCGGCATTGACGCGTGGGTGGACGTTCCTTTCGCGGTGAGGATGATCGGGATCGCGCTCTTGTCCGCCGTCGAGATGCTCACGTACCGCACGCGCCCGTCCGGTCCTTTCATGATCCAGCCGCCCTCGTTGAGGGCGAACTCGCAGTCGATCTTCTGCCACGCTTGCGACGCCAGCCAGGTCGTGCTGTACGGGCCGCTCTCCTCGTCCGCCTCGGCGAGGAAGATGATGTCGCGATCGAGCGGAACCTTGCGCTCGGCCACCATCATCGCGGCGCGGGCGAACACCGCCATGCCGCCCTTGAAGTCGAGCGCGCCGCGCCCGAACACGTAGCCGTCTTTCACCACGGCCGCAAACGGATCGACCGTCCACTTCTCGCGCTCGACGCCGACGACGTCCGCGTGCGCGGCGATGAGCACGGGGCGCTTCGACCCGTTGCCGCGCAGCCGCGCGATGAAGTGTGCCTTGCCGCTGTCGGGTGTCTGGACGATGTCCACCTCGAACCCGAGAGCCTTGAACTTTGGCGCGAGAAGGTTCGCCACACTGCCTGTATTCCCTGGCGGATTGGACGTGTTGGCTCGTATCAGCTCGACGAGCAGGTCCGCGGTAGGGTTGGACGCCTCCTGTTGCGGTGCCGGCTCGCGTTTTGGTGTGCTGCGGGCCGCGATGGCGAGCATTCCGACGACTGCCAGTCCGGTGACAACGGCGAGTGGACGCGAGCGGAGCGTCATCAGGGCACCTGTGTTCGTGTGGTGGGACGGATAGTCGGTGGTGCGTCAGCCCAACGCCGTGAGAAACACGGAGTCGCTCTGGATGGCTTCAGGCGTGTCGCGCGGAGAGTAACGCGTAAGGACCGCGCCGTCACGACCCACGAGGAATTTGGTGAAGTTCCATTTCACGGACGTGGTGCCGAGCAGTCCTGGTGCTTGCCGCTTGAGTGCGGCGTAGAGTGGATGCTCGTTAGGCCCGTTGACGTCGATCTTCGAGAACATCGGGAAGGTGACGTCGTACGAACGCGAGCAGAACGCCCGGATGTCCTGCTCGGTTCCGGGCTCCTGCTGCCCAAACTGGTTGCAGGGGAACCCGAGCACCGTAAGTCCGCGATCTCGGTACTCGCGGTAGAGTGCTTCCAGTCCGGCGTACTGCGGCGTGTATCCACAGTTGGTGGCGACGTTGACGATCAGCAGTACCCGTCCGACATACGGCTCGAGCGTTGTCGCCTCGCCGGCGATCGTCGTGATGGGGATCTCGTAGAGCTTGGCAGCGTGACGACTGCCAGAGTGCTGATGTGTTTCCATTGCTGGAACATTGTCATTCCGAGCGAGCAACGCGAGTCGAGGAATCGCCGTCGTCCCGACCGAGGGCCCCGCCTCTCTACCGGGATGACTGCGATTCCTCGCCTGCGGCGCCTGCCGGCGCCTCCGCTCGGAATGACACGCGCCTCTGGCCGTCGTCCGTCGCCCCTCGTCCGTCCCCCGC
>Ga0207679_10001081_pt1 | contig 17348 bp, 6 predicted proteins | sample KBSC73metaG_FD_184320 | JGI IMG/M metagenome (GOLD analysis project Ga0207679, IMG submission 184320) | Corn rhizosphere microbial communities from Kellogg Biological Station, Michigan, USA - KBS C7-3 metaG (SPAdes) (version 2) | ecosystem: Host-associated > Plants > Roots > Rhizosphere > Soil ... | reverse complement strand
CTAGTAACAAGACCTGCTGAACAGAGGCTCCCAATACTTTTCGAATTCCTATTTCCCTGGTACGCTGTTCGATCACGAACGCCGAAAGACCGAACAAGCCAAGACTTGCGATGATGATCGCAAGGACAGCAAATGCGGAGAATATTTTTTTTGTCCGTTGTTCACTTGCATACAAGGCGGCAAACTTCTCATCAAGAAAATTATATTCAAGCGGCCCCGGTGGATTGAATGCATTCCATTGTTTTTTTAGGTCGGCCAGGAATCCTTTTACATCGCTGCCCTGGACCTTAATGATCAGTCCTCCGAAGTTTCCTCCGAGCATTAACAGCAGGGGCGCCACTTTTTGTTTAAGGGAAGCATAATTAAAATCTGCAACAATGCCGATCACCCTGAATTCCATCTGCCCTGACCGAACGATAGTCTTTCCTACGGCATTCTCATTTGTCCATCCGAGTTGTCGCACAGCGGCTTCATTGATAACAACACCTGAAGAATCAGTCGGAAAATCTTTTGAAAAATTTCTGCCTTTTAAAATTTGAATACCCAAAGTGCGTAAGTAATCATAATCTACATGGGCAATGTTCCCATGAATTTCTGTTCCGTTTGAGTTTTCATTTTTTGGATAGATCTCGGTTCCATCCATAATCGGGCCGCCCGGGACTGACCTAGAAATGCTTGCTGATAGAACCCGGTTATCCTGTAATAACTGTTGCTTAAAAGCCGTTTGATCTTTGCCTAACAGTCTTGCATCCGGGAGAAATAAAACGAGGTCTTTATCGTACCCTAATTTTTTATTCTGCATATAATGCAGTTGTTGATATATAATAATAGTAGCAATGATCAATGCGGTTGACACAAAAAACTGGAAGACGATCAAGCCGCTACGTAATGGTTTTTTCTGTGAGCTCTGCATCGAAGCGCCCTTTAATACTCTGATCGTATTAAATGATGATAGGAAGAAGGCGGGATAAATGCCAGCCAGTATTCCTGCCGCGAAACTTACAAGGAACACAGTGAGGATCAATTTATAGCTCAGGAAAAAACTAAAACTGATATTTTTATTGGCGAGTTGATTGAAGTAGGGCAATAAAAGGAATATCAGAACATAGGCCAGTAACATCGAAAAAAATGTGAACAGCACAGACTCTGTGAGAAATTGGAGGATCAACTGTTTTTTCACCGAGCCCATTACTTTACGAATGCCGACTTCTCTCGCACGTTTGATGGCACGGGCGGTGGAAAGATTGGTGAAATTAACGCAGGCAAGAAGCAAAATGAATAAGGCCAGTACTGAAAAAATATAAACGTATTGCATATCACCATTTGGCTCGAGTTCCATCTTTGTGTTCGAGCGCAGATGAATGTCGGTGAGAGGCAATAATGTAAATCGGAATGTGTTTACGGATTTTTGTGCTTCGGCGAGGCTGACACCCATATCATGCTGGATCTCGGGAACAACATATTTCGCCACGAGTTGAGGGAATTTTGCTTCCAATTGCCTCGGGTCGGCATTTTTATTTAACACCAGGTAAGTATAGTACCCCACATTGCTCCAGGTTTTGTTTGGGTTGGGAAAAGACGACTGACTTAAAAAAGCATCAAAATGAAAATGTGAGTTATCAGGGACTTTGTCAATGACACCGGTGATCTTATAAATTACGTTGCGCGTGCCGATCAGCAAAGACTTGCCCATCGCATCTTCGTTGCCGAAATATTTTTTTGCAAACGCTTTCGATACGACTATACTGTTCGGTTGTACGAGGGCATCGGCTGTACGTCCTTCAATGAGGGGGATCGAGAATACCTGGAGAAAGTTAGAATCGGCAACAGAAAGATGCTCCTCTTTGAATTGCCTGTCATTATATTTTACAAAATCACTCACCTGCCATAACCTGGTAAATGTCCTTACTTCCGGGAAGGTATTTCTTATTCCTTCGCCAACGGCTACATCTACAAGAGGATAAACAGCTACATCCCCATTGCCGGTAACCGATAACTGAACGCGGTAAATATCCTTCGCCTGAGTCGGGTATTTATCATAGCTTAATTCGTTGATCACGAATACCGCGATCAAAACAAAACAGGTCAGGCCGATGGCAAAGCCTGAGATATTGATAATCGAAAAAACCTTGTTCTTCGACAGGTTACGCCAGGCCATCTTAAAATAGTTCTTAATCATTTACTCAATTTTTAAATTTTGAAATTGGGAGATTGGGAAATTGTATCCAAAATTTCCCAATTCGCCTTTTCCCAATCATTCGGTTCTGAGACTCTTTGCGGGATTCGCCACCGCTGCTCTTACCGCCTGGAAGCTTACTGTTAGTAATGTGATCACAACAGAAGTCACCATCACCACCGCAAAAACTCCAGCACCAATGTTGATCTTATATTGATAAGTTCTGAGCCAGGTATTCATTAAATACCAGGCAATGGGAATGGCTATTACGCTGGCTATTAAAACAAGCATAACAAAATCTTTTGAAAGCAGTCGCCAGATGTAAAGAGTACTTGCTCCAAGGACTCTTCTCACGCCAATTTCTTTGGTCCGTTGTTCTGCCATGTATGACGCCAATCCAAACAATCCGAGGCACGAGATAAAAATTGCTATCACAGTAATTATTGTAGCAAGATTGGCTACCCATTCCTCGTAATTAAATTTTTTAGCATATTCTTCATCTGCAAACTGGTATTCGAATTGAGAAGTATATTTTTCAAAAATTGGTTTGATAGTATTGATCATTCTTGAGATCGATATATTTGGGTTTCTCCGCACGATCAGTGAATTCACCCAGTCCGTGGAGAATTTGATGATCATGGGTGCAACGGATTGAAAGGGTGACCCCATTTGCAGGTCCGGCACCACACCTATTATTGTTTTGTTTTGCCCATTCCATTTTATTGTCTCACCAACCGGGTCTTTTAGCCGCATAAATTTTATGGCAGCTTCATTGAGAAGAACTGCTGCTGAGTCGGTCGAGTAATCAGGAGAAAAATCCCGGCCGGCAATCATTTTAATACCCAGTGTTCTGGTAAAATTATATTCGGTAGCAATGGTATTGATGCCTGTGGTTTTATCGGTTGGTTTACTTCCTTGCCACTCCCATCCGTTTTGGCTGCAGCAAATTTCCGTTGCAGGCGAGTTGGATTTACACATCGAGTATACCGCTCCGCCGGCGATCAATTCATTTTGCAATGCCTCGAAATTTTTGCTCAGGTCTGCCGAATAATTGACTGATATCAATCCATTTTTATTGTAGCCGGTTGGGCGATCTTTTCCATGTTGTAGTTGGCGATAAATGATGACAGTACCAACCATCAGCACAACTGCACTTGTAAATTGAATAACGACCAGTATTTTCCTGGGCAAAGCACCGCCGCGTCCTGCAATCGCCTTTCCTTTTAAAACCTTTATCGGGTTAAATGATGAAAGATACAAGGCTGGATAGCTACCGGCTATCAAACCTGTTAAGATCGTAAACGCAATTATAAAAGACCAAAAGAAGGGATCGGTGATAAATAAATTCATGTCTTTGCCGGTAAGCCTGTTGAAGTAAGGCAAAGCAAAAAATACAATGGCGACTGCTAAGATAAATGCGATCACTGTAATGAATATTGATTCGCTAAGAAATTGTGCGATCAATTGGTTGCGTAAGCAACCGACTACTTTACGAATTCCTATTTCTTTTGCCCGCTTCGATGAACGTGCCGTGCTTAAATTCATGAAATTGATACATGCAATAAGTAACACGACAAATCCAAGTATCCCAAACAGCCTGACATATTTGATGTATCCGCCAACATTTTTTCCATTTACAAAATTTGTGTATAGTTTCCATTTTGACATTGGAAACAGTTCGACCTGGGGTTTAGCTGCCTGCATAGTCTTATCATCCGGAAAATGAGCCAGGATAACGTCCTTCATCCGGGCATTTACATTTTCGGCATTTGCATTGTCATTTAACTGTACAAATGTTTGCCATGAATTATTTCGCCAATCGTTTTTAAAGTTCCTGGCTTCAGGGTAAATGTTTTCCTGGAGTTTCCATGGAATTAGGTAATCAAAAGCAAGGGAGCTGTTTTTAGGTTGCTTCGTGACCACAGCTGTCACGGTAAGATCTTGCCCGTTATCCAACTTTACTATTTTTCCAACTGCATTCGTCGTATTAAAAAGTATTCTCGCTGTTTCATCAGTCAATACAATTGAATAAGGATCACGGAGGGGATCTTTATTGCCATATAGTACATGGAACGAAAACATACTCATAGCATCCTGGCCAATGAAAAAGCCATATTTTACAAGTTTTTTATCAGCGCCCTGTAGTAAATGTCCCCCACCTCCATCGCACATGGCTACCGCCTTGAAATCGCCGTATTTTAATTTTAACTCGTCACCTAATGAAAAAGGCGTTACCCAACTGGTTAATATTTCACCCTCGTTTGATTGATGCATGATGACCTGGTACAGTGAGTGGTAATTTTTAAAATGCTTGTTAGCAGAAAGCTCATTGTACATCCAAAGACCAATAAGCATTGCCACAGCTATGCCTACTGCCAGCCCTCCAATGTTTATAACAGAATAAATCCTGTTTTTAATGAGGTTTCTCCATGTTGTTTTGAAGTAGTTCTTAAACATAATCTTTTATTTTATCAGTAATCAGTAATGAGTAAATCACTCATCAATGATCACTCATCCCGATAGCTATCGGGACTCATTCAGTTCGCAATGACTTGACTGGATTCGCCAACGCCGCTCTTAAACTTTGCCATCCTACTGTGCACATTGCGATAGCCATTGTTATTCCTATTGCCAGTATAAATATTAGTGGTCCGATTTGTATATGGTATTTAAAATCTCGCAGCCATGCATTCATCAACCACCACGCTACAGGAGCCGCCACTACGAATGCCGCAACAATGAGTATTGAAAATTCTTTTCCGAAGATCCAGAGTATTTCGGTGACGCTGCTGCCTAATACTTTCCGAATACCGATCTCTTTTGTTTTTTGCGCCGCCATAAATGATACAAGGCCGTATAAGCCGAGGCAACCAATGAGGATCGCTATTAATGAAAATGCACGGATCAACTTCAGCATTGTTTCTTCTGTTTCATAAAATTCAGCGATGCGTTCATCCAGGAATTGGTATTCGTAAATCTTGCCCGGATTCATGCTACTCCATTTTTTTTCCAGCGCGGGCAGTATGGTTCGAATGTTTTTCATATTGATCTTTACAGCATAACTTCCATAGTTCTGCGAATAGGAAGTAATGCAAACTGGATTTATATCAGAGTGAAAAGATTGGTCATGAAAATCTTTCACCACACCTGTGATGGGCGCCGACCTCGAACCGCCCTGGAAATATATTTTTTTGCCCAACGCATCCTCGGGGGATCTCAGTTGCAGCTTTTTTACCAGGGTTTCATTCACAAGAAATTCACGAACGGTATCGGATGGGAAAATATTTCTGCCAGCAACCAATTGCAATCCGAAGGTGTTGATATAATTTTCGTCACCAGCCTTGATACTTACTTTAAATAATTCATCTTCTGTTCTTGTATCGAATCGTATGGAGGTCGACCATGTGTTTTGAGAGGCAGGCGCGTCAAAGCAAAGAGATACAGTTTCTACGCCCGGAACATTGATCAACTCATTTTGTAACGTCTTCTGTGCTGCGCCTAATGAATCAGCACCCAACGGTATCATCACGACGGCCTCTTTGTCAAAGCCTAGATCAGATTGTTTCACGTATAACATTTGTCGCGTAATGACGATCATTCCAATGATCAGAATCAAGGAAATGGTGAATTGAAAAACAATCAAACCGCGACGAGTGTTGAAACCAGCTAAATTTTGACGGGACAATTTTCCTTTCAATGCGGCGACCGGCTGAAAACGGGACAACACCAGGCCCGGATAAGATCCTGCCAGGAATGTTACCACGAGAATGAGCAACGGAATAAAAAGCAACAATTGAATATCGGTAAAGAGGTGGATGGTCATTTGCGTCTTAAACCATGTATTCACATACGGCAAAACCAAGTAGGCGATGCCAATAGCGACAACTGTGGCAATAATAGTTATCACACCTGTTTCCGCCACAAACTGGCGGAACAATTGTCCACGCAGGCTGCCTAACACTTTGCGTATGCCTACTTCTTTCGCACGCCGCAGCGCTTGAGCAGTAGCGAGGTTTACAAAATTCACACAGGCGGTAATGATCAAAAAGAGACCAATGAACGATAATACCCACAAGTTGCGTTTTTCCATTACACCACCATAGCGGCTATCAAAATGAACTTCTGATAGTGGCTGTAGTTTATAATGATGAACATTCTTGCTTTTCGACCTGTATTTGGTTACATAGGCAGCTAATAATTTTTCTATTTGTTGCGTCGACATATTCGGTCGAAGACGGGTAAAGCATTGTAACTCGGTCGAAATTCCTCCCCACGCATTATCATCTGCAAACCATTCGTTCAGGCTTTTCATCGTTGCCCATGAGGCATATATCTCTGATTTCAGATCAGTGTTCACAGGTATATCTTTTATTACGCCAGTTACTTTGAACAGGGTTTTGTTTTCAAGCTTCAATGTTTTACCAATTGGCGCTGCGTTGCCAAAATATTTTTTAGCTAACCGTTCAGTGAGTACTGCCGTATTTGGTTCGATGAGCGCAGTTTTCTTATCGCCTTGTAAAAAAGGAAAGTTGAATATGTCAAAAAATTCCGGCTCGGCGATTCCAATGCCTTCCTTTTCCTTGTACTTTTTAAGTTCGTTACCATCTTCAATATTAATTAAAGCATCATGGTAGGTAACAACACGAGCTACCTTTTCAGCAAATGCATAGTCATTACGAAATGCTTTCCCAAATGCCGGTGGTACGCTCCCGGCGTAGCTTATATCGTCCCTGTGTTGCTCTGTTACAAACCGGTAGATGCGACTTGCATCTTTGTGAAAATTGTCGAAACTTAAATGATATTTTACCAGCGTGAACATGATGATACCACAAGCCATGCTCATGGCCAGCCCAACCACGTTTATCAGGCCATATATTTTATGCCTGGCCAGGTTGCGCAATGCGATTTTGAGATAATTTTTGATCATAAAAAAGCTTTTAGCTGTACGCTGCAAGCTGTAAGCTTATGGCTTGCAGCTTGTAGCTTGATTATTCAGTTCGAAGACTCTTCACCGGATTCGCCAACGCTGCCTTCATCGATTGAAAACTTATTGTTAACAATGCAATCACGATCGCGAGCAGCCCGGCAAGGACAAATACCAACCATCCGATATTTATTTTGTACGCAAAATCCTGCAACCATTTGTTCATGAAGTACCATGAAGCAGGAGTTGCAATAACAATTGCAATGACAACAAGCTTCATGAAATCAAAAGCGAGCAGGCGCAGGATACCCGTTACACTTGATCCTAGTACTTTGCGAACGCCAATCTCGCGCCTGCGCATTTGGGCAGTATAAGCAGCAAGCCCTAATAAGCCAAGGCATGAAATAAAAATGGCAATGCCTGAAAAAATATTAAACAGTAAAGCCGTCCGTTGTTCCGATTGATACAAACCTTTGAACCTGTCGTCCAAAAAATTGTATTCAAATGGAAAACCATGGTTGTATTTTTTCCACTCGGATTCTGCAGCGGCAATCACTCCGCGTAAATTTTTACCGGTTGTCTTAATATAGATCTGTCCATAGTTTTTTGCCTGGCAATAAAAAATTGCCGGTTGGATCTTATGTCTCATGGAAGAAAAGTGAAAATCTTTAACCACACCTACGATAGTTCCCTCGGTTTTCCAAAGCCTGAATTTTTTTCCTATGGGATCGGTTAGCCGTGCAGCTTTTACCGCTGATTCATTTAAAATGAAATGCATGGAGTCTGCTGCAGTCCCGGTAAACCCCGACCCCTGCAATAGCTCCATTTTAAAAAAGGGGATAAAGTCTTTATCGACATTCATGGGACTTAGCATGAGTGTTTCGCCGTTCTCTTTTCCATCCCATGAATTATCTCCCGTTTGTCCGCCATAATTGATAATATTTATACTTGCCCACGTAACATTTGAAATACCGGGTTGTTTTAACAGGTCTGCTTTTATTGCGTCGAAATGGGGAGTCATGTTGATCGTCCATAGTGACAAAACATTTTCCTTGTCATAACCCAGTTGCTTTGCCCTGATAAATCTCAATTGATTCCCGATGACAATCGTGCCCGTGATCAGGATAATGGAAAATGCAAACTGTATTACAACGAGGACTTTTCTAAAAGCAGCATTGCTGATGCCTGCCGAGATCTTTCCTCGTAATGCTTTGATAGGCTGAAACGATGACAGTAGAAGAGCGGGGTAGATACTCGATACGATCAATGTGCCTAAAATAGTGGCTGAAATAATCTTCCAGATGTGGTAATCTGTAAAGTCAACTCGAATATTCTTTGACGAAATTTGATTGAATAACGGTGTTAAGAAGTAAACGAGCGTCAGCGCCAATGCAACCGCTAAAGCAAATAATAAAGTTGTCTCTACAATGAATTGCATAAACAATTGCCATCTTGCTGCGCCAACAATTTTGCGTAAACTCACTTCCTTTGCGCGGGCCATGGAACGTGCTGTAGAAAGGTTTATGTAATTGATGCATGCAATGGCTAAAATGAGTATTGCAACAATGAAAAACATTCGTATGATACTTATTCCACCATCGCTACCATCGGCGTGATACAAATGAATTTTTCCAAGTGGCAGCCAAACATAACCGATATCGGTGTCATCTGACTTCATCCTTAAGTGGATATCGCGCAATTTTCTTGCAAAGCCATCAAAAGAAAAACCCGGTCTGAGCAGGAGATAGGTGTCATAATCAAATTGTACAAAATCATTGTCAATATTTCTTCCCTCTGTGTTGCCAGTGTATCTTTTGTGAGCGAGTAAACTCATCGGGAAAAACATGTTGCCCTGGATACTCGAATTTTTTGGGAAGTCATTTATGATTCCGGTCACCTTAAAATTCACGCTATCATCAGCGACAATGATCTTTCCTATTGGATCTGCATCTCCAAAATATTTTTCGGCTGTGCTTTGCGTGATAACGATTGAATTATTGTCCGGAAAAGGATTCGTTGCGTTACCCCTGATGAGTTTGAAATCAAACATCGAAAAGAACGACGCGTCAGTAAAGTGGTTTTGTTGTTCATTGAAGATTTTATCACCGTATTTGAACAGTCCATAAAACGGGTTATAAGTGAAACGAGCGACATCTTCCACACCTGGGATCTGTTTTTTTGCAAGAACGCCGATGGGTGCCGTTGTTACAGGCCACAATTGCCGGCTGGTGCCTGTGCCGACCATATTTTCCAGCTTATAAATGTGAGAGGAATTCTTATGAAACCTGTCATAACTGAATTCGTCCTGTATCCAGAGCAATAATAAAATACCGATCGTGAGGCCTACTGAAAGACCGCCTACATTGATAAGCGTATAAAACCTGCTTTTTGAAAGATTTCGCCAGGCGGTTTTGAAATAATTTCGAAACATATCCTTAATTTTTGTCAATGGTGAATGGTCAATTGTTAATGAGAGTTTTCGTTGATGGTGAACCCATTCACAATTCACCATTCACACGCTCATTCGGTTCGTAACGATTTTACCGGATTAGCCACCGCCGCTTTTATCGCCTGGAAGCTTATTGTGGCCAAAGCGATGATCATAGCAATAAATCCCGCCAATAAAAACATCCACCAGCTAACATTGATGCGATAAGCAAAACCTGTCAACCAATTATTCGCTGCCCACCAGGCTAGTGGTGAGGCAATAACAAATGCAATGAACACAAGCCATAAAAAATCCTTTGATAATAATCCAAACACCGACGCGGTATTAGCTCCAAGTACTTTTCGTATGCCGATCTCTTTGATTCGTTGTTCTGCTGTAAACATGACAAGACCAAGCAGACCAAGACAGCAGATAAAAATGGCAATGAAAGCAAAATAACCCGAGAGTTTGTTGATCATTTGCTCACTGGTATATAGATTATTGTATGCTTCATCAAGGAATTGGTAAGTGAATGGAAATTTTGGATTGAACTGTTTCGACAAGGAGCCAAGGCTCTGCAAAGCCTGTTGTGTTTTAAGTGGCTCAATTCGCACAAGCGCATTTCCCGAACTCTCATCTTCACGCATGCGAAGGATCAGTGGTTGAATGGGATCATGCAGGGAGTTAAAATGGAAATCTTTTACAATACCAATAATAGTTCCCTGCTTGCCCCAAAAAGTAAATTGTTTCCCAATGGGGTCATTGTACTTAATCACCCTTAAGGCGGATTCATTCAGTAGATAACCGGAAGAATCAGTAGGGTGGTCTCTTGAGAAATCACGGCCCTGCAGTAGTTTCAGATCTAGCGTCTTTACAAAATCGTACCCGACAGCCGCCCACACAAATAAATTCTTCTCGTCAGGATTTTTATTTTGCCAATCAACATCTGATGTTCCGCTGGTCAGTTGAGTAGGAATTTGCGTGATGCGTGTAACGACTTTAACACCCGGAATATTTGCAGCTTCCTGCTGGAATGCGACGTACTTGCTCAACAGTCTCCCCTGCAACGGGATGCTGATCACATTGTCTTTGTCGTAGCCTAAATTTTTTGTTTGTATATAATTGATCTGTTTCGATACAACGATGGTTCCGATGATCAGCATAATTGAAAGCGTAAACTGGAATACAACGAGAGCTTTGCGAAAGAAAGCTGCGCGGGTACCCGCCTTTATGGAACCTTTTAAAACTTTCATTGGGTCAAATGAAGACAGGAATAGAGCTGGGTAGCTTCCTGCTGCAAAGCCAGTGATGAAGGTTAAAATTAAAAGAGTGAACCAAAATGAAGGATCGGCAACTGGCAATGAAATATGTTTCTGTGTAAGACCATTGAACATGGGTAGCAACATCAGCACGACTGCCAGCGCGGCAATCAATGAAAGGAAAGCGATCAGGATCGCTTCGCCGATAAATTGTTTGATCAATGACAGCCGGATCGCCCCGGCTACCTTCCTTACGCCGATCTCCTTTGCTCTCTTCATAAACCTTGCGGTTGTCAGGTTCATGAAATTGATACAGGCGATCACCAAAATAAAAAGAGCAATAATGCTGAAGAGTTTCACGTATTCAATTCGTCCACCGTCAATTTGCCCGTTTTTAAAATGTGAGTGCAAGTACATTTCGTCAAAGCGCTGGATGCCGAGTTCAATGTGAAAGCCTGAGCGTTGTTCTTTATAATAACTATGTAAGAAATTCCTAAGCCTCGCTGAAAATCCATTTATGTTCGCTCCCGATCGTAATGCGACAAATGTTTTTGGCCCATCATTTATATTGATACTCCAGTCTTTTAGCCACGGATTGTCGTCGAGATAGGCATACCAGTTGATGAGGTAATCGAATTTTTGTGAAGCGTTGATACCAGCATTTTCAAATACCGCCGTTATTTTAAAGTCTCGTTTATCGTTGAAGCGAATGGTTTTATTGATGGCGTTTTCTGCAGTGCCAAAAAAGCTTTCAGCCATTTTTCTTGAAACGGCGATCGCAGAAGGAGAATTCAGTGCTGTTTGCGCATCTCCTTGCAATAACGGATAGTTGAACATTTTAAAATAATCATCCCCGGCCCAGCCGCCTACTTCTTGAATCACTCTATCTCCAAGTGTAAAGCTGTTTTGGTTGACCCATCCAAATCCTGATGCATATTCGACTTCGGGGAATACTCTTTTTATTTCATCTGCCGCCAGGCCGGGTGTTGAATGATATACGTCAACTTTATCGTCATAGAACTGCCGTTCATAGACGCTGTACAACTGCGATGAATTTTTGTTGAACGAATCAATGTTGTATTCACTCTGCACCCAAAGCAATATCAGGAGACTGCAGGCCATGCCAAGCGCCAATCCAGAAATGTTTATAAAGGAGAAAACTTTATTTCTTCCCAGGTTGCGTAGCGCTGTTTTTAAATAGTTTTTGATCATTGCGAAATTTTGAATTTTGAAATTGGGAGATTGGGAAATTGCAATTCCGAAATTTCCCAATTGCACTTTTCCCAATCTACTCTGTTCTCAAGCTCTTCACAGGATTCACAACCGCCGCTCTTATCGATTGAATACTTACGGTAACCAATGCGATAAAAACGGCAATGATCCCGGCTGCAATAAATACCCACCATTCGATGTGCACGCGGTAAGCAAAATCCTGCAGCCAGTTGTTCATAAAATACCAGGCTAATGGTGTTGCGATCAATATCGATATCAATACCAGTTTTAAAAAGTCTTTTGATAATAAACCGACGATCCCGGAGACATTTGCGCCCAATACTTTGCGTATACCGATCTCTTTTGTTTTACGCTCAACGACAAATGTGGATAGTCCAAATAACCCGAGGCAAGCGATCACCAGCGATAACAAGGCGAATCCATAAAAAATGCCTTCCATTTTTTGTTCGTTGCCATATTGTTTTGCGATCTCATCCTCAATAAAATTGTATTGAAGCGGAACGGCAGGTGCGAGGTCACTCCAGGTCGCTTTCAATCGCGCGATAGCTTCATCAATATGTGTTGCGTCGACTCTTAATGAGATGCGACTGCCCCTTGTTGCATAACCGATCCTTAATGCTTCAACTGGTTTATGAAGACTTTCAAAATTGAAATCTTTTACAACCCCGACCACGTATTGCGTCTCATCACCTTTGCCGAAAGGTTTGCCAATTGCATTTTCAGGATTTTGCCAGCCGAATGTTCTCACGGCCGCCTCATTCACTAATAAAGCTTTGGTGGTATCAGTAGGAATATCCTTTGAGAAGAACCGTCCTGCTGCCAGCTTCATGTCATAAGTTTTGAAGTAATCAGCATCCACCGACATTCCATAAAGACTGGTAGAGATCTCTTCACCTTTCAGATTTACCGTCGTTGTCCATCCATTGCCAAGACCTCCCACCACATTTGATCCATGCTTCGCGACATTAAGAATGTAAGGGCTTTTTAAAAGCTCATTTCTTATCGAAGAATATCGTTGCAACACATTCGCATCACCATTAAACTCAACTTGTATAACAGCCGTACCATTAAAGCCAAGGGACCTGTTCTTTATATAATTCATCTGTTGCGTGATGATCAGAATAGACGCAACGAGTGCAATAGTGATAGTGAACTGGAAGACGACCAGGGTTTTCCTGATCATGTTTCCTTTCCGGCTTTGAGAGAAATTTCCCTTTAATGTAACTGCGGGCTTAAAGGAAGACAAGATACTCGATGGATATAATCCTGCTACCGTGGAAATGAAAATGATAAAACCCAGAAGTAGCAAACTATTGGTGGTGTTCAGTGGAAAATAGTAAGGCTGACCTATCCAGGCAGAGAATTGTGGGAGGATGGTCTTAAAAATGATCACTCCTAAAAAAACTGCCAGTGTACAAATAATAAGAGTTTCGGAAAAGAACTGGCGGATCAGCTGTGGTTTTGTAGCGCCGATCACCTTCCGAACGGACGTTTCCTTTGCGCGTTTGATCGCACCTGCGGTTGTCAAATTGATATAGTTGATACAAGCAAGCAATAAAACAATGATCCCGATAATAGAGAAAATATTGACTCTTGCCATGCTGCCATTATTGCCCGCATCATAACGTAAATGTGATTTTAAATGAATATCACGGATAGGTTGCAGATAGTATTGATAGGACATTTTATTTTCCTTCCAATCCTTCTCTTCAAACTTAAAAGCGACCTGGTTAATTTGTTTCTCTGTTTCCCTCCAGTGCACGGGATCAGATAACTGCACATAAACATTCGGCCACCCACCAACCCACAGGCTATCGATATCAAAATTGTATTGATCCTTCATTCTTTTCTTGAGAAATGCAGAAGAAAGAAGCATGTCGAACTGGATGTGGGAATTGACAGGAGGATCCTTTGCAATGCCTGTAACCGTTACGGGCGTATTATCAATTGACATCGACTTGCCCAGGGGATCTTCGCTCCCAAAATATTTTACTGCTAATTTTTCTGTGAGCACCACTTGGTCGAATGATTGAAGACATGTTCTTGCCTGTCCTTTCTTTAGATGAAATCCAAAAAATTCAAAAAAATTTGGATCAGCATGTATAATGTTTGATTCAAAGAACTGTTGCTCCCCGGCTTTTACCTTGTATTGGTCACCAAATAATCGGCATGCAGATGTCACAGCGGGCAATTGATTGGGTAAATGTGCACCAAATGCCGGGCCCGATGGCGCTTGTGAAAAAGATTCGCTCTCGCTTTTGAATGTATTTACCAAACGGAAAATTTTATTTCCGTCCCGATGAAAATTATCAAAGCTTAACTCTCTTTGAAGCCACACGCCAATTAACAGGCAGACCACAACACCTATTGCAAGTCCACTTACATTTAAAATGGTGAAGGTTCTATTCCTTGTGATGTTTCTCCAGGCAGTTTTAAAATAGTTTTTGATCATTTTAAAAAGCTTTTAGCTATACGATGCAAGCTATAAGCTTGTGGCTTGCAGCTTATAGCTGGTTACTCAGTTCGAAGACTCTTCACGGGATTCGCTACTGCTGCTTTTATCGCCTGGAAACCTACCGTCAGTAGGGCGATAACTATTGCAAGCAGACCAGTCAACAGGAATACCCACCATGTGATATTGATCCTGTATGCAAAGTCCCGCAGCCACTTACTCATAAAATACCACGCAAGAGGTGTGGCGATTATAAAGGCAGTTACTACTAATATGATGAACTCCCTGGAGAGCAGGCGGATCAAACTTGTGACACTTGCCCCCAACACTTTTCTTATTCCTATCTCTTTTGTTTTGACTTGTGCGGTATACGTGGCTAAACCAAAAAGACCAAGACATGAAATCAAAATAGCTGCAATCGCAAACACGTTAAATAACGTCCCTGTCCTTTGATCATCTTTGTACATCCTGTTAAAATCGTCATCAAGAAAAGAATATTCGAAAGGGACTTCTGAAGGGTATGTTTTCCAAACCTTTTGCGCACCAGCAATAGCCTTTGCAGCATCTTTGCCTGTTGTCCTTACATACATTGCCCAGCCCGCGGGATCATAATAAAATATCGCGGGCTCTATCGCTGCTTTCAGAGACGAATAATTGAAATCCTTTACGACGCCTATGATGGTTCCCTTACCGTCCCAAAGTGTGAACGATTTGCCAATAGGATCTTTGATACCTGCTTGCCTCACAGCTGTCTCATTTAATATAAAATGAGCCGAGTCTGCAGGCGCACCGGTGAAATTACTTCCCTGCACGATTTTCATTTTCATCAGCGGAATAAAATCTTTGTCGATCGCGTTGGGGTGGATCAGGAATGACCGGTCCTTTTCTTTTCCCTCCCAGTATGTATCGCCTGTTGTACTATTTACTCCCGCAATGGTACCGGATATAGAAGCGGCGCCCAGCACACCCGGTTGCTTTAAGAGTTCATTGCGCACAGCCTCAAAATGACCACGCAATTCGTTTCTTAATCCAAAGACAAATACATGCTCTTTGTCAAATCCAAGGTCCTTCTCTCTCATATATTGCAGTTGCCTGCTGATGACAATGGTTGAAATGATGAGGCCCACTGAAAAGGCAAATTGCGTAACGACCAGTACTTTTCTGAACGTGGCTCTTTTTATTCCCATCGAAAGTTTTCCTCTCAGAGACTCTATCGGTTTGAAAGATGACAATTGTAATGCGGGATAAATACCGGACAAAGCCAGCGAACCGATGATGGCACAAGCCACGACCATTAAGACAGGGCCATTTGAAAAACTAAATAAAAGATTCCTGCCGGAGATCTGATTGTACAGAGGCAACAACAAATAAATAATAACCAGGGAAAGGGCCGATGCAAATACGAACAATACCAACGATTCGATAATGAATTGTAAGAATAGCTGTGCTCTTGCTGCTCCAATGATCTTGCGCATGCTTACTTCTTTTGACCGGAGCATAGACCGTGCAGTCGAAAGATTTACATAATTAATGCAGGCAATACATAAAATGAGAATAGCCACAATAAGAAATATTCTCACTGTCTGCAATGCACTGGTGTTACCATCAGCGGCGATCAAATGAAGGGAGGGAAGGGATTGAAGAGTAAAGAAGTTATTTTTTACATCTACATCTGCTTTTCTTTTGTCAAGGTACAGCTTTGATATTTTTTTTGAAACGATCTGCGGGTCAGCGTCTTTTCGAAGTTGGAGATAGATGCGGAAATAATAATTGCCGAGATCTTCATCGATCGTCTTCCAGTCGCCATTGCCACCAAATTGCCCGGCATACAAGCTCATTGGCAAAAGCATGTCATACTGCATGCTTGAATTTTCCGGAAAATCGCTCATCACACCACTTACTGTAAAATTGCCCTGGTATGTTGTAAGGATTTTACCCATGGCAGGCTGATCACCAAAATATTTTTTTGATTCGGATGAACTAATAATAATAGAAGTGAGATCAGGGAATGGTTTTGCTGCATTGCCTTCAAGCAGTTTGAAATCCAGAACGGAAAAGAATGTTGAATCGACAAAGGCTAATTTCGATTCATTGAATTTTTTATCCTGATATTTAAAAAGGTATTGTTCGTAAATCTCATTTACCCTGGTTGCGTTTACGACCTCAGGTAATTGCTTGCTAAAAATAAGCAAAGGACCCGGTGCACCTTCCCATACCTGCGCACTCGTGCCTGAGCCAAGGTGGGAATTGATCTTGTAAATGTTATTTGCATTACGATGAAATTTGTCATAGCTCAATTCATTCTGCACCCATAAGAGGATCATAATTCCTACTGCTAAGCCAATGGCAAGCCCGGTAATATTGATAGCAGAATAGAATTTATTGTTTGTTAGATTCCGCCACGCCGTTTTAAAATAATTTTTGATCATAAAAAAGCTTTAAGCGATACGCTGCAGGCTATAAGCTTATGGCTTGTAGCTTGCAGCTTAAATTATTCTGTTCTCAACGATTTTACAGGGTTGGCCAACGCCGCCTTGATCGCCTGGAAACTTACAGTTACCAGTGCAATTAACATCGCCAATACTCCCGCCATCGCAAATACCCACCAGCTAATATTAATCCGATAAGCATAGTCCTGTAGCCATTTATGAACGGCGATCCATGATAAGGGCCACGCGATCAGGACAGCTATCAAAACATATTTTAAGAAATCTTTTGAAAGCATCATCACAATATTTTTTAGTGATGCGCCCAACACCTTTCTTATGCCCACTTCTTTTATTCTTTTCTCAGCGGAATAAGAAGCAAGACCGAATAACCCAAGGCAGGATATGATAATCGCGAGTATAGCCAGTGAACCGACAATGGTACTGATC
>Ga0207679_10001080_pt1 | contig 17365 bp, 10 predicted proteins | sample KBSC73metaG_FD_184320 | JGI IMG/M metagenome (GOLD analysis project Ga0207679, IMG submission 184320) | Corn rhizosphere microbial communities from Kellogg Biological Station, Michigan, USA - KBS C7-3 metaG (SPAdes) (version 2) | ecosystem: Host-associated > Plants > Roots > Rhizosphere > Soil ... | reverse complement strand
ATGGCCGTTGGATTCGCTCTACGGGCCTTCTTCCTCGCTACCGGAGGGGGGCTATCCATGGCAAATTACATGATGCACGGAGCAGCCGAATCCTCCAATTCGGCCTTATTTACTTATACTTCCGATTCCTATTTGGTAGAGGATTCGGCCAGTTCCGGGCGTAGTAGAAGTACCACCTCGTCGGTCAATCAACCGCTTCAGGGGGAACAAGCTACGCCTCCCGCTCTTCCTGTTATGCAGGAAGCAGCTAATCGGGCTCCGCCCTACGTCCCCTACCCCCATCAACTAAATGAAATAATAGGAGGGGATAGCGTAGAATCCATTCAGAGGCGGCTGTTGGGGACTAATTGGAATCCTTCAGCCCATGACATAAGAATGGCCCGGATTCAAGCCGAAGACCTATTTGAGGTCAAGGTTGACATAATCCGGAAGATGGCGGGCCTGCATCCAAGTGGCGATTGGATGGGACGGGGGGCGCGGGCCCTGGACAACCCCCGTACGGCCACTGGTGAAGAACACTTGGCTAGGTTGCATCAAATGCTTGACGACCTACAGAGCGGGAATTTTCCATCTGCAACCTTCTGTCGAAAGAGTCCGCTTACGGGCGGGTGAGGATCAACACTCTGCCACCTAGACATGGCTCAAAACGAAGGGGTAAGGCCAAGTGTTCTTAAAACAAAACTCTCAGTGCACTTCGGAGCACGGTCTTCCGTTAGGTCCTTTACGGACGACGAAAGCCAGCCCCTTGGCTATACTCTACTCTTCGCCTCCGGCTGTTCTTTCCTTTTGGCTCGGCGGAGCTGAGCTGGGTTCCATTACACTCTGTAGGAAATGCATAGACAGTCCACGCAGCAAACCGAGGCCCTGCGTGCGCCGTACGTACCGCCTACGAATAATAGGTAGCCCCACCCCAGGCAGAGTTTGTGAGCCGTGTAATAGGCGACCATTTCGCGCGGTTCGGGGGGCACTTGAATAAGCCGCCGGCACCCGGCTGCGTCTTTACCCCTATCCAATTTTTGGGCCAATTCCCCCTTCGTACTACCAAAAAATGAGATTCTTGCCGAATCCGAGTTTGCTGCTCCAACCATTACAAAACTAATACCTATTCTGTTTAGTACTTCAGGTGCTTCTCTAGCGTATAATGTAAATCTCGTAGCGGATCAATTCCAACGAGCCTTTCAAACTAGTACTTTTTGTAATCGACTCTATAGCTTCTTCAATAAACGCTGGTTCTTCGATCAAGTTTTGAATGACTTTCTAGTCAGATCGTTCCTGCGTTTCGGATATTCAGTCTCATTCGAAGCTTTAGACAAGGGTGCTATTGAGATATTGGGCCCTTATGGTATCTCGTACACATTCCGACGATTGGCCGAGCGAATAAGTCAACTTCAAAGTGGATCTGTTGTGCGAAGAGTGCGTTATGAACCGTGGCCGCCTACCTGCTTTGGTTGGTGGGGGCGGCTCCTCCGTTGTGGGTAAACGGGAAACCCGACTCTACGAACCCGAGGAAAGGCTGCACAGCTTCCGTAGGGTCGTTAAGACCGGAGCTTTTTGTAGTGCTAGCAGGAATGCAAGTGAATGAATCCAATCCCCTTTCAAATCGGCGAGGTAATACCTTATTGAAGTAGGGCACGCTACGGCAACACAGGACTGACGGGGTGGGGGCTTGCTGTCTACTTGGCGAGCCTTCACTGCCCCCTTCTGTAACTTCCCTTCTTTCGTCCGTCCACGAGGCAGTCAAAAGAAAGAGAGAAAGGGGCGGCTATAACGCAGGAGTCGTGGCGGTTGTATGCCACAAGGTCCCTATAGACAAGGGGACAAGTGAATCATCGCTTTTGGGCGCAGGCAGCCCTCTACCATCCATCCCATTGCATTCCTCTCATAGAGTACTGTACCGTCTCAGACCAGATACATCTATGGAAAGAAAGGATTTCATAGAAAATATTCATTTTTCTCTTTTTTTGGATCCCCATGCATTCCGTTATTCCCGTAACTATGGATTGGATTGGATTGGATTGATTGATTGTCCCTACCTAACTAAATGGTAGTGGTCTAGGGAGCGCAATTGCTAGAGCACGGGAGAATGAAGAGTAATGATTTAAGCAAGAGCAGCCGGACGGACTACTATAGTCAGTCTAGTGACTACTATAGTCTTTTCTTTCTTTGTAGTTAAGTAATAATGTTTGGTATAGCAGCCTTTCCGAGCGAGTCTCTGGGATCTCCTGTAAACCCCCATGATGTGGTAAAGGGAGGGAGGATATTAGGGGAAGCAGTGAGTGGAGATTCCCCTGCGGAGAGCCGGATGAGGGGAGACCCTCACGTCCGGTTCGGAGGGCGGGGATATCCCGACCCTACTATCATTATGCCTTTGCAATGTTACTTGGTTCAACTCCATTTGTGACCTTTTCTCGTATGTGGGACTCTCTATCTTCTTGGGTAGATTCTAGATCGTCTTTCATTTTGTTAGTGAGTAGTTTTATTATTAATAAGTCAAGTCAAGAATAATAAGAGAACTGTAGGAGCTTGCCAGGACGGCTTGGTAAGCAAGCTACCTGTTATGTAGGCGCCAACTCCCAGTTCTTTCTCTTCTTTCTTTTGGCGGCATGGCCAAGCGGTAAGGCAGGGGACTGCAAATCCTTTATCCCCAGTTCAAATCTGGGTGTCGCCTGACCCACAAAATACTTTTTATTTCTTATTGTACTGATTGAACTCTACAAATTCTTGCCCTGCATAAGCAAAGGAAAAGAACTAGGCCTGTCGATACTGGATTTTTCTGAATGCCTTAAAGTCTGATGTATAGTTTCAAAAAGCAAGTCGTTTTTTCAAGACAGTGTTTTTCATGCAAGGGTAGAGTCTCAATAGAAGTAAGGACTAGGTGTTTTAGCAGCACTGGTTTATGCATAATAGCTAGGTAAGAAAGCACAGTATTCGAGGGTCAGTAACTAGAACTAATAGAAGAGATGGGATAGTGATATTTCTTGAAATAGATATATATATGGGATAGTGATATTCCTTTCACCGAGCAAGAAAGAGATGGGATAGCTGATATGAACTGTCAAAGAAAAGAAGGCACTCATCTTTAGCGTGGATATCATAGGTATAAATGAAAGAAACAACTTCCTGATTCCTGTTTCTTTAGCGTGGATAGGATCTAATAAGCAAGCACCGGTCAAGTAGAAGCAGAAGCAAGGTAGGTCAAAGATAAGTCACGGATAGAAAAGAAAAGCACTGCTTTCCTGTAGAGGAAGACTCTCTTCGGGGAAGAGAGGATTGATTTCTCGGACAACAGCGAAGGGAAAGAAAGGGAGAAGCAGAGGAAGAACATCCGGATTGAGAGCAGGTAGGACTTTTGACCCTATACGTTGACCCTAGAGAATCATACTTTGATCAGATTCAGATCCGCCAATGAGGAGAGTGACTCGGATGCAGATACTTACAAGTGCCAGATGCGCTAGACGGCTTTCTAATAAGGTTGGCTTGGATGAAGCGAATGTTGTTGTGATACGGCTCTCTTCTCTTCTGCTGTACTAACGAGAAGACTAACGAGAAGGGCTTTCTTTCCTATGAACCGAGGAAATGGAATGCATGGTTGCCTCTGGCAGAGCGGTGGTATAAGACTATCATACCTCACAGAAATGTACCCCCTTTCAATGTATGGCGGAACCCTTAATCAGTGAAGTGATGGTCCCAGGGCCAGAATCTCCTGCTGCTGAATTCTTGGCTGAGAAACAGCAAATGATTGCGGCGCGGAAGGAAAATTGAGCTCAAGCCCGGGAAATTTGCAGATCAACACAGAAGTGAGAGATCTTTGCGGTGATATGGTCTACCTTAAGCTACAGCCATACAGGAAAATTCTGGGGTCAGGAACGAAGCTAGCTAGAAAGTTCTATCTTTCTTATTCTTCAGAAAATTGGTCCAGCAGCCTTGCGCCTCACACTGCACAGATTCACCCAGTCTTCCATGTGAGCCAATTTCAGAAGCATCTTGGGCCTAAAGCTGTTCCCACTTCCTATGGTCACCTCAGATGATCAAAACGGAACCATTTGCAGTGTTGAGCACTCGTTCTGTTTCTGACGGTATGGTGGTGAAATCTCAATGGAGGATCAAATTAATCTGGCGGCAGAAGACTCAACTTGGGAAGATTGCAGTTTCATTCAAAGCTCTTTTCCACAGTTCGACTATGCTATGCAACGCTGAAGGCTTGGTTCCCAGAACGATATCCTTGAGTTGAGGATGAGGACAAGGATTGCTTCAAGAGGGGAGGCCTGGCCTGTCATGAGAAGAATCGAGGACCGTCGATGAAGAGCATCCAACGGCCATGATTCCATTTACTTTACCACCAGTTTACGTTTTCAGTTTACGCTTCCTCTCTTGCTTTACATTTCGTTTACAGAATTGCAGCTGCTGTAATCGGGCTATGGCTATAAAAGCCGAGACTTAGAGAGAGAGGGATAGCTAGCTAGAGAGAGAGGGTAGTGATTCTCAAGATCGAGATTAGTGGGCAGTGCCGGTATCAGGAATGCTGGTAAAGAGTTTGTCTTGTCATTCTTGTAAGGTGCGCCAGCTTAGTCTACGGTGACCTTTCCCGGTTGATAGGTTGCACTGCCGTGAGTAGATAGGGTGAAATGCTCGGCTCGCATTATCATTATATAGATAGATTTCTAGCATGAAAGCCGTATAGCGTTAGCGCATCCTCTGAGATTTCTTGCTTGTCTGAGTTCACATCCTTGTTGCGGGGAAGGCCAGCCCTAAAACTGGTATTGGAATGACCCGAACTTCACTTAACTTAAGTAGAGCCCGCATCTCGTCACGAAAGATATCTGATGAATATCACACGGCCGAATCTTCATTTGAGAATACCCAGACCTGAAGTCCATGGAATAGCTGATACGCACCCTGATATTGGTCAAACAAATCATCGATCCTGGGCAATGGCTACTTATTCTTGATTGTCACTTCATTGAGAGAGCGATAGTCCACACATAGCCTCATAGATCCATCCGCGCTTTTGAACAAAGAGCGAAGGCTTTGACAAGTAAAGGCTCGGGAGCTAACAAAAACCAAGGATCAAAACCAAGTTTAGCGCAAACAGCAACGGGAAAGCGGCCCTTTTGGTCCGGTTGCCCGGCGTGTAAAGGACTTTCTACGAGGATAGGAAAGAGTGGGGAGTGAAAGGTTAGTTTCGCTTTCCTGTTGAGTGCCAATTCCATGCATTCAACCTGATCCATTTTATCCCTTTCTCCCAGGTGCAAGTCTATTATTGAGGAACTGCGAGCTAGAGCTTACTCAACCCAACTCAAAATGTGTCGGTTACTTCTTGTGTTTACAGCTCAAATCTCTATGGTCGTCTTGACATCCAATTGCTGCAGCTCAAAATACCCATTGCCGGCGTGTCCCAAGACTACTACCTACAAAAGCAAGCCCTAGTCTTTACAACTGCTACTGTAGCTATCTATACCAATTCCCTAGTACCACTGTCAATGCCATGCCCTAACTTCTATTCATATCCAGTAAGAACTCCAAAAGCAAGTCAACTCCTATTAGAGTAAGTAGTAAGTAGAGTTTAGGGAGGTTGAGGAGTGGAAGCTTGCTGTGGCCTAAAGGCTAGTATCATAAAGGTGTGTAAGTTCAACTCTTGTAGAGCCTCCATCGGATGCCGAGTATATTGCGTATTTGCTCGTCCCTTCCGATAGAAAGGATCCGTTTTCCGTTCTTGGGATGGATATCGATGACGAGGACCCGTTACCGTATCTACAGCAGGGTAGGGATGGCTACGTTATAGGATTAAACAGTCTTCCCATAAGCCTACTACTACCGATACCGATACCTCAACGAATAGAGATCTTGTCTTTCGCTCTCCTCCAACCAAAAGTGCCACATTACAACCGCATTTACTTCACTTTACTTCTCTGCATGGGGGGTAGACCCTTAAGCGGATATTGAGAAAAGGAGTTATTCGGTAAGTTGCTTTCAAAGGAAAAACAGTGGTTTTTTTTGTTGGGCTGTGGTTAGAGTTGTTTGAGGAAACCGAGCAACCTCGCGCTTACCCGAGTAAATTCATGGCCTAAACGAACGATATCCACTACTGGAAACCAAAGAGCTGATTAATGAGACTTTTTCCATTCAAGGCCTGCCTATGAACCTATACCGCTACAGGAAACTTCCTGATTTACTAGACTTCTACAAGCTACCTCAACCAGTCTTGTCCGCTAGAAAAGTGCCGGAATTCGGAGAGCACTTCAAGGCATCGAGCATAAACAAGATACGATGGAACCTCACCTGCCAACTACTTTTTACTTATTACTTTGTCGAAATGCAGGCACTCGGGGGAATACGTGAGAAAGCTATACTAATCTTTAAAAGATACGAATAATTACTCCACTTCCCTTCGAGGATGGTTCCAATACTGCAATGGGCAACCCGTACTAGACCTCTCTTTCACTTGTACCTGTACTTGTGTTGCAACCTAAGCGAGGAATAAAGACTTGTTCTAGTTGCCCTGGTTGGCCCTGCGCCATAAGCCCAAAAGTGCCGGAAGACAGACCCCTCAAGGATGGAACAACTACCTTGACTTGCCTTGACTTTCCAACCCGTTACTGCACTTTCCAATCCTACCCAGCCGAAAGCATATTCCGGGTTTTCCTCATTGTTCAATCCAATAACCCTTCCAATACAGGAAGTACGATCTATCTATAACGATTCTTGGAGGGTTCGAGGTGTGCTGCCTTTCATGATTAATGATTTCATAAATCAATTGAACTTAACAGGTAAATACCGTTTTGGTCCCGTTGTTTATTATCAAATAAATATTAAGGAGATTCCGCCTTTAATCTATGATGTGATTCGTATGGAAGCATCGAAGGGCTATTTATGGTTGGATGAAAGGAATCTGGATACTCATAGTCTTATAGGAGTGTATAAGTGTAGAGTTCCTATGGACCTACTTGTATTGAAGGGGTTATCTAATGTTATTTTAACAACAGTTATTAAAGCTCAGCCTAACATTTCTAAATTCAAAGATCTGAAAGCCATGCATTACGCATTCTTGAATCGACAAGAAAATGTCGTTAAAGTCGTTAGTATTGATTTGAGTGATTGTATGAATTATATACCTACTTCGCGTATATTAACATCCCAGAAATTTACAAACCAATATGGAGTATATTTCAATCTGGTTGAACGGATTATAGATCTCCCTATCTATGACTTTCATAATCACTGCTTTTTCCCCTCCACGGGGTTAACACCTATAGGTGAAATAACACACGTTATATTGCATAATTTCTATCAGAATACTGTAGATTCCTTGCTCGAGTCTCGGTATCCGGGGATCACCTATAGTCGATACGGTCATGAACTATTTATTCTTTGTAAACAAACTGACGAATTCACAATCGACGATTGTGACATAGATAACATATTAGAAGTACTAGATCTATATAGTGTAGATATTAAGTGGTCGTCCGATGGGTTATTACTGGCCGACAACAATGACAAAGCTCTTATCCTTCATGAGGATGGCTGCCTTGAGGTGTGGAATTCAGAAGACATTTGATCATGGTATCCCTATTGTAAGAATACCCGCGAAGGTAAAGCTAGATAGGTCTACTCGGCAGATAGGAAAGCCTACCTCGCAGAAGATATCTACCATGATGCTACTCGGCTCTTAGAGGACTGATCGATCTTTTTTCAACTCGCTACTCATCTCCAGCTAGTAGATTAGCTCTTCTCTTCCTGAACTTACACCCGGAAATATAGGGTTATAACGAAAGGTTAATAAAAACTCAATCTTTAGTGATATGTATTGATCATGACAAATATCATTTCAACTTGAAATAATCAAACGCTAAATCTACGCTATACGCTTTATACATCACTAAATAGAAATGGAAATAATGAAATAAGCTCTTGAATGTTTTCCCTGTCTCAAGGGGGGAGAAACATCTGTATTCACAGCGAAAGAAGCCCACTTTCCCACACTTCTTTCCCACACGGCTACCAAGTAGTTGGTAGTGGTGGCCTCGGTATTTGTATATACCTACTAAACCGGGATATAAAATATGTTTTATGCTGAGAAAGCTGCAGGGAATCAGTTGAGTAAAACAACATTTAATAATGGATGCAGTAGTCATCCTCGCCTTTATCAAGCGAATCCGCCTGAGTACCATTAGTATTATCACAACTCCATACAGGATCACTAGCTAAGTCAAGATTCTTCTTGTATTCCAACCATCTACTAACCCCTTCATCTGAAGAGATATCATCAGTATACCTCATGTATACCTTGATGATTTTATCACGACAAGATTCCCATCTAACTAAAGATATTTTTTTAGTTTTACTCATCCATAAACATGAAAAGCACTTAAGAAGAAGATCTTTCGGAATCACTATAGATTTGATTCTATCCTTAGTAATATCAACACTTCCAAAATCGGGAATCAATGGATTCTGTAAATCAATCATCATACGATATAACATAGAGCGCTCTTCCACGGAGAAGAAGTGTTTATCTTTAGGATGTTCGTTTTGTATTGCAGGTAGAAGTATATGATCAAATAAAAATTTGTTTATTATGATGAGTGGGTGCCCCATACGAAAGATTGATTCCCTATAAAGGGTCGGCAAAATCCAAGCATATTCAGGCATAGTTATAAAATTATCATGTACTGCGTATATAGGAATTGAGGAAGCATTCTCGAGTTTATTGATAAACTCAACAAGCTGGATAGCAGTAAATGCATCCTTTTGATGGATGAAGTTGGCAAAGGTTGAGGTTGAGCTCTTTCTAATATCGTTATCGTTTAACGGTACAAGCATTTTAGCCGATGTTGTTTTAACCTCCTTTTCGTTATTTTTGGTTGTTTCATACTGTATTTTCATTTTTACGCGTTTACGCCGCTTATATGTTTGCAGCGTTACCCAGTACGGCGTACTATATACCACCGGTTTATCCTGTCCTGCTCCAAACCAGCTAACATAATTGATAAGATCCATAAGATCTTTCATTTTTCCAAAATTCTCTTTCCAATATGTAGAAATATGTTTTGAAATTAGGTTTATTCCCTCGGAATCCGACTTACCCTTTAATAGATCTTCAACATCCTTTTTTAAGGTATAATCGGTTTTCCCATACATCATGGGCATAAACATTTTCTTTACCACATTGCGATCAAATATACTAACAATCTTAGCTAATACACTTTCTTGATCTTTTTCATTACGTGTAAGTAGTTTAATTACTAGTTCTATCTTTTCTTCAGCGATGAGATAGTTTATTAAACAATCCCGCATGAATTCATATATATCCCTGATATATCTGCCATCCGTATTTGGGGTTTTTAAAAGATTTGTATGTATCCCATAATCAATATCCAACAAAAAGTAACTCATCATCTGATAAGCACTTGCTGAGGCATCTTGGGATACTGGTGTGTATCGCAGCACAGACAAGTCTCCTGTATCCGCGTACGTCTTCAAACTTATACATGATGATATATACTGAAATGGGTGCCTGCAGCACAGTGTATCCATAAAGATATCTTTTTCAAAGAATGTAGGTTTACTTACCATATCTGGTATTATTTTAGAGATAAACTCCATAGCGTCTTGGTATACACCAAATTTAGATTTATGGTATGCCGCTGATATAAGGAAATTATGGAGGATTCTATCCTCATCATCACTATTTATAGTATGTGCTGCTGAGTCATCACTTTCATCAAATATGATGAGTGATCTCACTAAATCACGTTCGTGGAAATGGAAGGGTCCATGGCGGTAATTTCGCCCCCTGAAGTCCAGAAAGATTGGAAAATAGATTTTATAATCTAGATAAGCCTCAGCTATTTTCATAGTATATAGTTCGAAGGTTGACGCGTGTATATTTTTTAACAATACAGATTTCAACTCACTATATCGATAAATCGTTGAAAGCTCCTCGTGTTTAAACAAAAGGCTAGATAGTAGCCTGAGCGCCTCCTTTCGTTTAAATAAAGCTAGATTCTTCGGCCTGAGAAGCCCCACGGACACTAATACACTCCAATGTTTTTGTATAAAATCATAGACTAATTTATTAATTCGATAGGGCTGCCGCTGAAGCTTCTTCACAGCACTCAACACTGGTTGAGATCTCTCGCGATCGATATGTATGTCAAATACACCATAATCTTTTTCACTTAAGAGAGTCGGACTATCTCCACTCTCCCTTTGTAGGGTTGTGAGGTAACCACCTCTATAACTCGATAGAGGGGTCAGATTCGTTATATATGGATCCGAGACTTCCGCGGTTGCGGTGGGCCGTAATTCCCAATCGGCTGGAGGGTATACCATAGGTAAGGTTGAACAGAAGGGTAGATCTTTAATGTCAAATAGACAATCTACATAGCCCGGGTATATTACATTTTTTGGCTTCTTATTCTTCTTATCAAAGAGAAAAACAGGTTTTTTGACTTCTATCAATTTCCTGCTAGCCAGCCAGCCAAACAGGGCTTCCCCTATACCGGGCTCCTTATGTTTACTGATTCGAACTCTTTTTCGATTCGTTTGTTTTGATATGCTCTTTTTCTTTCTATCCAGCTCGGAATGTACATCACCATTAAAGGTATCCACACCTTTATCTTGCAATAAGATGTTTTCATCTTCATTTATCTGCTTATCACCCCGCTTAGCTTTTTTGCGCTTTCTACCCTCAGCGATTATACGATTATACTCAATCTTAGCTGCGGAATCTAGTTCACTCACCAATGTAGCAACTTGAACACTAGCCTTCTCCAAAGCAAACACATTAAACTGCTTGCTTAAGACAAATACAACTATACATTCCAGTGTATAGGTGCCCATAGCTCTAACGATATCTAGATCGTCTGGTTTCTCTAACTTATCAAGAAGGTAATCCTTTGCTGTTTGCTCATCTATATTGATGAACTTATTCTTCAACTGACCTAATGATTCATAGACATTGGCCTCATAAAAATACATAGTCATACGTTCTATTTTAGTTTGAATGCCTTTTAATTCCTCAGCCGTCTGATTGGTCTTATTATTAGAATGATCTAGTAGTGTATTAAACACTTTATCTTTATTTAAGGGTTCCCTGTACCCCGAATTCATCATAACCTCATTTTCATATGTTTCAATGAATTCATCCCAGAATTGGTAGAGTTTTCCCATATCCTCAGCTGTGCGCTGACCCCCTGGAGGGATCCAGTGTTCAGCGTTGTACTTATTATTTTGCAAACCCCAACGTTTGACTGTGTCAACATTGATATCTTCTGAAGTACCGACTTCTACACCCCGCCTTAGTCTCTCCCATTCAGCCTGCATAGACTCTCCTAGCTGCTCTCTTTTTTCATCCTCTAAATCAGGGTCTCTATCCGTTGATACCCTAACTGACTCCCTGATCGGGTTATAATTACAGTTAAAGAAATCGCTCTTAATTTTATCTTTCTGCAATTCTAATTCACGCATTTCTTTCTCATATCTAACCTCATACTCGTATTCTCTATATTCCAATTCAGGAATCTGACTCTTTTTCAAGAGTCTTTTCACTTCGGCCAATTTTTTTGCTGTCAGTGGAGGATAGTTCATATTTTTCTTTTTTGTGTGTCTTCTTGCAGGTTGGATTTATTTAGTTTGAGACATGTAAGGACTTCTCCGGAGAGGTATTCTCTGCAGTTCTGTCCATCTCTGTCGGCACCATTGTTATCTGTCTCTTAATAGTAGAGGATCGCCGACGCCCTGTCTTTGAAGTAGATACCTGGTTGGTATCTTTATGTAGATTGGAAATGTGCTTGTATACTTTTCTATTGCCCAGTGACTCTGAGAAAAGTGGGAAACCATGTCAAATCCGCATGCTTGGCCTTCGGATTCGTAGTCATAGGTGCCTTGCTTATATTTATTTTCAGACAGGCGGCATAGGATCAAAGGTTTCGAACCAAGAAGTTTCCCATTCCTTTGGCGACGCAGGGAAGTCTCATTTGGAATTTCATATAGCCAGTGGAAAGAGGCGGTTTCTGAGAAGCATCCAAAGGCACTGCGAAGAATATCCATGGCGCTAAGGACTCGATCGGAGGTGCCTTCCTCAGGAAGAATGGTTGGGAAGAGACATCATGAATCCTCATTCTTTCGAATGAACTTATATGAATTATGCATTTTTCTCGTTTCCGTCCATTTATGTTCATCCACATTTTAGAAATAGAAATTCATCCCGAAATAACCAACTACCGCTTTCCTCGAACTCTGGCTTCTGCATTAAGTTAAGTGAAGGTAGTCTAGGGTAAGGCCCGAAGAAGTCATTTAAGAAATCGAATAAGAAGCTCGAAAGAAGTGAAGGCGTATCAGATACGGATCAGTCTCTTTCCCCGTAGGCATGAGTACGGCACCCTTGACTGGTTCTAACCATTCATTCTTCCCTGGTTCGACGCTTTCTCTAGTGGAGTGGATATGTGTTCGTCTACTTGACCTTTGTTGGTTCATACATACCTTTTCATTCCTGCTAGTAAGGCATCCCAGCTTTGCCTGTCCCCACGACTGCCCGCATCAACTTGAAACCGGAGAGCACTGGCACTGAGATACCTTACTTACTGAATTTCCTGCTGGCCTTCCCTTACCTGCCCTTCCATTTAGGTTGACGAATGGGATTTCCTTTTCTAGAAACACTGGGAGACTGGGTCTTCTCAGACAGAGATGGTTCTGCTCAGCGAGAGAACGAGCATACGAATCAATTCCATGCCCTGAACTTTGAACCAGAGATCCAGCTGGCACTTCTCTTTTGATTCATAACCCTTGCTTTGGAATATCCGGTTGACTTGGGCAGTTTCTTCTATATCTCGAATGCTTCAATCGCCAGGCCAGGTTCGATCAAAGAAGTTGATAGCGCGAAAGCTGTTTTAGTTAGTCACGTGCATCCTCGCCTCTTGCTGAGTCAGGCTATCAAGCCGTTGCGCTGCGTCTATCCGTTTTCTTGTTGGGTCAGGTTGAGTTCTAAGCCCGTGTAAAGTGAGCTTGGTCTGGAGCAAGCTTGACTCGTACAATAACTCGTCTCGTCTCGTATAGTATAGACGTTGAAGAAGCAGTCAATGGTGCCTGCTCTAGAAAATGCATATATCAATCAAGGAAGTGTTCCAGAATTCGTCGTATCCTGAGGTGAATCTTGCTTGTTTTGCTAATGACGTAAATGGAAATGAAATGAAATCTTGCTTCGTAATGAATTCCGCGAATCAAGAGCTGGAAGAGTGCTTTCAACTCACTCCAAGGGGCAAGGGATGGCACTATCACGACTGAATCGCCTATTCGACTAGTGCCAAGCGACCGATATCCTGATTGCCAATCGAACCCATAGGGACAAGAAACAGATCAAACAAACCATTCACATCACATGACCCTGACACTGTGCCTATCTCGTCTCGTAAGAAAAGAATTGGGTGGAGAAGCTGGCCTGGTCAATCCAAGAAAAAAGGATCCGTCCGATTCAGTGGTTTCGCCCATAAGGGAAGCATACTTTGATCAGAAAGGCGGGTCCTCTACGCTTTGAAAATAGCAGGTAGTAGGCCCATGGGAAAACAGACTTGCTCAAATCCATATTCTTGTTTCCCGAGGCAAAACCCACTAGTGAGTCAAGTGAAAGTCCTCCAATCTGTGAGGAGAGGAAAATCCTTATTGCATAGTTGAGCAACTATCTACTATTGATGACTGAGGCATTACAACGACGAAGATTGCAGATTTGGAAAGAGTATCATTGTCTGACAACTCTTCCTTTATACAGGAAGCAACAGTAGGAAATATGAGGAGTTTATGTTCACATCCACCAACCTACCAGCTTACTAGGACGGACTATGAAGAACTGCAGCGGATGACAATGGCGCTTCTATTCGAATCGAACACAAAGACGACCCAAATACAAATACTATTTCATTTCATTTAGTAGAGTAGAGTAGAGTAGAGGAGGGGAGCCCCACCTTTGATATCCAGTCGTGTGCCTGCCTGCTCTTAGATATGATTATTTCGATTAGACCGCTCTGCTTTGATCGGGATCTTACTCCACTAATGGTTCTGTTTTCGTACCAACTGCCCGGCCTAGCGCTTTAAAAAGGGCTGTCTGCATTACTGGAAAAAAAAGTAGTAAAATAAAAGTAGGGGCCACGTAGACTATTCTGAGGTGGTATGCTAAATCCATGATCCACTGATGTAGCTAGTGTGACTAAAGCTGCAGCTATTGGCTTAACAGGTTCTAAACTCTCCCACCCGATAAAGGAATTGAAAGACTACCCCGGGCCCGGGCCACGTAGACTATTCCCTTCCGCGGACATTCTTTTATAGTCTAGAAGGAAAGTAGCAAAGCCGAACGCAAATACACATGCAAATTGCGTCGACTACCTCATCACTGTCCAAAATGGGGGATACCGCTATTCATACATGGATGGACGAGGGACTCCGCTGACAACATCAGTAGATGACTTTTCTCTTTTCTCGCGGAATGCTATTAACGTTGGAAAAAACACAGCTCTCAAACTCACCCGGAGGGTGATAGGTAGAAGCATTAGTACCTAACGGAGCGGTATCTAACCAAAAAGGGAAGGGAGGTGATGTTCTTTTTATAAACAGGATGGAGCATGGCTTCCTTTCTTCTTAGATACATTTCATTCATTCCATTTCTCTATAGTTTACACTATAACATCTTTTAAATCCTGACAGATCTCGAAAAGGGTGGGGGCACTAGAACCAAATCTACATACACATCGAAACTTCCTATCTCAGCCAAGCTAGCACCTTCATCCCACCAATGCATTGTACGACTCTCCACCCTCCGCCTTGCCTTTTCCTCCCTCATGAAATCCAAATTTCCCGCAATGAAATTCGATTTCGTTCATGTGCAAAACGGCCCTGAGATCCGGGACTGGTAAAACATGGGTGCCCCATTTTCTTTTCCGTGCTCCGCCTTAGTGCCCTTATGAAGGCGGCGGGGAGTCCTTAGCCTTTGAACCAAACTCTAGGGAACGCTCAATTGCCTGACGTCTCAACTGCAATGGTGAACTCAGTGACATACACTGAAATGGATTGCATCTATTGTTCCAAACAAGGCTGATATTAGCAGGGCAAGCCCTTCCATGCAATTTCTTGCTTCGCTCTACAGACGAAAGTGCCGGATAGTCAATGGTAACCAGAAGATCTATGGTTTTCGAGAGAAGGTAATTGGAAAAACGATTCATTCCTTTGCTTTCTTTCAGATATATATTCAATAAGTCTGACCTTACCTGAAAACGAGATTCATGAAGAAGCCCAAAAAGTGCCGGGCTTAGTGCAGCCCAGTTCCTAGCCAGTGTTCAGTTATTTTTTCAGAGCTGTCCTCCTTCCCTTTAAGCTGCTCTCTATTTGAAGCCAAAGTCACTATTTCTATCTTTCCTGTTATTTCGTACCTAGTAGTATATATGGAGAATACCAAAAAGCTATCAATTACGCATAGGAGTTGTATAAAAAAGGGCCCTGACTTGTTGAAGTGCTTATTTTTTAGAGAGATTGACTTTTCTTTCAAAAGGATACATCAACCTGTAGTGAACCGGGCCACCGAGCTTGCTTTTACCGCTCTTACAGCTCTCTCTCTTCTTTTTTTTTGGTAGTTTGGCCAGGAAAGAGAAAGAGGAATGTACCCATTTCTATTTATCCATTCTAATAGAAAGTACCCAAAATGTTTTTTAATGTATGGAGCAGGCGTATGAGTTGATATCTTCAAGAGTCAAATCCTTTTCTTGCCCACCCAAAAGAAAAAAATCGTTACGAGCATCTCCAAAATGGAATTGAAAAGCTCCAATTTCCATAATGGTAGCGGGGAAATACCCAGGGAAGAATCATTCTTTTAATCATCCAGATCTATCAATTTGCGAATTCAATAAAAAACGGACTGATCCTCGGAATACACCATTATCTTTCGAAGTGCGTAGTCAATACTATGTTATATTATATTCAAAGAAACAAGTAAAAGAGTAAAGGCTTCGCCCTTCAATACCACACTTCCAATCTAAATTCCTACGAGATTGACGTTCGAAGAAAAAGACATGGTTTGATAGAAACTTTAAGTGGGTATCAAATAAGCTGGAATGAATGGTATCAATTTCTTCTTTTCTATACTGAATCTGCTTCGGTATCTCTTTCTTCCTTCCCTTCTGTAAACCAAGCAGTGACTAGCCTCTGGCACTCACTTTCCAAAGCACCAATTGACTTGCTTTCAGAACAACCCTGATCAGTTATACCGGAAATACCACCCGTACTACGTACGCCATTCCCAACGCGGAGCGCCTTTATTTTCGTATTGAACTCCGCTAGGAAGAAAAAGTTAGACCGTAGCCTAGTCACTCTTCTTTCCAATATACTTATAAATAATCGTGGCCGGCGCAAACCTAGCACCGCGTTGACATCTTCGCTTCAAAAGCTTTCATTTTATTTCTTTCAAAGGAACATGAACTAGGTTATTTACGGGAAGTCGTCCAGTCTAGGAGCACTCCCTTAGATTTGTAGAACGTGAACATGAGTGGTAGACTGAACACCCACACAATCTCTATTTGACAGAGCAACACCTTGAACGAAATCAAAATACTAAACAGAGTGGGTTACCGGCTCTACGACCCCATTCCGGGGCACTACTGTAGAGCTCTTTGGGCCTTCCATCTTTCTTTCGTCGTTTCGCACATAGATACAACTGTACTCTCTATTAGAAACTATATAATATAATAAAAATGGAAGTACTTTCGAGTAGTCTTACATTCACATCTTTAACTACTCGTTTTTTCCCGTTGCTAGCTAGCGTCTCACCTTCTTTTCCGAAAACGTAGGAACTAAAGAGGCCGGCCTTCGGCAAAGGGAAAGCGTGAAAGGATTTAAAAAAGGGGCTTTACTAAACTAAACTAATATAGAAATGGAAATCTGATAAAGATGCCTAGTCTGCGCTGTTAGAATCCATTGGAGAAAGGCTTGCTCACTTCTTCATCTGTGAGATACTCGTATTAGAATAATTTAGAATAATGGGATTGGACCTTGCTTCGATCCCCTCTTTAAGAGACTCCAGAAACTCGTTGACCCATAGATGTAATAGCCGAAATGAAACTCTTTTCCTTTACGCCATAGGAACTAGTATAGAATTATAAAAGAGGTCTTTCCTTTACGTCGTAAAGAGAAGCATGTGCCTTCCACCTATCCTTCCACGTATAGCTGTGCTTTAATAAAGAACGCATCGGGCAGCGAGCGGAAAAGAAAGTCGATTGAATCTTGGTAATTGAGTGAAGAAGCTCTCAGCGAAGAACAACCCGTAAATCTAGGAAGTATTGAATCGGGATCCGATCTCTTTTGGTACACTCGAGTCATAAGGTGTGTA
>Ga0207679_10001073_pt1 | contig 17411 bp, 16 predicted proteins | sample KBSC73metaG_FD_184320 | JGI IMG/M metagenome (GOLD analysis project Ga0207679, IMG submission 184320) | Corn rhizosphere microbial communities from Kellogg Biological Station, Michigan, USA - KBS C7-3 metaG (SPAdes) (version 2) | ecosystem: Host-associated > Plants > Roots > Rhizosphere > Soil ... | reverse complement strand
CCTCAAAGCAGTGTTGACATGGCCGAAGCCTGAGCCATTGCCGGAAACCCTGCTTTCCGTCCAGCCGTTCGACATGGCCCTATTGCCAGATGTGTTGCAGCCTTGGGCGCATGACATTATCGAACGGGTTCAGTGCCCGCCTGACTTTGTTGGCGTCACGATCATGACGGCTTTGGCTACCGTGATCGGCCGGCGCGTTGGCATCCGTCCAAAGCGAATGGACGACTGGACCGAGTATGCAAATATGTGGGCATGTATCGTCGGCCGGCCTGGCGTGATGAAGTCGCCCGCAATGTCGGCTGCGCTGGGTCCGCTTAACGCATTGGCTGCCAAGGCATCGAAGCGCTACGACGAAGAGGTCAGCGAGTACGAAGCCGAAGCGCAAATCCACGCAATGCGCATTGACGCTCAAAAAAAGAACGTCGCCAAGGCGCTGGCCAAGAACGCTAACGCATTAGTTCGCTTGGAAGAGTTCGAGGAACCTGCTGCACCGTCACTCAAGCGATATTTGGTCAACGACGCGACGGCCGAAGCCCTGCTTGACATCTGCATCGAAAATCCGCAAGGCATCTGCGCCTATCGTGATGAGCTGGTGAGCATGCTCAAGAGCCTTGAACGTGACGGGCAGGAAAGCGCACGCGGCTTTTACCTGACCGGATGGAACGGAAACAGCAGCTACACCGTGGACCGCATTGGACGCGGCCGCAACATGCGCGCCGAGGCTGTATGCCTGTCCGTACTCGGAAGCACGCAACCTGGGCGCATCTCGGAATACCTGAGAGCGGCCATCAGTGGCGGCGCTGCCGATGATGGCTTAATACAGCGCTTCGGCCTGCTGGTCTGGCCCGATGTCGGCGGCGAATGGCGCAACGTGGACCGCTGGCCAGACGGCACCGCAAAGCACAATGCATTTGAGTTGTTCGAGCAGCTTGATGCGCAGGATCCGGTAATCGACTGGCGTGCGGAAATCGTGACTGGGCATGACGGTCAACCGATCGAGGGCGAGCCGCCCTATCTCCGACTGGATGATGCCGCCGCTGAAACCTTTCTTGAATGGCGATCCGAGTTTGAGATCGAGCTACGCAGCGGCAATCTCCATCCGGCCATGGAATCCCATCTGTCCAAGTACCGGAAGCTGGTTCCGAGTCTTGCGCTGATCTGTCATCTGGCAGACGGGGGCAAGGGAGCAGTGACCGGGGCGGCCATGATCCGCGCACTGGCATGGGCGCACTACCTGAAGAGCCACGCCGAACGCGCTTATGGATCGGTCACGCTTGCCGATGTGGCCGGTGCCAAAGCATTGCTTAAGCGCATCCGCGCAGGTGACATTGTGGGCACGTTCGCGGCGCGCGATGTGTACCGAAAGCAATGGTCAATGCTCTCCACTCCGGAAGATGCCGGTAAAGCACTTGCTCTCTTGGTTGATTACGGATGGTTGCGCCGCGTGACCGAAGAGACCGAGGGCAGGACCAAGACCGCTTATGAAATCAATCCGGGGGCTTTGCAATGAATCCCTACCTCGACCGATTGAAAATGCAAAAGCCCATCCCCCAGCCACTGACAGAACTGCCAGAAGCTACTTCTGTCAGCTTTGTCAGTGCATCAGGTAGGGGCTTTCCAGAAATCGACATGGCTTCCGTCACTTTTGTCAGTGACCGGGGTAGCCCCTTTTCAGAAATTGACATGGTGCGCGAGTTCATGGAAATCGACGGATTAAGCCTTGAGGAAGCCCGAGCACTGGCAGCGGTATCAATTCCACCCCGACCGCCCGCCGAGTTGCTGGCCATGATCGCAGAGCTTGACCAGCTTATAGACAGGTACTGCGCGGCAGCACATCTATCCCAAGAGGCAGCGGCGCGCCTCAAGGCAGCACGCAACACACAAGCAATCGCGTCAATTCCGGAAAGCCTGGCGTGGTTCCGCCGTGCGCTGTCCGGTGAGAAGTCGGAACGATGACCAAGGGGGGGCATCCGGTCTTTGGGGCCTGCCCCTGGAAACCGACCGGTTCCCCTCGCAACCATAAACGTGGACAAAAAAAGTTAATTTTGAGGACTGAAGACATGAAAGACGATCTGATCATGAAACGTTTTTTCGAGGCGAGCGCGGAAGCATTGGGCGCAGGGCTTCGGCATGCGCGAAAAGAAGATCCGGCGGTGTACGCAGAAATTGCGGACCTGCTGGCGCGCGGGCTCTTCGCGCCTGAGATGGTAATCAAGTTTAAGCCCGTCGTATCGGTATCCATGCGTCTGGTTGCCACGTCCGTGGAAAAAGAAGGCGACCAACCAATGGTTATCGAAGTATTCGGGTATGGCGGCCCGATAACCCCGCCGCACTCCGAACTTACGCACTGAGGGGGGCGAATCATGGACCAAAGCAGGAATCCATGCTTCGCTTTGATGGTTCAATGGGCGCGGCATGTTTGGCACGGGTTACGAAATCCCGGCGCGCGGCGAACTGCTGAAGAAAAGCGCCGCTTGGAAAAATCTCTTCAGGCGCAGGGATATTCCAAATCAGCCGCATTGCGTGAGGTATCGAAGCGCTTTCCACGGAGGGACAAATGATCGCAAGCGACCACATCGACGCAACCGAATTGGCAGCCGTCTTGCCGTCCAGTGGGGAGCCGGGAGAATTGATCACCCTGGCGCGGATTGGCGCGGCATTCAAAGCGCAGCAGCGCGGGCGCCGGCCCGGCTTCTTGCATCAATTTCTGATCGACCTGGTGAAGCGCATGCCGCACCCGGTCACGTTTGAAAAACTGATCGAGGAATTGGAGTTGGAAGCCGCGCGGCGCAACTTGCACGGGGAAGAAGGAAGGCCGATCGAGTCCGTGAATCGGATATGGGAACTGGTGACGTACCACCATCCGAGGAAAGGCGAGCAGAAGATATGCTTTAAAACGCTCCGAAACAAATTCACGTCATGTAAAAAGACGCTGATTCCCGAGTAACGCTAAATAGGGAATTCAGTTTCATACCATGCCTTTCATGCTGCGCATTTCGGCGCAGCTCATTACGAAAGGTATGGTATGAGTGACGTTGCTCGAATCGCGGAATTGATTGAAGACCAAGGGCGCGCTATTGACGAGTTCAAAGCCCGCCAAGATGCACGTGTGAACACCCTCGAAGCAGAGGTGCGTGAATTACTACTGAAGGCCAACCGTCCTTTCATAGGCGGCGGCAATTCATCGCATACCCCTGACATGAAAGCCTTTGAAGCAGCGGCACGCGCTTTGATCACTGGCAAACAGGAGAAGGCGAACGAACTGTTCATCGAAGCGAAAGCCTTGAGTGCAGGCAGCGGCCCGGATGGTGGTTATGTCGTACACGACGTTTTCAGCTCCGGCATGACCAAGGTCATGGTCGAACTCAGTCCGATCTACCGCCTGGCGCGCAAAATCCCGATGCCGACCGGCGGCGCGTTTGAGGAGCCAATCGACCGCGAAACGGCCGAGGCGACTTGGGTAGGTGAAACGCAATCACGTACGGACACCAACACGCCGAAGCTCGGCGCCTTCCGCGTGGAACTGAAAGAAATCTGCGCAATGCCCAAGGCCACGCAGACACTGATCGACATCGCTTCGCTGGATGTACTGGGGTGGTTGCAAGGGAAAATCGGCGATGCGTTCGCCAGCAAGGAAAGCGACGCTTTCCATAACGGTGACGGTGTAGTGCGTCCGCGCGGCATTTTGAGTTACCCGACGGAGGCGACTGCGGACAGCACCCGCCCATGGGGTGTGTTCCAGCACATCGCCACCGGCGTCAACGGCGCATTCCCGGCATTCGTGGTAGCCAGTTCTGCCGACATCCTGATAGATATGGTGACCGCCCTCAAACCGCAATACCGCAAGGGCGCTGTGTGGCTGATGAACCGCAGCACCGCCGCCGTGGTCAGCAAGTTCAAGGATGCGGAAGACCGTTACATCTGGCAGCAGAGCCTCATCGTTGGTCAACCATCGACCCTGCTGGGCTATCCGGTGGAGATCGACGAGGACATGCCCGACATCGCTACGGGAAGCCTGTCGATTGCATTCGGCAACATCGAGAAGACCTACACGATTGTCGAACAGCCGGGAATCAAGTTCCTGACCGACCCTTACACGGACAAGCCGAATGTCCGCCTGTTCGCTTACCGGCGTGTCGGTGGTGGCGCCAACAACAGCGAGGCATTGAAGCTGTTGAAATTCTCGGCCTGATAGAGCATGTCGGCGTAACTCGCGAGTGGCCTGGTTCTGATTTCGACCGAAACCGCGAGAGCCTGCGGCGGAGTGGACACCCGCGCGGCAGGCACGAAGCCCAGCCCTCACCGGCTGGGTTTTGTTTTTGTGCGGTGTTGTGTCCCATGTCAGGCGAGCAGATCGCGCGCCGGTAGATGACCAAAACAGGCGCATCTGCTGCGGGGGTGCACCTCTTGCGCGGGTTATGTATACCTTTCAGGCAACACAACGCGAGCAATGAAGCTGAATAGATAGGCCTTTTGTCAGTTCTGTCAGGGCATGGGGTAGCCCCTTTCCAAAAATCGATATGCCTTCTGTCAGCTTTGTCAGTGACAGGGGTGGGGCCTTCTTGAAATTCATGCCTGCAAGACAGGCGGGGGGTATGCAATCTTTGCAACTTTCCCGGCTCTAGACCGCCCGGTATCTCACGCGCAAAAAATTTCCCCCTTTTGGAACTTGTTAATCAAATGATTAGGGGGCTGCCAACCTGCAAATCATGCCCCGGAACCCGCGCCATTGCTAGCTTTGGCGGCTATTTGGTTTCGTTTGATTCTTTCAAATTAACAGGGGCCGATGTTAAAGCTTGTTAAAAGTGAGCTGCGTTCACTTATTGCAAGGGGTCAGATTGGTTGTGACCCGTGTATGGCCGTCGCGTTTCCCGATGGCGTCCAGGATCTAGACATCATCCGACGCTCGAAACCTACGCAATGTCGGTTTTGGATGACCTAACGAAACGTGAGGCCATCAAACGGTTCAAACCTGCAAATCGCCGGTTTTGGATGGGGTAGTGTTTTACCACCCCACGGCAACGATCGATTCAAAGGGGGTAACGAAACGCTACACCCTTATGGCCTCCAGCTTTTGGAAGGTCATCAATCATTGCTGGTATCGGATGGCGTAGCGTTTGGCGACCCCATCTCATCCTCTTTAACTACGGGGATTCCCGTAGTTTCCGAATGCTTGTCGAGACCCTCGTTTCGGGGTTCTCGGGAATTACTGCTGAATGCGGTCGGGAATACTCATCAGCGCAAGCGGCGCAGTCCGAGGTTACGACCAGAATCAGGAAACCGAGCAAGCGAAACAAGGGATTGGTGCTGGTATGTAAGTCGAGCGGGTAGGGGGTAAAAATCTGTAGGGGTAAATGTAGGGGTAATCTGGAGGAAAAGAAAAAGGGGTTAGTGACTACTTTCACTAACCCCTTTGATTCTATTGGTCGGGGCGGCGGGATTCGAACTCGCGACCCCTTGCACCCCATGCAAGTGCGCTACCAGGCTGCGCTACGCCCCGACGAAGCTTGCAATTATATCAGACGAATAAAGGTTTTCTACTACGGGTGCGCCAAATGTGGCAAATCGGCATGATGCTGGTTTGCAAAGTATTTGACGAGCAGTCCTTCTTCGCCAGTGTAATCGGCCAGATTAATGAATGTAATCATCTTCATGACAGGCTTTGCGGGAACATAGAAAACCCGCAGAATATAGTGTCAATTGAATGCCCCACTTTTTGACGCTGTTCCCGTCTGCCACTATTTGCCATGCCCATCACAATCAGCCAGAACTTCGACGCCGGATCGATAGAAGTCATATGCGCCGACTCCCCGGAAAACATTGCACTGAATATCCGCAAGGATTCAAATGCCGAATTCCTGCAATGGTTCCATTTCCGTTTGCAAGGTGCATGTGGCCAGGCGTGCACGATGCACTTCATGAACGCATTCGCAGCAGCCTATCCGCAAGGCTGGGAAAATTACAATGCTGTCGCCAGCTATGATCGGGTTCACTGGTTTCGCGTGCCTACAAGCTACCACGGTAAAGTGCTGACAATCAGTCACACACCAGAGCAGGACAGCATCTATTACGCTTATTTCGAGCCGTATTCCTGGGAGCGTCATCTTGCATTGCTGGGGCATGTCCAAGGCGTGCCGAACGCGCGGGTGGAGAATCTGGGCAGTACATTGGATGGACGCGACCTCGATCTCGTGGTCATTGGCAATGCGAACGCATCAAGGAAAGTGTGGATCATCGCGCGTCAGCATCCGGGGGAAACCATGAGTGAATGGCTGATTGAAGGTCTGGTCGAGGCCATGCTTGATCGTACCAATCCCATTGCTCGCCAGTTACTGCAGCATGCAGTGCTTTATATTGTTCCCAACATGAACCCCGATGGGGCGGTACGAGGTAATCTGCGTACGAATGCCGCTGGCGCCAATCTCAATCGCGAATGGATGACACCCTCGATGGATCGCAGCCCGGAGGTGTTCCTGGTCAGGAACAAGATTCATGAAACGGGTTGCGATCTTTTCCTCGATATTCATGGCGATGAGGTGTTGCCATATGTGTTTGTTGCCGGCTGCGAGATGCTGGACGGTTTTAGCGAGCAGCAGGCAGTGGAGCAACGAGCGTTCATCGACGATTTCCTTCATGCCAGCCCGGATTTCCAGACAGCGGTCGGTTATGAACCAACGAAATATCACGAGGAAATGCTGCAGCTCGCTTCGAAATACATTGGACATACTTTTCGATGCGTGTCACTGACCTTGGAAATGCCGTTCAAGGATAACGCGAATATGCCCGACGCAGAGGTGGGGTGGAACGGGGCACGTAGTGCACGGTTGGGAGCTGCAATCTTGCAGCCTATCCTGCATGCAATGCGGAGGATGGCGGCGTGAGTATCGAAATCGAAAGGAAATTCCTCGTTCGAGGCGAAGAATGGAAGACCTGGAGCAAGCCAGTACTGTTGCGGCAAGGTTATTTATCATCCGCACCAGAGCGCGTCGTGCGAGTACGCATAGAAGGGGATGAGGCGATGCTGACGATCAAGGGGCGTAATGTCGGTGCTGCGCGCAATGAATGGGAGTATCCGATACCGATCAAAGATGCTTCTGTTCTCCTGGACCAGCTTTGCGAGCAGCCACTGATTGAGAAATATCGCTACCGCATCGAATACCGCGGCTTTATATGGGAAATCGACGAATTCTTTGGTGAAAATACCGGGCTTGTGGTGGCGGAAATTGAATTGCAGAGTGAAGACCAAGCCTTCGATAAGCCTGACTGGATCGGCGACGAGGTAACGCATGATCCACGTTATTTCAACGCAAACCTGATTCGTCATCCTTATCGCAATTGGCAAGAGTAGACGTGAGAAAGGAGCACGGGAGTGGTTCCGGCTCCTTTTGCATCAGAACGTTTGCTGATCGATGTACAGGGCAAATTTCAGGCCGAGGATAGTTTTAATGAAAATGCTCTGTACCCGTCGGCAAGTCTTCCGGCATTTCTGCGTGTACCAGTTCCCCATCGGCATCCGGATATAACGGTGCTCCACAATCCTCACAGAACTCCATTGGGAAACGTTCGTTGTGACGCTTGATGTGCGTAACACCGCATGAGCGTAACAGAGCCACGATTTCCTCGAGTGGTGTGCGCAGTTCCTCAGCCACGCTTTCCGGTGCCATTACAGCTTCCAACGTGGCCGTCGTGGTTTCTTCCTCGTCTTCCTGTCCGTACAAAGGCCATACAACGCCATAAATTACTTCCGGATTCTGACGCAGAGTGAAGCCTATCCGATACTCGTCGACGCGGCCGGCGAGCGGGTCTTCACTGAAACTGCCGATGATGGCTCGCAGTCCTGCCGGATCCACGCTCAAGGCATTAGTGAGGTAATGCACGGCGGCATGGATCGATGCCGGGCGAATTTGCTTGTCCGCTTCGCGGCATGCTACGTAGTAGGCTTCGGGCATGAGCAATTCGATGCCGCAGCCAGGCAGCAATGACAAGACATTCGGAGTTGCTTGATTGCGCCACTGCGTAAGTGCCTGTACGCGTTCTTCCGGGTTCATTGCCGTCTGCCAGCGAAACAGTGGTGCTCCAGAAGGTGCGGCTACCGCTGCTACCAAATAACGTGTATCGGCCAGGAAGGGAGCGGTTTCCGGTGCATTGCTTGGGGGACGCAAAGCTGTGCCTTTCACCGCCGCTTGCGCCATGCGCTGCGTCAATGCAAATGTTTCGGTATGCGTGCGTGGCAACTGGTCGATGGCATACAACGTCGGCGCTAATGCCAGACGAGTGTTATCGGCCAGCAGGTGTCCATGCAAGTGAGCGGACAGGGTAGTGCGCATCTCGGCGGGAACCGTGCCGGATGCTATCGAAAAGCGTGTCCAGGCAAGAATGGGAGCAGCGATCAGTAGTACATCGTAAGCAACGCCTTCATGTTCCATGCTGCATGATTCGCTGCTGGCTTCCACTGCTTCCATCAGGGAGTCGTATGCGTTCAGATTGGTTCTGAACAACTGTTCCAGCGACGCGTCAATCGCGTCCTGATGGCCGCCTTTCAAAAGCTTTTGAAGCAGCACATCCAGATTGTGTTCCCACTGGCGTTCCTCCAGCCGACTCGCAGCTTGTGCCGAACCTTGAGCCAGGGCAATCAGACGCTGGCTGTCGGCGGACAGCTTGTTGGGCGAACTTTTTGAAAAACGACGCATGGTAGAAATGAAGAAAAGCGATGAAGGTATTGTAAATGGTTTAACGAATGCCCACGGGAATCCATCCATGGAGTTAGGAACGCATCAGACGATGAGGCAGAAGCATTATAACGGTGCAAACGAAGTGCAGTGTGGCGTCACACGTTCTCAGTATATCCCTGATAACGAAATAGAAAAGCCGCATGGCAGAAACCATGCGGCTTTGGGGAAGTGATGCGGTCTTATGCTGCGAGCAACTGACGCAGAACGAACGGCAAAATGCCGCCATGCTTGTAGTAGTCGACTTCGATCGGCGTGTCGATACGCAACAGGAGCGGCACCTCCTGCTTCTCACCGTTGGCGCGCGTGATCACCAAGGTGACCTGTTGCTGCGGCTTGATCTCGTTCTCGAGGCCTTTCAGGTCGAAGATTTCATCGCCCTTGATGCCAAGCGATTGCACACTGTCGTTACCGAGGAACTGCAGCGGCAGAACACCCATGCCAACCAGGTTGGAGCGGTGGATGCGCTCGAAGGAACGCGCTACCACTGCCTTTACACCCAGCAATTGCGTGCCTTTGGCTGCCCAGTCGCGCGAGGATCCGGTACCGTACTCTTCACCGGCGAAGATCATGGTCGGCACGTCGTCGTTGATGTACTGCATTGCTGCATCGTAGATCGACATCTGCTCGCCGCTCGGCTGGTGAATCGTCACCCCGCCTTCAATGCGCGAGCCGTCCTCCTTCGGTGGGATCATCAGGTTCTTGATCCGTACGTTGGCAAAGGTGCCGCGCATCATTACTTCATGGTTGCCACGACGTGAGCCGTAGGAGTTGAAGTCCGCCTTGAGCACACCGTTTTCCAGCAGCCACTTGCCCGCCGGGCTGGATTCCTTGATAGAACCTGCAGGGGAGATGTGGTCGGTCGTGATCGAATCGCCGAACACGCCCAGAGCGCGTGCCCCGGAGATGCCGGTGGCAGCTTCCTTCGGTTCCATTTCGAAACCTTCAAAGAACGGCGGCTCGGCGATATAGGTTGAGCTCGGCCAGTTGTAGACTTCGCCCTTGGCCACGCCTTTGATCTGCTCCCACAGCTTACCCGGAGCATCCTTGACGTCGGCGTAGTTCTCCTTGAAGGTCTTGGCGTTCATCGCAAAGCGCATCAGCTTGCCGATCTCCTGTGAGCTTGGCCAAATGTCACCGATGTAGATGTCCTTGCCGCCCTTGCCCTTGCCGACCGGCTCGGTCATCAAGTCCTTCGTGACGTTGCCGGCGATCGCGTAGGCAACCACCAGCGGCGGTGAGGCGAGGAAGTTGGCGCGGATATTCGGATGGATGCGGGCCTCGAAGTTGCGATTGCCGGACAGAACTGCAGCGGCGACGATATCGTTCTGCACGATCGTTTCGTTCAGCGGTGCGGTAAGGTCGCCCGCGTTACCGATACAGGTGGTGCAGCCGTAAGCGGTCACGCCGAAGCCCAGCTTCTCAAGGTAGGGCAGCAGGCCGGCAGCTTCGAGATACTTGGTAACGACGCGCGACCCGGGGGCGAGAGAGGTCTTGATGTGCGGTGCAACCTTCAGGCCGGCTTCCACCGCCTTCTTTGCGAGCAGGCCGGCGGCCAGCAGCACGCTTGGGTTCGAGGTGTTGGTGCAGGAGGTGATCGCAGCGATCAGCACGTCGCCGTTCTTGACCTCGATGTCGTCAGAAGTCTTGTAGACAGCCTCGAGGTCTTCCGCCTTCTTGTTGAAGCCGTTCTCGGCCACAGGTTTGGAGAACAGCTCTGTGAAGGTGGACTTGACATGGCCGATTTCGATACGGTCTTGCGGGCGCTTCGGGCCAGCCAGCGACGGCGCGACGGTGGCCAGGTCGAGGGTGAGTACCTTGGTGTAGTCGATCTCGCCTTCACGAGGAATACCGAACAAGCCTTGCGCCTTGAAGTAGGCTTCGAATGCGTCGACCTCACCTTTGGTGCGGCCGGTGCCGCGGAAGTAATCGATAGTGGCTTCGTCGACGGGGAAGAAACCCATGGTCGCGCCGTACTCAGGAGCCATATTGGCGATGGTGGCGCGGTCGGTCAGCGATAGGGAGGCAGTGCCTTCACCGAAGAATTCGACGAACTTGCCGACCACCTTTTCCTTGCGCAGCATTTCGGTGATGGTCAGTACCAGGTCGGTTGCCGTCACTCCTTCACGCAGCTGGCCGGTCAGGTTGACGCCGACTACGTCAGGCGTCAGGAAGTAGACCGGTTGGCCCAACATACCGGCTTCAGCTTCAATACCGCCCACGCCCCAGCCAACCACGCCGATGCCGTTGATCATCGTGGTGTGAGAGTCGGTGCCAACGAGGGTGTCCGGATAGTACACGCCATCCTTAGCGTGTACACCACGCGCAAGATATTCAAGGTTGACCTGGTGCACGATACCGAAGCCCGGTGGCACGACGCCGAAAGTGTCGAAGGCTTGCATGCCCCACTTCATGAACTGGTAGCGTTCGTTGTTACGCTGGAATTCCAACTTCATGTTCAGGTCGAGTGCCTTCTTTTCGCGGAAGTGGTCGATCTGCACGGAATGGTCGACAACCAGATCCACAGGGACCAAAGGCTCGATGTTCTTCGGCTTTTTGCCCATTCGGCTGGCGACGCCACGCATTGCGGCAAGGTCGGCCAGAAGCGGCACACCGGTGAAATCTTGCAGCACGACGCGTGCGACCACGAAGGGGATTTCATCGACACGAGCGGCAGTCGGCCCCCAATTGGCAAGCTGCTCCACATGTTCCTCGGTGACTTTCTTGCCGTCGCAATTGCGCAGCACGGATTCGAGCACGATTCGAATTGAGACCGGAAGACGGGAAATGTTCACACCCAGCTTCTTTTCAAGAGCGGGAAGCGAGTAGAACTTGCCTTTCTTGGTACCCGAGATCTTGAATTCCTTGAGCGTGTTCAGAGTATTGCGGGACATAAAGTCACTCCTTAAATTATTAGAACTGAACTAGTAATAAACTTCGAATCGTACAAATGAGGTCCTCCCAGGCGCCCCGACATCAATGAAGCCAAGCTATGCCTCAACTCTTGAATGCGCTCTTCTGTTCGGAAACCTTGGACATGGTCTGTTCCGAACTCTTGCATTCGTTGGCAAGCTGTTGGCCCTTCTTTGCGTCGAGCAGAATGCTCTTGGCCGGAATTCCGATCCAGATCAGGCCTTTTTTTGCATTCTCGAATCGGTTCGCTCCGGTTGTAGTGCTCACGCGCGTCATGTGATGCAAATGCTTGTTCCAACGCAGCGCGATTTCCCGGTCGTTGTCCGGGTAGTTGTAGATGGTGACCGTGTTGCCAAGTTCGCAGTGAAATGCGACCGGCTGCAGCCCCTTTACGTCTGGCTCATTCTCGTCATCATCCGCAATAGCAGCGGTCTTTTTCTGATGAGCTTTTTTTGCAGTGGTTTTCTTCATTGTTGGAGTGGATGAAGATGCTGCGGCCTCCTCCGTTGCGAAGGCGGTACCGGCAGCGAGACTGGCGATCAGGGAAACGAATACGGTCAAATTTTTCATTAATATTCCTCTAGGGGGCGCACCTCCTGTTGTTCCTTTCATGTAGGCACGCCGGCGTATTTCTACAATAAACTCCCTGTTGATTCGGGTAATGACATGCCGGCTGCCTTGGCCCGCTGCAGTATCGTCCAGTAATAGCGATAGCTGGCGCGATCATGCAGCTTGCCATTGTGTTGTATCGGTCCCCATTGCGCTGCCTGCGCCTCCAACAGAATGGCCGCTGCCTCGCTCACTTCGGAACCGCGCGGCGAGAGTGCCTTGAGAATTGGCCTGATCTGGTTGGGATGAATACTCCACATTCGCGTATAAGCGAATTCTGCGGCTGCTCGGGTCGCATCGCTGGCAACTAGGGCAGTGTCCTTGATTTCAGTGGTGACGTTATGTGACGGCACCTTGCCATGTGCATGACAGGCTGCAGCGATTTCAAGCTTGGCACGTACGATGATAGGGTGAGTAAACTGGCCAGGGGAGCGCATGGCATTACCGGGTACCGCGCCGTAGTGCGCGGATACGAAATCCATGATGCCAAACGACAGGCATTCGACTTGCGGCAAGGCGGCGATCGCATGCACGTCGTGCAGTGCGCCATGCGTCTCGATCAGCACATGTATTGGTAAATTGTCGCGGCCGGCTTGCTTGGCATGGCCATGAATGACATCAATAGCACGGGTTACATCGACCAGGCTTTCGACCTTGGGAACGACGAGATAGGCGAGACGCTGTGCTGCATTCTTGCAGATGATGGATATATCCTGTTCGAAACAGGAATGGGTAAGATTGTGGATGCGTGCACCGATACGGTTGAAGCGATTATCGTCGCTTGTAATGATGGAAGCGATCAATTCGGCATGTGCCTTTTCATTGCCGGCACTCGCGCCGTCTTCGCAGTCGAGTGTGACATCGACTACCGGGCCAAGCTCTTGTTGCAAGGTGATCGATTTGTGCATCAGCTTTTCTGAGCCGGCATAGTGATCGCAGGCCGGGATCATGACCGGCTTGTACTTGCCTTGAAATAAGACCTCGGAAGGGTGCATGTAGTGTGGTTGAAGTGATACGGGGACTTGTGGCAAGGCCGGATGCGCTTGGTGCATCCGGCCGTTCCATTGGTCTTAGCCGACGAGGTGCTTGACGCCTTCGCGCTCTTCGAGCAGCTCCTTCAGTGTCAGGTTGATGCGCTCTTGCGAGAATGCATCGATTTCCAGACCTTGGACAATCTTGTACTCGCCGTTCTCGGTCGTAACCGGGAAGCCGAACATCGTACCTTCGGGGATGCCGTAGGAGCCGTCGGACGGAACGCCCATCGTGGTCCATTTGCCGTTCGTGCCAAGTAGCCAGTCACGCACGTGGTCGATCGCCGCATTGGCAGCGGAGGCAGCGGAAGACAAGCCGCGTGCGTCGATGATCGCAGCGCCGCGCTTGCCGACCGTCGGCAAGAATACATCTTTGTTCCAAGCCTCATCGTTGATCATTGCCTTGACCGACTGACCATCGATCGTGGCGAAACGATAGTCGGCGTACATGGTCGGGGAGTGATTGCCCCACACGCACAGTTTTTCGATCGAGGAAACCGGCTTGCCAGTCTTCTGGGCAACTTGGGACAGTGCGCGATTGTGGTCCAGGCGCAGCATGGCGGTGAAATTCTTTGCCGGCAGATTCGGAGCGGACTTCATTGCGATATAGGCGTTGGTGTTGGCCGGGTTGCCGACGACCAGTATCTTGACGTTGCGTGATGCAACGGCGTCGAGGGCCTTGCCTTGCACTGTGAAAATCTGCGCATTCGCTTCAAGTAAATCCTTGCGCTCCATGCCCGGTCCACGCGGACGCGCACCAACCAGAAGGGCGACATCGGCATCCTTGAATGCAGTCATCGGATCGCTGTGAGCGGTCATGCCTGCCAGCAGCGGAAACGCGCAGTCGTCGATTTCCATCATCACGCCCTTAAGTGCTTTCTGGGCTTTTTCATCCGGAATTTCGAGCAGTTGCAGGATGACCGGCTGGTCTTTTCCAAGCATGTCGCCGTTGGCGATGCGGAAGAGCAGGGAGTAACCGATTTGACCGGCGGCGCCGGTAACGGCAACGCGCATGGGGGCTTTAGTCATGATGAATCTCCAAAGTGGGGATGAAAAGCAGTGTTCGAAACGTTGCTAGAAATTCTGCAAGTTTGTAATCATACCGTCGAAATCTCTCAAGTCACAGCGGTTCCCTGTATGAGGTTTGGTTCACGGACGTTTCGAGGAGATGTCGTGATGCTTGCGGCAAGCAAACATTGCATGCGAGTGTAGGCTTCTGTGAAGGGCCTGTCAACAATGATCTTATGTCTTATATAAGACATATAACCTAGAAGTTTTTTCTAGACGGCAAACGGTATTTTGTGGTGAAATCGCGGCTTATGAGTTCCGTTCCGTCCAACCTCCCTCCTGATAATGCCGCTCCCGGTGCGGGGGTGGGTTCATCGGTTTCCAGTACATCTCCTACATTCAGCCCTCTCTATCAGCAAATCAAGGTGCTCATCACGCAAAGCCTGCAGTCTGGCGAGTGGAGGCCGGGGGAGCTTATTCCCAGCGAGGTTGAGCTTGCTGGGCGTTTCAAGGTCAGCCAGGGGACTGTTCGCAAGGCGATCGATGAATTGGCGGCTGAAAATCTTGTTGTGCGTCGCCAAGGAAAGGGGACCTTTGTTGCAACGCATAACGAGGCGCGAGCTCAGTTTCGTTTCCTGCGGCTCATGCCGGATGCGGGTGAGTTGCGTTCCGCCGACAACAAGATACTGGAGGTGAAACGCGTACGTGCATCAGCAGAGGTGGCGCGCCTGCTTGATAGCAAGGCCGGGGATTCAGTCGTCTTTATCAAGCGTGTGCAGTCCTTCGATGCAGTGCCGACCATTGTGGAAGAGCTCTGGCTGCCAGGCATGATTTTCAAGGGGTTGACTGCAGAGCGCCTTGCGGAATACAAGGGGCCGATGTACGGTCTGTTCGAGACGGAATTTGGTACGCGCATGATTCGCGCGACGGAAAAGATTCGTGCTGTCAGTGCCGACGAAGGTGCTGCAGAGCTGCTGAATATCCCCTTGCATACGCCTTTACTTAGTGTGGAGCGCGTGTCTTTTACTTACGGCGATAAGCCGGTCGAGGTTCGGCGCGGCCTCTATTTGACCGATCGCTATCATTATCAAAACGAGTTGAGTTGATGCGGTAGGAGGAGTGTTTAATGCGAGTGGCGATAATTGGCAATTCGGCAATAAACACCATAATCGACCAATAACTATTGGTGTGTCGCACAAAAATCGGCGAAAATACCGGGATTTTACGCTCTGGGAGGTCTAAGCATTTATGTCTGAAGCTATAAACAAAAAACGGCGGCAATTCGGTGTCATGAGTTTTACTCAGGTAATGCATTACCGTTTGCCGCTAGCAGGGGTCGTATCGATTCTGCATCGTGTCAGCGGTGCGCTGATGTTCTTCCTGCTCCCCTTTATTTTGTATCTGCTTGATAAGAGCCTCACCTCCGAAATTTCCTTCGAGTATTTTCGAGGCTTTACCTCCAACTGGTTCGTCAAGCTTGTCATCCTGGCCTTGTCATGGGCCTATCTGCATCATTTCTGCGCCGGCATTCGGCATCTTTTCATGGATCTGCACATGGGGCTCGACAAGAACAGTGGCCGCAAGACTTCGGTCGCTGTCTTTGCTGTCAGCTTGCCGCTGGCAGCACTGGTTGGATTGAAACTGTTCGGAGTGTTTTGAAAATGGCAAATAACAATATCGGACCGAAGCGCCTAGTCGTCGGAGCGCATTACGGCCTAAGGGATTGGCTTGCACAGCGTGTGACTGCTGTGGTGATGGCGTTATACACCGTCATCCTTCTTGTCTCTTTTCTTTCCGGGTCGAATTTCAGCTATGAGGGCTGGGCCGGCCTGTTCGCTCGGCAATGGTTCAAAATCGCGACCTTCGTGACTCTCCTTTCGCTGTTCTACCACGCTTGGATAGGTGTGCGTGACATTTGGATGGACTATGTCACCAAGTCAGTCGGTCTTCGACTGGCGTTCCAAGTTGCCACTATTCTGTGGCTGGTCGGTTGCGCAGGCTGGGCGGCGCAGATTATCTGGAGAGTGTAATCGTGGTAGCAATCAAACAATCCCTTCCCGTACGCCGCTTCGATGCAGTGATCGTCGGTGCCGGCGGTTCCGGTATGCGTGCTTCGCTGCAGCTGGCTGAGGCGGGCCTGAATGTCGCAGTGCTTTCTAAGGTTTTTCCGACCCGCTCGCACACTGTTGCAGCGCAAGGCGGTATCGGTGCGTCCCTCGGCAACATGACCGAGGACAATTGGTATTGGCACATGTTCGATACCGTCAAAGGGTCGGACTATCTTGGCGATCAAGACGCCATTGAGTTCATGTGCCGCGAGGCACCGAAGGTTGTGTATGAGCTCGAACACTTCGGTATGCCATTCGATCGCAATCCGGACGGTACGATCTATCAGCGCCCCTTCGGTGGTCACACCGCGAATTTCGGTGAGAAACCGGTGCAGCGCGCTTGCGCGGCTGCGGACCGTACCGGCCACGCACTGCTACACACACTGTACCAGCGTAATGTACGCGCCAAGACCCATTTCTTCGTCGAGTGGATGGCAATTGATCTGATCCGCGACCAGGATGGCGACATCCTCGGTGTCGTCGCGCTGGAGATGGAAACTGGCGACGTGATGATTCTTGAAGCCAAGACTACGCTGTTTGCCACCGGCGGCGCGGGGCGTATCTTTGCCGCATCGACCAATGCTTTCATTAACACCGGCGATGGTATGGGCATGGCTGCTCGCGCCGGCCTCCCACTGCAGGATATGGAGTTCTGGCAATTCCACCCGACTGGCGTATCTGGCGCCGGCGTGTTGATTACCGAAGGTGTGCGAGGCGAGGGCGGTATTCTGATCAATGCCAATGGTGAACGCTTCATGGAGCGCTATGCGCCGACCCTGAAGGACTTGGCGCCGCGCGATTTTGTGTCCCGCTCCATGGACCAGGAGATCAAGGAAGGTCGTGGCTGCGGTCCGAACAAGGATCACGTGCTGCTGGATTTGCGCCATATCGGTGCCGACACCATCCGCAAGCGCCTGCCATCGATTCTCGAAATCGGCCATAAGTTCGCCAATGTCGACGCCACCAAAGAGCCGATTCCCGTTGTTCCGACCATCCATTATCAGATGGGCGGT
>Ga0207679_10001072_pt1 | contig 17417 bp, 21 predicted proteins | sample KBSC73metaG_FD_184320 | JGI IMG/M metagenome (GOLD analysis project Ga0207679, IMG submission 184320) | Corn rhizosphere microbial communities from Kellogg Biological Station, Michigan, USA - KBS C7-3 metaG (SPAdes) (version 2) | ecosystem: Host-associated > Plants > Roots > Rhizosphere > Soil ... | reverse complement strand
ATTGGAGCTCAGGCCCGTGTAAGGCCAGATGGCTCGGTTGTCTCGCACAGATGGATTTCGGTATAACGATGCTTGTGCGGGTACATCTTCCAGCCGTTTGGGGGCGTGGCCAATCCCTCTGGGCATGCGTCGGGCTCTTGTCGTGTTCGCTGGCGGGGTGCGGGCTCTTCAGCAGCCGTGATGGTCTCCAGACCGGCTATTACCTTCCCCTGACGGTCGAGCTCCGTCAGGCCTCCACCGTCGCCGCGGCTCAAGCGACCTATCAGGACGCCTGCGGCCAAAACCAGGTCCTGACCTTCGGTCCGCAACTCGCAGAAGCCATCACGCACAAATCCGGCCGTGTCTTCGAAAAGGTGGTGACGGGACCAGGCTCTGCTGCTGTGCCTGTGGACGGGTATGAGGATGTGTCGGTCGGCTTCACGAATGTGGATCTGTTCGTGCCGAGCAAAACAACGAGGAGTTATCCCGCCACCCTCATCATCGGACTCGACTTTGCCTACACGACACCCGACGGCACTGTGCTCCTCAGCAAGAAACTCAAAGGCGCGGGGAGCGGCGATGTCGATGTGCATGAACGCTCGTGCGAGATCAAAGGTCTCGATAAGCTGGTGAAGGAGGCGATCGGGTTTGTCACTGACGGCATGGCCGAACAATTGGCCATGTCCGTAAAAATCCGCCAGGCGGCCGGCGCTGGTCACGCCGGAGCCTCTGCCGCAGGGACGACACCGCCGCCTTCCCCACTGGCACAGACCCCCGTGACACAGTCCGCTCCCGTGGCTCCAACACAGGCTGCCCCCGTAGTTCCAATCCCTGTGCCCGTTCCAGTACCTGCTGCCGCGGCTGTGGCGGGATCTACGGCGTCCGAGGAACAGCCATCGGCGCTGGTCTTTCGGGCGATCATTCGCGATGAAAATCGCAACCAACTCCTGCACCAGGGAGAGCGCGTGTCGGTCGAAATCGAGGTCAAGAACGAAGGACCTGGCACTGCCGTGGGTGTGGAGATTCTGGTGAGCGGCACCGGGGCGCTGGCCGACCTGTTTCCCGGGGTGCTGTCGGTCGGCGACATACCAGCGGAGGAGGTCAAACGTCTTTCAGTCGACGGGAAGGTGGGGGCAGTCACCGAAGAATCGCAAGCCGAGCTGATGTTGGCCTTGCGCGCACAGTCACCCGCCGTGCAGTTGCCATCGGTGAAGAAATTTCTCATGGCGGTCAAACCGGCCAGCGCGCCCGACGCGGTGGCGGTGCCGGTCGACGTGGATGAGCTGCCCAAGGCGTCCGGAAAGCTGAAGCAGCCGAAGGCCGTCGGTATTGCCATCGGCATCGGTCAGTTCCGCGAAAGCGGCCTCTCGCGCGTGAAATATGCACAGCAGGATGCCGACGTCGTCGCCAAGTATTGGACAGCCGTCGGAGGAGTGCCGTCGGATCGGATACGCCGAATGGTCGACAGCCGGGCGCTCAAAGGCGATTTCATCGAGGCGTTCGAGGAATGGCTGCCGCGACAGGTCGACAGCACCTCGGTCGTCTATGTGTTCATCGCCGGGCGCGGTCTCGTGGATCCGGCAACCGGGTCCGTGTCCGTGGTGCCATTTGACGGCACGACGGCGTCATCGGCCAGGCTGTATTCGCTCAGGCGATTGCAGGAGGCGCTGAACCGATTGCCTGCGCAGCGTGCGATCGTGATCATCGACCTCTCGCTCGAGCCTATGACTGCACAGGAAGGCGCCGAGCAGGCTGCACCGGTCTGGCCGCAGGAAGAGCAGGGCAAGGAGCGGATCATGTGGATGGTCGGCAATCGCGACCTTCAAGACTCCCATTCTTTCGATCTGGGCCAGCACGGGCTGTTTACCTATCAGTTGCTCAAGGGGCTGGGCGGTCCTGCAGACATCGACAAGGACGGGACCATTCTCGCGGGTGAATTGTGCATGTATGCCAGAGGACAGGTCGGGAAAATGGCTCGTGAGCAGTTCGGCAATGCGCAGGAACCGCTGTGCGTCCCGGCACCAGGACAGGGGGCCATGGTCAGGCTTCAGCCGGTTGCGAAACTCAAATGAACGTTGGAGGAAGGTGAAGCTTTCCTCCGCTCTTTCCTCTTGTCGCCTTGGGAAAACCCGTGATACGGTAGGACCTCTTCCTTCTCACAAGCCGGCGTAGCTCAGTTGGTAGAGCAGCGGTTTCGTAAACCGCAGGTCGCCCGTTCAATCCGGGTCGCCGGCTCCACATTCTTCCACGGAAAATCAGATAGTTGCACGTGCGGTCCGGTCTGTGGATTCAGTGGATAACTGCCTTCTGCTACCACTTTGCTACCACTATCAAAATTCAAGCTCATATCAAGCCGGTCCAGTACCCCTGGAGCTCGCTTTTTCAACCATCGCCCATAGGTCATGTGCAGAGGTGTCATTGCCATGCAGCGATGACGCGCGAGGCCACGACGGGCTTTGCCATCGTACGGTTCCTTTCACACGTAATTCCGGAGCTTCAGTTCCTTCGGATGCGGATTCAGGTAAATCTGGTCGCGGAGATACAGGATTCCGTATCGAACGACATAGTGTTTCACGAGCGTGAGAGGCACGACCAAGGGCACGAGCCCTTGACGGTAGTCCTGGATGAGGCCATCGATTTCAGACCGCTCCGACTTCGTCAGCTGGCATTTCATATGCCCGATCAGATGTTGAAGCACGTTGACGTGCTTTCGCCTCGTGGCCGTAACGGCTAAGGCTTCCATGAAGAGTTTGCCATAGTTTTTGACCAGGTCTTTGGGTTGATAGCGGTCGGCCTGCGCGACCAGCCGGCCCAGTTGCTGATAGAGCTGTCGACTGTGCGTGAGCAGGAGATACTTGTGGACGGTATGGAATTTGACGATGTCCCTCCGCGTGACGGGACATCGTTTGAGCTGCTGCCAGCGGTGATAGCAGAAGACTCTTTCAATGAAATTGTCGCGGAGCACTGGATCGCAAAGGCGTCCTTCCTCTTCGACCGGCACCATGGGAAACCGCTCCATGAAGGCACGCGCAAAGAGGCCAATGCCGTGGCGGTTCGGCATCCCATGCCGATTGAAGATCCTGACCCGTTCGACACCGCAGCTCGGCGAGTCCTTCTTGAAGATGTATCCGGAAAGTTCTAGATCCTTGAGCGAGCGGAGCCGGTCGGCGGTCATCCTCTCAAGCGCTTCGGTGCGATCCTTCGCGCTTTTGATCGTGATCAGCCGCGGATGCTGGGGATCGCCGACCAGCCGCATCGCCTCGCGAGGCGTCCCCAGTCCGGCTTCGACCTCCGGACAAACAGGCACCCACTCCACATAGCGGCCGAAGATGTCTGTCAGGAACTGGTCGCGCTTATGGCCACCATCGAACCGCACTTCGTGTCCCAGGAGGCAGCTGCTGATTCCGAGGCGAAGGAGGGCGGTCGTCATCGCGTCACCTGCCGTTTGCCGAGATCGAGGTATTCGTGGCGAGCATGCCGATGGTCCACGATCGGCGCGGCATAATCCACTCCGATGCGGCATCCGCTCCGCGACTGTTCGTCCGGTGTCATCAAATGCGGCTCGTGAACCCACTTGTGAGCCACCGTCTTGAGTTCCGGGACATACTGGCGGATATAGGATCCGTCAGGGTCGAACTTCTTGCTCTGTAGCGCCGGGTTGAAAATCCGGTACCCGCGCATCGCATCCGTGCCGGTCGACGCGCACCATTGCCAATTTCCGTTGTTGGCGGCTGTGTCGGCATCGAGCAGATGACGCATGAAATACCGCTCGCCGCTCTGCCAGTCGATCCGCAGGTCCTTGATCAGGAACGAGGCCACGATCATACGCACCCGGTTATGCATCCAGCCCGTCCGGTTGAGCTGGCGCATGCCGGCGTCTACGATCGGGTAGCCGGTCTGCCCATCGCACCAGGCCTGAAACAACCGGTCACGTTCCGGGCCCGGTTCACGCGGCGGCGGGACGGCGGCGGCCCGGAACGGCCCGTCAGCGACGCGTGGAAATGCCGACAGCACTTGTTGAAAGAATTCGCGCCAGATCAGCTCATCGATCCAGGTGAGCACATCGGGACGAGAGACACGACCACCTGCCGCCAGCCCGGCCAACGCCGCATGTATCGCAGTGCGAGGCGACAAGGTTCCGAAGCGGAAATGAGGCGACAGTTTCGAAGTTCCGTCGATGGCGGGAAGATTCCGACCGTCCACGTAGCTGTGAATCGGTCCTCCAACAAACCGGATCAGCCTCCTCCGAGCGTTCTGTTCGCCGGGTTCGATCCATGGTGTGAGGGGCTCATACCCTAGCTCGCGGGCCGTCGGGATCGCACGAGGAGCGGAGAGCGGCACCGACTTGTCTCCGCACAAGCCGGAGGGAATCGGAAGGACCGGCGGCTTGGTGGCCTGCCACCTGGTCCACCAACGCGCGCGATAGGCGCTGTAGCGCTGCAGCGGCTCACCGGTGGCACCACGAACTTCCTCCGCCTCGAACACGACATGGTCCTTGAATGTCCGCGCCGGCACGCCCATCTGAGCCAGGCGTTGCTGGACGGCACGGTCTCGCTCTATGGCCCCCGGTTCATAATCTCTATTCCAATAGACCACGTCGGCCTTCCATTCATGCGCGGCATTCACCATTTCCTTGACCGGTTCACCGCGACGCCACTGGAGCGCGAAACCTCGAGCGGCCAACGACGACTCCAGATCCTCCAGACAGCCGAGCATGAAATTCACGCAGGCGGACCCGAAGACCCGGGACTGTAGCAGGGGCTTGTCAAAGACGAAGAGCGGGATCACTTCGCTGCAGGCCTCGCAGGCCGCCTCCAAGGCGGGATTGTCGTGCAGCCGCAGGTCGCGTCGAAACCAAACAATGCCTCGCATCAGCGCCCCCCTCGCAGGCAAAGAAGACCGGGCTCCGATACCCTGCATCTGTCGTTTAACGCCATCACCCCCCACCTGGGCCTCTTATTTCTGATTGATCTCTCCCTCGAGACTTCGAGCACAACGAAAGCCAGTGCCATGCGTCTGCAGCGCGAACCCGCCGCGACCGCGCGCCGATGCTGTAATGTCGGCCAACGGGCTGTGCCAGGACCCTCCCCGAATCGACCGGACCACGCCCTTCTTGTCAGGACCTTGGGGATTCCTAGCCGGGGCATGCTTGTAGTAATCCGGGTCATACCAATCGGAAACCCATTCACGGGCATTGCCGGCCATGTCTTTCACTCCGTAGGGCGAGTCTCCCTCAGGGAGAGATCCGACCGGATACAAGGTCTGCTCATCCGCCCATTCGCGGTCAAAGTTCGCGCGCTTCGAGGTTGGAGCTTCATTGCCCCAGGGAAACTGGCGACCGTCGGCGCCGCGTGCGGCCTTTTCCCATTCGGCCTCCGTCGGGAGACGCTTCTTCGCCCACCCACAATAGGCCTTGGCGTCGTACCAGGTCGTCTGCACAACAGGCAGCTGTTCGATCCTTTTGATGGATGTCAGCGGCCCCGTGCTGTACGGATTCGGCGGATTCCGGTGACCCGTCGCCGTGACGAAGGCCATATACCGTTCATTGGTCACCTCGACTTGATCGATCGCGAAGGCATCGAGATACACTGACCGTTGCGGCCACTCATCCGCGCGACCTTTCCCTTCTGGATTCCCCATCAGAAATTCTCCGGCCGGAATCATGACCATGGGAACCGGGTCAAGCTCCTTCGAAGCCGCCGGCGGCTCCGCCACCGCCCACGGCGCACCGGCGCAGGCGGTGACGACGATCGCCGCGATGATTCTCCAGCGAACTGTTGTCCTCCTCGGACCTGGTGTCATTTCTTCTGCTCCTTGCTCCCCTTGATGGCTTGGGACGTATGAATTTTGATTTCAGCGACAAGACGATCGACCTGGCGCTTCTCTCCCCGCTCGGCAGCCTCCTGGGCCCGCGTCACAAGGGTTCTCGCTTCGTGCAGATGCAGCTCGATGTCGGCTTGCAGGGCAGGGGAGGCCACGGTTCCCCCTAACGCCGCCCGGTGATACACCTCCCACGCATCGTCGACATCGTGTTCGACCACGTGCACCGACCTGGCCTGCTCCGAATGAGGTTGGCGAGCCGGATTGATGGGGCCGGCCAAGACCGCGGCTCCTTGAAGCATTACGGTCCAAATACATCCGAGAACAAATGTGCTGTGCTGTGTCATCTGTCCGCCTCCGTCGTGTCCGAACCGTTCCGAGGAACGGTTCGGGATGGCTTCACGAGCGCTTCGAATAAGAAAAGGGCGCATGCCGCTCCCACCGGCTCCCATTTATTTCTGCTTCATGGTTTTCTTGATCAGATCGCGGGTCGCCAGATACTCCTTATTGCCCGGATCGGCCGCCAGCGCCTTTTCAATCGAGGCCATCGCATCGACGTTCTTCTCAGCGCCCATCGCCACAAGTGCCCCGATGAAGGCGTCGCGTCCCGCCTGGATGGTTTCGTCAGAGACGGCGGGAGCCGATTTTGCGCAGCGGAACCCGAGACCGACGCCATAGGAGTTGTTCTCCGGCTGATTCCAGAACCGATGGCTCGTATGCAATGACGTTTCCGGCGCCAGCCAGGATCCGCCACGCAAAACTTTGACTTGTCCCTGGTTCGCGAAGTTGTAGCCCTTCTCGGCACCGCGTGGATTCAGGGCAAGGCTCTCCTTATAGTGTTTCGGGTCATACCAATCCTCCACCCATTCGAAAACGTTCCCTGCCATGTTATAGACACCGAATCCGCTCACGCCTTCTGGGTAGGAATCCACCGGCGTGGTATGGCCTACATTCTGCCCATAGTTGGCTTTCTTGGGATCAAGCTTGTGACCCCATGGGTAATGATTGTCGCCTTCTGGACCTTTAGCTGCTCGCTCCCATTCCGCTTCCGTCGGAAGACGCTTGCCTTCCCACTTGCAGAATGCGTTCGCGTCAGTCCAGCTCACGCCGACGACCGGCTGATTAGCCTTGCTGAGGCGTGGATCGTCCCAATAGGCCGGTGCCGGATGACCCGTGCCTTTCATGAATTCCTTGTACCGTGCGTTTGAGGTTTCATACTTGTCGATCAGATACGCATCGAGCACGACCTGGTGCTTTGCTTCGTCTGAATGCTCATTGCTACCCATGGTGAACTCTCCCTTGGGGATCGGCATCATGTCCTTGTCCGTGCTCGCCTGATCTGCCGCCATAGACAGAGACACAGAACCCACTACCAACAACAGACCCAATCCTGTTTGAAGCACGATTTGACTCCGCATGTGAAACCTCCTTGGTTTAGAAACATCAGGACCAACCTGGCTGTGAACACATCAGAAACCATTGTCGAGGGGGCAAGTCGATTTCATGTTGCGACGCTCTCTACTGCATCTGTCCGTGAGGAACTTGTCGTCTGTAAGTAAATGCGAGTTCGTCTGCTTCCTCCGCTGCGGCGAACAACTCCTTCGCCTGAGCCAATCGGCGGGTTGATTCTTCATGGCTCAAGCCAGACTGACGGCCCGCGAGTAGAGCCTCCAGCTCAATACGCCGGGCCGACTCGCGAATATCGGCTGCCTGCCGGCGATAGGCGAATGCCAGATGACGAGCCTGCTCCTGACTAACGAAACCCGGCTGCTTTGAAGACAAAGGTTCGCTTGAAGATTGTGTACGGTCGACTGTGCAGCCCGCGGAGAGCAGCAGGGCTGCCAAGATGCTTGTGTGGATGAGATGTCGTGCGCTCATGATGTCCTCCCTTTGTTGAAACGACTCACTATGCATTGGTGCCTACCGATCCGAAGAGTGAGTAGTTGGAGGATGGCCGCTGTATCCTCCGGTTCTGCAGAATCACTGGATCAACGACCTCGCCGCACTGCACGCAACGTGAGGCAAGGAACTCGAGTTCTCCGGTACCGTTCAGCAAGTCCATGCAGAACTCGCCCACCATGAGTCCGCCGCAGCGGGCGCAGGTGCTATAACGAAACGCTGGAGAGCAGGCTCTGCTGGAATCCTTTTCCGTCTCGGTTCTCATTTCCAATGCTGCGTCCATATCCACCTCCTCTTAATTTCTAGCGTTCAATGTTTGTATCAAGTATGTCTAATGTATATGCCTGTTTTGTCCATAGTGTCAATAGTTGTCATAAACATATTTGACAAACATTGGACAGTGTATAATAATTAAATATCTAATAATTATGAATACTCATAGAATTCATAGAGTTGCAAAACTAACCGGTTTATCCAAGGATGTGGTTAGGGTGTGGGAAAGGCGATATGGGCTTGTCAAACCTTTGCGGAGCGCGAACCGCTATCGAGAATATAGCGACGAGGACGTTCAGTTACTGCGTTTTCTCAAGGAAGAGCTGGATCGTGGGCAGACGATCGGAGCATTGGCTCTTGAAGGACGTGATGCGCTGCTGCAGCGGATGCGGATCAGTTCTTCTCCATCACCGCAAGACCTGAAGCCTCACGACAATTTCATCGATGAACTCGTTTCGCTTTTAGATCCCCTCGACAGAGTCCGCTTTGAGATGAAACTGAACGGCGCGATCGCGGTCATACCTTTCGAGGAAGCTGTGCAACGGATTCTGCTTCCGCTGCAGCGTCGTCTCGGAGAGCTTTGGCATGAAGGACGAGTCAATGTTGCAGTGGAACACTATGTAACTAAGCTAATCCAACAAAAGCTGTTCTCAGTCATGAACCAACTGGCTGTGAATGAATTCGGCCCTCGCGTGTTGATTGCTTGTCCGGAAGGCGAATCCCATGAGATCGGCGCACAAGCGGCGGCATATATCGCCGCGACACGTGGCTGCCATGTCTATTATCTTGGTCCAAACCTTCCCATTTCAGACTTGCAGGCCTTCTGTGAGCGAGTAAAGCCGGACCTGGTCCTCCTCTCTCTGACGGAAATCAAATCTGATGCAGCAGCGCGCCAGCTCGTGCACGAATTGGAAGCGTTTTCGACACACTGGCCACTCGCCGTCGGCGGCGAAGGTGCACGCACGATCGAGCATTTGCTCCACGGCGGCAAGATCGAGTTCCTCGATGGTCTGACCTCCCTGCACAGCCGCCTGATGAGTCTGGGTTCTGGTCGCATGTCCGCCGCACGGGGATAGATATTTTCTAAGCTCATTCCAACGTTCATGGGGTTCACCGCCGGTCAGGCGGCGTTCACGAATCCTCTAAAGGGTATACCCCACGGCTTTCTTCTTCAGCCAACGTCCATACGTCGCAACTGTAAGTTCGATACTAGCGTGACCCAGTTGCTCCTGCACGTACGGGGCAGGGGTGCCTTCCGCCAAAAGAATAGAGGCGTAAGTATGGCGGAGACAATGCGACGTGAAGTGCACCGGCAGATGCGCTTCCTTCAGAATGCGTTGCATGGACCGTCGAACATTAGCGGGGTCGACCGGAAGTGCATGAGTCATGCTTGTGCTCAATGGTCTGTTAAGACATCCAAGGTTCTTGTTGAACAGTTTTACTTACGAATGGGGTAACGAATTCTCTAAATCAATTTAGTTCACAACTTATGACAGCGTGATAGTAAGGAGCTGTCGTCGACTCGTTAATAAATGAAAGGGTCGTGAGCGTTCAAGCAGGGGCAAACTGTCTATCAGAATGACGCGCAAAGATAGACATAGTGACTTAGAACCAATGATTCTTCACCGGAAGGGTACATTTTGCTCCAACGATCAACATATTTCCTCGTGGCAGTACCGGCGGCCGCAGAAGACCTTGAATTTTCGCCTCGCGAGACATTGATTGGCTGGCCCTATTTTTGCTTCCCAATTTCTCAAGACAACACCGAGTCGTCCAGTGCGCTGAAGTAACTTAGTCTAGGCGTATGGTTCATCAGGGATTGACTCCTGAGACAGCGAAGCCGCCCACGGTCCTTCTGATCGACGACAATTATGAGGACAGAGCATACTGGTCTGCTTCGCTAAGAAAACCTCCCATTGGTTTTGTGGTTTTAGACGCTGCTTGCGGAGAGTCTGGATTCAAGCTGTGGCAAAAGGAGAGAGTTGATTGTGTAGTCTTAGATGTGGAAATGCCTGAGAGCGGCTTGTTTACCTTGGTCAGACTCATTCCAGATCCAACGCACCGACACGTGTCCGTGGTCGTTCTCACAAAGCTCGCACAGCCATCCTTAATAAAATTGATGAAAAGCCTTGGAGCATATGAGTGTCTGGTCAAAGAATATTGTTCACCGGAAAGGCTTGCGAATACGATTCAGCAGGCAATAGCCGTGGTCAAATCTGAGCGTCCCGTCTGAGGGGCTTGCCGAAATCGTAAAATGCACGTCGCTGACACATAGCACGAACCACGCATGACCCAACTTGCTTTTCGTGCTTCGTGAATGCGGAGCTGTTGAGTGGATCGTGCTGGGCTCTCACGTTATTCTCAATGTCTATCTAGCATGAGGTTCCAATAACTCCGGGAACCAGCGCTAAGCCGGTCAGTTGAAATTTGGAGAGGTATCCCCCCCCTTGACTGCAATAAGGAAGTGAGTATCTATCCCTCGTTGGCAGTCGATAGCGGTGTCTGACCCAAGAAGAATGAGTCGATCGCTCTTATTCTTCTGGGTCAACGCCCCCTTAATAACTAACCCTTTTAATTACCCTCTCGTGAGGAGGGAGGAGGATTGTCATGACCGCTTACATACCTGCTGTGTTCAATGGGGAGATTGATGAACTTCTCGACGAGGCGATGCGTAGGTTAAGTCGTGAGTCCGCCTGGTCGCCAGCAAGCAATGTGTGGGAAGACGAAAAGGGCTTTCATGTACAGTTGGCACTGCCGGGTTGGGAGACAAAGGACGTGTCGATTCAGGTGGAGAAACAGGTGATGACAGTGGCGGGTAGTACTCAGCGGTCTGAAAGCGATGCTCAACGGAAAGTGTATCAATGGGAAATTCCCAACGGAAAGTTTGCAATGCAGTACCGGCTACCCAATTTCGTGCAGCAAGAACAGGCCTCCGCAAGCTTCAAGGACGGCGTCCTGACGATCTCTTTCCCGAAACGAGAGGAAGCTAAGCCACGACGCATTGAAATAAATGTCTGAGCAGTAATCGGCAGGGGGCCCCAAGCTACGGGGCCTCCACCTTCTTACGAATCCAGTGATTCGCGGAGGAATAAGAGGTGCCGCCATGCACAAATTAGTCGACATCAAGGAGAAGGACGTTGATAGGTGGTCTAGTTTTACGGCTCACCTTCAAGGACTCCTCCATGCCGCGATCACGGCAGACGGGGCCTCGAAGGGCAACGTCCAACTCTTCAATCCATACCTCGATGGACTACAAATCGTGGCACACCACGGGTTTGACAAGCCTTTTCTTCAGCAATTCGGTATCGTCCGTTGGGATGAGCCGACTGCATGTGGGAGGGCCTATCGCTTTGGTCTGCGAGTTGTGATCCCAGACATAAACCTCGACCGTTTTTATGCACCCTACCGTTCTATTGCCCAAGCTAGTGGCTATCGTGCTGTTCAATCCACTCCTATAATTCAACCAGGTGGTTCCGTAATAGGCGTGCTTTCGACGCACTTCCCCCACTCGCATGAGTGGTCAGAGACCGCACAACGTTCTCTAGACCACTCCGCCTCCAAGGTAGCCGCGTCAGTATCGGAATTAATCGAGCCCTTCGCGGCTTAGTGAATTAGCTGCTATAGGGATATTCCTATTTGACGTGCGCCTCTGAGGCGCCCACACTGAACCTACGTTCCACACACCCTGTCCGCGGCCTCCTGGAAGGCCCGACCGCCGACAACTTGTGAGAAAGGCGGTCGTCATTGTCTTCCCCATCCCAAACCAGATCGATTCGTGTGTTACTGGTCGATGACCATGCCATGATACGGCAAGGATTGCGCTGTACCTTGGAAGTCTATCCCCGTATCGAAGTAGTTGGTGAAGCGAGTGATGGTTCGGAGGTTCTTGCGTGTATAGAAAAAGTTCAGCCGACAGTCGTCGTGATGGACATTGTCATGCCGAAGATGGACGGGATCGCAGCGACCCACCTAATCAAAAAACAGTATCCGCAGATTGTCGTGGTTGGACTCACGCGCGAGCTGAAGGATTACACGTCATATGCCATGAAAAAAGCGGGGGCTTCCGAAGTCGTGGACAAGAAGAACGCTGTGGTTGAATTGTATGACGCGATACAACGAGCGTTGACAGTCATCGGCAGGAAGGCCGACCGGCCAGAAATCGGCCCTGGCCTTGGTTTCATGCCTGAAGCAACATGACTCAGCCTAACGAGCCTAGGCTCTGACAACCTACCTACACAACTGCCGACGGCCGCCTGGAAGGCCCGACCGCCAGCGATTGTGAACAAGAAAGGCGATCGACTTATGTGGGACAAACAAACTCAGCCTGAAAAACACGTCTGCATTTTCGAGATGGAGCATAAAGGCCACGTGTTTACTGCGGAGATAGTTTGTATGGTGTGCGGTGTCTACCTCTCCGCTCAGCAGGATCGGCAACCAGGCACAAGACAAGGCCGCACAGGGACCTGAGAATCAGCAAAATCGCTAACCCTCGGCTTTTATAGAAGGTCATATGCCCCACATTCCAATTCTGCCTTCGGACAAAGCCCCTAAAGACGTAAACGCGGTCTACGAGGAATTCTATCGACGAATGTCGTTTCCTTCTGCGCCGAATTTCATCACCACGCAGGGGCATTCCGCTACGGTAGTCCGTGGCACTTGGGAAGCGGTGAAAGGCGCCCTGGTTACCGGAGCACTGCCACGATGGCAGAAAGAGATGATGTTTGTGGCGATCTCCCAAGACCGAGCGTGTCGATATTGCTCCGCGGCGCATATTGCGTGTTGTCGCATGTTGGGCGTGAAACCAGAACTGCTTGAAAGTTTAGTCCGAAATGTAAACGACATACCCGATCCGAAACTGCGGGACATGATTAAGTTTGCTCTACAGTGTTCCCGTCATCCGCAGGCTCTAATGGACAGCGATTACGAATCGTTGCGCCAGCATGGCCTCAATCTGTCCGAGATTATGGAGATCATTGCCATTTCGGCGTTCGCGGTCTATGCCAACATCATTGCTGATGCCACAGCGATGGAACCGGACCAGATGTTTAGTACACTATGAAGCTTGAAGAGTCTTTGCTCGTAGAGCAGATGATGGATCGGCTCTCCCCTTCAACGATGGCAAGGCGTGATGACTGGGTTTGCGCTGGACCGACTTGCCCAAGCTCCTTAAGGAAATTTTACGACCCCCATAGCTAAAACGCCAGGCGAATCCTTCACACAGTGCCTGATTGTCCGTGTTCTGTCCGTGAACTGGTCCCGACTGAGCCCGAAAAGGCCAAAAAGCAGTGGATCCCTCTCGGAAGCCTAAGACCGTCCTAAGCCTCCAATTAGCGCCAATAGAATTAGCCCCGAATGCGCTTCGGCGCATGAATCCAAGACCACGCCTACTCGATCACAAAGTCGTGCAACTGTAAAAAGTCGGCTTATTCAATCGGATGGTAGTTTGAGGGCAATTCGAAGAGTTGCGGTGATAAGTGAGTGATACGGAGATTGTTATAGTCAGCAAGCCACCTTCCATCTTTTCGAGCAAGGCGTAATGGAATCTGCACATCGTCTGCTCGCCATTCATAATATGTCACATCCTCGCTACCCTCACGTACCGTCACTTCCGAGACCGTAGTGTGGTGTCCCTGCAGGATCTCCGTGCCAATGCGCTCCCGTCGTTGTTCAGTTATGAGATCGTGTTGGCAGCTAGGACCCATGTCACGTTCAAACGGCAAGGTGACGAAGTGTCTTGTCCGCGGTAACAACAGCCATATGATCCCCTTGTCTTTTCGGACGATTGTCACATTTACAGGACCGGTCGCGTTATGCTCGATCCGCCACATGTCCGCTCGGCAAAAAAGAGTTGCTCGGAGGCGATGGCCGTTTTCAAAAACCACTCGGTCAACCGTGAACTCGACAGCGCTCACAGGATGGATCCATACGGTACACGAGCCAATCGTTATTGCTGCCAACAGCTTCCACATGTGTGCCGCCTTGCTAGCTTCATAATCTCACTGCGGTGACTACATCCACAGTATATGCGCGAGGTAGTCATCGATTTCACGCGAGTGGTGACATTGCACACAGCGAGCAACCAGGTGCCCAACTTCTGTTTCCTTCACACTACGAAGCACCAGTTGATACCTGCGACTTCCACAGAAGCAGCAAGCCATGCCATGCACATTTCTACGAATGGCTCCGAGTTTTCCAAGTTGCTTCTGCATTGTTGCTCTACTCCTTGCGCTGAGCTGAATCATACAATGTGTGTTGGCGAAGCGATTCGAGTGATCCGATAAAGAATGAAGGCGATGAGGAGCCATAGCAGGCAAAATGTGATCGTCATGCTAATCGCGACCATGATTGGCCGATAGTGAGAAAAATCTTCTATTTTTGCCTTGGAAGGAAGCATGGATATTTCACGCGAACATTAGTCTCTCGCTCACGGTGCTACTAAGATCTTCATCGAACGCTCTTGGAGGCCGGTCTCTTGTTGGGACGCTTGGTTCGCCTGTTCAGGGGCATCATTGGAGGGCATGATGGCGTAAAAGATTAGTAGAAGACTGAAGAACAGCAGAACAACAAATAGTGGCGTCCAGTCACTACGCCATCGGCGCCGACGTGTCCGTTTAGTGGTACGGAGTTGCAGCCAGAGGGAGTGTGCCGAGGCAGGGTCAGTGGGTGAGAAGGCCATGGTGCTGACGCTCGATTGGAAGCCGTCAAACCTCAAAAGTGCATCGCCGTCTTTTGTCTAGGCAAGCGCCATGCCTTTTATAAAGCCAATCAATGCAATGGAATCCCTTAAGCCCTGTGGGCTAAGTGGATAACTTGTCCACGGCTTGGTACGTCCTGTCCTTATACCCCTTGTGAGGGATTGGAACCGCCTGGGTCAGCGTCCTAAGATCCGATCCTTATGATTTACGTGCTAATTGTCGACGACCATCCTGTGATGCGGGAGCTGTTGCGTCAGGTATTGGAACCCTATGCCGATCTTTCGGTGAGAGCGGAAGTAGCAAATGGCGAAGATGCAATAGCGGAGTTAGGTATAGTTCAACCTGCTATTGCTCTCGTGGACATTCACTTGCGGACCATGAGCGGCATTGAGACGACGAAGCTGATTAGAATCAAGAGCCCCGGTACGGCCGTCATTGGTTTGACCGCCGGGGAACCGGATCACCATGACATGGCGATGATCGCCGCTGGTGCGAGTGCGGTGATTAACAAGGCGGATATAGTTGGAAGGCTCTATCCTGCAATTGTAGAAGCCACCAAAGGTGTAAAAACGGCCATCTGAGCAGTCCTCTTCTTCCAGTAGTAGTTACCTCTTGTGTCGCCCCTCTTGTTGTGTTTTCCGCGGATATCTCAGGTGGTCAGCCCCGATTCGGGAAGGAATTATTCAACAAGAGGTGGGGTAGCTGAGAGCAGGGTTACGACGATTGAGCGCCAGTTTTCATGGCCGTGATGTCCCGAAACACGAGAATGGCCCCAGGAGAAGCCGGGTAGCCCTTCGCTTCGTACCAATGCTGATCCTCGGAGTGGTAAAACTCGAAACCTACCTGCCTGTGGTCTTCGATTACAGATCGTAGCTCTCGTTCAACGGTGGTGCCTCTTATCGCAGGAAACAACCCCCACATAGATTTCCCTTTCATCATGTCGAAGGTCAGTCCTAATCGTTGATATATGTCGGCTGCGGCCTGATTCATTGCCGCAAAATTTGCTTGCCCATCAAGTTTTACAACAGCATCGTCGATGCCATCGAGAATGGTCATGAGGTCGTCTGGTTGGAAAGAACTCTTCATAACGTGTCGTGTAAGAGAGAATCGGTCGGCTCTTCACTCATCATGTCACTAATCAGAGCAGCCGAACAGAATGAAAATTTCTCACGTGTTGTAGGCGACGGCCTACGTTACCCTCTTGTCGGTTGAAGATAAGTATGCGATTGTGCGCTTCTAATGGCGTATTCTGCTGATCCTCGTATTTCATCGGGCAATGCACCTTGCGTGCATCCTCGACTTGTTCTTGAAACTGAAACCTCGACAAAAGATCGATACCTGACCGGCCATTATATCTGTGAAGTGTGTGGCCAGCATTTTGATCGACCACCTATCAAACAGGACCCACCGAGAAAGCACGATCCACCACCGACGCCCTAGGGGCGTTTACCGTTTCCCTTGGCTAGACGCGAGCACTCCCTATAGGACAGTCACGAGTACGGCGCGCTCTAAGTCCATGGTATCTACTTCTCAACCTTCGAGAGGCAAGCGAATGACTACCCATAGATGTCGACTACTATTGGTTGATGACCATGAGGCAATGCGTGATGCCATGCGCGACCTGCTCTCATCGTATGAAGGGCTTGAGGTGATTGGAGAGGCAGGGGATGGGGAAGAGGCCGTTATACAAGTCGCATCCTGCAAGCCCGAAATTATTGTAATGGATATAGACATGCCAAGGATGAATGGTATTCAGGCAACCAATGTGATTAAGAAGTCACGGCTGGACATCGCGATCATCGGCTTATGCCTGGTTCATGATACGTACACGGTAGAGGCGTTTCTGAAAGCGGGAGGAATCGCGGTAGTGTCCAAGGAACGGCTTGATGATCTCTATCCAACGATACAACGTGCTTGCATCGATAGAATGCGCTAAAGGACTCTTACGTAATGCCATCCTACCATTGAGCCAGGCACAGACACAAAAGAGGGACGGACGATGGTTCAGGTGTGGCGAGAGTATGCGACGTTGCGCCCATGGAAACCCCTAGGCAGCCAGTTCAGTCAAACGAACTTCGCGTGTGTACGGGCATAGCGCCGTATCGCCGTTGCGGATGGAACATCCCGGGACGGACGTGCAATACTAATTTCTTAGGTAAGTATTCTATCAGATTCTTTACAAGCGTGAGCAAGAGTTCTCACTAGCCTCTCTCGCCTACACTGTGCATGTGAAATAGAACACCCAATACTGCGGTTTTCTCATCATATCTGAATCCTTTTTCTATTAAGACCAGCTACATAAGTAGGTGGCATTCAAGCTGCACCGGAATAGGTAGCCTCAAGTCGGGAGGCGACTATGACGCTCGTCAAATCCATCATGCCAAGCGTTCATCCCTCTACAACCATCCTCTTCATCGATCACCATGATACCGACCGGCAGGTGTGGGTACAGCGTCTTAGAATTTGCTCGTCCGATTATGTGGTCCTCGAAGCGTCCACTGGAAAGGAAGGATTAGCGATTTGCCGGTCGCAGCGCGTCGAGTGCGTCATCTCAGAATTGACGCTCCCTGACATGTCGGGTTTCGAAGTCCTCTTGAATTTGGTTCCCAAGCCCTGTCATCCAGAGGTAGCGTTCATCTTCCTTACCCGACTAACTCTTTCACCCATGAAGCAGCTTGCACTAAACAATGGAGCACAAGCGTATGTGGTTAAATCGCATAGCTCTGGTGATGAACTAGACATTACCATTCA
>Ga0207679_10001057_pt1 | contig 17525 bp, 17 predicted proteins | sample KBSC73metaG_FD_184320 | JGI IMG/M metagenome (GOLD analysis project Ga0207679, IMG submission 184320) | Corn rhizosphere microbial communities from Kellogg Biological Station, Michigan, USA - KBS C7-3 metaG (SPAdes) (version 2) | ecosystem: Host-associated > Plants > Roots > Rhizosphere > Soil ... | reverse complement strand
AAGGTGACCCAAAGAGGCGCTGGGAACACCAGCTTCCACGCATTTTGCTCAGGCGCTTCGGCTACGAATCCCCCGCACGACCACTGTCTCCAGCTCCACCGTGACCGTACGAGACACGGCCGTGCTGGCTCGCCTCAGCTCGCTTCGCATCGTGCCCCCTGGCTCACCGGGCCAAGTGGGCCCCGGCGTTCGCCGGGGTGACATTTGTTTGCGGCCCCCCGCATGTGTTTGGGCCCCCCACATGTGTTTACGGCCCCCGCACGTGTTTGCGGCCCCCGAATGTGTTTACGGCCTCCGAATGTGTTTGCAGCCCCCGCATGTGTTTGCGGCCCCCCGCATGTCATACCGGCGAAAGCCGGTACCCACTGTCCCGAATGGCCACGACTGCCGCCGGAGCTACAAAGAGCGAGAGGCGAGCGAGCAAAGCGAGCAACGCCCCGAAGCGCGCGCGACAGGTAGGCAAGCGAAGCGAAGCCGCACATCCAGCCACACGCGAGCCCGGCTCCGCCGGGCGACCCGTGGCGCCCCTTGGGGGCAGGAGCGAAGCGACTGGGGGGCCGTAGTCCCCTACAAATGAAACAAGCCCAGCCCCAAGCGCAATTTGCTTGAAGCAGAAGACTTCAACAATGAGAGGAGTCCATCTTCTTGTCCGGAGGCCGATTCTGATGCGCATTCTGCACGCCAGCCTGGTCGCGGCATCGCCGCTGGCCGTCAACGCGCCTTGTCGCGCTGGGAAAGCCCGTGGTGTTCGTTGGCAGCCCGATCAGATTGGCTGGTTTCGGATGCCTGCGGTGGCGGATGTGCCGGTCCAACCCGGCTCGGAGATCCGCCTGGGGCAACCCCACGAGGGCATGGCCGTGCTGCTCACCGTCCTGGCGCTCGGGTTCCCGGTGAGCATGCTGATGCTCGCGAAGGCGACCGGGAGCGATCTGCTCGGCTGGGTGTTCGGCCTGGTCTTGATGCTGGAGTTCGCGGCGCTGCCATGGATTGCGCTGTTCGGATTCGGCCGGTCGCTGCGGCGCCTGTGGGGAAACCGCCTTCGGTAGGCGCGTTGCGGGTTCTTTCCCGCCCGTGAGCGGCGTTGAACAGCATAAGATGGGCGCTCGACAAGGTTTCCGGGGTTATGTTCCATGCCCAGCTCCCGTGAAGAGGTGCGCGTGTTGATCGTCGAAGACGAAGCCGACGTGCGCGACACATTGACGATGCTGCTCGAGTCCGACGGCTACCTCGTGCGAGGGGCCTCCAGCGGCGAGGCTGCCATCAGCGCGCTCGAAGACTTCGCTCCCGATTGCGTGCTGCTCGATCTCGGCTTGCCCGGCATCCGGGGCAGCGAAGTGGCGCGCGAGCTTCGCCAGCGGGTGGGCACACAGCTGGTCATCATCGCCGTGACCGGCAGTTCGGCTCCCGCCGACCGCGACGAGGCCGAATGCGCCGGCATCGATTTCCTCCTGACCAAGCCCATCGGTGAAGGCGACCTGCGGCGGTTCCTGCCGCGGATTGCGTAAGGTGCTCAGGCGGGGCGTCTCGCGCTTGTCTCAGTCAGCAGTCCACGGAAGTATCCTCGCGTCACCACCGCAACGTTCTTGTAGCCCGATCGGCCCCTGAGCGCTTCATGCAGCTGCCTCATACGGCAAAAGGGCACGGATGGATACAGGTGGTGCTCCGTGTGGTAGCCCACGCCGTACGGCGCGATCAAGAAGCGCTCGAACGGTCCGGCGAGCATGGTGCGAGATGCTTCGATGCCGGGGCTCGGCATGCCGAAATGTTCGCCCACATCGCGCAGGTACAACAGGGCCATCAGCACGGTCAGCATGGGCAGGAGCCAGTAGAGCGCCAGGACCGTCCACAGCTGGAACACGGACGCGGCGCCCGCCACCAACAAGGCAAGGATGGCCTGGCGAAGCCGGGTGGCAGGCGGCGTCTTGACCGCCATGCCGGCCTCGAACAAATAGCATTTGGCGTCCTGGATCGCGAAGACACCGAGGCAGTGCAGGGCGACCAACCCTGTCATGCGCCACCGGGACTTCGGAAAGCAGTAGCGGTCGAGCCGGGTGGAGGACACCCAGTTGGGATCGTGGGCCGTGGCCGGTGCACGATGGTGCGCCAGATGATTGCGGCGAAAGCCATGGATGGTGATGAAGAACGGTATCGCGGTGAGCAAGTCACCCAGCGCATCGTTCAGGCCGGCCCGCGTGCGGCTGAACTGCCGATGAGAAAACTCATGCATCAGCATCAGCAACGCATGCTGGCGTGTCCCGATGAATGCCACCGCCGCGACGGTCGCCCAGAGGGTGTCCAAGCGCAAGGCGAGCACGATCGTGGCCGCAATCAATGCCCACTCGAAGGACACACCGAGCAGCAGGCACATGGGTGCAGGACGGCTCAGTTGCAGCAGCAACTGGCGGTCGATCTGCAGTTCGGTCGGCAGCCGGTCGCGCAAGGGCGTGGCTCCTCGATTCATGACAGGTCTCCGTCCGCACGCGCAGGGCGTGGAGAAGGATGGACATGAGTGTGCAATGGCTTGAGCATCGTGCTCTGATCTTCGGCATGGGAAAAGCCTGGATCATCGAGACAGTCCGTGACGCGCGTGTGACGCGTCTCTGAGATGTGTGACGCCAGGGGCCGCATGAGCGCCGCCCGGGCACACCGCTCAATGCCACTTGAGGTAAAGGAGCCAGACCATCAGGACCGACAGGAACCCTTCGCCCGCCAGGCTCAGGATGCCGATGCCCAGCACCAGGACAGCTCCCAGCACCACCGACGCCGACACGGTCACCGAAGCGATCTTGCCGATCACCTTCAAGGTATCGCTTGCGGTTTGCTTCGTGGTGCTGCGCCACAGGCCGATGCTGCTCATGCCGGTGATGGCCAAGGCGGCGACCGTGACGAGCATCGCCGTGATGATGACCGGCGGTGGCGAGCCCAGCCTGATGACCAGCTGTCCCAGGGGAAAACTTGAGACATATCCCAGCGCAATGCAGATGAGCAGGGCTTTGCCGATGGTCACGTTGCCGCGCCAGAGATCACGCACAGATGTCTTCCTTGTCGAGTGAGCCGGTCCTGGAGGTCAGGAATGGGGCGCCATTGTGCCCCAGACCGCCTGCAGCGTTCCGGCTCAGCAGCCCGGCCGCGCTCAGCGCAGCTTGAACGCGCCGACCACCTCTGACAGGCGGTTCGCCTGGTCGCGAAGGCTTTCTGCCGCGGCGCTGCTTTCCTCGACCAGTGCGGCGTTTTGCTGCGTCATGTGATCGAGTTGGGTGACCGCGGTATTGACCTGCTCGATGCCGTTGGACTGTTCGCTCGACGAGGCCGTGATTTCGCCGATGATCGCCGACACCCTCTGGACGGACGCGACGATCTCGCCCATTGTCTGCCCCGCGTCGGCCACGAGCTTGGAACCCGTTTCGACCTTGTCGACGCTCGTGCCGATCAGCGCCTTGATCTCCTTGGCGGCTTCGGCGCTGCGTTGCGCCAGGGCGCGCACTTCGCCGGCGACCACGGCGAAACCGCGTCCCTGCTCACCGGCGCGTGCGGCTTCCACCGCCGCATTGAGCGCGAGGATGTTGGTCTGGAACGCAATGCCGTCGATCACCGAGATGATGTTGCCGATCTGTTGCGAGCTGCTGTTGATTTCGTTCATCGTCGAGACCACCTGTGCCACGACATGGCCGCCTCGCTGGGCCACCTCGGCCGCCGATGCAGCGAGTTCGTTGGCCTGGCGGGCGGCGTCCGCGCTTTGCTTGACGGTGCCGGTGAGTTGCTCCATCGACGAGGCGGCCTCTTGCAGATTCGATGCGGCCTGCTCGGTGCGGCCGCTCAGGTCCACGCTGCCCGTGGCAATCTCGGAGCTGGCCGTGTGAATGCCATCGCTGCTGGTCCGCACCTGGGCGACCAGGGTGGCGAGCGACTGCTGCATGGACCGCAGCGATTCGAGCAACTCCGCCGCTTCATCGCGGCCCTGCACATCGACGATGCGGGTCAGGTCGCCCGAGGCGATGGATGCGGCGAGTGCCTTGGCCTGGTCGATCGGCCTGACGACGGAGCGAGTGAGCCGCCATGCGAGACCACCCGCCAGCACCAGTGCGAGGATGCCGCCTGTGGTCAGTGCGATCATGCCGTCGCGGGCTGCGGCTTCGGCGCGTTGCTTGGTCTCGACCATGCTGTCACGCTGGCGGGCCACGAGCCTGTCCGCGGCCTGGTTGTAGGCGGCGGCCGCAGGGAAGAGCTTGGCCAGCACCTCGGCGCCGACATCCTCGCCCGCTTCGCGGCGCTTGAGGAGATCGCCGCGCAACGCCTGATAGGCACTGCGCTGCGCCGCGACATCGGCCAGCAGCTGCTTGTCCTCTTCCGAGGTGGCAATTTCGGTCATCCGTTCGATGCGCTTGGTCTGCTCTGCGACGGTGGCCTGCATTTCGGCCTTCACCCGGTTTCTTGCTTCGCCATCGTTCGCATAGAACAGCACCCAGGTGCGCGCGGCATTGGATTCGATCGCGCGGCCCCATCGTTCCGAGAGTGATAACTTTTCCGCCTCGATCGTGCCCAGTTCATGGGCCAGGCTGTGGACGATGCGGATTCGGTTGATGCCGAACCCGATGGCGGCCGCGAACAAGAGGACGATGGAACCGAAGCCGATGGCAAGGCGTGGCCCCAGACGAAGGGAAGACAACTTCATCATGGCAGAGACTCCCTGTTTTTGGGTATGTGGTTGTGCGTCGTTATCGGTGCCTTGTGGAGCACCTTGAGGCGACGGCGCAAGGATTTACCCTGAGAGTCGACACCCCGCACCGAGACGGTGCGTCGTCTGTCCGGTGACCGATTCAGCGGATCGGTCGGGGCGGTTCTCCAGCTCGCCCATGGCGGCCATCGCAACCGACAATGCGCAGGCCGCAGCCAGTGCGCCGAACGCCCGACCGCCACGCTGGCGGGCGCAGAACCACCAGCGCAGCCAGGGTGGGCGGTCCAGGACCGGCAAGGCATGCCGTATCAAGAGTGCCGGCCGCTCCGATGCACCAGGAGCGGCCAGGGCTTCGCTGCGTGCGCCGGGCATGTGTTCCAGGCGCCGGCGAACAACGAACGCGGCGAGCTGGCGTGCATCGAAATACTGCAATTCGGGTTGCCCGGCACACGCGTCGCTGAAAACGGCGGCGAGCTCATCCTCGTCCGACGGACCGGATGCATACAGGTCTTCCACGAGGGGATACAGCGCCAGCAGGTGACCGTCGGGCGGTCGGCGTGCCGCCGGGTCGATGTGGCGCCACAGCCGCCGCGACTCGGCCAGCAACCGCGCTGCGGCGATGCGCTTCGGTTCACCTGACTCGCGGAACCGGTGCAAGGGAGCGAACCCACGTTTGGCGTCAGCCACCAGACGCCTGCCTTCTGCATTGAGCAGGTGCCCCGGATGGCGCTTGAGATGCTCCCGGATGGACCGCTCCTGTTCCTGCAGTGCCTTCATCCGTTCGGTCAGCTGGGTCATCGCTTGAACGGCTGCCTCGAAACCCGGCGAATGGCAGGTGGCCTCTTCGCACGCCACAAGCGCTTCCGACACCTTGCCGCCGTTGGCGAGCCTGAGGCTGCGCAGGTGAAGCAGCCTGGCAATCGATTCGTGGGCGGAGGTGAGGTGCCCCCGTTCCGCGGCCAGCGCCTTGAGCTCGTTGATTTCACCGGCCAGCCGCCGCGCGTCGTCCAGTTCCCTGCCGTTCGGCTCCGGGGCCAGGCGGGCCAGGCCACGGCGATGGATCAGGCCGACCAACAAGTCTGCCAGTGCATCGCGCAGCGCCGGCAGGCGAAAGTTGCGGATTCTCGCGATGGCCTGGTCGTAGCGGTGGGCCGCTTCGTCCGCGTCGACCAGGGCCTGGACCGCGGGCAGCATGGTTTTGTGGAGGTCGGCCACCGGTTGCGGTCGCAGGGCCAGGAGGGTCTCGAGATGCCGGAGGTGGACGTCGGCGCGCGCGCGGCCGGCATCGTCCGGCGACGCGAGACAGCCATTGGCGAATGCCATGTGGCCGTCGATGAACAATTCGGTTGCGATGCGCCGGCGCAAGCCCTCGCCCGTGGGCCGGGGCAACTCGGGCCAGGCACGGGCGGCAGCGTCCCACAGGGTCTGGGCCGGCCAGAGCTTGCAAAGCGCATGCAACGCCTCCCGCCAGAAAAAGTCGGCCGTGCGATGGAAGCCGAGGCATTCGGCATCGAACGCGCGGCGGTGCTGGTACAGCATGCGCGTCAGCCGGGCGGTGGGTGACGTGGTCCATCCCGTGATGCGCAGCCAGGGAGACAGCACGGGTTGCGCGCGGAACTGCAATGGGTACCGGCCCGCCTCGGGGGGCGGCCACGCGCGATCGCCCGCATCTCGGCTCAGCCAGGGGTTCGACATGACATTTCCCTTTTTTCTTTGTCTGTGTCTGTGCAAGCCCGCACACCTTAGACGCGCGCTGCCTTTGGCAAATCCGCAACATTGAGGACGTGGCAAAGAAGGGGTCGGAGCTGGTAACGCAATGCAATGCAGCCTGGAGGCGGCGTGGCGTTGCTAAAGTGGCACCGGTGCACAGTTCCATTACTTTTCCGACGAGGCTCGCCATGTTTCACCCGCCCGAGGGCCGCCTCGCATGAACACGGGTGAGATCCCACGCGCCATGGCCCAGGTCGCCAGGCACCGCACCTTGCCGGAGCTGCGAGATGCCATTGCCCAGGCCCTCGTGTCTTGCGGCGTAGAGCATGTTCAGGTGTGGCTGGGCAGTGATGGAGAAGGCACCTTCGTCCAGCATGAGGGCCACGGCTGCATCCAGACGCTGCCGCTGACGGCCGACGGCGACCTTGCAGACTCGCTCGTCGTGCGCGTCAGCGAGCCGCTCGCAGGTTTCCAGCATGAGCACCTTCGCACCTTCGCCAACCATGCCGCTGCGCTGATTGCCAACGCGCGTGCCTTCGAGCGGGCCGCGGCCGGGCAACGCGATGCCCGGGCCGCAGTCGCCCAGGTGATGGGCCGGCTGCAGGCGGTGTCCGAGTCCTTGAGGCCGGGGCACACCACCGATGCCGTGGCACGTGCGCGCAAAAATGTCGACGAAGTGCGCCGATTGCTGGAGCAGTTGCTTTCCGAAGAACCGGACGCCGAGCAAGCGGTCGAGGCGGCGGAAAATTCAGGGGAACCCTGATCCCGGACAGGGCGGCCCGAGCGCAGGGGCTTTGCGTGCCCTCCATGGTCGAGAGTCGATGAACAGAGGTGGGAGTCACTCCGGCCGAACGATGCCCGACTGAAGCTGATGCCGCCCCAATGGCTGGAAGGCATGTACCGAGGACATTCCGTCGAGGTTCAATGAATCCCTTCCGGGCCGCCTCCAACTGCGCGGGGAGGTCGACGGCGCTTCAATCGCCAAGAATGTGTCGACGGCGAGTCGCCGCAGGCTTGCCTTGGAAGGTCGGCGTGGCTGCACCACTCGCGAGTTCGTCGAGGATGGGGCAATCCGGCCGGTCATCTCCATGGCAGCATTGCACCAGGTGCTCCAGTGCCGACTTCATGGCAAGCAATTCGGCGGCTTTCTGTTCCAGTTCCCGGATGTGTGCCTCTGCCAGTGCCTTGACTTGGCGGCTGGGGCGCCGGCGGTTGTGCCACAGGCCGACCAATTCGGTGATCTCCGGGATGGAGAATCCCAGATCGCGCGAATGCCGGATGAAGCGCAAGGTGTGGACGGCGTTCTCGTCGTACTGCCGATACCCCGCGCTCGTGCGCCGCGCAGCGGGCAAAAGACCCACCTCTTCATAGTGCCGGATCATCTTCGCCGACACGCCGGACGCCTGGGCGGCGTCGCCGATGTTCATCATGAGACTGCTCCCTATCCGTGCGATCCGAACGCCAGTCTAGTACCCTGCCGACACGGGCATGCCCCTGACATGTCACACCGGCGCAAGCCGGTGCCCACGGGCAGCCGGCCCGCGCCGAGGTACGTTGGCGTTGCTCCGCCCTCAGGTGCGGCACGCAATCGAATGGAGGACATCGGCCAACCGCCCCGGACACGAGAAGTAAGCCGAATGGCTGGCATCGATGGTCGACACCGTCTCGCAGGGAGATGCTTCGATCATTCTTCGCTGCAAGGCCAATGACACCGCCCTGTCCTGCGTGAGTTCGATGTAGTGCCTGGCCACGGACCCATAGTTGAGTTCGGAAAGCCTCAAGCGCGTCAGTGCCGGCAGCGATGGCTCCGGGGTCAGCAGGGCACTCGCCAATGCGACATCGGCCTCGGAGCAGTCCGCATAGAGGGCAGGGCGATACGCCTGCTCGGCCAGGCGGTCGGTCATCGTTCGCTTGCTGACGCGGATGTTCGGCAAGACCAGGGAGTCCTTGTCCCGCCGGAAGAAGTCGGTCACCCGCTCACCGTGGCGCAGCATGTAGGCCGCCAGATAAACAAGGCCAGCGACCCGGTGGGGCCGCATCTCCGCCACCGTGGATGCGACGATGCCTCCCCGGCTGTGCGCCACCAGCAGGGCCGGTGCGTCGAGTGAATCGAGCAGGCTGCACACATGCTGGGCCATGTACCGGAGCGTGGTCCGGCCTCGTGCGATGCGCCAGTGGCGGCCGTGCGCCGGCAGATCCGGCGCATGCACGGCATGGCCTGCCGACCGGAGGTGCGGCACCACCTTGTGCCAACACCAGGCGCCGTGCCAGCTGCCATGCAGCAGAACGATGTTCATGGGAAGGCGCCTCCAACGCCCGCGGTTGTTTGACCGACGCGCAGGGTACGTTTCCTTGCGGGGGCGCACTTGCCGGATTCGGACATCAAAATCGGGGGCGACGCCGCCGCGCGTTGTGGGTGGCAGCCCCGACGACTGCTTCCGCGAGAGCGTCGGTGCCCCATCACGCCAGAGGCACGGAGGCGGGCGCAGCATCAAGCGCCGTGCCCCATGACTGCGTGATCTACACCTTCGATTCCAGTTCGACAATCGGCGCGAATCCGCCGTAGATCAACCGCTTGCCATCGAACGGCATCGGGTTCTTGGCCGGGTCCCAGCGGGGGTCGGTCTTCATCAGGCCTTCCATCTTCGACATGGCCGCGTCGCGCGTGGCCTTGTCGGGCCATTCGACCCATGAGAAGACGACTTCCTCGTCGTCCTTGGCATCGACGGCACGGCGAAAGTCGGTCAGCTTGCCTGGCTTCACGTCGTCCCCCCAGCATTCGAGGATGCGCGTCGCGCCCAACTCCATGAACAGCGCGTCGAATTGCTTGGCGTGGTCGATGAACTTCTGCTTGTTCGCGATCGGCACCGCGATCACGAATCCATCGATGTAGGACATCTGCGTTCTCCGATGAGGTGGTGGTTCAGTCCAAAGCTGCGGCAAGTCGCGTACCCGCAGAGATTCAGGCGGTCTTGGCCTGTCTCAAGAGCAGACGTCCTGGATCACGCGGCGCACTGCGAGCGCCAGCGGGTGGGCCTCGAACACCCCGGTCTGCAGTGATGCGCCGAAGCCTTGCGCCACTTCGGCCAGCGCCGTCAATGCCAGGGCCGGCTCGTCCGTGCGCATCTTGACGGTCGACCCCGGCTGCCAAGCCATCCGCGAGATGGTGAAGCGGGTGGACCCGGGCATGCGGGCTTGCAGTGCGGCCTGCAGCGCTGCGGAGTCGATTCCGGGAGTCTCATGCTTGTGCTTCTTCTGCCTGTTGACGCGTCCTCCGTCAGCGCCCTGGCTTTTCGGCAGGGCGAGGTAGGCGTGCACGATGACTTCCGCGCCATCGAGTGCCATGACATTGGCATGGTGGCGGTAGGCCAGTGTTGCCAGCCGTTTGCGGCGCACCACGCCGGACACGAGGGCGCAGCCGCCCGCAACGGTCACCGTGCCTTCGCTGACGAGCTGCGCGAACCGGGCAGCCTTGGCGTCGCGATCCTCACCCCAGTAGTGCACCGCCAGACGTGGCGTTTGCGCGAGCTCGGCACCCAGGTGTTTCTTGACTTCGATCAGCGCCGCATCGTCGGCCGGCTCGAACAAGATCTCCGCCGCCAGCGGTCGGTGCTGCGCCCATGCGGCAAGCAAGTCTCCCGCCTCGCGAACGGACTCCGGTTCGAGCGGCCCATCGATGCCCAGCAACGCCAGCACCACATCACCGTGTGGAAACACCGAGGCGGCCGGATGCGGCGCCTGATCCAGCAGGGCCTGCGCGTCCTGGCGGTCGCGTGCCCTTACCGCTGCCAGCAACTGCAACTTGTCGTGCAGGTGCACGCCACCGGGCAGCACCTGGGCACCCTTGATCCAGGCCAGGGCGCGCAGTTCCATGAGCATGTCGTCGGCGTCGTAGCCGATGGCCATCACCGAGCGGCCGATCGCCAGCAGCTCGCGCGGCGTTTGACGCCATGAGGGGAGGGGTGCAGCGACCACGCGCTCTGCAGCGAACAGGCGATGCCACTCGGGCGGGATATCGACTTCACCGCCCGTCCACCCCGGAAGCAATTGCTCGAGGTAGGCGTCGGCATCCGCCACCCTCTGGAATTTCGCCACCATGACGCATTCACCGCTGTTGTTGCCGGAGAACGCCTGCCACACCGCGACGGGCGGCATGGGCGTGCGTGCAGCAGCATGCGTGCGCCCTGTGCGACGCGCACAACCCTCGCGCGGGCTGGGGGCGTTGAGCTGATCGCGCGCGCTTCGCCAGCCGTGCAGGATTTCCGCGGCGCTGCCCGCCGGCAAGCCTCCGTCATGGAACGAGCAGCCCTGCATGCGCTGGTCGGGCGTGATGGAGACGAAGTCCAGGCCGGCGCCACAGTCGCCGCTGCCTTGTGCGCCGTCGAACAGGCGTGGCGCCGGCACGCTGTCACCGAAGCACACCGACAACCGGCAGGGGATCGGGCTGTCGGCCAGCTGTTCGGCCAAGGTGGCGCGCCCCTGGGGCGAGAGATGCAGACGCGGGTCCGGCCCCACATACGACAGGATCGATGCGTCGTGGCACCCCAGCGCCGCCAATTCCGCGAACAGCGCCGGCAAGCGCGGCAGCAGGGCCTCGTCGACCAACACATTGGCGCCCCAGCGCTGACCATGGTCCGTCATGACCCGTGCCGCGTCGCGCCAGCGGGTACTCTCGTAAATCGACAGCCGGACCTGGCTGAGCCGGCCCGCCAGCGCGCCGAAGGTGGCGGCGCGGATCAGCGTGCCGTTGGTCGTCATGTTGAGCGCCAGCGGAGTGGTGCGGTGCAGTTCACTCACCAGTTCGTCGAAGCCTCGGAATGCCAGCGGCTCACCGCCGCCGAAGGCGACTTCCAGCGTGCCGGCCCGGGCCAGGTCCTGCAACACCTCGACCGCGGAAGACACGCTCCAGGTACTGGCGCGGCCGGTGTCACGCGAGCAGAAACCGCAGGCGAGGTTGCAGCGGTTCGTGATGCCGAACATTGCGACCCGCGGTGCTTGTCGCCGCAGGCTTCGCGTCGAGCTGTTCTCGATGCGCACATGGGTGCCGGTGTCGGGATGAAAGTAAAGCATTGCCCCATCCAGGGGGTGTGCTCGAAACACGTGGCGGTCCATGCGCGGGGTGGTCCCTGTCTGCTGATGGGCAGATGGTATTCGAGTCATGGCGACGAACCGTTCCGCTGGGAAGGGGAGCCTTTCTGCTTCCGTGGAGGCGTGAACATATGTCAGCGTCGCTTGGACTCACTCAAGGTGCGAATTCATAATCGACGCCGGATTGCATGGCTGGCCCGTCACCGCTTTGGCGATGCCACGCAGCCATCCCCAAAGGCATTCATCTCCTCGTGTACCGCTTTTGAGTCCGCCCCCGTCGTACACGTGAAGAGATCCGCGTCCCAATCGGAGGAGGGCGCTGAAACATGAGTTGTAGAGAGAAGAACATGAATCAAAAAATCACGGCCCTTGTTTGCCTGGCATTGGCCGGGTGCTCGAGCCTTTCGTACCAGGAGCCCGTGTCGGGGGAGCGGGCGCGGGTGAGGTTCGCGACCCGGACCGACAACGTCGTTCTCGTCAGAGGCTACGACGATGCAAGCTGTTCGGTGAACGAGCAGGAGTGGATGAGGCTGCGGAATGGAACCTTCCTGAACAGCAGCCCGAAGCGCATGGGCATGCCGCTCTGGCGGTTCCACCAGAACGGCGCCAAGGAGCTGTACGTCGACGCGACGCGACCGTTTCACGGCTTGATCACGAGCGGTGAGTCCGACTCGCAATACCAGTTCTCAATCAGCTACAGGTGCGGCGTTGCGCTCAGTTTCCAGTTCAAGCCGGGCTTGGATTACGAGGTCGAGTACGTCTACGACCGGCATGCGTGCAAGGTTTCCGTCAGCCAGATCACCGGTCCCGTGCGATCGGAAACACTGACGCCACTGGCGACGTTCACGAACCGAGCGGACACTCAACACGCCGGCTGCCTTCGGGATTTCGGCGGAGGCACCGCTTCTCCTGAAGGCGGCGTGCTGATGAGGACGGAGAAAATTTTCCTCTTGCCGCCGGCCTACACGCCGAAGGAATGTTGCGACGCCAATTGGCGATAGCATATGGACAGCCGACTCTGCATCAAATGCCATGCTTCTTCGCGTCATGTGGTTGGGGTTCAAGGCGGTGCTGTCCTTGGCCTTGCTGAGCGGTGCGGCGTGGCTCATGGTCAAGGCAACGCCTCACATCGCCGAACAGCCTGAAGTCCTCGGCATTTCGGCCGTGCTGCTGTTCATGGCAGCCTTGCTTTGGGTTCGTCTGGACAGGCCGTCCAGAGCGGCCGGTCTGGTCGTCGTGGTGCTGTCGTTCGGTCCGGCCTTTGCTGCGGCACGTATGACACGCGCAGAAGTGGCGTGGCCGAGAACTTGCACAAGACATCGAGGCTTCTGCGAACTCGTCAACCTCCTTCACGACCTGGGCGGGCCCTACCTGGCGGCGGCTCCGTTGGCGATGGCGGCCTTGATCGTCTTCTTCATTGGCGTTCGTGTGGTCGTTCGTACGAGTTCGCGTCCTTGACGCATGGCGCCTTTCGCGATGGTTGTTCGCGCTTTCACCACGGCTCACCCCATGAAGCTGCTGGTGCTCCTCAACCTTGCTCCACCATCCCATGACCAAGTCGCCTCCCATCTCCAGCATCTACAAGTACCGTACCGTAGATGACCTGCTGTGCACATCGGGCCAGCCCACGGTCGAGCAACTGAGTGCCATCGCGGCGGCCGGTTTCAAGACGATCATCAATCTGGCGCTTCACGACGACCCGCGGTATTCATTGCCGGATGAGGCTGGTGCGGCCCAGGCGCTGGGCCTGAACCACATTCACATCCCGGTTCGGTTCGAGTCGCCTGCCGATGCGGATCTGCAAACCTTCTTCGCTGCCATGGATGCGCACCGCGCGGAGAAGCTTTGGGTGCATTGCGCGGCCAACATCCGGGTCTCCGCTTTCCTGGGGCTGTACCGGGTTGTCCGGCTGGGATGGGACGTCGAGCCGGCCTTCGAGCTGATGCACGGCTTGTGGCAGCCCAATGAGGTGTGGTCGTTGTTCATCGAGCAGGCCTTGGCGAGGCATCGCGGTTGATTCCTTGGTTTGGCTCATGCAGGGGCCCGCGGCAGGAGATTGCTCTGGGCCGGTAGCCTGATACGTCGCCACGGACGCCGAAGCTGTGCCAGCCGGTTGACCGCGACGGAGGGCTGGTTATGCAAGCGGGTTCAAACTGACCTCGGTCAGGCGGCAAGTCGCTTGTGCGCGGGGGCCAGATACCATGATCGCTCTTGCATGGCATGAAGTCAGCTTCTCAGGCGTGGTGCTGGCCGGGCTGGTGGCAGGCTATGTCATGGCGATCGCCGGCCTGTGGGCCGGACAGGTGCCGGGTCTCATCGCCATCGACATCGCGGACTACGGCCGCCGCTACATGGTGTCGGACCGCACGAGCGCCTGGCTGCTGGGCTTCGCATCGCATCTGGTCAACAGCGTGCTGCTGGTGCTGTTGTGGGCCTGCGTCATCGAACCCAACTTCGACTGGCCCCGGCCGCTCCTGGGTCTGCTGTGGGGAGAAGTGCTCGCCGTCACGCTCGCCGGCGCTGTCGTGGCGCCGCTGTCCGGGCTCGGGGTCTACGGCCGCAAGACCGGTTCTGCACGTTATGCGCTCACGACCGTGGTGTTGCACGCCATCTGGGGCCTGCTGGTGGGGGTCATCTACTCATGACCACCGTCCGCATGTTCGAACCGAAGATCGCACTGCATGGCGGCGGCGTGGCGGTCGTCAGCGACATGGCAGGACAGATCGACGCCGAAGGCGCCTACGGCCTTTTTGCCGGCGACACGCGCCTGCTCTCCACCTACAAATTCGACGTGAATGGGTGCAACTGGCAACTGCTCGGCCGAAGCAGCCTGGGCCATGCCAGTGCGCAATGGCACTTCCAGAACCGCACGCTGCGCGATGCGCAAGGCACCATCGAGGCCGGCAGCATCGTCTTCACGCTGGAGCGCCGGGTGGATGGCGTGCTGCACGACGATTGGCGCATCATCTCGTTCGCGCAGCGCCAGGTGCAGTTGCGGTTCATCGTGCAACTGGACGGCGACTTCGCCGACCTGTTCCGGGTAAAGGAATCGACGATGCTGCCGCGGCTGCGAACGCTCAGGCTGCCGCGAGACGATGGCTTCACACTGCGCTATGAGCGCGATGGCTTTTCTCGCGCGCTTCATGTGCGGATCTGGCCGAAGCAGCCGCTCTCGCTCGTGGGCTCGCGCCTTCAGTTCGACTTGACGTTGCAACACGCCGAGCGCTGGCATTGCTGCCTGGAGGCACAGCCCGAGGTGGACCAGCGCGTGCTGACGATGGCCAGTGATCCACACCAACCCGAACCCGACCCGGTCGTCCCGCTCGATCGGATCAGGCTGACGGCGGACCCTTTGCTCAGCCAGCCATTCGAATCCGGCCGCAGAGACCTGCACGCGCTGGCACAGCCGCAGCCGCAGGCGCAATCCCAGTCGCCCCCTTACGTGGCCGCCGGTGTGCCTTGGTTTCTGACCCTGTTCGGTCGCGATTCGCTGCTTCCCGCACTGATGGGCGGCCTGGCGGGCCGCTGGATCGCCGAAGGCGCCTTGGCCGCCTTGGCGCCGTACCAGGCACGCGAGCGCGATGATTTCCGCGATGCTGAACCCGGCAAGCTGCCGCACGAACTGCGCCACGACGAACTGACGTACCGGGGCGAGCTCCCGTACTCTCCCTACTACGGCACCCACGACGTGCCGGCCCTGTACTGCCTGACGCTTTGGCATGCCTGGCGATGGAGCGGGCAGCCGATGCTGCTGGACCGGTACTTCGACACGGCGATGCGTGCGCTGGCATGGTGCGAGTCCCAGGGAGACTGCGATGGGGACGGGCTGCAGGAGTACGCGACCCGCAGCCGCAAGGGGTACCGCAACCAGGGCTGGAAAGACGCAGGCGATGCCGTGGTCGATGCGCAAGGGCGGCAGGCCCAGCCGCCATTGGCGACCGTTGAGCTGCAAGGCTATCTCTATGCAGCGCGCCTGGCGATGGCCGAATTGATGGATGCGCGGGGCGACACGGTGGCGGCGCAGCACCAGCATGATGCGGCGCGCGCCTTGCGCCGGCGTGTCGAGCAGCGCTACTGGATGCCCGATGCGGGCTTTTATGCCTTGGCGCTCGACCGTGACAAGCGTCAGGTTGATGCCATTTCATCCAACGCGGGACATCTGCTCTGGTGCGGGCTGCCGGCGGCCGATCGGGCCGCGGTGGTGGCGCGGCGGCTGCTCGCACCGGACATGTTCACCGGCTGGGGCCTGCGCACCCTGAGCGCTGCCAATCCCGCCTACAACCCCATCGCGTACCAGCGCGGCTCGGTATGGCCTTTTGACACACTCATCGCCGCGGCGGGGCTGAGCCGCTATGGAGCGCACGATGCTGCGCTGGCGTTGATCAAGGGCGTGCTCGATGCCGCTGGCGCCTTCGAGGGCGACCGCCTGCCCGAACTGTTCGGCGGTCTCGATCGTGCCTACGGCGCGCCGGTGCCCTATGCGCAGGCCAACATGCCGCAGGCCTGGTCGGCCGCCGCACCGGTCTTCGCGGCGCAGTTGATGCTTGGCCTCGTGCCCGATGCGCCACATGGCCGTTGCCATGTGCAGCCGGTGCTGCCCGAATGGCTGCCGCGCCTGTCCGTGCAAGGCATCCGCGTGGGCAACGGCGTTCTCCACGTGGCTGCACGCCGTGCAGATCACCGCACCGTGATCGAACAGCTGGAAGGCCACGGCATCGAGCCGGTCGTCGGGACGCCGTCGTCACCGCTCCACGGGCTGCCGCGCTGACCCTGCAAGACGCCGACAAGTCAGGCCATCAGTGCGACCAGGCAACCGATGGCCAGGAGGGCCGCCACGACCATCCAACGCCGGCAAGAAAGCCACCACTGCACGCTGCCTGACCGGGCCCGTGCGTCGAAGCGGCCATGGGCACCGAAGGCGCCCGGTACCGGCGCGAAAAGATTGTCCGGCCGGTGTTCTGGCGCAGGGTCCTCGGTCATTTGAGCGTCGTACGCCTTTCGGGCGGCGATGCGATCACCGAGGCCTGGCAGGCACCTCGTGAACAGAATGGCCTGCGCCGCCGGCCAGCCCACCCACCACTCGCGGCGGTCATGAGTTGCTGCCCACACGATCGCCTGTGCGGCGAGCTCCGGCTGAAATATCGGGGGCACCGGCTGCGGCCGGCGTGGCAGGCGGCTGCGCGCCCAGTCGAACTGCGGCGTGTTGAAGGCCGAGAGCTGGACCATCGTGATGCGCACCGAAGACCGATCGTGGATCAGCTCGCAGCGCAGGGCATCCGTGAAGGAGCGGATCGCCGCCTTGGCGCCGCAATACGCCGACTGCAGCGGAATGGAACGGTAGGCCAGCGCCGAGCCGGTTTGCACGATGCAACCCCGGTTGCGCGGCCGCATGCGTTTGAGCGCTGCGAGTGTCCCGTGCACGGCCCCGAGGTAGGTGACCTCCATCACGCGCCGGAACTCGGCAGGCGTCGTCTCAACGGCCGGGGCGAAGACGGTGGCGGACACGTTGTTGATCCAGATCGAGATGGGGCCGAGCTCTTGCTCGATGCGCTCTGCGGCGGCTTCGACCTGATCCGCGTCGACCACGTCGAGCGGGATGCCGAGCATCTGCGGCGCGCCGCATTGCGCGAGTTCCGTGCAGGCGGATCGCACCCGTTCCGGGTCGCGCGCGAGGATCGCCACCCGATCGCCTCGGCGGGCGAAGGCCAGCGCCGTGGCGCGGCCGATGCCGGCCGAGCCGCCTGCGATCACCACGACATCGGGGCGGGCCATTCAATGGCCCTCAGTTTGGGATTCGAGGGGAAGTGTGGTTTGCCATGGAGTGCCTCCTTGAGTGCCATCTTGGTGCCATCTTGATGTGAATCTTGTTCTCTGGCGAGGCCGCGCCGGGTCTCGGCCCGGCAGCCGAGTCACCTTTCTGACGGCCCCTCCATGTCAGGATAGTTGTCGCCGGTCCTTCCAAAGGAGAATTGGAGGACGGGAGAGAAATGGAGAGATGTCGGCGAAGCGATACAGCGCGGAGCAAAAGCGCTGGGCGGTGCAACAGATGGCG
>Ga0207679_10001052_pt1 | contig 17574 bp, 10 predicted proteins | sample KBSC73metaG_FD_184320 | JGI IMG/M metagenome (GOLD analysis project Ga0207679, IMG submission 184320) | Corn rhizosphere microbial communities from Kellogg Biological Station, Michigan, USA - KBS C7-3 metaG (SPAdes) (version 2) | ecosystem: Host-associated > Plants > Roots > Rhizosphere > Soil ... | reverse complement strand
GTCCGGACGGTGTCGCGGATGGCCCGCTGCTCGTCGGTGAGTGAGAAGTCCACCGGTCCTCCACTTCGCGGAACTACGAAATCGCAGCCGCAGTTTATGCACTCGAAGTGCAATTTAACCAGCCCGAGGCTGCGCCAACGGCGGCGGGGCCGCCCGCCGCTGTGCGAGCCACACCCAGCCGACCGTCGCCACCAGCAATGCGGCCCCGATTGCCGTGCTTACCGGTGCCACCCAGAGTAGGCACGCGCCGGACACCACGGCGGCGACGCGGGCCGGAATGTCGGCCGCGCCGACCCCGAGCACATACCCGCCGGCCGCCGTCGCGAACGCCGCCACCGCGGCCGCCGCCGCCAGCGTCGCGTAAATGATCTTTCCGGCACCGCCGGTGCCGATCAGCGCCGTCCCGGCTGGGGCGGCGACGAACGCCAACGGGACGAGGTACGCCGGCAACGCGTAGCGCAGCGTCTGCCACATCGTCGGCACGATGCGTCCACCGGTGACGGCCGCCGCCGCGACGGAGGCGAGCGCCGTCGGCGGGGTGGCCTCCGAGAGGACCGCGAAGTAGAACACGAACATCGCGACGGCGGCGGGCGGCACGTCCAGGTCGAGCAGCGCCGGCCCGATGATGACCCAGCCGATGATGAACGACGCGGTGACCGGCACCGCCAGCCCCAGCAGCGTCAGCGCCACGGCGGCGAACAGCGCGGTGAACAGCCGGATCAGCGTCGGGTCCGACGAGATCGACTCGGCGGCGCGCACGAGCAGCGACGCGGCCTGCGGCCCGAGTCCGGTCTTGGTGGTGTTCACGGTGATCACGCCGGCCGCCGCGCAGACCGCGACCACCGGCAGCACGCTGCGCACCCCACCGGCCATCGCGTGATACAGGTCCCGGGCCGCGCGCGCGGCGGCCGTCGAGGGACCGATCCGCTCGCGCACCGCCGCCACGACCATCTCGACCAGCCACAGCGCGAGCACGAGCAGGATGGCGTAGACGACCGCGTTCGGCGCCGGCATCCCGATCGCCAGCAGCACCACGATGAAGATCAGCGAGCTGAAGTGGTAGCCGAACCGGGCCAGCAGCCGCCACACCGACGGCGTCAGCACGGTGACCGGCCGCGCCCCCGACCGTCGCGCGTCGATCTCGACCGCGAGCAGTATGCCGAGGTAGTACAGGATCGTCGGGATCGTGGCCCAGCCGAGGACCTTCAGGTACGACACGCTCAGGTACTCGGCGATGATGAACGCCGCCGCGCCGAGCGTCGGGGGCGAGAGGATCGCGCCGACGCCGGCCGCCGCGAGCATGCCGCCGGCGCGCTCCGGTGGGTAGCCGGCCCGCTTGAGGATCGGCCAGGTGACCGCGCCGACGCTGACAGTCGTCGAGGCACCCGAGCCCGAGACGGTGCCCAGCAGGAAGCCGGCGGCCACCGCCGTGCGGCCCGGCGCGCTGCCGGACTCCCGGAAAGCGGCGACCGACAGGTCGACGAAGAACTTGCCGGCGCCGCCGAGTTCCAGCGCGGCGCCGTAGATGGTGAACAGCAGGATGTAGCTGGCGGCGACGTCGAGCGGGGTGCCGTAGAAGCCGCTGCCGGAGTTGTAGAGCGCGTCGACGATCTCGGCGAAGTCCAGGCCGGCGTGCGCGATCTCCCAGCTCTGCGGGATGTACCCGCCGTAGTAGCCGTACGCGAGGAAGACGAGGCACACGGCCGGCAGGATCCAACCGGTGGTGCGGCGGGTGGCCTCCAGGATCAGCAGGAGCAGCACCGCGCCCATGACGACGTCCAGCGGGGCGAGCAGGCCCTGCCGGTCCAGGAACGCGTCGTAGCCGCCGCCCGCCTCGCCGATCGCGACCGGCAGCACCGGGTACAGGCAGGTGACCAGCGCGAGCGCCGCGAACACCCAGTCGACGGGCGAGGGCCGGTCCGGGTCGCGCTGCGGCAGCCCGGACCGGTACAGCAGGAACACCAGCGGCAACGCCAGGCCGAGGAAGATGATCAGGTAGTACTGGCTGCCCTGGCTGAGCGGCCGGAACATCTCGTACAGCGCGAAGAGCGCGATGCCGATCGCGACGACGTCGACGAGCTGCCGCACGCGGCCGGTGAGCCGGCGGCCGGGCTTCTCCTCGTCGGTCGCGACAGCGACCTCGTCGACCTTCTTGACCAGGGAAACCTTCGGTCGTTCGATCGCATCGACAGGCGTGTCTGTCTCCACGGGGGTACCGTAGCCGATCACCCGCTACGCTTCCGCCCATGACGTCGGCGCCGGTGGGCGGGCAGGTCGCGCCGCGCTTTCGGGCCCTGCGCGCGGCGTTCGCGGAACTCTTTGCGAGCGGCGCCGAGACCGGCGCCGCGCTTGCGGTGATTTCCGCCGACGGGGAACCGCTCGCCGACCTGTACGGCGGCTGGCGCGATGCCGCCCGCACCACGCCGTGGGCCCCGGACACGCTCGTGCACGTGTTCTCCGCCGGCAAGGCGGTGATCGCGGCCGGCCTGGTGCACCTCGTCGACCGGGGTCGGCTGGGCCTCGACGACCCCGTCGCGAGGCACTGGCCCGGGTTCGCCGCGCCGGCGACCGTCCGGCACGTGCTCGCCCACGCGGCCGGGCTGCCGGCGTTCCCGGCACCGCTGCCCGTCGGCGCGGCCGGCGACTGGCACCGGCTCGTCGCCGACCTCGCCTCGGCAGAACCCGAGTTCGCCCCCGGCACCGCCGTCGCCGAGCACGCCATGACCTACGGGCACCTGGTCGGCGAGCTGATCCGCCGGGTCGACGGCCGGATGCCGGGGGAGTACCTGCGGGCCGAACTCGGCGCGCCGTGGGGGCTGGACCTCGCGCTGGGCGCCACGCCCGCCGAGCGGGCCCGCACCGCCGAACTGGAGTACGCCGACCCGTCCTGGCCGGCGGCGACGGCAGGGGAGCCGGGCTCCTACCGCTCGCGCGTGCTGGACAACCCGGCCGGGTGGCTGGCTCTGGACGTCGTCAACTCCGGCTCGTGGCGCGGCGCGCAGGTGCCGGCGGTGAACCTGCACACGACGGCACTCTCGCTGGCCCGGTTCTACGCCGGCCTGCTCGCCGGTGGCGCGCTGGGCGGCACGCGGCTCTTCAGCCCGGACGCGGCGCGCGACATCGCACGGCCGCACGCCACCGGCGACGACCTGCTGCTCGGGCGGCCGGTGGCGTGGGGGCTGGGCGTGCAGGTCGACGCGACCGGTGAGTGGGGGATGGGCGGCATCGGCGGCTGCGACGCGTTCGCGAGCGGCGCCCGCGGGTACGCGTACGCCTTCGTCACCCGCCGGCTGGGTGGGTTCGAGCGGTCGGAACGGCTGATCGAGGCGCTGGAGGCATCGCTATGAGACATCCTCTGTCAACGTCAGGCCGCCTGGGTGACTGTATGTGCGCGGTTGGCGGTGTGGATGGCCTCGTCGTAGAGGGTGCCGCGGTGCAGGCAGTGCCAGAGGATTTCCAGCCAGCGGTTGGCGAGGGCGCGCAATGCGGTGTGGTGGCGCTTGCCTGCGACGATCTTGGCGTTGTAGAAGGTGCGGGCCCAAGCGGACTGTTGCAGGCTGCAGAAGGCCCACTGCCGCACGGCGTTGCCGAGGTAGCGGTTGTAGGCCAGGCGTCGGGCCACGACGTGTTCGCTGCGGCCGGATCGTCTCGTGACCGGGGCGGCGCCGGCATAGCATTGCAGGGCGTTGGGCGTGGTGAACTGCTCGATGTGTTCGCCGATCTCACCGGCGACCCTGGCGGCGAGACGATCACCCAGGCCGGGCATGCTCAGGTAGATCTCGCCGCCAGGGAACGCGTTCCCCGGCTGGGGGTCCTTGGGTCGGTTGGTGCGGCCGTGGCGCGGACCGCCCAGCAGCAGTTCGCCCATCCGCCGGTGCCAGGCCCGCCGCTGCTCGCGCAGCAGCAGCAGTTGCGCGGTGGCCAGTCGGATGCTGCCAGCTTTGGCTCGGCCCAGCTCGGGCCGTATCGGCAGCCGGGGTACGGCCAGGGCGGTGATAACTCGCTCGGCGAACCGGTCGGGCCAGCCATGCTTGTTGGCGCGGGCCAGGGCTTCGACCGCGTCGCGGCCGGCGGCGGCCAGTTCCTCGGCACTGGGCCAGCGTTGCAGCAGTCGCAGGAACACCGCCGAGCCGAGGTCGCCGTCGGCGATGTCGACCGCGGCGGGGAACACCGCCAGCAGGTCCGCGCGCAGCCGGTTACCGAGGCGGCGTTCATCGCGGGCGGCCCGGTCGTCGTCGCGGGCGATGGCGCGCAGTTCGGCGCCGAGCTCGCCGTGCGGGATCAGCCGGCGCAGCTCGACGAACTGATCCAGGGCCAGCAGGCAGCAGATCCGGGCGTCCTCGGCGTCGTCTTTCTTCTTCGCCGGGCCGCGGCGGCGGGCGACCAGGTCCGGGTTGACCGGCAACACCGTGAACCCGGCGTCGACGAGGGCCTCGACAAGCAGTCCGTGGCGGGTCTCCAGGACCACCCGGACCTCGGCCGGGTCCGGCTCCACAGCCAGACAGCGAGCCACCAGTCGGGCTACCCCAGCCGGGCCATGCTCGATGCGGAACTGCTCGATCACCCCCTTACCCGGCAGCCCGAGCGCCACGTCGTGATAGTCCTCGGCCCAGTCCAGACCGACTCCCAGCAAGGTTGCCTCCTTCACCGTCGATCGAAACGGTCGGTGGAGGCACAGCGCCGTGCTGATGGACCAGTCCTCTTAGGACGACATCCTCGTGGGCGTCAGACCTCCGCCGGTAACCCCCGAGGACGCCGTCTCATTGAAGTCCTCGCGGGACAAGCGAGCGAAGCGTTCCTCGGAGGCTCCCGTGGCTAGAGAAGGTAGTCCCATCAGCGAGCGGAGCGAGCGAATCATCAACAACGGACGCGAACGCGGCGCGCAGCGCGGCGATCGCGTCGCAAGCGGCGGCGCGCGGAGCGAGGCGCCGCGATGAGCGAGGGTGTGCTGGTTCCCGAGGTCGACGGCGCGCGCAGCACGTCGGCGCTGGGGCGGACGGTGGTCGCCGCGGCGCTGCAACCGGTGGATCCGGTCGGCGCCCGCGGCGCGCGGTCGGAGACCAGCTGGCGACGGGCGTATCTGGTGCACTTCCGGCGGCTGGTGGAGGCCGGGCTGGACAGCCGCGACGCGGCGCTCGCGATCGCCGGCGGCGGCCTCGACGCCCTGTACGCGCAGATGAGGTACGACACCGGCGACGGGGAGGTGGCAGTCGGCGAGGCCGCCTCTGCCGCCTTCGACGGAGAGCCGCTGGGCACCCAGACGGTGACCGGCGCGGGCGAACCGCAGCGTGACCTCGTCGTCCCGTACCGCGGCAAGCGCCTGGCCGGCGACGACCTGCACCGCCAGCTCGACAGGTGGGTCGCCGGCGGAATCGTCGAGCCGACGTGTGCCGAGGCCGTCCGGACCGTGATGGCCAACCCGGACTGGCTGGACCTGTCGGACCGGCGGACGGTCGTGCTCGGCGCTGGCGCCGAGATGGGCCCGTTGACCTCGCTGCTGCGGTGGGGCGCCGACGTGGTGGCCGTCGACCTGCCCCGGCCGGCGATCTGGGAGCGGGTGCTGGGCACGGCCGCGCGGTACGGCGGGCGGCTGCACGTGCCGGTCAGCGGCCCACCGGACGACGACGGTGACCTGGCGAAACGGGCCGGCGCCGACCTCGTGCACGATCTGCCGCGCGTGGCGGCCTGGCTGCGCGAGCTCGACGGCCCGCTGGTGCTCGGCAACTACGTCTACGCCGACGGCGCCATGAACCTGCGCGTATCGATGGCCGTGGACGCGCTCACGACGTCGCTTCTGGCGGAACGCACGGACCTCGCGCTCGCCTTCCTCGCGACGCCCACCGACGTGTTCGCGGTGCCCCCGGCGGCGGTGGCCGAGGCCGACCGGCGCTACCGCGACCGCAGCGGGCTCGGCCGGCTGCGCCGGCCGGTGCGCTTCCTCAGCGCGGGGCGGCTGCTGAGCCGCAACTACCCGCCCGGCGCCGACCCGGGGATCAACGACGCGCTGGTGGCCCAGCAGGGCCCGAACTACGCGCTGGCGAAACGGCTGCAGCGGTGGCGGGCCGCGGTGGCGCGGGCGGAGGGCACGACGGTGTCGCTGAACGTCGCGCCGGCGACGCGCACCCGCAGCGTCCTGCGCAACCGCGTGCTCGCGGCCGCGTACGCCGGGGCGCACCGGTTCGGCATCGAGGTCTTCGAACCGGCGACGAGCAACACGATGATGGCCGCGCTGCTCGTGCACGACCTGCGCACCGGGCCGCCGGCGCAGGAGCACCCGTGGCAGGACGAGGCGTACGCCGCCGCCCACGGGGGACTGTGGCGCGCGGCATACTCCCCGCGCAGTGCGCTCGGGCTCGCCGTGTTCCTCGGATTCGGTTCCACCCGCGGATAGGCGGGTTCCACTCGTTCGGTGGGACGCCAGTTTCGCTTCTCCTGGTGCTGGGTAGGCGATCATGCGATCTGGGCTCGACCCACGCGTCTACTCGGCTGGGGGTGCGGTGCGCACGCTGGGCAGGCGGTACCGGCTCGACGCGCCGCTCGGTAGCGGTGGCATGGCGGAGGTCTGGCGCGCCCGCGATCTCGTGCTCGGCCGCGACGTCGCCGTCAAGCTGCTGGCGCCCAGCTTCGGCGACCGGGTCGCGCGGGCCCGGATCCGCGCCGAGGCGCAGGTGGCCGCCCGGCTCGTGCACCCGAACATCGCGAGCGTCTACGACTTCGGCGAGTCCCGGCACGGCCGGCGCGGGCGGGTGCCGTACATCGTCATGGAACTCGTGCACGGCGACACGCTCGCCGTGCGTCAGCAGGGCGCCCCGATGCACTGGCACACCGCCGTCGGGATCGCCGCCCAGGTGGCGGCCGCGCTGGCTGCCGCGCACGCGTGCGGGGTCGTGCACCGCGACATCAAGCCGGGCAACGTGATGCTGGCGCGCACCGGGGTCAAGGTCGTCGACTTCGGCATCGCCGCCGCGGTCGGCGCGCTCGACGAGTCGGGCGACGAACTGCTCGGCACGCCGGCCTACGTCGCGCCGGAGCGCTTCGCCGGGCGGCCGGCCGCACCCGCGACCGACGTGTACGCGCTGGGAATCCTGCTGTACCAGTGCCTTGCCGGCGCGCTGCCGTGGCCGGCGTACACGATCACCGAGCTGGTGCGGGCGCACCGGGAGCTGCCCCCGACGCCGCTGCCGCCGATCGACGGGCTGCCCCCCGACGTGGTCGAACTCTGCGAGCAGTGCCTGAGCAAGAACCCCGACGATCGTCCGGCCAGCCTGTACGCGGCGGTCGTGCTGGCGGAGGCGGCCGGGCTGTCGGTGACGCTGCCGACGGTGATGGCCGTCGAGCCGGTGCCGGCCGCCGCTCGTGCCGAGGCTGACGTGGCGACGGGTGCGATGGCACTGGACCAGGAGACGGGCGCGCTGGCCGCGCCCGAACGTGCTCGTGCTTCTGGTCCTGGTCCTGGTCCTGCACCTGCCCCTGGTCCTGCCCCTGGTCCTGCCCCTGCTCCTGCTTCGGCCGATCCCGCACCGCCGGGCGACGCCGCCGGGCGGCCCAGCCTCGCCGGGCGGCCCCGTCTTCCCGGCCGGCCGGGCCATCCGGGCCGGCGCCGGGTCCGGTCGCACTCCGCCGAGCAGGGGCGGCGCCGGGCGTCGGCGGGTTCGCGGCTCGGCGACGCTGCCGCGTTCGGGCGGTTCACCGTCGGGCGGCGAAGGCTGCGGGCCGGCATCGCCGGCGCCGCCGGGCTGGCCGCGCTGCTGACCGCCGCGGCGGCGCACTTCCTGCTCGACGACGGGCCCGAGAGCCCGGCGGGTGCGGCGGCCGCGCCCGCGAGCCGATGCGCGGCGCAGTTCGTGGCGAACGCCGGCGCGGACGGGGCGTTCACCGCCGAGGTGGCGATCACCAACACCGGCGTCGCGACGCTGGAGAGCTGGTCGCTGGAGTTCGCCCTGCCCGGCGGTGAGCGAATCACCGACGCCCCGGGGATGCGCTGGAACCAGAACGGCACCGAGGTCACGGTGCATGGCAGCGCACCGCTCGGGGCCGGTGACACCCAGCGGCTGTCGCTGACCGGCACGTCGGCGTCGGCACCGACACCCCCGACCCGGTTCACCTTGGACGGAGCGTCCTGCGCCCAGGCCGTCGGCGTCCCCCCGGGCCCATGATCCAGTTGATCTTGCAGCTGTGGCGGGAATCCTGACTGGTTTGATCCCATTTGTACCACCACAACTGCAAGATCAACGTGATCATTGGCGGCACGGGCCACAACGGGGAAAGCTCCGCGAGCAAGTTCCGCTGAGAGTGACCGGGACCCCACGGTACGAACTGCCCGGTTCGCCGCTGGTGCGAACCGGGCAGTATGGGTGGCGTGAGGCGGAGCCAGAAGATTGCGGCGGTGTTCGCGACGGTGCTCGTCCTCGGCGGCGCGGCGGCCTGCTCGAAGGACAAAACCGACTGGAACGGCGGCGGCGGTAAGGACGGCGGCGACAAGGCGGCCGTCGAGTTGACGGTGACCCCGGCCGACGGCGCGACCGACATCCCGGTCTCGGCGGAGATCGGGGTCAAGGCGCCCGAGGGTGGTCAGGTGACCGGCGTCACCCTCACCGACAACGCCGGCGGCGCGGTCAAGGGCGGCATGCGGGCCGACGGCACGTCGTGGGTGCCGGACTCGCCGCTGAAGTACACCACCAGCTACAAGGCGGTGGTCGAGGGCAAGGACGCCAAGGGCAAGACCGGCTCGAAGACCGTCACGTTCAACACGATGGCCCGGCCCGGCAACCGCATGGAGGCGCAGATCTTCATGGCGGACAACATCACGACGTACGGGCAGGCGATGCCGATCGTGGTGGAGTTCAAGCAGGGTGGCGTGAAGGGCAAGGAGCAGCGGGCGGCCGTCGAGAAGCGGTTGTTCGTCACCAGCGACCCGCCGCAGCTCGGCGCCTGGCACTGGGACAGCGACATCCAGGCGGAGTACCGGCCGAAGGAGTACTGGCAGGCGGGCACGAAGTTGAAGGTGCGCCTGGGGCTGGGCGGTCTGCCGCTCGGCGACGGCCGCTACGGCGCCACCGACATCACGATCAGTGCCGGGATCGACAAGGTGCGCCGCGCGATCGAGGTCGACAACGCCACCAAGCAGCTCGTCGCGACGCAGGACGGCCAGGTGGTCAAGCAGATGCCGGTGAGCCTCGGCAAGCCGGCGAACCCGTCGATGTCGGGCACGATGGTGATCATCGAGCGGCTGGAGAAGACGGTCTTCGACTCGTCGACGTACGGCGTCCCCGCAAACTCGCCGGACGGCTACCGCACCGACATCCAGTTCGCCGAGCGGCTCACCTGGAGCGGCCAGTTCATCCACGCGGCGCCGTGGTCGGTGGCCGACCAGGGCAAGCGCAACGTGAGCCACGGCTGCGTGAACATCTCGGTCGACAACGCGCAATGGATCTACAACTGGACCCGCGTCGGCGACCCGGTGGTCGTCAAGGGCACCGAGGAGAAGCAGCCCAACGGCGACGGCTGGACGGTCTGGAACCTCAGCTGGGACGAGCTGCTGAAGGGCTCCGCCCTCCCGCCGCCCACCGCCCCCGCGGGTGCCGCGAGTCCCTCCCCGTCCACCAGCTGACCTGCTCCTCCGCGATCTTGGACGTCTGTTGCCGACCCGGCGGCAGCGGACGTCCAAGATCCGGGCGGGTCAGGAGTGAGCGCGCGCCGGAAGGTGCACTTCCGGACGGCCCTCCACGTGGAGTTCGGGCAGGCGGCGGGCCAGCCACTTCGGCATCCACCAGTTGGCCCGGCCGAGCAGGTGCATCACGGCCGGTACCAGCAGCAGCCGGACCACCGTCGCGTCCACCAGGATCGCGGCCGCCATGCCGACGCCGATCACCTTGAGCACGACGTCGGGGCTCGGCACGAACGCGGCGAACACAGCGATCATGATGGCCGCCGCGGCGGTGATGACCCGGCCGGTGCCGGCCAGCCCCTCGGTGACGGCGCGACTGTTGTCGCCGGTGCGGATCCACGCCTCCCGCATCCGGCTGACCAGGAACACCTCGTAGTCCATGGACAGGCCGAACAGCACGGCGAACATGAGCACCGGGATGAAGGCGGGCAGCGGCGTCTCGTTGTCGATGCCGATGAGCTTGCCGGCCCAGTTGCCCTGCAGCACGTACGCGACCACCCCGTACGCCGCCGCGACCGAGAGCAGGTTCATCACCGCGGCCTTGACCGCCACCGCGACGCTGCGGAAAGCGACGAGCAGCAGCATCATCGACAGGATCACCACGCCGCCGATCAGCAGCGGCAGGCGCCCGGAGATGTTCTCCGAGCTGTCGATCGAGGTGGCCGTGACGCCGCCGATGCGCACCGTCGCGCCGGTGTCGCGCACGGCGGCCGGGACGACGTCGTCGCGCAGCCGATGCACCAGGTCCTCGGTCTTCGCGTCCTGCGGCCCGGTGGTCGGGACCACCACGACCACGGCGGTGTCGCCGTCGGGGTTGAGCCGCGGCGGGGTGACCGCCGCGACGCCGGGCGCGGCCGTGACCGCCTGGCGCAGCCGGTCGAGGACGCCCTGAGCGCCGCTTCCGGGTAGCTCCACGGCCATCAGCAGCGGGCCGTTGGCGCCCGGCCCGAAGCCGTCGGCCTGCAGGTCGTAGGCGGTGCGGTTGGAGGTCTCGGCGCGGTTGTTGCCGGCGTCGGGGAAGCCGAAGCGCACGTTCAGGAACGGCGCGGCGAGCAGTAGCAGGATGGCGAGCCCGGCGAGGCCGGCGAGCACCCGGTGCCGCTGCACGAGAGCGCTCCAGCGCAGCCAGGCGCGGCCGGGCTCGACGTGGCCGCCGACCGGGTCGACCTTGAGACCGCCGCTGGTGCCGGCCGCGCCGCTGGTGCCGGCCGCGCCGGTGGCGCCGCCGCGCCTGCGGCCGAGCGGCAGCCGCAGCCTGTCGACGTGCCGCCCGAAGTACCCGAGCAGCGCCGGGAACAGCGTGATGCTCGCCGCCATCACCACGAACACGCCGAGGATCGTCACCAGGGCGGCGCCGCGCATGAACGACAGGCCCATCGCGAACAGGCCGAACATGCTGACCATCACGCTGCCGCCGGCGACCAGCACCGAGCGGCCCGCGGTGTCGAGCGTGGCGACGGTGGCCGCCTCCGGTTCGAGGCCGACGGCCCGCCACTCGCGGAACCGGGTGACCATCAGCAGCACGTAGTCGATGCCGATGCCGATGCCCATCATCGTGGCGAGCGAGGTGGACCAGTCGGGCGCGTCGATGAAGTTGATGAGCACCCCGGTGAGCATGCTGCTGACGGCGAGCCCGGCGACCGCGACCATGATCGGCAGGCCCGCCGCGACCACGGTGCCGAACGTGAGCAGCAGGATCACTGCGGCGGCGAGCAGGCCGATGCCCTCGGAGCCGATGTCGCCCTGCTCGGCGAACTCGATCGGCCGGCCGCCGAGCGCAACGGTGAAGCCGTTCCCGCTGACGTGGTCGGCGATGTCGATCATGCGCAGGCTGTCGGCCTTGGGCATGTCGTCGGGGTTGACCACGTCGAGGCGGACCTGGGCGACGAGCGTGCGACCGTCGGGTGCGACGGCACCGGGTGTGGTGAACGGATCCTCGACGCCGGCCACGTGCGGCACCGTGGCGAGTTGCGACAGCAGGTCGGCGACGGCGGGTCTCACGGCGGCGACGCCGCCGTCGGCCCGCACGACGACGTCGATGGTGGCGCCCGACTGGCTGGGGAAGCGCTGCTCCAGCAGGTTCTGGGCGGCCCGGGAGTCGGATCCGGGCGCCGAGTAGTCGGCCTTGAAGTCGCCGCCGAAGGCCATGGACAGGCCGATGGCGACCGCGAGCGCGGCGAGCCAGGCGAGCACGACGCGGCCCCGGCGCCGGTAGGCGACCAGCGCGAGACGCCCGAGCGGCCCGGCGCGAACGGGGCCTTCTGACGGCGGATCCTGCGGTCCGCGGGGTACCAGGGTGGCGACGTCGGTCATCCGTCCGTCCTAACGCTAAGGGCCATCAGTTGAGTTACGAGTCATAACAAACACGATGGTCCATCACTTGTCAAGCACCTTCACGTCTGTGACGATGATTAACGCACCGTTTACTGAGAGGACCCTGAGACCATGACCCCCGCCACCCGGGTCACCCCCCGCCGCGAACGCCTCCGAGCGGCCACAATTGACGAGATCAAGCAGACTGCGCTGCGCCTCATGCGCGAGAGCGGCACCGTCGACGTCCGCTTCACCGACATCGCGCGTGCGATGGAACTCACACCGCCGGCCCTGTACCGGTACTTCGCCGACCGCGACGCGTTGCTCAACGTGCTCATCGCCGACGCGTACACCGCGCTCGGCCGCGACGTCGCGCAGGCCCGCGACGCGGTGCCGGTCGAAGACCTCGGCGGCCGCCTGCTCGCCGTCGCGCAGGCGTACCGCCAGTGGGCCCGCCGCGAGCCGCAGCAGTTCTCGCTGATCTTCGGGCTGCCGGTGCCCGGCTACGTCGCACCCCAGGACGGGCCGACGACGGAGGCCGCGCAGGGCGCGATGGCCCAGCTGTCCCAGCTGTTCCTCGACGCGCAGAGCCAGGGCCGGCTGGGTCGCCCCATGCTCGCGGAGGTCACGCCGGCGCTGTGCGACGTCGCCAAGGAGAAGGAGCACGCCGGCATCCCGCCGGACAGTTTCCAGGCGATGCTGTACGCGTGGACGGCGCTGCACGGGTTCACCACCCTCGAGGCCTACGGCCACTTCGACTGGATGGCCGACGAGGCCCGCGAGGACCTGTTCCTCGGCCAGGTCCGGCTCGTGGCGCACCAGGCCGGAATCCCCTTTGAGTGACGCCGAACCTCGCTCCGCGAGGTTCGAAGCCGAACTCGCTCCGCGGGGTTCGGTGTCGATGGAGCCGATCCGCGAGCGGATCGCCTCCATCGCGAGCCGGATTGGCGACCTCACTCCGTTCGGTCACCAAACGTGTCGGTGATCTGATTCACCGTAGCGAGCCCGTCGGGCGAGGATGCAGGCTTCCCGTGAGTCCGCAGGAGGTCGTCATGTCCGAGTCGAACGAGCGCCACTTCTGTAGCGTCGTCATCCCGAAACCGGCGCTGGGCCGGTCGAAAGCAGCGCTGCTGAACGATTTCAAGTGGCAGCCCGGTACCCGCATCCGCGTCCGGTTCCTCGAGGGCGCGCCCGAACTCCGCACCCGCGTCCGGGCCGTCGCCGAACAGTGGACCGGTCCCGGAATGGCCAACGTGCGCTTCGTCTTCGTCGAAGACGCCGACGCCGGCGACGCGGACATCCGCATCGCCTTCGCCCAGGGCGACGGGTCCTGGTCGTACCTGGGCACGATGTGCCAGCAGATCCCGGCGTCCGAGCAGACGATGAACTACGGCTGGCTCACCCCGGACTCCGACGACGACGAGGTGCACCGCGTGGTGGCGCACGAGTTCGGCCACGCCCTGGGCCTCATCCACGAGCACCAGAACCCGGACAAGCCCATCTCGTGGAACCGCGAGGCGGTGATCGCCGACCTCTCCGGCCCCCCGAACAACTGGGACCCCGAGACCATCGAGAACAACATCTTCAAGCGCTACGAGCCGACCGACGTCACCACGACACCCACCGACCGGGACTCGATCATGATGTACCCGATCCCGGCCAGCTGGACCACCGACGGCTTCTCCGTCGGCCTGAACACCGGCCTGTCGACCACCGACAAGACGTTCATCGCGGAGGCCTACCCCTGGTGAGTGACTACGCGATCGTTGTCGGGGTGGCCCGGTATCCCGGGCTCGCCGTGCGCGGCGGGTCCGCCGACCTGGAGGGCCCCGACAACGACGCGGGCGCGGTGCGCGACTGGCTCGTCGCGCCGGACGGCGGCGGGCTGGATCCGGCGAACGTCACGCTGGTCCGGTCCGCCGACTTCGCCGGCCCGGACCCTGATCCCGAGCCGGCGGCCGCCCGGGTGGAGCGGGAGCTGTCCCGGCTGGAGGAGCGCACCCGCGACACCCCGGGCGGTCGGCTGTACCTGTACTTCTCCGGGCACGGCTTCGCGCCGGTGCTCGAGGAGGGCGCGCTGTTCACCGCCGAGGCGACGCCGGTCCGGCCGTCCTACGTGTACGCGCACGCGTGGCTGCGCTGGTTCCGCCGGGCCGGCCGGTTCCGCGAGTTCGTGCTGTGGATGGACTGCTGCATGAGCTACCGGGTGTCCATCCCGGTGAACGAGGTGCTGATGAGCGTCGAGATCGCCACCGGTACGCCCGGGCCGGCGTTCATCGGCGTCGCGGCGCAGACCAGGGAGGCGCTGGAGCACCGCGCCGCCGACGGCGTCGCGCACGGCGTGTTCACCTCCGCGCTGCTCGCCGGGCTGCGCGGCGGTGCCGCCGACGAGCGGGCCCGGGTCACCGGCACCAGCCTGAAGACGTTCCTGCACAACGCGCTGCCCGAGTTCCTACCGGCCGAGGTGCGCCGCGCGGCGGCCGTCGACCTGCGGCCGTTCGTGCGCGCCGACGACGGGATCGTCCTGCGGCGCTTCCCGGCGCGGCCCACGCACCGGGTCACGCTGCGCGCGCCCGGCGCGGCCGCCGGGGATCAGCTGGTGATCTGGACGGGACGACCGCACGAGGCCGTTGTCACGCAGCCGCTGGGGCCGGACCGGTCCTGGACCGGCGACCTGGTACGTGGCCTGTACGTGGTCGAGGTGCCGGCCGCCGGGCTGCGGCAGGGCGTCGCGGTGACGGGCGTCGGCGACGTCGAGGCCGACCTGACGGAGGCCGGCCCGGCCGTGGTGCCGGCCGCCGCCGGCGCGGAGTTCGCGCTGGAGGTCGTCGCCGACAACCCCGCCGCGGCGATCACAGTCACCGACTACCGGTTCGAGGTGGCGTACACCGACACCGGGCAGGTGCAGGAGCGCGACCTGCCCGGCGTCTACCGGGTGCGGGCCGAACTCGGGCGCGACATCGGCAGCGTCGCCGAGGAGATCATCCTGCTGGACCGCGACCTGGTCGGGCACCGGATGGCGGCGCCGCCGGTGCCCACGCCGGCGCCGGTCCCGGGCAGTGCCGACCCGTCGCTCGGGTTCAGCCCGCCGGCGTCCCGCGACCCGCAGACCGACGCGGCTGCGGGGATCTCGGTCCTGGTCCGGTCCGACGCATCCCGTCCGCTGGCCGGCCTTGAGCTCTTCGACGCGGCCGGCGACCGGGTCGCCGATCTCGACGCCGAGGGGGCGCGGCCGACCGGGGCCGGGTTCTGGACGGGCCGCCCGCTCGCGCCGGGCGCGTACTTCCTGCGGCACACCGATCCCGACGGGACGGCCGTCGAGACGTCGCTCGTGGTGAGCCCGGACTGGCTGACCGACGTGACGCTGGCGCAGGCCTACGACGGGTCCGTCGCGGACGTCGCGGTGTTCATGCGCCCGACCGGCGGCGGCCCGCAGGGCGCGAACCAGGACGCGGTGATCGAGGCCGCCCGGATCGCGCTCGCCCAGGGCCGCAACCTGTTCGGCGACGGGCACGGGGCGCGGGCCCGTCGGCTCTTGCTTGCCGAGTACCTCGACCCGGTCGCCGGCATCGTCGGCGCGCACCTGCTGCTGCGCGCGGGGGAGCCGGGCCCGGCTTACGACGCCGTCGTGCGCCGGTTGCGCGGCTTCGTCGGCTGGACCCACCCGGACGTCGAGGCGCTGTCGCTGTGCTGCGCCGACCCCGGGCTGCGGGGCACCGATCCGCTCGCCGCCCCGCCGATGTTCCGGGCGAGTTGGGATCTCGTGGTCGCGGCGAGCTACGAGCGACCCGGGCTGGTGCCGGGACCGCTGTGGGACCGGGTGCGGGCGGCCACCGCGCTCGGGCCGTTCCTCGCATGGGCGGCCGACGACGCGACCCGCGACACCCACGCGGCCGTGTTGGGGGACTGGGTGACGCGGGTGGCCCCTGATGCGGATGCGGCGCGCCGGATGGGCATTCCCGCGGGCGCGCTGCACCTGTCGCATCCTTAGGGCTCAACCGGGCGGCCTTCCCGCCGATGGGATCGGTGTGGTGGCACCGTCGTACCGGGTCGGCCGGATCGCCTGGATCGGACTTGTCGTCACCGTTCTCGCGATCGCATTCGTGATCATGATGGCCGGCATCAACACCCGGCGCTCGATCCGGTCGGTGGCCGAGTCGAGCGCGCTCGCGGGTGCCTACATCGCGGTCGACGATGCGATGTCGGCGGGCATGGAGGCGGTGCGGGAGTACCGCGCCACGCCCGACCCGGCCTTGCGTGCGCGGTTCGCGGACGGGAAGGCCGGCCTGCTGGTCGCGCTCACCGAGATCCAGCACGACGGCACGCCCGACGACCGTGACCTGGCCGTCCGGATCAGGGCGGCGTTCGGCCCGTACGAGCAGGCCGTGCTCCGGATGTTCGACGCCGTCGACACCCACGACGAGGCGCAGATCCAGTACCTGGAGCGCCAGGAGCTGAACCCGACCTACGTCCAGATCGACCGGTTGATCGACGACGGGGCCGACAGGCACGCCGACACCGTCGAGACGGCCATGGATCGCCTCTACCGGACCCAGACCGTGGTGCTGTACATAACGGCCGGCGGCATCGTGTTCGGTCTGTCGATCATGGCGGGATTCATCGTGATGCTGGTCCGCTACCAGCGTCGCATCGTGCGCAACGCCAACGAGAGCCAGCACCAGGCGACCCACGACACGCTCACCGGGCTGCCCAACCGAGCGCTGTTCGCCGACCGGGTCGGGCAGGCGCTGGCGGCCAGCCGGCGCACCGGCGCGCGGCATGCCGTGATGCTGCTCGACCTCGACCGGTTCAAGGAGGTCAACGACACCCTGGGCCACCGCTACGGCGACGACCTGCTGCGCAACGTCGCCGAGCGGCTGACCGCCGTGCTGCGCGACTCGGACACGGTGGCGCGGCTGTCCGGCGACGAGTTCGCGGTGCTGCTCCCCGGCGTCGGCGCCGACGACGCCCGCGAGCTGGCCGACCGCATGCTGCGGGAACTGCACCAGAGCTTCCTGCTCGGCGACCTGACCGTCGACATCGAGATCAGCATCGGGGTGGCGATCGCGCCCGAGCACGGCGACGAGGTCGAGGAGGTCATGCGCAACGCCGACCTCGCCATGTACGCGGCCAAGGACGCCAAGACCGGGATCGTGATGTACGACCCGAGCACGCTCGTGCACCAGCCGAAGCGGTTGCTGCTGCTGGGTGACCTGCGCCGGGCGCTGTCGCAGCCGGGTGAGCTGATGCTGCACTACCAGCCGAAGGTAGACCTGCACCTGAGCGAGCTGATCGGCGTCGAGGCGCTGCTGCGCTGGAACCACCCGGAGCGGGGGAGCGTCTCGCCGGCCGAGTTCATCCCGATCGCCGAGAGCACCGGCCTGATCAACAAGCTGACCGTGCACGTGCTCGACCAGGCTTTGGCGCAGGTGCGCGGCTGGCTCGACGACGGCCGGGAGATCCCGGTGGCTGTCAACCTGTCGCCGCGCTGCCTGCTCGACACCGAGATGCTGGACCGGATCCGGGAGATGCTGGTGCGCCACCGGGTGCCGGCGCGCCTGCTGCGGCTGGAGGTCACCGAGACGGCGGTCATG
>Ga0207679_10001047_pt1 | contig 17599 bp, 17 predicted proteins | sample KBSC73metaG_FD_184320 | JGI IMG/M metagenome (GOLD analysis project Ga0207679, IMG submission 184320) | Corn rhizosphere microbial communities from Kellogg Biological Station, Michigan, USA - KBS C7-3 metaG (SPAdes) (version 2) | ecosystem: Host-associated > Plants > Roots > Rhizosphere > Soil ... | reverse complement strand
TATTGTCGATGGATAAACCGCGCATCGTATAGCAAAGCCAATCAATCAGTGCTAACTCCTCCCTCAAAACAAGCCTCGGGTGTTCAGTGAAATTGAACCATGCCCGATATCATTCATTTCGGACTCCCCTCTTTGGTTTCGCTTGCCCTTCAAGCTTGGCACATCATGATGCCGTCGCCGGGAGGGTGGAGTCCATTGCATTAAGGTCAGTTATTCAGCATTGCCTTAATGCGACGGAACCCCATTCTGAGCAATGCCGAATCCTTCAATGGCACTACCTGCTGTATGGGGCTGTACGGATTGGCCGGTGCTGGCCGAACGTGGCGAGCGGGGGGGAAGTAAACGCGCCGGATTAAGCGTTGGCCTTGAACCCACATTGGAAACATGCGTTACTTTCGCAACATACCCGTTGTGAAAACCATCTTTGAAATTGCCCGTGTTGTAAGCAGAAATCGCATGCAACAGCGCCTTGGTACCGGTGCCATGCGTTTGCGTCGCTCGACCATATTGCTCCGTCAATATCGCGGCTCCTGCTCGTACGTTCTGGCACGGGTCGAACACATCTGCCGGCGTCAGGTTCAACCGCGTAAGATTGCGGGAATTAATTTGCATCAGTCCCATATCGACCGAATAGCCTTGTTTGATCAACCAGCTTGACCAAGCGGCCGCTTCTGCAGCCGTTTTAGGAGAACGCTGTAAGCGGGCATTGCCATTCACATGCAGCGCTAACGGGTTAAACCCGCTTTCCGTACGAATAATCGCTTGCATCGTATTAGGCGCGACGTTGGGAGCGCATTGCTGGAGCAGGACGAGGAGATCGATCATGTGATATGTCCTTCACCAGTAGCTGCATCGTTATTCTTGAGCGGCAATGACATCGCTTTTTTCTGGAGCGGCCACCTTGGCTCGCGCCGAAAAGGTGGGATCCATAAAGTACAGGATCTGTTTGCCATAGATGGGGGAGTGCCCCGCAATGAAAATCAACATGTCGCCAGGCTCGCTGACGTTGCCTTTGGCGTCTTTTTTGGCGGCTGGCAAGCGCATCACTTCGTCCGCCGTCAATAACGGCCGTTCCGTTTCCTGAGTGGAGGTGGTGATGCTGGACTGCGAACCGTAAAGGCTGCCGGAATATGAGTGCGATTGTTTGACGATGGTGGCGGTGCCGGTCATCTTCGACAGCAATTCCGCAGTCTCGATCTTGTTAGGGGCGTAGGCCACTCGTACATGGCAGTTGGAGAAAATGCTTTCATCCTTGCCATAGGCCGTCCATAGCTGGGAAATATCCTGAATGATCAAGTACGCTTTCATTCCGTAACCGGCAATAAACGCCAGCGATTCCTCAAACACATCCAGCTTGCCCAGGCTGGGAAATTCATCCAACAACAGCAGCAGGCGATGTTTGTAGCCGGCTACGCTGCGGCCGTCCTTGAATTCCATTTTCTCGGTCAAACCGCGCACGATCTGGTTGATGATCAGGCGGATCAATGGCCGCAGACGATCCTTATCCGAGGGGGGCACCACCAGATACAGCGATACTGGCTTATCGCCGTTCATCAGATCGCTGATCTTGAAATCGCTGGCGGCCGTATTGCGCGCCACAATCGGGTCGCGATACAACGTCAGGAAGGAAATCGCGGTGGAGATAACGCCGGATTGCTCCTCATCGGCTTTGTTCAGCATGTCACGAGCGGCGGCGGCAGCCACCGGATGGCAATAGTTGGGTGAGCCGTCAGGATTGGGCCAGCCGTTGCCGACCAGATCGTGGTCGGTATCCAGAATAAACTGCATGGACTGCGCCACGGTACGCGTCGGATCACTTAAAAATGCGATGACGCCATTGAGCGTCTTGTTTTTTTCGGCATAGAGTACATGCAGCGCCACTCCCACCAGCAAGGCTTGGCTGGATTTCTGCCAGTGGTCTTCCAAGCCTTTGCCGTCCGGGTCCACGATCATGGTCATGATGTTCTGCACGTCGGCCACTTCGCGATCGGTACCAAGCCGCACTTCAGCCAGGGGGTTGTAGCGGGCACTGGAGCCATCTAGCGCCGAGGGCTCGAACTTGATGGCGCGGTTGCCCGCCTCTTGCTTGCGCCAGCCGGCGGTCAATGCCCAGTTTTCACCCTTGATGTCATAAATCAGCGCACTATGGGGCCAGGAAAGAAGCGTGGGCAGTACCAGACCTACCCCTTTACCGGAACGAGTCGGCGCAAATGCCATAATGTGTTCCGGACCATCGTGACGCAGATAACGGATTTTGTTAGTGCTGATGTCTTTCCAGGCGCCAACGTAGACGCCGCTGCCATTACCCAAGAGGCCAGTCTTTTCCACCTCCTTGAGCGATGCCCAATGCGCCGAGCCATGCAGATTCTTGGACTCGTTATCCATTCGCTCTTTATCCTTTTTTGCGCGATAGGCGATCAAGGCCGCGATGATGAGGCCTCCAATCAACGAGACCCATATGGCGATGCGAAATGCACTCTGCACGGTGGAATTTGGCACGGCATGCCAGCGGCCATACCAACCCAACCAATCCATCGGCGTGTACAACTTCCAGCTACCTATCGCCGCAATGGGTTCGCCTAGCGCAGCTTGATAAGCCAGTCGGCTGGCGACATATTGCGTGCATACCCAACACAGAATCACGGCCAGGAAAATGCCGGCACCGAGATTGCGCATGAACATGGTGCCGGGATTATTATGCTTTTTTGGTACCGTATAGAATGGAGTTGCCGATGAATCTCGATCATTCATGATTTCTGTTTTCAGTATGATGAGGCCACTTGGATTACATCTTTTCAGTACGGGGAAAATTAATCGGTCGGTTGGCTAAGTTAAATCTGGGCAGCAGTGTGGTTCATCGTCTTGGCCTTGTACTTCTTCCATTTGATGGAACGGCACCGGGTGCAGGCGGCTTTAGACGTTTCGAGTCAGGGCGTTGCTGGGGAACGGCGGCTGGAGGCATTCCGTTTAATGTTCCGACACCGGGTGGATGCCGCTTTAGAGGTTCCAAGTCAGGGCGTTGCTGGGGAACGGCGGCTGGAGGCATTTCGTTTGATGTTCCGACACCGGGTGCAGGCTGCTCTAGAGGTTTCGAGTCAAGGCGTTGTTGATCGCCGGTCCGCCCGAATGGGTGATTCCCTTGGCGACCACCATGAGAAAAAGCCTCACGAAGTTTAGTAAGCCGGCTGGAATGATGTATGAAGTCCTTCTCTTCCACCTGTCCCTTACCCAATTTCACACCCAGCGCCTTGCTCAGGTCCTGTTCCTTAATCAATTCTTCACCCAGCGCCTTGTTCAGGTAACACGCCACCAGATTGAAGTTGCGCAGGGCTAAGCCGTTCAGCCTGTAACCGCCGCCAATATCGCTGTGCGCCCCCGCAGTGATCACGCCAAGGAACCTGCCGTCAGCAGATTCTCCCTGTTCGATAATGGCAGTGTATTTGAAAAGCTTCCGGTATTCATCAGCTGCTATGATTTGAATGCCTGAAACTGCCGATGGCGGCGGGCTCCTGTCGTTCCGTTTCGGCGCGCCGGTGCCTACCGGATCATACAGCGCCAGGACTTGCGGTACAGTGCCGTTAGCGCACAGAGGTGGATTCGTGTAAGAAACATTATCTTGAGTCCCGTTGCCCAAAGACTCTATCATCTTAGATTCGGGATCTTGGATACCGCGCTCATCGACCAAGCGAGAGAAGCCTGCCGCCTGTTCTGCGCCACGGCTAAAGCCGACAGAAATCACACTGATTTTGAGTTTGGCCTCGGGATTTTCATCCCGCCATATTTTGACTTGAGCGGCCAACTTCTCATACATTGTCTCGATCCGCTTATGGTAGGTCCCCCCCCAGGCGGCGTCTAAACGGCCAGTAATACCGCCTTGGGTACCTGGCCCTTCTATGTAAAAACCACCGATATTTGAATTTGCGTTCGCCAAATTCGCGATCTGCTCGCGTAGAAGACCTACGTTTGTAATGGGCTTCTTCTCGTTGGTGGCATCGTTATCGGTTCCATCGAAACAGGCAAAAAAAACGCGCGCATCAGGGTCTGAAGAGTCGTAGATCCTAGGTACTTTGAATATTTTTATCTGCTCTTCTGCTTTTGCATAAGTCGATAGTTGCTCGGTCGTAGCTTTGTCGGCTTTCACACCATCAATTTTTCGCTTGGCCATAGTTTAGACTGGAACGTCCAGTAGATTGGAAACAGTCAGAAGGTTTTGGTGTAAACCAAGGTGCGGTTGTTACTTCCTTTTCGACCTTTTTCATTAGGGTCGGTAAGAAGTAATTGAATTCTTGCGAACATGTAGACATTGATGGTGCGATCATTGAATTCAATGATGATGGTCGGTTCGCCACCGGTAATCGGCATTGGTTTGTAAATTCGTTGCGGATCCTCCTTGTGAAGTACTACTCGGTCCTTGAAGATGGCATCCAGATCCAAAGTATGCGACAGCTTTGTTCCGTCACGCGAACGCCAGCTCATTTCCACAGGGCCGGCAAAGGCGTAATACGAGCCGGATTTAAAGTTTGGATATCTGGTTTCGTCGGCAGGTGTCTTATCCTTGGCGGGATTGTCAAAGCAGAGTTTATGCGGCGACCCGGCATAGACCAGGTACACATCGGTCACCCCGCCATAACATTGAATATTTAGATCATGCGTGTCGAATTTCAAAACATCGGTGTTTGACATGGCAGCCAATCCTGTTTGTATATATAAAAAAAAATAAAGATGAACTTGCAGCCTTTTTAAGGGCATTAATTGGTTTCTTGTGGAAAGATCGTGGCATGAAATTCAGAAGCTGTTTTGAAATACGCGGATTTCGGGAGGAATCCGTTCATAATTTTCACTATCCAGGTTTTGATAGAATCTATTTGCATGCTGTTTCCTCTGGAGAATCCACTCTAAAAATCATACGTTCCAGGAAAGACAATGTCCTTGTTCACCATGACATTCAGCCGATATCCCTTGCGAATTTCGATGGTGGGTTGTATCCGCATATTGCGCTTTGCCATTTCCACCCCCAGTTGTGCCACCTGCTGGCCCACTGCCGCAGCAACGACTTGCTGATTGGTGAGCACACGATCATTGTTGACTCGGTCCTGTTCCGGTTGCGATAACTGATAGCCGGCGGATAACAGCGAGGTGAGCAGACCCCAGCCGAAAATGCGTCCGTAGTGATTGTTTACCTGATCGACAAAGCCAGCCTTCCCCTCCTGGTCATAGCCGCCCATACCGCCCAGTTCCAGGGTATAGGCGTTGGGGTAGATCAGGCGCTGCCAGGTAACCAGCATGCGTTCCTGGCCGAATGAAACCTGCGAGTCATAACGGCCGAACAGCTTGGTGCCTTGCGGGATCAGCAGGTGGTTGCCGGTGGCGGTGTCATATACGTTTTGCGCAACCTGGGCAATGATTTCGCCGGGCAGATCCGAGTTCAGCTCGCTGACCAAAACGGACGGGATCACAGTGCCGGTCTTCAGCTCGAAGGGAGTGACCGGCGGGATGAGCTGACCGTTCAAGTAGCTGGCTTTATAGGTCTTTTGCAGGAAGGCCTGCTTCTGAGCCTGCCGATTCAAGTCGGGCTCATCCGCGGGTTCACCATTGCCGGCGCCGGTCAACCCATTGGGAGTGCGTGCCTGGCTGCCGCTACGGTCGCCATTTTGCGATGTTGCCGCGACGGGCAATCCGGCGGATGCGCCTGCAGAGAACTTCGGCAGGGCGGTGTCAGCCAGCAGGGCCTCGTCTTTGTCGGTTTTGACCGGGGTTGTGGACTCCGATTGGGATGGCAACGCGGGCGGCAGCACCGGCGGCTCGCTTTGCTTGGGCGCGGCCGCGATGTCAGGTATATCCTTGGTCAAGGTCTTGGCCGCGTTAAGTGCCGGTTCCAGATCCTTTTTGGGAGCAGCTTCCTCAACCGCTTTCTTGGGTGCTTCTCTGGAGACGTTAGTGACGATAACGCCTAGGATGCCAGCGACCACTGCGGTGGCGGCAATAGCAGCCTTTTTGTTCAGACGGGCGCTGACGAGCGGTGCCCCACGGAGTTCCAGACTGTCGGGGGATTGGGGAACGTTATCGGCCATGGCTTATTCCTTTGCATTCCAGCACATGCCCAACCAGCCGCGTTTTTGGCATTCGTCACGGGAAACCTCGATACGCTGCTGATCGCTGCCTACGCCGGAAATCAATGCCAGCCTGAAGATGGTGCCGTCAACCACGTACATATTGCCTTTCAGGCGGTAGTTGATCATTTGCTCTTCTCCGCTGGATGAAATGCCAATCAATGCGGGGGCTTCCTGCTGCGGCATGTCTTCATTCATGGCGATGTAGGTATGGTAGCCATCGTCCATGGCGCGCAGCGGTTTGAAATTAGGATTGCCTTTCACTACCTGGATCTTGTAATTGAAGTTGAGGCGATTGACGGCGACGGCAGGCATGTCGCCCTTACTGATGGCGCTGCTGTTGTTTACGCTGGTTTTAGACAGGTTTTGCCAGGCTTGCTGTTGTTCATCGGGATAGTCGAAGGCAACACGGGAGACATAGCGTTCGGCGCTGGAGACCAGACGGATGTAATAGGTACGACGGTCGGTCGGAATGATCAGATTGGTGTCTAAGCCCGGTTCGGTCGGCTTGATGATCAGGTGGGTGATTTTCCGATCATCGCTGCCGGAAACAGCGGGCGCCACCTTCCAGCGCACGGCATCGCCAATGTGCGGAGCGCCTTGCACCACTTCGCCAGCCTGCAGTTCGATGTCGCAAACCCGTAGTGGAGCGCAGACGATAGTGGGCGCAGATTCGCCGAACGGGAACACGATACGGCCACCGGCATCGCGCACAGGCATTGCAAAGCGGTTTTCCGCCCAGGCGTGCGATTCGGTAATGGCGTGTTGAGCAGGTTCGCCAAGGCTGACAGATGAGGAGGTAACCGGTTCCGCCTTCCGTTTCCTGGCTTTTGCGGCCGGTTTGCCGGAAGTGGGCTGGCAATCCGCGCTGCTGCAACCATCGCCGGAAAGCGCTGGTACTTGCGGTTGTGCGGCATCCGCTTTGGTGCCGTTGGCCAGCGAGGTCGGTGCAGTCGATGCGTTGCTGGGCGAGAGCGCGGGAGCAGGAGCCGCAGCCGGCGGGGCGGACAGCTCCGCCGGGACGTTCGGTACTTTGATTTCCGCGGCTGCAGGTGTAGCCGGTTTGTTGGTATCGCCGTTTGCACCGGCACCACCGGCAACCAACAAACACAGTATCAGCGATACGCTCTTTTTATAATTCATTTTGTTAGTTCCTCTTGAAAACCTGCAAGACTATAGTTGCTGCGACCAGTTCAGATCGGTGATGTATACCCCGAGCGGGTTAATCAGAATCAAGCTCTCATCGGTCGGCGGGGTGATGCCAACAATGATGGAAACCTTCATCCTCACATTGCTTTGCAGTTCGCCACGCAAGTCGCGCGTTACTTCCTGCCATTCCACCTGCCAGGTCTTATCCGAAATCGGCAGCAGGTTGGTGACAGCAACGGCGACAGTCTGCTTGGTCGCGACACTAAACGGGTTCTGCGCTTTGAAGTAGTCGTTTAGCTTATTTAGCGCAATGGAGCCGCTGGGCAGCATGGCGTAGACACGATCGATGGCGCCTTTTTGTGCTTGGCGATCGATGGTGACGGTTCGCCAGTCGGCGACAAAACGGGCCAGATAAGCCTTCATGACTCGTGGGTCGACTGCAGCAGGGTGGTCGGCCTTAGCAATAGCTGCGACTTGGCCCAGTTTGTCCACTTCCACTACATAAGGCACGATCTTGTTTTGCGCGCCGATATAAGCCATGCCAATTACGGCAATCAACGCCACCAGACCTGAGACGACGGCCATGGTGCGCCAATGGTGGGCCTGCTGGATGTAGTCGCCATAGCGTTCGTTCCATTCGCGGCGGGCTTCGACATAGGGATTGAGTTCGCTTTGTGCCGCGATGTTGGCCAAGGCTTTGCCCGGCTCTGCCGATATCGAACAACCGCCCCCGATACGGTTGCGTAGAGCAAGTAGCGGATTGATAAAGCGTTTCAGCATGACATGTCCTAGGTGTTTTTATTAAACGACTTAGACGGCTGTTGGCCCGTTGTAGAGCCTTTGCTCAATGACGGTGGCCGAGTGGTGCCTCTTGGCTTGTTTGGTGCGGTTATTGATTTCACCGCGGCGCCTCCACCCGCTTTTTCAGCGGCACTATTGTTTGCACGGTCTTCCAGAGTTTTTTTGGTGCGGTCAAACAGGCCAGGGTTGGTGCCATGTGCAGTCTTAGTGTTGCCTTTGCCGGCATCCCGCAATTTGCCGGGCAACGCTTTGACGGCACCAACTAACATCTGACCACCTTCCCGACCTGCTTGAGCGGTTGCTTTACCCAATCCGCTCAAGGTAGCGCTTACCCCGCTTTTACCTTCTTGTTTGGCTATTTCGCGACCGGCGCCGATGGCCTTGCGCATATTACCGATGCCTTGCACGGCCGACATCCCGGCACCGAGAGCCAGACCGGCGCCGCCGGCGGCCGCGCCGGCAGCCATCTTCATTGTGCTGAATGCAGAGGAACCCGCCCCCATGGCGGAACCGGCAGATAGGCCGATACCACCGTTGAGCAAGGCGCCGGCCATTTCCGGCGCTTTGATCGACAGGATGGCTTGCAGTATCGCAATGGCCAACAATTCCAGCAGCCGAGGATACTCAAACTCGAACGAGTCGCCCTTTTTGGTCACGGCGCTGAGCGTCAGGCTAAGAATCAGGATCAGCACCAGCAAGCGAACGCCGACGTTGATGGCGTAGTTCAGATACTTGGAGACGTATTCCTTAGTCCAACTGGAGCTGCCCAGACCCAGGAAAATAGCGCCGGCGGCGAACAGAATGTAGGACTCAATCTTGAGCGTGAAATATTGTGCGGCGACCACCACATAAGCAATGACGATGCCTATGCTGGCAAAGCAGGCGATAAAGATCTGACCCAGGTGGCTAAGTATGTCGGTCCATCCTCCGGTCGGCGCCTTCGACCACACAAGTTCGATTACTGCCAGACTTAACGCGATGATGCCGTCGGTTGTGACGGCGCTGGTCCTTGCGGCTGTCTGGCCCACTTGCTGGAATGTGCCTGTGATGGTTGGAATCCATTCCGGCGCATACTGCAACAGCGCGTAGAAGAAGCCGATGAACATGATCTTCTTGATGAACTCGACGGCCAAGCTGTTTAGGTTGTCCTTCTCAAGCGCCCAAATGGTAGCCGCCCAGCAGATCTCGATGGTGGCCAGCGCCAGGAAGGTCGGTTTGACCAGCCCCAGAATGGTATTGAACCAAGTGCTGCTTTGGGCTTTCGCTTCCGTGTCTATGCTGTCGAACAAAGTGAACGAAACTATTTTCCCGCCGACAGGCAGCGACTCGGCGCCCCAGGCCAAATGAGTGAATAGCACATAGAATGCGACCGCGGCCAGCGATGTCCACAGAAACCGGCGCGCTTGGCGCGTTTGTTCCGGCGTCCAGCGAGGGCTGCGAAGCGATTGAGAGGATGCGCGGGCTGCGCAAATTTGCGCAAACGCCGACATCGTGTGCGTGATAATGTTCATGCGAGTCACTCCTCTGCTTGCCATAAGTCGGCCCACTCGTTCAGGCCGCGTTGGCGCAGCCAATATGCCGGCCAATTTTCGCGATGGGTTTCCATCATCTGTTTGGCGGCGCGGATGTCGTCCTGGCTGCTGGCGCCGACGAATGACAGGGCCACCGGGCCGAAACCGAAGGAGAATATCCGTCGTCCCAGGGGTGACTTGTAGTAGTAGTGCCGCTTGACCGTGGCATTGGCCAGTATCTGAATTTCCCGGTCATTCAAGCCGATCAGCTCATACATAGGGCGCGAAGAGTTTTCGTTGGCTTCCGGATTGGGCAGCAGAATCTTGGTGGGACAACTGGCCAGAATCACATCACGGATCGGGCTGTTCATCACGTCCGCCAGTTCTTGCGTGGCCAGAAATACCAGTGCGTTTTTCTTCCGCCAGGTTTTCAGCCATTCCCGCACTTTCTCGCGGAACAAGGGGTGGGCCAGCATCAGCCAGCATTCGTCCAGCGCCACCATCGTGGGGCGGCCATCCATGCGCTTTTCGACTTGGCGGAACAGGTACAGCAACACCGGGACGACATTCTTTTCCCCCATGTTCATCAGGTGTTCCATCTCGAATGCCTGGAAGGCGCCATCGACCAGGCTGTCTTCTTCCGCATCGAGCAACGAGCCCATTGGGCCGGCCAGAGTGTAGTGCGATAAGGCCTGGCGCAGTTCGTCGTCCTGCAATTCGGAGACAAATTCAGTGAGCGTACGGCGCGGCGAACGGGTCAACCGCATGATGGCTTCATACACCATCTGTCGCAGCGAGGGCGTGACGTCGACTCCCTGCAGGGTCAACATGATTTCGATCCACTCCGCGGCCCAGGCTTGATCGACCGGGGTATCGATATGCTTGAGCGGACAGAACGCCAAGTCGCTGTGTTCGCCGCCGATATCGTAATACGTACCGCCACAGGCATTGACCAACAGGTAGGACGAATAGCCCTTGTCGAAGGTAAACACCTGTGCATTCGGGTAGCGGAAGTGCTGCGCCAGCAGGAAGTTGAGCGCGGTCGACTTACCGCCCCCGGTCTTCCCGATCATCAGCGTGTGGCCGAGGTCGCCGACATGCAGGCTGATGCGGAACGGCGTGGAACCGGTGGTGGCGGCGTAACTGAGCGGCGGGCTGTGCTCCGGATAAAAGGGACAGGGATTGTGTTCCTCTCCGGCCCACACTGCAGTGATCGGCAACAGGTCGGCCAGATTTAGCGTGTGCAGGATCGGTCGCCGCACATTCGGGTAGGCATGGCCGGGAATGGAACCCAGATAGGCTTCGACGGCGTTGATGTCCTCGATGCGGGCGCCGAATCCCAAGTTCAACAACGCTTTACGGACTTCACGGGCTTGTTCCAACAGTATCTCGCGGTCTTCATGCATCAGCACCACGCACGAGGTGTAATAGCCAAAGCGCACCATATTGCTTTCGGCCTCGCCAATCGCGCTTTGCGCATCTTCGGCCATTTCCAACGCATCCAGATCGATGGCACCGCTGCTGGTATTGAACATCTGATCTTTCAGGCCACGCTGTTTCTGCTGCCAACGGCGGCGTACACCGTTCATCACCGCCCTCGCCTGTTGCGGGTCGAGGAAGATGAAGCGGGTGGCCCAGCGATATTCGTAACTCAAAGCATCCAGGTCATGCAGAATGCCGGGATAGCTTTCCTGTGGGAAGCCATCGATGGCGACCACTTTGATATGCAAATCGCCGACTCGGGGTGAAATGCCGCCGTAGAACGGATAACCACCGATGACGGCATCCAAGTACATTGGAATAGTTGGCAGCCGCACGGGGCGCAGCACCCCGCTGACGCAAAAATCCATGTACTGCAGCAGCTCGTCGTCGACATATTCCCGGCCAAAGGCATCGATCTTGCGAATGCCGCGCATGCGGCGCAGTGGCAAGGTTGCCGATATGGTCGATTCGAAGTCATCGATTTGCCGCTTGAACTGTTCGAGAATACGCGCCGCGAAGCCGGTTTCCGAATCGTCGCGCCCTTCGTCCTCATAAATCATTTCCATGATTTTGCTAGAGGTACGCAGCGGCGGCAGGTAAGTCAACGACAACGCATAAGTGGTTTCGAAATGCGCTCCTTCCTGTTCGTATTGATTGCGACGCTCTTCATCGATCAGCCAACTGGTCAAATCCGGAAAACTGCCTCTGGACGGATAAGTGGTAGCGAGACGGCGGATGGCATCGCAGTTCAGCATCCAACCATTACCCAACCCGACCAGAATGCTGTTCAGGCGGGCGGAAATACCGGCTAGCTCGGCATGGGTCGCACTGTCCATATCCTCGCCCCGGAAATACCAACTGACGGTCAGGCTGCCGTCCTTGTTCTGTAGAATGCCGTCCTCCGGCATCAACGCAAAATTCAGCAGATCCGGCAGGCCTTGGGTGCGGTCACGGAATTGTTTCAGTCTCAGCATGATCAAACCTTTGGCGAACCGCCGCCCGGCAGCGAAGCTTCGATGCAGCTATGGGCGTTGTAATACGAGCGGTAGCGAATATGGCGCTGATAGACCTGACTCATTTGCGGGTCAGCTTTGGCCATGCGAACCAGTGCCCAGAACGAGCAGCTCCAGAACACGACCGCCAGCGAGATCGACCACACCGAGATGTTTCCGGAAAACACCAGCAGCGCAGTAATCAGCCCGACCATCAGGACCAGGCTGCGTTCCGCGCCCAGCAACAGGTGCGCACGGTTGAGTGAACGATGAATGGCGATGCGACGTGGTTCTTCCATAGCCTGCCCCACTCAATCAGAAACCGAAACTCGACATGAAGCTGTTGGCCATCAGCATGACCGCCAGTGCCAGCACGAGCATCAGCATGCGCTTGGTGAAATCGCTGAGTTCGCCGCCGAATGCCAACATGCCGCCGGATGCCGCCAGAGCGATCATGCCGATGGCCTTGGCGACCGGGCCGGTCAACGACCCTTGCAGTTGTTTCAGCGGACCTTCCCAAGGCAGCCCATCAGCATGTGCGATGCTGCAGGAAAAGTAGAACATGGTCATGGCCAGAACAAAACGGCGCCAGATTGAAGATAGATGATTCATGAGTTAGCTCCCTGTTTAACGTGGTGGTTGAATATTTATCGGCCGCATGACGAAACGGCCTTGCACAAAACCGCTGATTTGCACCATCTCGCTGACCGAGCGTCCGGCCGGCGTAGCCGAACGCTCGATGAACAGCACCAGATTGACCGCCTCCTTGATCATGGCGGCGATCGATGTTTCCGATAGGTTGTTGGCTTCTGGGGCTTCGTAGATCAACTGCGACAGGCGGATCAGCCCGCCTTCGGCCGAGTTGGCGTGGATCGTGGCAATGCCGCCGGGGTGACCGGTATTCCAGCTTTTTAACAAAGTGAGTGCTTCGCTGCCGCGAACTTCCCCCACCACGATACGATCAGGTCGCAAGCGCATGGTGGCGCGCAGCAGGCGCTGCATGTTGGCGTGCTCACTGGTACGTAACAACACGCTGTTGCGCATGGTGACCTGCAGCTCCATGGTGTCTTCGATGGCGACTAGCCGGTCTTCCTCGCATTGCATGGCGATTTCCGCTAGGACGGCATTGGCTAGCGTGGTTTTACCGCTACCGGTACCGCCAACGATCAAAATGTTATGGCGTTGACGAACCGCATTGCGTATTGCATCAATCGGGTGAGAATAAGTTGGTTGTTGGGCAGAGGACTCGGATAACGTGGCGTGGCTGCCAAGGGATGCGCCAATAATGCCTTTGGCGCGATAGTCATCCAGCGTGAATATTTTCAACGCCTTTTTCCGGATAGTGAGGACCGGTGAACGAACAATGGGCGGGATGATACCTTCCAGGCGCGATCCATCCAGGGGGAATTCGCCCTCCAGAATCGGATTGTCCCGTGTGATCGTCGTATTCAGTATGCTGGCACAAGTGGTCAACACACTTTCTGCCGCACCAGGCAACATGGTGTGCCCAGTGAATTCCATGCCTTTACCGGCCACGTCGATCCATAATTTGCCATCCGGATTCAACAAAATCTCGATGACGTCCGGATCGCGTAGCGCAGCCATCATGACCGATCCGCACTCACGCTCCAGTTTCTCTTCCAGGCGTTGCCTGACCAACTCTTTCTGGCTGTTCATTTGACATCCTGCGATGAGAGTGATGATGCATTAGTCAGTTGTTTTTGGTAAATAAACATCGAAGCAAAAATATTCCTATTTCTTCTTCTGAAAATTCAGCTCGATAGCTATGAGAGGAATATCAACATCAACCCGCCATCGTCTTGGTTACTACTCTCGCTTTCAAATTGGTTTCCGGACTCCATTTTTCTGGCTGTCATTTAATACGATACATCTGGCCTATGCCATATCTGGATATAAGATATTTGCAACTTATAATTACAAGATTTGTGTAATCAAAATTCTTGCGCGGTTTGCAAATGCAAGATGTATCTTGCGAATTTTGCAAATCAACTAGTCAACATCTCTAATTGGCTTTGTAAAGATTAGCAACAACCTTTTCAGGCTTTCTTCAAACAGCCCAAGGTTAGGCGTTGTTCTACTCGTTGCGGCGTTGGTGCACTTCGGACGGTGCTGTCAACTTGCTGAATGGGATGAAAATCGGTAGCGTTGCTGGATGAGAAAATGTGATCTGTATCGCGGATTTCGCTATCCTGCTGCCGTCATCAGCCATGTGGTGTGGCTGTACTTTCGATTTTCACTGAGTTTTCGAGATGTCGAAGAGCTGATGGCCAGCCGGGGAATCTTCGTCACCTACGAGAGCATCCGGCACTGGACCTTGAAGTTCGGGCAGACCTATGCCAATGCCTTGCGACGGCGCCAACCCAAGCGCGGCGACAAATGGCATCTGGACGAGGTGGTGTTGAGCATCAAAGGTCAGCATCATTACCTGTGGCGCGCGGTCGACCAAGAGGGCCATACACTCGATGTGCTGGTGCAGCGTGGGCGCGACCGGCAAGCGGCCAAACGCTTCTTTCGCAAGCTGCTCAAGGGACTGCGGTACACGCCCAGGGCAATCGCATGAAGCGTCGCGAAAGGCTGGTTTATTGGGTGAGTGGTTGTAAACCTGAATGAAAAGGCGTTTACTCTCGTCTTTTGGGCGAGAGAGATGGAAAACGCGCAGATATCGTTGCTGGAAGCCTTTGCAGAGCTGAGGGATCCACGCAGGCGGCAGTGCGAACACAAGCTGGAAGAATTGCTGCTGGTGGCGATTGGCGCGGTGATCAGCGGTGCCGAGAGCTGGACAGCAGTGTCGGAGTGGGGGCGGCTCAAGCTGGACTGGCTGCGGCAGCATTTGCCGTTTGCCAATGGCATTGCGTCGCACGATACGTTCGGGCGCGTCTTTACACTGCTCAGCGCGCGCCAGTTCGAAGCCTGCTTCCTGCGCTGGATCAAGCAGTTGTGTCCGGGCTTGGCAGGGCAGCACGTGGCGATCGACGGCAAAAGCGTGCGCCGCTCGCATCGAGGTGAACATGGCCCGATTCATCTGGTCTCGGCGTGGAGCACCACGGCGGGGCTGACGCTGGGGCAGATCCGGACCGCCGATAAAAGCAACGAGATCACGGCCATTCCCGAGTTGCTCGAGGCGCTGGACATCAAAGGAGCGGTGATCACCATTGATGCGATGGGTTGCCAGCACGACATCGCCACGCAGATGGTGCAAGGCGGGGCCGATTATGTCCTGAGCGTCAAGGACAATCAGCCCGGTTTGGCCGAGGCTGTGCGGCTGTGGTTCACGGCTGCCGATGCAGGCACGCTGGATCGACCCTTCTGGCAGGATACCCAGATCGAGAAGGATCATGGCCGCATTGAGACGCGGCGCTGCGTGGTAACCAACGACGTGAGCTGGCTGCCAGAACAAGGGCAGCATTGGACGGGCTTGCAAAGCCTGGTCATGGTGGAATCGACACGGGAAATCCTCCAGGACAACGGCGCTTTTGCTTGTAGTACGGAGCGCCGTTATTACATCAGCAGTTTGCCGGCGAAAGCGGCATTGCTGGGCAAGACGATACGGGCGCACTGGGGCATTGAAAACAGCATGCACTGGGTGCTGGACGTGGCGTTCCGGGAAGACGACTGCCGTATCCGTTGCGGTGATGCCCCACACAACTTCGCCATCCTGCGGCGCATCGCCCTCAATTTGCTCAAAGGCGATACCAGGACCAAATTGGGCATCGCCAACAAGCGCCTCAAGGCTGGATGGGACGTTTCTTACCTCAGCCACCTTCTGGGCCTCTGAAATCACGGGGCTTCATGCGATTGCCCTGGGTACACGCCGCGAGTGCTGGTCACGGACAAACTGAAATGGTATGGACGCCTCCCCCGCAAGGGGTGCGATAAAACCGGAGGGGCAGAAAGAGAGCGCAAGCGGTTCTCGCACCCCAACGGCATCGCATGTGCCAAAGTGGAGTTTCTGAAGCAAACCACTTGACGGAGGAGAACCCCAATGAAGCATACCGTTGTTGGCGTAGACGTGGCAAAGAACGTGTTCCAGGTGCATTGGGTGGAGCCGGAAACCGGCGAGATCGTCAGCAAAAAAATCAAGCGAGCCGATTTTTTGACGCATTTCGCCAACCGCGCGCCGTGCCTGATCGGGATGGAAGCCTGCGGTGGCGCACAGCATTGGGCTCGGCAACTGACGAAGATGGGGCACCAGGTCAAGCTAATGCCGGGCAAGGCCGTCAAGGCGTTCGTCGTGGGCAACAAGAACGATGTGGCCGATGCACGGGCGATCTGGACAGCGGTGCAGCAGCCAGGGATCAAGGCGGTGGCAGTGAAGACAGAAGAACAGCAAGCAGTGCTGGCGCTGCACCGGATGCGGCAACAACTGGTGAAGTTCCGCACCATCAACTGGTTGCGCGTTTTTCCGGCAATCGAATTTGTCTGTAACCCGCAGCCGGCTGCGGTTGTCGGGAAGAGGCATGCCATGAGCTAAAATCCCATCGCTTTGGCGGTCGAAATGGAGCAAAGCCAGCAATGGCAATGGATTCCCACGCATTTGAGCGTGGCGCAGTTCGAACAATTTGTCTTGCCCCACCTGGTCGTGAGGCGTCGCGGTCCGGCACCCAAACTGGGTTTGCATGCCATCTTCAACTACATCCTGCGGCTGCTGTACCTGGGCTGTCAGTGGAAGGAGCTGCCCATTGCCACAGGCCTGGACGGCTGCCCGGAAATTCATTACACGCGCATTTACCGGATGTTTCGGCATTGGCAGGCGCAGGGCTGCTTTGACCGGATCTTCACTGGCTCGGTCGCCGCGCTGCATGCCGCGCATCTGCTCGACACCGATGTCATCCACAGCGACGGGGCGTGGTTCAAAAATGGCATTTTTGCCGTTACACAGGCGAACGGAACCATCCCGCGCCGGAACGGGGGATGAGTGTTTTGGAAAGGATATCCGTTGCGGCGCTTGCCGAGCCGGGATCAGGCGCGCAGCGGTTGGAGCGGTCCGAGTCCGAGAAGCGTGAGCCAGTGGGGATGGCTCTGGCCTGTCATCACTTCACGCGGGCTCTTGCCGCGCCGCTGGTCGCACCGGCTGCGCGTGTAGCGCCGGTGATTGAAGAAGAACTGCACCAGGCCTAGCCAAGCCTGTCCGCCATTGAGATGGCGCCGCAGCGTCAGGCAGCTGCGCAACCGCGAGTTGATATTTTCGACCAGCGCGCTGCTGCGCGGCGTGCTGTCCATGGCGCGGCAAACCGCCGCCCACACCGCGTGGAAGCGGTGGCCCATGGCGGCATGCAGCCGGTTCCAGCCTTGCCAGAACGGGTTCTGTCGCAATAAGGGGCAAAAGTTAATTGAATGCGTTTGAGCCGAACAAGGATTAAAAGGCCAAGCTATAGAATTGCTCTGCAGCGGACGTGACTTCGCCGTCGGGGCAATCCAGTTGCCCCTTCTTAATCATGTGCATGGTCTCGATGCCAGCAATGAGTTTGGCGGCGCAGCGGAAGTTTTTAAATCCGAGCATGGGCTGAGTTCGGCGCTTGATGGCGCGGTGGTC
>Ga0207679_10001042_pt1 | contig 17688 bp, 9 predicted proteins | sample KBSC73metaG_FD_184320 | JGI IMG/M metagenome (GOLD analysis project Ga0207679, IMG submission 184320) | Corn rhizosphere microbial communities from Kellogg Biological Station, Michigan, USA - KBS C7-3 metaG (SPAdes) (version 2) | ecosystem: Host-associated > Plants > Roots > Rhizosphere > Soil ... | reverse complement strand
TGGCTTGGAGTCGGGAGCAATGCGACGCCTCGACATCGCGAGGGTGCGCGCCCCGTGGGGAACCGCGAGGTTCGTCGAGTCGGCCGGCGTTGGTGCGTTTGGCGCCATGCTGCGCGACGCGGAGCGGGAGAACGCGGGACAGCCGCCCGCTTCACCGACGCCTAACGGCCGCGGGTCTCGCCTGCGACGCGTGCTGGAGCGTGCGCGCCCTCGCCACCGCCAGATCGATGCCGATGGCGAGGACCTGTCCGGCACGTACCTGCTGGTGCTCGCGCTGAACATCGCCTACGTGGGCCCCGGCTTGGCGCTAGCGCCTGACGCCGATGCGGGCGACGGTCAGCTCGATCTGCTGCTGGTCGGCGAAGCCGACCGCGATGCGTTAGGCAGCTATCTCACCGCGATCTCCGCCGGCGAAGAGCCGACGCTGGCGATCCGGACCCGTCGCGTCACCCGCTTGCGCGTGGAGTGGAGCGCGGCGTCCGGGCACGTCGACGACCACCTGTGGCCGGAGCGCAGCGGTGACGCGGAATCGCTCCCGACCGGAGACGCGCGACCCGAGATCGACGCGGTCGGATCATCCATTCCAGTTCTCGTTCCAACGACATAGCGGCGTCTGACCCAGGCATCATCTCGGCCGCCAAAAGCAGGAACGCAGATCTCGCAGACGCTACGGCCCACAGACGGACGCAGAGGCTCCGCTGTCATCCAGAACACTTCTCACCAGAGCCTTTTTGTGAGGGGAACAGCCTCAGGACGCTCATACCGCGGTCGGGGCTCGGCGCGCTCCCAGGCGTCGCGGAAGTGCACCCCGAAATGGCCAAAACGAGATCGAATCGAGCGAACCAATGTGAATACATTCGTTGATGGGTGAAGGCCAAGAGATCATGCGGCGCTGAACAGTAGCGCCGCAAGCCGATACGGCGCAGGGCGCCGCTGTCGTGCTGCGCTCCTCGGGCGTTGCGCGGTGTGGCCTTCGCGTCGTTTCAAGGAGGTCGTCGGTGTTGACTCGTTCTAAGCTGGCTGCGGATCTTGCCGCGTTAGGCCTGGCTGCCGGCGATTTGGTGATGGTGCATGCGTCCCTCAGAGCTGTTGGCGAGATCGCCGGCGGCCCTGATGAGGTCCACCTTGCGATCAAGGACGTTATCACCCACCGCGGGACGATGTTCATGTATGCCAGCTGCCCAGCCTACGTCGATGAGGTCGGGCGCGGCAATCTGACGCCGGCGGAGGAGGCGGAAGTGCTCGAGACGCTTCCAGCGTTCGACCCGCACACCGCGCGCTCCGCTCGGGACAATGGGGCGCTCGTCGAGATGTTCCGGACCTACCCCGGCTCGCACGTGAACGAACATGTCGCGCGATTCGTGGTGTGGGGCGAGCATGCCGACCATCTCCTCACGCCGCAGCCCTGGGACTACGCGTTCGGCCATTGGTCATTGCTCGAGCGATTTGTGGAGCTCGACGGGAAGATCCTTCTCCTCGGGTCCGACCACGACAACGTCACGTTCCTGCATTACGCAGAGCACATAGCCAACATCCCCGACAAGCGCATTGCACGTTTCAAGGTGCCGGTGCTGGAGAACGGCGTTCGTGTGTGGCGAGAGGTGGCAGAGGTCGACACGTCGAGCCAGGGCGCCCATGCGAGCTGGCCCGATCGGTTCTTTGCGATGCTGGTGGACGGCTATCTCGCGGCGACGGTCAACTGCGGCGGGCGCGTCGGCGGAGCGGAGTCGTTTCTGTTCTCCGCGCGAGGACTGCTCGAGCATGCGCTGCCGGAGATGGAGGCGACTGCGGCGCGCGGCCGCTGATGGCTTCTGCTCCACGTCACGCGCTCGTTCGCGAAAGAACACGACGCGGCGAGGGATGCAGACGAGACGCGCGCCGAGCGCGGACGAGCGCGTTGGCAGTTCGCCCCGGCGTTAGGAAGGGCGGAATAATCTCGCGCGGCAGCGCCGAGTCCGCGGGGACGCCAGGCAGCGATGCTACCGGGCCGGCGACATGCTCGCGAGTGAGTGGAGCCAGCGAAGCGGATTCTCTTCAGCGCCGAGACCACGACCCGAACTGCTCGCGTTGGCAACCACGCTCGTCGCGGCGCTGTCCGCCAGCGTGACCGGGTCCCGAGTGCGGGAGTCAGGCTCCAGTCCGACGGTGCCGAGCGCCCGTCGGCCAACGCGCCTCATCTAGCTCAAACACATGTCTCGACTCGACTTCCCGTTCCGGACCGCGATGCTCGCGGCGTCTCTGCTGCTTGGCGCATGCGAGGTCTCCGGGCGCTCGACCCGGCCAACCGCGGCCTCCGCGGCTCAACTCGACCGACGAGTCGACGCCTTGGCCGACACGGTTCTCACCGCGCTGTTCGACCACTTCGCCGACTGGGGCACATACTTCGGCGTGCCTAACGCGCGACACGATCGCCTCCCGGACAACTCGCTGGCAGAGTTGCGGCGCTGGCGAGCGCGCGAGGACGCATGGCTCGCCACTTTGCGCGCCATCGATCCTCGAGACCTGGCCGGCCGCCCCGCGTGGGTGACGTACGGGATGCTGCGTGAGGGCGTCGAATCCTCCGTTGCGACACGCACGTGCAATACCGAGCTCTGGAAGGTGGACCAGCTGGGTGGCTGGCAGGCGACGCTCGCTTATCTCGCGGACGCCCAACCGGTCGGTACCGACTCCCTCCGAAGCGCCGCGCTGCAGCGGTGGAGCGGGCTCCCGGCGTACATCGACTCGGAAATCGAGAACTTGCGCGAGGGGGTGAGACTCGGCTATACCGCGCCGCGCGGGAATGTCCGGCTTGTGATCGGCCAGCTGGATGAGCTCATTGGCACGCCGACAGATCGCTCGCCTTTCTTTGCACCGGCGCTCCACGACTCCACGCCCGCCTTTCGTTCCGCGTTCGCCTCGCTGGTGCGTGACCGTATCACACCCGCGCTTCGCCGATACCGAGATTATCTCGATCATGAATACCTCTCGTCCGCGAGGACCACGATTGCTCTTGCGGCCGTCCCGCAGGGTGCGGAGTGCTACCGCGCGCTCGTGCGAAGCTACACGACGCTGGACATAGCCCCAGACTCGGTATTCAGCCTCGGCCAGCAACGGGTTGCGGCAATCGATGCCGAAATGCGAGATATTGCCCGGCGGACGTTTGGCACCAGCGACGTTCCCGCCCTGCTCCACCGTCTGCAGACCGACACCGCGTACACATTCCGGAGCCGCGACGCCATACTGGCGTTCGCGCGCGATGCGATCGCCCGGGCGGACGCCGCAGCGCCACGCTGGTTCCGGCGACTGCCGAAAGCCGGCGTCACTGTCGAACCGTACCCGGAGTTCCTCGAGGCGACATCCGTTGCCGAGTACAAAGCCCCGGCGGAGGACGGTAGCCGAGGCGGGACGTTCCTTCTCAGCACGTACGAGCCTCGGAAGCGGAGTCGATTCAATTTGCAAGCGATCGTGTTCCACGAGGCCATCCCTGGCCACCACGTCGCGACCGCTGTAGCCCTCGAGGGCCGCGACGGCCGACACGCCATCACCCGGTACCTGAACAACTCGGGGTTCGTGGAGGGGTGGGCAGTCTACAGCGAGCGTCTTGCCGACGAAATCGGGCTCTACTCATCGGACGTCGATCGCTTCGGCATGTTGACGGAGCAGGCGTTTCGCGCCGCGCGGCTCGTCGTCGATCCTGGAATTCACGTGAAGCGCTGGACGCGCGAAGCGGCTCTCGATTACCTCGTCGCGCATTCCGCGCTGAGCCGCGACGAGGCGGCGGCGGAAATCGACCGCTACATCATCATGCCTGGTCAGGCGCCGGCGTACATGCTGGGAATGCTCGAGTTGCAGTCGCTGCGCCGCGACGCGACTCAACGGCTGGGCGATCGATTCGACATCGGGAAGTTCCACGACGCGGTGCTCGAGGACGGCGCCGTCACGCTGCCCATGCTGCGCGCCAAGATCGCGAGCTGGTCGCCGCGCTGATGGGCCGCGTCGCGGGTAGGCCCGCGAGGTCGCCTAACGTGAGGCCGTGCGAATACCCAGGGCGTCGCGCGGCGTACGTTCACCGGGCGCAATACTCCACTCGGGAAGACCGGCCCACCACGCATCCGCCCGCATGCCGGTGATCCGGAGGCGGCGGTGGGCCGCGGCGGTGAGACGCAGCTCGTAGAGCCAGATGGCCGGCGCGTCGTCGATGATCTTCTCGTACGCGCGCCGGAACAGCGCTCGACTCCGTGCCGGATCGAACTCGGCGGCAGCGCTGTCGACCAGCGCATCGAACGCCGCGTTGCGATAGGAGACGAAGTTTGCTCCTGACGGAATGGCCGCCGCCGTTGCCCAGGCGTCGCGGATCGACGACGGACTCGGATCGGCGTGCCACGCGTTGAGCATCGTGTCGAATCGCCCATGGGCTGCGCGATCGTAGAACGCGGACATGTCGAATGTCCGGATCCGGACGTCCGCCCCGATGTGTCGGAACTGCTCGTGGAGCAGAACGCTCATCTGCATTCGCACAGCGCTCGAGGTCGGAACAATCATCTCGAACGCCAGCGGTCGTCCACCGCGGTCGCGCACCCCGTCACCATCCGTGTCCCGCCAGCCTAACGAGTCGAGCGAGCGCGATGCGGCGGCAGGATCGTACGGCACAGCTGGCATCGTGGTGTCGGCGGTCGCCTGCGCCCGAGTCAGCGGCCCCAATGCAGGGTAGCCGAGCGTGTCTGCGACGTTCCGAATCATCGCTCGCCGATTGATCGCCATGCTGAGCGCGCGACGCAGCGCACGATCGCCGAACAGCGGGTGCGGCCGATTCGGATGATCCGGATCACGCAGGTTGAAGCCGAGATACCCGTACTCGAGGCTTGGATAAGAAACGACGCGCAGAGTGGGGACCGAGCTCACCTGCTTGAGCGCTTCCCCCCGCACGAGATCGGTGAAGTCAGCTTCGCCGCTGGCCAAACCCGGCACCAGTGACGCGGGATCGCCAGTGATCGACCAGATGACGCGATCGAGCTTCGGCCGTCCACGCCAGTTCGCGGTGTCCGCAACGAGCTCGATCCGGTACCCGGCGTCCCAGCGCACGAACCGGAAGCGTCCGGAGCCGACGGGCGAACGCAGCACCGGCGACGTTGGCAGATCACGCCGCGGTATCGTGCCTAACACGTGCTCAGGAACCACCGCCAGGTTGTACACCGCTTCGAAGAACTGCTCCGGCGCGCGATGTTTGAACCAGAGCACGGCGGTGACCGAGTCGGAGACCGACACGGAATCGACGTTCGCCAGTGAGGCGGCACGCGGTGATGCGATGACTGGGTCGGTGATGAGATCGAACGTGAAGCGCACGTCCGACGCGGTCACCGGTCGCCCATCGTGCCACCTCGCTCGCGGGTCGAGCTGGAAGGCGATCGATAGAGAATCCTTTGCCCACGTCCAACGTCGCGCCAGGCGAGGCGTAAACCCCGAGTCACCAATGGTGTTGAGGTTCTCCGGCGGGTCGGCGAGATAGTCGTAGACGAGATCGACGACCTGCTTGCCCTGCGTTCCGACGACGAGCGGCGGGAACAGGTGGTCGGCGTCCGCCGCCGCGGCGATTACGATCGTGCCGACGCCCGACGAGCTGGAACTCGCCCCGCGCTCTCGGCTACACCCGAGTGTGGAGGCAGCAAGGACGAGCGCGCGCACCGAAGCCGATCGATGCAGTGCTGGACGCAGCATGAGATTCCATCCTTCGGATGGCAATGGGTGGTGCGAAGGAGACGGTACCCGCGCAACGCGCGTAACACCGCGAAGCCGACACCCGCCTAATAAGCGTCGCGCCGATGGCCCGTCGTCACACCCGTTGATGATCTCGCGTCACACTCGCGGCGCGCGAGACTCTGTATGCAATGGGTCGTCTTGATCTTGACGCCGTTGGACCCCCCCTCCACCCTGAACGAGGCCGTGACGCGCCCAGGCTCTGCGCCCAAACCGGGCCTTCCGCCGCGCACGCGGCTTTCGCTGGTGACCGGCGACGGCGACGAGCCAACAGCAGCGCTGGTGGAACAAGCCAAGGCCGCGGAGCGAGCAGGGCGTCGAGACGAAGCGAGGGTGCTGTACGAGAAGGCGCTTCACTCGCGGATCGATCCGCCCGACGCCGCGCTCGCGACGTCGTTGTTCCGATGGATCGGCAGCACGTACCGGGTCGACGCGAACCACGAGGCGGCGCTCGATTGTATCGAGGTTGCCCTGGCGGTGGCCGAGCTCGCGGCAAACCACGGCGCCATCGGCCATGCCACGAACCTGCGTGCGATTGTCCGATGGCAGCTCGGCGACCTCGACGCGGCCGAGCGAGAGTACAACGAAGCGCGGGCCAGCGCGCTGCGGGCCGGCGACGCGCGCCTCGCAGCGATGATAGGCCAGAACCTCGGCGTCATCGCGAACATCCGAGGCGATCTCGATGTCGCGCTGCGCTACTACGAGGCGAGCCTCGCCAGCTACCGCTCACTCGGCCTCGCAAACGATGTCTGTGTCGCGCTCAACAACCTGGGAAAGCTTCACACCGACACGGCCCGGTGGGCAGACGCGCACCGCGCGTATTCGGAAGCACTCCAGATCAGTGGCGCCATCGGCGATCTGCCCTCGCAGATCCTGTTGCACGTCAACGTCGCGGAGCTGTACGTCGCGCAGTCGCTCTACGACGAAGCGCGGGACGAATGCGACCGCGCGACCGATCTGACGCGACGGACCGAGGATGACAGTGCGTTAGGGGAGATCCATCGCCTCTACGGCATCGTCGCGCGTGAGACCGGCCGCCTCACCGACGCCGAGCAACGGTTTCTCGCGGCGGAACAGATTGCAGTCGAGCGACAGGAGACGTTGCTTCGCGCTCAAACGGCCCGGGAGCTGGCGTTGGTGTACCGTGAGCTCGGACGAAACCGCGAGACGCTCCAGTGCCTGAATCGCTCACACGCGCTGTTCTCGCAGCTCCGCGCGCGTCGCGATCTCGCCGACATCGCGAGCCGAATGACGTCTCTCGAAGGCGAGTTCCTGGAGGTCGTCCGGCGATGGGGTGAATCGATCGAGTCGAAGGACCGGTATACGCAGGGTCACTGCGTGCGCGTGGCCGATCTCGCGTGCGCCCTCGCCATGCGCACCGGGATGGACAAGCAGACGCTCTTCTGGTTTCGCATTGGCGCGCTGCTCCACGACGTCGGCAAGCTGGTAATTCCCGAAGAGGTGCTGAACAAGCCGGGGCGCCTCACGGAAGACGAATGGGCGCTCATGCGCCGTCACCCGACGGCGGGCGTGGAGATGGTCTCGGAGATCGTGTTTCCCTGGGATATCCGGCCGATCATCGAGCAGCATCACGAGTGCTGGGACGGTTCGGGTTACCCGAACGGGCTGAGCGGAGAGCAGATCGCGTTCACGGCGCGGATTCTCGCCATCGCCGACGTATACGACGCGCTCACGTCGGAGCGGAGCTACAAGAAGGCATTGGCTCATGAAGACGCGATGACGATCATGCGGCGCGATGTGGGCCGCCAGTTCGACCCGGCCCTTTTTCGCGCCTTCGATGAGTTGGTACAGGATAGCGATGACCCGGCGCTTGCACGGCTCCTCACGCCGCGGGTTATTGCGCCTCAGCCTGCGCCGCAGCCGCCGGGCGGCGCGCCCGACGAGCTGACCGGCCTGCCCCTACGGCGAGCGTTTTTCCATCGCGCTGAATCCGCGCTCGCCACGCGATACGGCTCGAACGCCGACGTGTCACTGCTCGTCCTGGACGTGGACCGCTTCAAGTTGGTCAATGACACGTTCGGGCACCTGCAGGGTGATGATGTCATGCGTTCGGTGGCGACGACGCTGAAGGCGTCCCTTCGGACCAATGACCTCCTGGCACGGTATGCGGGCGACGAGTTCGTGATTCTCCTCCCGCAGACGTCGTGCGCGGTCGCGGCCGAAACCGCGGAGCGCCTGCGTCGCGCCGTCGAGCGCTGTCAGGTGCCGGTGCGAGAGGGCGCCGGCGGGATCTCGGTCACGGTCTCCATCGGGGTCGCGACCGCGCCGAACCACGGAGAGGCGGTGGAAACGCTCTTCGCGGCGGCCGATCGCGCCCTGTACGACGCAAAAGCGGCCGGCCGAAACAGGGTCGGTGTGGCGAGCGATTCCGCACCGGCAGCGACGCCGGATCTACGCCTCGAGCGGTTCGTCGGTCGAACCGAGGAGCTCCGGTCACTCGTTAGGCATCTGGACGCCGCGACGCGCGCCGACCCGCGCGTCGTTGCCGTGATCGGTGAGGCCGGCATTGGCAAGACCGCGCTCGTCCGGGAGCTCGAGCCCGACGCCCGCCTGCGCTCCGGCTTGCTCGTCCTGGGCCGCTGCTTCGAGGCGGACGTGAAGCCGCCGTACGGGGCGTGGGCCGACGTGATTCAGTCCATCCATGCACTCGGGATTGCACCGGATCGCGACTGGCGCGAGCTGTCGCGCATCGTCCCGGCGCTCGGGCGACGCGACACCGACACGGAATCGGCGCTCGGCAAGTACGCGATCTTCGACGAGATCACTCAATTCCTCACCATGGCGGCCGCCGCCCGACCGCTCGTCGTCCTCCTCGACGACATGCAATGGGCCGACTCGGCGACGTGGGACGTGCTCGAACATCTCCTGGCGCACCTCGGCCAGGAACGGATTCTCCTCTGCCTAACGATTCGAACCGAGGACATCGCCAACGTCGGCGCGCGGTTGCGTCGCCTGTCGCGGGACGACCGGTTCCATGAGCTGCGCGTTGCACGCCTCTCGATGCCCGACCTCCGGCGATGGATGGAGGCCGTCTTCCACCAAGGCGACCTGAGCAACGAGTTGCCCGAATTCGTGGATCGGTACGCCGAGGGCAACCCGCTCCTGATCATGCACGTCCTGAGGTCGCTCGCCGACGATGGAGCGGTGTGGTACGCCGGGACGCGCTGGGAGTGGCGGCCGGTCGCGGAGTTTCGACTGCCGGCCGGTGCGCGCGACCTGCTTGCGCGCCGTCTCGAGCGTCTCTCACCCAGGGCGCGTCAGATCCTTGGCGCAACGGCGGTGCTCGGCCGCACCTTCGAGGTGGACATAGCGCTCGAGGCGGCAGGCTGCTCCGAGGACGATCTTCTCGACGCGATCGACGAAGGGGTCGCCGCACACGTGATCGCGAGCGCGGTCGGCCCGTCCAACGACTGCTACGCGTTCACACACGGCCTGTTGGCCGATGCGGCCCGAGCCGCGCTGAATCCGCGCCGGCTACGCCGCACGCACGAACGCATCGCACAGGCGCTCACGCGTCGAAACCCGGACGCCCACGCTGAGATCGCCGCGCATTACGCCGCCGCCGATTGCGCGGCAGACGCGTTCCGCTACGCGACACTCGGCGCCCGCCGCGCAAAGGAACTGTACGCCGGGGAGGAGGCTCGCTCGTTCATCGAGCTGGCCCTTCGGTGCGCCGCTGCGCCGGCTCAGCGGCTCGAGGCTCACACGCTCGCCGCCCACCTCGCCGAAACGATGGGCCGCTACGCTGACGCCGAGGCGCACTGCGTGGAGATCCTCGGCAATGATGACAGTGTGGTCAGCGCGCACGAGCGATTGGCGATCGAGCGGCTGCACGCTCGCCTGCGCGCCCTGCAGGGCACGCCACCGCGCGACACGATCCGCACGTGCTCCGACCTCCTGGAGCGCGCTGAGCGCGCCGGTAACGCGGCCGAGCGGGTGCACCTGCTCAACATGCTCGCGGTTGCTCGTGGTCGGCTCGGTGACTCCGCGGTCGCGCAGCAGCTCGCCAGCGAGAGCGTTGCCGTCGCGCGCGACCTGGGCGATGAGCGACTGCATGCCGACGCGCTGCTGCGTCTGGGCTCGGCCCTTCTCGAATCCGGTTCCGCGCAGGCTCTCTCGGAATACCACAGAGCGCTCGAGATCTACGTGCGTCTCGACGACCGGTACGGGCAGGTCCGCTGCCGTATCAACATCGGCATCGCCTATTCTCGCGCGGGCGATCGGGGTGCAGCTGAAGAAAGTTATCACGCCGCCATCGCGTTAGGCAGGAGCGCCTCCGCGCCCGACCTTTGCGGTCTCGCGACGCTCAATCTCGGCGTGTTACACTCGCAGCGCGGCGAATGCGCGCCGGCAGCGACGTGCTTCACCGAGGCATTTGCGTTGTTCACCACAGTGAAGAACGAAGTCCACTGCCTCGCCGCGCAATACAACCAGGCCCGCCTGGAGCTCGAGTCGCAGCGGCCGCAAGCCGCGTTGTCGCTGTTCAACGCATCGATCGCGCTCGCGGTCCAGGTGGGGGCGGAGGATGTCGAGATCGGCGCGCGAGCCGGAGCCGGCCTGTCATCACTAGCGCTCGGCGACGTCTCGGAGGCAGTGCGTTTGCTGGCCGCATCCAGTCTGCCGCTGACTACCCGCGGCGACTGGTGGTTTCAGGGCCGCGAGCTTGTCGAAGCTTTGGCAGTGCGAACGTCGCTCACAGCTGGTGACGTGTCCACCGCCGCGGCGCGGTTCTCGACGTCGGTCGAGCGTGCGCATCAATTCGATCCGTTCGCCGCAGCGTGGCTCGTTGCCGACTGCGGTTTGGAGCTCTCCCGATATGCCGCCGCCGAGGTCGCCGAGGCAGCGGCGCGCGTTGCGCCGACGGCGGTCCGTTTGCGCAATGGCAAGGTGGCGGAGCAGTGCACGGCGCTCCTCGAGCGTGGCCATCGCGGCGAGCAAAGCTCAGTGCAATAGCTCGGGGCGCAAAAGCTCGGCGTTGGAATGCCGCTTGCCTAACGAGGGCGTGCTCGCCCCGCCGGAGTTCCCAGCAATCAGCATGGCCGGCGCGCGACACGCGCGCCGGCCGCAGCTTCGTCGGGGCCGAGCCGCCTCAGCGGCGACCCGAGGAAACCATGTATCCCGAAAAGTGCGGGATCGGGAACGTGAGCGTCGCGCCGGAGACGTTGACATTGGCGGGCAAGAGCTCGTTGACGACCGCGGTACCGGTCAGGAGGTCGATCTGGCTCTGGTCCGCGAAGTACGCGCCGTTCCATTCTGGCTGGAAGCCAGCGGGAAGCTTCAGGTCCTTCCAGTTCGTATGACCGAGCTGCTGTACGAACTTGAGCGGCTTGAGGAACTTGTAGCCGTGTGGCTGGAAGTCGTAAGCGACCACGTTCCCCGCTAGCGCGGTGATCGTGAACGTCATCGACTTGCCGGTGAACGCGCCGTTCGGGACCTGCAGCTGGAAGTCCGTCCCCGGAACGGTGATTCCGCCGCCACCGCTCGAGAGCGTCTTCACGACAACCACGGGAGCCGAGAGCGGTACCGTGCGGAGGAGTCCCTGCGCGAGCAGCCTCTCCTGAGTCGCTGTGAGGATTGCCGGGTTCTCGGATGCGGGAGGGGCCGGGTCGGTCACTGACTGGTCCGAGCAGCCAGCCAGGAGGAATGCCGCCGCAGCGACACTCGCCAGGACAGTGTACGGAGGCCGCATGGCAAGGCGGGCGGACAGCTTGGACAGGTAGGACATGTTCGAGGTGGTTGGGTTTTTAACCTTCTTGATCCGACGGCACCGTGCCGCACGGCCACGGTAGAGGCAGGTTCGGGGCCCTAGTGTCGAGAACAAACCGCTGACTGGGGTGAGGTCAGACTGACCGACCATGCGCCGTGCCGGCGCGTTCTGTCCCGTCGCTCTGCCCGGATTGCCCTTACCAGCGAGCGTTCGACGGCTGGATTTCGGCTGGCACGCCTGTGCGAGTTGCGTCGCACGCGCCACACGTCGCTGCTCCGGCACCCCAGGAACGCGATCGCGCGGTCGGACGATCACTCGTTAGGGTGTGCGGTGGAGCACGGGAGCCTTGTGATGCACGTCCCCTGGCGCCTGCAGGGCGAGAACCCGGTGCTACGGTCGCTGCCGGCCGACGGCCAGCCCTTTGTGAATGGCTGCAACCAGCGTCCCGTCATCGCCGCCGATCTCCCACGCCATGACACCGCCCAGCCCGTGCGACCGGACGTACGCGGCCTTCTCAGCGACGGACTCCGTGTCGTCGTACGTGATCCATGTCCCCGTCATCGCGTTGAACAGAAACGGCACGCGCGCTTCGGGATGCATCACGCGACGGAACCCGAGGGATTCGGGGTCACGCCTAACGATCGACCGGTAGTCGGTGCCGCTCCGCCACTCGTCAGGCACCGGCCCTGGCGCTGGCTGGAACAGGCCGTCGTTCGCCGGACCCACGCCGCCATACACTCGGCCATAAAACGGGACCCCGACGACGATCTTCGCGCGCGGCACGCGTGCCGCGATGTAGCGCTGCACCGTCGAATCCACCGTGTAGGACGGCGTGGGGTCGCCCGACGCCGTGTAGAGCGGCGCGTTGAAGTGCGCGATTTTCGATCCCGAGTGGAAGTCGTACGTCATGACGTTGAACCAGTCGACGATGCCGGCGACTGTGGCGAGATCGAAATGCCTCGGCGCCGACGGGCCCGCGATCGTGGCGATCGACAGGAGATACCGCCGACCGTCGCGCTCGCCTTGTGTGTCGAGCTCGCGACGAAGCTCGAGCAAGAGGAAGGTGCAGTTCTCGTAATCCACTGGCCGCGCCGCGTTCGTCGGCAGCCCGCCACCGACCGGATACTCCCAGTCGATGTCGATGCCGTCGAACAGTCCCGGCGAGCGCCGAATGGCGACGTCCACCGCCGATTGCGCGAACGTGCGGCGAGATTCCGGTGTGAGCGCGACGTCGGAGAAGCGATCGGATCCCGTCCATCCGCCCACGGCGATCAGAAGCTGGAGACTCGGATAGCGCTCCTTGAGCCGGCGCAGCTCGGCGAAGGTGCCACGGTCGGTGGCGGGAAGGGGAGCGCCCGGCGCCGCGCCGCACTGGCCGACATCGATGCACGGGTCGCCTAACGCGAAACGACCATCCTCGGTGACCCGCGCGAAGGCGTAGATGATGTGTGTGAGCTGGTCGCCGGGCAGGTCGGCGATCCGGATACCCTTGGGCCGGACGCCCCACGAGGCGAGGTACCCGATAATCCGCGGGCCCGGTGGCGCTGGCTGTGGGGCGGGGCGCGAGCCGTGCGAGCAGGAGAGGGCAGCAGTTGCGAGCAGGACTCCGATTCGGAATCTCGGCATGTTGACGACGATGTACCGAGCTTCGGCGTCGAGTCAACATCGCCGTCATCGGTTGCCGCAGCGCATGGCACTCGGTAAGCTCAGGTAGAGCGCCAGGGGCGCCACCAGTCCGCGGAAAGGGCCATGCCCACCCGTCAGCATCCAGTCCGAAGGTACGAACCTTCTTTCCTGCCCGATTGCGTGCGGACTCCGGGCGATCTCGCGAAAGGAGATTCGTATGCAACCGCGCGGCACCGACGCCATCCCGCTCCCGCCCAGAGCGAACCTCGAGCAGTACCACAACCGGGCGAAAGGTCTCCTCAAAGCGTGCAAGGCCGACGACGGCGCCGCCGTTCGCGCATGGGCCAGACAATGGCTCGAGTCGCTCGCAGCGTTGACGGACAGCGCAACGGCGGACACGCCCGCCAAGACCGCGGCGCGCATCCGACGGCTGTATCGAAAGCAGATCGACCGCGAGGTCGACCAGATCGAGCGTGACGCGCGCGAGAGCGGCCTGCTCTCCAACGACACGACCGCCGCCTGTTCGCTCGCCGACGCGCAGCTCTTCATCGCCCGACTTCACGACTTCGTCAGCTGGCCCAAATTCGCCGCGCACATCGAGGCGCTTGCGCGAGCGGATTCGCCCGACGCGGAGTTCGAGTCGGCGGCGGACGCGGTCGTCAGTGGTGAGGCAGTGAGGCTCCGCCTCATGCTCGAGGCAAACCCGAACCTCGTTAGGGCACGCTCGGCCCGTGATCACGCGGCAACGCTGCTGCACTACATCGCGGCGAACGGTCACGAGGGCTGGCGCCAGAAAACGCCGAAGAATGCGGTCGAGGTCGCACGCCTTCTGCTCGATGTCGGCGCCGAGCCCGACGCGCTCGCGCACATGTACGGAGGTGACGCGACAACGATGGACATGCTGGTCTCGAGCGTTCATCCGCACGCCGCCGGGGTCCAGGTCGCGCTGGTGGACATCCTCGTCGATTACGGCGCTGCCGTGAACGGCGTCGAGAACAACGGGTCGCCGCTCATGACGGCCTTCCGGTTCCACTACCCGCTCGCGGCCGAGGCGCTGGCGAAGCGCGGGGCGCGGGTGGACAACGTGATCACGGCCGCGGCGTTAGGCATGGCGGATCTGGTGGACGCGTTCATCACCGACCGGGGCGAGCTCAGGCCCGACGTTCCGCTGGCGCAGGTGCGCTGGCCACGACTTCCGCGTGATCCGAAGGTCCATCTCGGCTACGCGCTCACCTGGGCGGCAACATGGGGGCGCCGGGAGGTCGTCGAGCTCATGCTCCGGAAGGGCGTCGATCCCGGTGGCAAGGACGACGACGCGACCGCTCTCCATTTCGCGGTGGCGCACGGCCACATGGACATCGCGCGCCTCCTCCTCGAGTACGGTGCCTCACTGGAGGCCCTGAACAGTTACGGCGGCACGGTCCTCAGTGGCACATTGTGGTACATGCGCAACGCCGCGGTGCCGGGGGTCGATTATCAGGCCATCGTTCGTGAGTTGATCGCGCTTGGCGCTCGTGTCGATGCGTTTCCGGGTCTCGAGCAGCACGTCAAGGAAGTTCTCGCGCGAGGGTGAATGATCGTCCATCTACTCGATGGGACCTACGAGCTGTTCCGTCATTTCTACGGTCTTCGCCGGGCGAAGCTGCCAGAAGATCCGCCGCTCGGCGCGGTGTTGAACATGCTGCGCACGGTCCTGCAGATGGTCGAAACCGGAGCGACACATATCGGTGTCGCGACGGATCACATCATCGAGTCGTTCCGTAACGAGCTGTACGCGGCGTACAAAACGGGCGAGGGCATCGAGCCCGCGCTCTTCGCGCAGTTCCATCCGCTCGAAGAAGCGCTCGCCGCGATGGGCGTCGCCGTGTGGCCAATGGTGGAGCTCGAGGCGGATGACGGGCTCGCCTCGGCAGCCCACCTCGCCGCGCTCGACCCGCGCGTCGAGAAGGTGAGCATCTGGACGCCGGACAAGGATCTCGCGCAATGTGTCGTGGGCGACCGAATCGTTCAGGTGGATCGGCGCAGTGGGCAGGTGCGGAACGCGGCGGCGATCCGGGCGAAATACGGGGTGGATCCCGTGCACATTCCGGATTACCTCGCGCTGGTTGGTGACACCGCGGATGGATACCCGGGCATCGCCGGGATTGGAACGAAAACGGCAGCGACGCTCGTGAATCGGTACGGTCGGATCGATGACTTTCCGTCAGATGTCCTCGATCAGAATAGGGAGGCAGCCCTGCTGTTCAAGACGTTGGCGACGCTGCGCACCGACGCGCCGCTGTTCCGCGATGTGGATCAGCTTCGCTGGACCGGTGCGACGCCGGCGTTTGCGACGTGGTCCGAGCGTCTCGGCGATCCGAAGTTGTTGGGTCGTGTGCAGGAGCTCGAAGTCAAGGTGAGAGCTACGACTTAGGGGTCATCCCTCGCCTGACGGCTCGGGATGACAAAACGTGATATGGACAGACTCATCCGAAACGTCCGCATGGGATTCCGCGGCCTCCGCCGCACGCCGGGGTTTGCGGCCGCAGCGATCCTCACACTCGCGCTCGGGATCGGCCTCTCGACGGCCGTGTTCACGATCGCGAACGCGTTGCTCCTGAGGCGCCTGCCGGTTCGTGACCAGGATCGTATCGTGCTCCTGTGGGGGGAGACGCGCGACAAGCGATTCAGGAACTTCCCGCTGGAGCTCGACGATGCGCGCGCGTTCATCCGCGACAGTCGCTCGCTTGAGCGCGGCGCCTTCTTCGGCTACGAGGGTGCGAGCGAGATCGCAGCCCGCGACGGCGACCGAACCTTCAATCTCAACCAGACGGTCACCGGCGGCGACTTCTTCGGCGTCGTCGGTGCCGCGACGGCGTTAGGCAGGACGCTTGCCGCCACCGACGATCAGTTCGGCGCGGAGCCCGTCGCGGTGCTGAGCTACGCTGCGTGGCAACGCCAGTTCGGCGGCGACCCGCGGGTCCTGGGGCGACGCTTCAGGGTGCACGAAACGGCCAAGACCTACACGATCGTCGGCGTCATGGCCGAAGGATTCGATTACCCGCGCGGCACGGACTTCTGGGTCTCCGTGTTTCCGCAGTACCCGCCGGATGCGCTCAAGCTACGGTCGTTCGACATCATCGGCCGACTGGCTCCCGGCGCCACGCCCGAAGCAGCGCGCGCGGACCTCACGGCGTACTTCGGCCGGTCTCCGGTCGCGTTCCTTCGCAACGTGCTGGGCATGGTCCACACGCTGCCCGAGGTGTCCATCGGCGAAACGCGTCCGGCGCTCATCGCGTTTGGTGCCGCGGCCGGTTTGTTGCTCCTGCTCGCCTGCGCGAACGTCGCGAACCTGCTTCTCGTGCGAGGTATCGGTCGCGCGCGCGAGGTCGCTGTGCGGTCGGCGCTCGGAGCGTCACGCGCGCAACTGATTGCCCAGCTTCTCACCGAGAACGCTCTGCTTGCGGTGGCCGGCGGGGTTCTTGGCGCCGCTGTGTGCGCAAGCGCGATTCGAGTTTTCGTGGCGTCAGCGCCCGTGGGCTTTCCGCGGGCGAGCGAGATCCACGTGGACGGGTCAGCGCTGCTCGCTGCCTTCGCCATCACGCTGAGCGCGACGCTTCTGTTCGCGGTCGTACCGGCCGTCGTAACGTCGCGTGGGGAACTGCTTCAGACGTTAGGCGCTGGAGTTCGCTACAGCGTCGGCCGGAGATCGCGGCTCACGACCGAGCTGCTTGCCGCTGGCCAGTTGGCGATCGCGCTGGTCGTCCTCGCGGCCGCCGCGGTCATCACACGAAGCCTGGTTGCGCTCGAGCGCGTAAACCTGGGGTTGGAAGCGCCCCGCCTGCTCGTGGCGAAGTTGGCGTTCGATCCGTACCGCTACGACGATGCGAAAAAACAGGCGCGCGTGCTCGGAACGGTGATGGAGCGCTTGAGCGCTGTGCCGGGAATCGAAGGGGTCTCCACGTCGGTTTCCATTCCGTTCGTACAGGGATGGGAAGGTCGCCCGACGGCCGAGGGCCAGACGGCGGAACAGATCGCGACGGATCCGGTGCTGGCTATGGACGTCGTGGACGTCCGCCACTTCTCGACGTTAGGCGTGCCGATGCTGCGCGGGCGCGCATTCTCGCCCGCGGATGGCCCCGACCAACCCAAGGTGGTGATCCTGAGCGAGTCGGCTGCGGAATACTACTGGCCCGGCCAGGACCCGATCGGTAAGCGGATGCTCGGGGCGGGCGACACGACGACGGTCGTGGGTGTCGCACCCGACTCGCGCTATCGAGATCTCCGCGAGCCGCGTCGAGCGATCTACTACCCGCTCGCGCAATCGGTCTTCCCGTTTGCGCCGACGAATCTGCTCGTGCGTGCCACCGGGTCAGCGGCGGCCTTGGTGCCGACAGTGCGCCGAGTGCTCGCCGAGGTCGCGCCTGGTGTCATCCTCGCGAACGGCTCAACGTTCGAGAGCTACCTCGACGCGCCACTCGCGCAACCGAGACTCAATGCGCTGCTTTTGGCGGTGTTCGCCGCGGCGGCGACCGTGCTCGCTGCGATCGGGCTGTTCGGCGTCATGGCGACCATGGTTAGGCAGCGCACGCGCGAGCTCGGCGTTCGCATGGCGCTCGGCG
>Ga0207679_10001026_pt1 | contig 17836 bp, 9 predicted proteins | sample KBSC73metaG_FD_184320 | JGI IMG/M metagenome (GOLD analysis project Ga0207679, IMG submission 184320) | Corn rhizosphere microbial communities from Kellogg Biological Station, Michigan, USA - KBS C7-3 metaG (SPAdes) (version 2) | ecosystem: Host-associated > Plants > Roots > Rhizosphere > Soil ... | reverse complement strand
GGCTGCTCTCGCCCCGCGTCTACGCGCTGAGCCTCACCTTCATCTCGGTGTCGTTCATCATCTCGCCGCTGCTGGTCAACCTGACCTACCGGCTGACCGCGCACCTGCGGAAAGTCGCCGCCTCGTCGGGAAAGATGCCGAGCGTGGCCGGGCGGGTGGTCGTCGCTGGCTACGGCGCGGGCGGGCGAGGGGTGTGCCTCATCCTCGAGGCCGCCGGCATCCCGTTCGTGGCGGTGGACGAGGATCTCGATCGACTCCGGCTGGCCAGGCGCCTCGGACACGAGGTCCGCTACGCGGATCTGTCCGACCCGGCCCTCCTCACCACGCTCGACGTGGACCGGGCCCGGGCGGTCATCGTCGCCGTGCCGGAGTTCCCGATCGGCCGGCGACTGGTCGACGCGCTCAAGCGCTTCCACCCCGGGGTGCCCACCCTGGTCTCGGTGCAGACGCTCGGGCAGCAGGAGTCGATGCGGCAGCTGGGCGTGGAGCACGTGGTCGCGCTCTCCCTCGAGGGAACGCTCCGCTTCTCCCGCCTCGTGCTCACCTCGCTCGGGGTGGAGCAGAAGACGACGGAGTCGATCCTCACCACGATGGAGGCGGACGATTACGCCGCCATGCGGACCGCCGAGTTCTCGGGTCCCACGGGCTCGGGCATCCCCCGGCGGTCGGCCAGCTGAGGACGGAGGCGCCGGCCGTGAGCCCATCCATCGATCACCTCGCCGTCGCCGCGACCTCCCTCGACGGGCGGGAGCTGGACGACTTCCTCGGCGTCGCGCTCCCGACCGGAGGCCGCCACGCGCGGATGGGGACGCACAACCGGCTGCTTCGCCTCGGCCCGCTGACGTATCTCGAGCCTGATCGCGATCGATCCCGATGCCACGACGCCAGGCAGACCCCGCTGGTTCGAGCTGGACGCCCCGGCGATGCAGGCCCGCCTCGCCTCGGGTCCACGGCTGGTGCACTGGGTCGCCCGCGTCGACGCGACCGAGACCCGGCCCTCTCCATCGACGTGGGACCCTGGGAGCCATTCCAGCGCGGCGATCTCTCCTGGCAGCTGACGGTCCGGACCGACGGCACGCTGCCCGCCGGGGGCGTCGTCCCGAGCCTCATCTGCTGGGCCGGGTCCGCGCACCCCGCGGCCCGCCTGCCGGATCTCGGCGTGAGCCTCGAGGCGCTCGAGCTCGAGCACCCGCGCGCCTCCGAGATCCAGCGGCAGCTCGATGCGCTCGGGCTGACCGGGCGGTGCTCGCCCGGGCCCGTTCCCCGTCTGACGGCGCACCTCCGCACGCCTCACGGCCCGCGGACGCTCCGGAGCCACGAACCCCTGGGTTGACTCTCCAGTGGCTGGAGGGTCGAAGACACGTGACCTCACCTGGAGGTCACGCATGTCGTCACTTCTCTCCCTCGGGCTCCCCGCGGTCCTCGCCACGGCGGCGCCTCTTCCCTCGGCGGACCGGGCCGCGGTCGAGGAGACCGTTCGCCACTACTTTCGCTCCGGCGACGAGAACGCCGCCTCCGAGCTGGAGATCGCCTTCCACCCGACGCTCGGGATGTACTCGGTGGACAAGGACGGTCGCGTCCAGGAGCTGGACCGGCACGCCTGGGCGGAGCGGCTCCGAGCAGCGACCACCCGACAACCCGCGACGGTCCGGCGCATCGTCTCGGTGGAGGTGGCCGGGGACGCGGCGGTGGCCCGCCTCCACTCCGAGTTTCCCACCCACCAGTTCGACGACCTGGTGAGCCTGCTCCGCGTCGACGGGCGATGGCGCATCGTCCTGAAGGTGTTCCACCGCCGCGAGCCGGCGGATGCCCCGCTCCCGGCGCCGGCGCAGGTCGACGCCGAGCAGAAGGCCATCCGCGAGGTCCTCGCGCGGGCGTTCCAGGCGATCGACGCGGGGGATGGCGCCCGGCTCGGCTCGACCGCTCTGAGCCGCGCACAGACCTACGCCGTCGATCGCGGAGAGCTGGTGGCGGTGTCCGTGCCGGGCTGGCAGGCGCGGCTGGACCATGCCCGGGCGCAGGGAAAGGCGCGGCCGTCCGCCCGCGAGGTCGACTGGGTGGAGGTGGCGAGCGACGTGGCCGTGGCCAGGATGACGCACGGGCAGGGTGCCGATCGCATCGTCACCTACGGTTCGCTGCTCCGGGTGGCCGACGGCGGCTGGAAGCTGGTGGGACTCGTCTATGGTCGCCCCTGACGAGCTTCGAATGACCCGGATGCTGCGCATCGGCGAGTTCGCCCGGCTGACCGGACTCCCGGTCCGGACCCTCCGCTTCTACGACGCGGTGGAGGTCCTCCGGCCCGCGCAGGTCGATCTCCGCACCGGGTACCGCCTGTACGCGCTCGACCAGATCCAGGTCGCGCGCCGGGTGGTCGCGCTTCGCAGGCTCGGGTTGCGGCTGGACGAGGTCCGGCAGGCGCTGGTTGCCGAGCCCGCCGAGCGGCAGATGCTGACCGTCGCCCGGGAACGCCTCGAGCGGAGCATCGTCCATCAGTCCTCGCAGCTCGTCGCGCTGCGGGCCCGCCTCGCTCGGTCCGACCTCGGACGGGTCGATGCTCCGGTGGGCATCCGTCTCGAGCCGGCCCGGTGGGTGGCGAGCGTGGGCGATCGCCTGTCCGACGTCTCCGATGTCTCGGAGCTCTTCCTCGAGCTGCGCCGCGGACTGGACCGGCCGGGCTGTGGGCGCGAGGGCGTGCTCTGGCACCGCTGCGCCGGGGAGGGCGCCCTCGCCGCGGCGGCGTTCGTCGAGGTGCCCCGCTCGACCCGTGCCCGGGGGCGTCTCTCGATGTTCGAGCTACCCTCGGTCGAGGTCGCGACGGTCCGCACCGTGGACGACGACGCGCAGGCCGAGCTCGGGTACCGGACGCTGCGCGACTGGATGACTCGCCACGGCCACGCGCTGCAGGGACCGAAGCGGGAGATGACGGTTCCCGCGGAGCCGGGTTGGCTGGAGATCTCCTTCCCATTTCGCGCCGGCGCCCCGGCGTGAGGCGTTCGACGTCGGGCCGCGGGTGGGCCGTGGCGGCCCTTCTCCTGTCCGCTTCGACGCCTCCGGCCCTCGCCGCTCCGGCGGCCCCCGAGGCCGACGTGCGACAGGTCGTCGAGCGCTACTTCGGGGCGGACGGCTTCGGCTCGCCGGAAGCGCTGAGAAACGTCTTCGCCCCTGGTGCGAGCGTCGTCGAGAAGCGCGGGCCCAGGTGGGTGCCCGTCACGGTGGACGCCCTCGCCGCGCGTCTGGACGGGGTCGCACCCGATGAGTCGCGGCGCGTGCGCCGGGTCGAGTCGCTCCATGCGAGCGCGGCCGAGGCCACGGCGGTCCTGTGGGTCGAGTCGCCCAGGGAGCGGCGCCGGGACCGGCTCACGCTCCGCCCCGGAGAAAAAGGCTGGCTCATCGTGGCCGACCGGCGCGACACGACGGCGAAGCCGCTGCCTGCTGCCCAGGTGAAGTCGCTGCGGGCCGACCTCATGAAGCCGGTCCGTCCGTTCCGGCTCGTGGGGAACGTGCACTACGTCGGCGCGAGCGGGCTGAGCGCCTTCCTCCTGACCACCCCGGCGGGGCACGTGCTTCTGGATACCGGCCCGGCGGAGATGGTCCCCATGCTGGAACGGAACATCGAGGCCCTCGGGTTCCACCTCGCTGACGTGAAGCTGATCCTCAACAGCCACGCTCACTTCGACCACTGCGGAGGATTCGCCGAGGTCAAGCGCCGGTCCGGAGCGCGCATCCTGGCCAGCGAGGCGGACGGGGCGGAGATGGACCGGGGCGGGCTGGGCGACTTCGCGTACGGCGACGACTATTCCTTCGAGCCGGTCACGCCGGACCAGCACGTCCGGGACGGAGAGGAGATCCGCCTCGGCGACGTGACCCTGACCGCGACGCTCACCCCCGGCCACACCCGCGGCTGCACGACCTGGTCCACGCGAGTCGAGGAGGGTGGCCGGACCCTCGACGTGATCTTCGTCTGCGGGCTGGTGGTCTCTCCCTTCAAGCTCACCAACAATCCGGTCTACCCGGCCGTCGCCGCCGATGCGCGGCGGTCGATCACCCGGCTCCGCTCGCTCCGGGCGGACGTGATGCTCGCGGCGCACGGGTTCTGGTTCGACCTCACCGGGAAGGCGGCTCGCCTCGCGCACGCCCGGAAGCGCGGCGATGGCGCCAATCCCTTCGTCGACCCGGGCGAGCTCGGGCGGCACCTGGACGAGGTGGAGCGCGACCTCGACGCGTCGCTCGCGGCGCAGGAGCGCGAGCGCGCGCCCTGAGAGGCCCCGGGCTCGATCCGGGGCACTTCGAGACAGGACAGTCCGGACCGGTCCCGGGTTGCGCGTCGAGGTGCCAGACACCTCGTGACAGGACATCGATGCGGTGTTTCCCGGACTATCCCCTTTCGGCGATGGACGTCGGGGGGGCGCCGTGCTCGGCTTTCCGGGCTTCGATGGCGCACGCGCACGCCCGTTCCCAGGAACCGTCCCTGGTCTTCGAGCCGCTCCGTCCGGACCACGCGACGGAGCTCTTCCCGGTGCTCGGGGATGCACGCGTCTGGGAGCACATCCTCGGGAACGACGGTGCGACCGAGACCCAGATGCGTGCCCTCTACGCGCGGCGCGCCGCCGGTCCGGGTCGCCCCGGCGAGCGGTGGATCAACCACGCCGTCCGGCTCTCCGGTGGACCGTACCTCGGGCGGATCGAGGCGACGGTTCACGACGAGGAGCGATGGGCGGAGGTCGCCTACGTCTTCGGCCAGGTCCGCCGTGGGCAGGGGCACGCGCGCGTCGCGGTGGGCTGGCTCCTGGAGCAGCTCGGGGTCGACGAGGTCTGGGCCTGCACCACCCCGGGGAACACGCCCTCTCGCCGGCTGCTGGAAGCGCTGGGCTTCCGGGAGGTGCCCTCGACACGACCCCTCGCGTCGTGGGACCCGGGCGACCTCACCTACAGGTGGGACCGCCAGCGCTGAGCAGGCGTCTTTCCTGGGTGCCGACACTCTGGCAGGGTGCCCGGCCATCATGGCCCGTCTCCAGGCAGTCCTCATCGGTGGCACCGGCTACGGCGGGGCGGAGATCCTCCGCCGGCTGCTGTTCCACCCCCAGGTCCAGGTCGCGCGGGTCACCGCGGCGGACAACATCGGCAAGAAGGTCGGCGAGGTTCACTTCAGCCTCGCCGGGCTGACCGACCTGACCTTCCAGGAGCTGGCCCCCGAGCAGGCCGTCGCCGGGATGGACGTGGCCTTCCTCGCCATGCCGCACAAGACGACGGCAAAGGTGGTCCAGGCCATCCTCGGCTCGGGCGTGCGCATCGTGGACCTCTCGGGCGACTTCCGCCTGCGCGACCCGGCGGCGTACGAGCGCTACTACGGGGTCGCCCACCCCTCGCCGAAATCGCTCACCGACGGGGTCTTCACCTACGGGATGCCGGAGGTGAACCGCGCGGCGATCGCCAAGGCGAGGTACATCGCCTCGCCGGGCTGCTTCGCGACCACCATTGCCCTGGGCCTGCTCCCGCTGGCGCGCGCGGGCATGCTCACCGGGCCGGTGCACACGGTCGCCGCCACCGGCAGCTCGGGCTCGGGCGCCAATCCGCAGCTCACCACCCATCATCCGCTCCGGGCGGTGAACCTCCGGACCTACAAGCCCCTGGACCACCAGCACGTCCCGGAGATCCTGCAGACGCTGCACGGAGCCGGCGGGAAGGAGCTCGCCCTGGAGTTCGTCCCGGTCTCGGCGCCGCTCCCTCGTGGGATCTTCGCCACCACCTTCGTGGACCTGCCGGCCTCCACCACCGCCGAGCAGCTCCGGGAGGCCTGGACCCGCTGCTACGCGGGTGAGCCCTTCGTCCGTGTCGTCGAGGGCCGCCAGCCGGAGGTGGTCGCGGTGGCCGGCGGCAACTACGTGGAGGTGGGCTTCACCCTCGGCGCGCCGACCGGGAACACCCGGCGGGCGGTGTGCTTCAGCGCCCTGGACAACCTGGTCAAGGGCGGTGCCGGGCAGGCGATCCAGGCGTTCAACGTCATGATGGGCTTCGACGAGACGCTCACCCTCAAGGAGCCGGGGCTGTGGCCGTGAGCGCGCTCTCCGACTTCGCCGGCCGGTGGTTCGTGGTGAAGGTCGGCGGAGAGCTCGCCGCGGATCGGACCCGCCTGGCCGGAAGCGTCGGCGCCGCGGTGGGCGAGTTCCTCTCCGCCGGCATCCGGGTCTGCATCGTCCACGGCGCCGGGCCCCAGGCGACCGAGCTGGGGCGGCGGCTGGGGCTCGAGCCCACCATCGTCGGTGGCCGCCGGGTGACGGACCCGGAGACGCTCGAGGTGATGAAGATGGCGCTCGCCGGGCAGGTCTCGGTCGACGTCGCGGCGGCGATGCGGCTGGCCGAGGTCCCGGCGCTCTGCACCACCGGGGTGTCGGCGGGCCTGGTGGACGCCGTCCGGCGGCCGCCGAAGGTCATCACCGGGGCGGGGCCGGACCCGGTGGATCTCGGCCTGGTGGGCGACATCGTCTCGGTGGACACCGCGGCGCTGGAGAAGCTCGCCAGCGTCGGGTTCGTCCCGGTGATGGGCTCGCTGGGCGGCGATGCGGGCGGGAACGTCTTCAACATCAACGCCGACACCGTCGCGGCGCGCGTCGCGGCGAAGCTCCGGGCCGCGAAGCTGTTCCTGGTCTCCAACGTGCCCGGCGTGCTCCGCGACAAGAACGACGTCTCGACCCGCATGCCCAGGCTCACCGCCGCCGAGGCGCGCGAGCAGATCGCGTCCGGCGTCATCTCCGGCGGGATGATCCCCAAGGTGGAGGAGTCGCTGGCAATGCTCGAGGAGGGCATCGAGGCGGTCCACATCGTCGGGATCGATCCGCCCACCGCGATCCTCGAGGAAGCGCGCGAGCCGGGCAGCCTCGGGACGGCGTTCGTGGCCTGAGGGGGCCTCGCCGTCTCGGGCTCAGCCCTGCTTCTTCGTTCGCCTCGGCCTCGGGACCAGCTCACCGCCGCAGTTCGGGCAGACGCCCTTCATCGCCTCGGTGCACGCGACACAGAAGGTACATTCGAAGCTGCAGATCCGCGCCGGGCCGTCGGCGCTCAGGGCCCCGCCGCAGCGCTCGCACACCGCGCGCATCTCCAGCGCCATCCCGGGCCCCTCCTCAGTTCCGCTCGAGGACCTTCAGCGCCTCGGCGATCTCGTCCTGCCCGCAGCCGTGCGGCATCTTCTTCTTCCGCGCCTTCTGCAGCGCGGCCACCGCCTGCGGCCTCCCCAGCTCACCCAGCCGCCGCGCCGCCACCACCCGGGCCGCGCAATCCGTCCCGTCCAGCCACTTCCCGTACACCCCCACCAGGTCCAGCGTCTCCGTCCGGTGCTGTGACTCGAGGTAGCGGAGCGCACCCCAGGCGGCGTCTCCGGTCCCCGACTCGGCGATGGCCCGCAGCACCCCCGTCGACCGGCCCGCGTCCAGCCGGTCCAGGAAGTCCGAGCGCGGCCCCTCGCCACCCTCGTGCGCGAGATCCTCGGCGACGCCTGCCAGGGCGCGCCGGTCCAGCACCGAGCTCGCATCGCGCGAAGCGAGCAGGACCTTGAGCTCGGTCGCGTGGTCGCGCACCGCGTGCAGGGCGGCCGCCCGGAGCCCCGCCACCTCGGCCGCCGGCGTGCCCGACTTCTCCAGCCGCTCGAGCGTCGTCAGCGCCTCGCGCGCCTTCCCCGCGTCGAGCTGCGCCGCCGCCTCGTCCAGCGGCGAGGAGCGTCCGCGCAGCGCCAGGAACGCCACCGCGGCCACCAGCGCGCCCAGACCGACCAGCGCCGGAGTCCGCCAGCGGGGGGGACCCAGGCTCGAGGAGAGCGTGTCCGCCACCCGGGGTGGCGGCACCGGGGTGACGGCCCCGGTGGGCAGCTCGAGCAGGGGCGTCTCGGGAGCGGGCCGCCCCTCCGTCTGCGGCCGGCGCGCGAAGATGACCTCCGAGACCGTCGAGATCGCGCGGGGGAGCAGAGGCAGGATCCGCCCGGCGACCTGGGGTGGCGCCTCCAGCGCGCGGACCAGGTCCTCCGCGGTCTGGAACCGCCCCCGCGGCTCCTTCGCCAGGCAGCGCATGATGATCGCCGACAGGTCCGGGTCATCGGCCATCGTCGGCGTGTTCTCGACCAGGGGTGTCGGCACCGTGCCGATGTGCTGGAGCAGGTAGTCGCGCGCGTTCGGGCCGTTGAAGGGCAGGTTTCCCGAGAGCACCCGGTAGGCCAGGACCCCGAGCGAGTAGATGTCGCTGCGGGCGTCCAGCGGATGCCCCATCGCCTGCTCGGGCGAGAGGTACTCCGGGGTTCCCAGCACGACCCCGACCTGGCTCAGGCCCTTGGCGTCCGGGTCCGGCTCGAGGAGCTTGGCGATGCCGAAGTCCAGGAGCCGCGCCTGCTCGCCCCGCGGCCCCGGGGTGAGCACGACGTTCTCCGGCTTGAGGTCCCGGTGGATGATGCCCTTGTCGTGGATGGCCGCGAGCCCCTCCGCCAGCTGCATCAGGACGCGGCGGCCGCGGTCGGGGGCCAGGGGGCCGTTGCCGAGGTGCTGGAGGAGCGTCTCCCCTTCGGCGAACTCCATCACCAGACAGGTCGAGTCGTGCGACTGCCCGAAGTCGATGACCCGGACCACGGCGGGGTGCTCGACGCTCGAGAGCAGCCGGGCCTCGCGGCGGAAGCGCTCGCTCATGCCTGGCTGCTGCCCCACCTCCCGGCGGAGCACCTTGAGGGCCACGCGCCGGCCCAGGCTGACCTGCTCGGCCAGGTACACCTCGCCCATGCCGCCACCCCCGAGGTGGCCCAGCACCCGGAAGCGTTCCCCGAGGACCAGTGAGTTCGGCTCGAGCACGGCCGATCGAACGTTACCAGCCCGGCGGGCCCCTCCTCACTGTCGTCCGCGCGCCTACCCAGCGGGCGATCGACCGGAAATGCCCCTTTTTTGGGGGGCCTGAGGGTGGGTGGTACCGTCGGCGGCCGCACCTTTCATGGCTTCCGAGGACACGTCCGGAGGCTCGGTCCCGCCCGCTCCGGAAGGACGGCCGGCCGGGCCCGAGCTTCGACTGCTGGACCGGCGCGCGTTCGTCGGTTTCCCGCCGATCGAGCTGCGCCCCGGAGTCACCGTCGTCGACTTCGGGCTTCAGATTCCCGATGTCAGCTTCCCCTTCAACGTCGGCGCCGGCCCGCAGAAGTACCAGCGTCGCAAGCTCCACTTCGGCTTCCTGGAGGTGGCAGTCGACGCCGAGCTGATCCGGCGGAGCGTTCAGGAGACGACCGCCTCGGCGCTCGAGGTCTCGGACGTCGCCCTCAACTTCCGCCAGGGGTGGATCGAGGGCGAGGCGCGGCTGAAGGGTCCGTCGCCGGCCGGCACGACGTTCAAGGTCGCCTTCGACGCCGATGGGGAACGGCTTGCCGTCTACCTCTACGACGTCCGGATGTACGGATACTCGCCGGTCCCTGCGGCCACCGTTCCGCTGGTGCTGTCGCGGGCGGTCCAGGGCGCGGCCGCGCTGCCCGACGTCGAGGTGCGCGGCGCGAATGGCTTCTCGGCGCGGGTCCTTCCCCAGCTGGTCCAGCTCGCCGCCGTCTCCCGGGGCTTCCGGATGCCTTCGCTCGACGGGGCGCGCCTCGCCGGCGTGGAGGTGTCCCCGCTGGGCCTCCGGCTGCGCTTCGCCTCGGGAGCGCTGCCACCGCCGGCCCTGCTCGACGAGGAGCTGCTCCTCACGCTCGAGGGAGCGCGGGCGTTCGTCGAGGCCGAGGCGCTGGTGGCCGCCGGCAAGCTTCTCGAGGCCCGCGACGCCTACCTGCGCGGCGCCGGCGCCGAGGAGGCGCACCCCTTCGCGCTGGAGCGGCTGCTCGCGCTGCTGGTCGCCGATCCGGCCGCCCACGAGTACGCGCTCGACGTGGTGGAGACGCTCGCCCGGCGGCGCATGGGCTCCGCCGCGCCGCTGTGGGCCGAGGCCATCGTCCGCGAGCGTCGCGGCGAGCCGGCCCGCAGCGCCGAGCGCTGGCTCGCGCTGGTGGAGCTGGCCCGCAAGCGCGGCGACGAGGCCTCCGCCTTCAGCGCCGCGCAGGCGGCGGCGCGCGTCGCCGAGGGCCAGGCCCCGCAGATGGCGGTCAAGGCGCTGCACGCGGTCCTCGGCATCCGCCCCGACCATCTGCCCGCGCTGCGCTCGCTGGCTCGCGCCGCGGATCAGGCACAGGACCGCGCCGGGGCTCTCCGCGCCTACCGCCGCCTCTCCGCGCTGGCGCGCGACCCGGTCGAGTCCGCCGAGGCGCACGTTCAGCTCGCACGGCTCTCCGCGCTGAGCGAGGACGACGTCGCCGGGGCGCGCCTGCACTGCGAGGCGGCGCTGAAGCTCGCCCCCGACCTCCCACCGGCCCTCGAGCTGCTCGGCGAGCTGTGTGCGCGCGCCGGTGAGCCGCTCCGGGCGCTCAAGGCGTTCGACCGGCTGCGCGACGTCGCGCTCGGACGGCACGACCTCGGTCTCGTGGGCCGGGCCAACCTCCGCGCCGGCGAGGTCTGGGAGCAGGGACTCCGCCAGCTGGACAACGCGCTGCTCCGCTACCGCGAGGCGGTGTCGCTGCTCCCCGGAGACGTCGTGGCCCTCGTCGCGCAGGCCCGCGCCGCAGAGGGGCTCGGTCGCGTTGCCGAGGCGGTCACCGGCTACCAGCAAGGCGTCGAGCTCGCCGGCCCCTCGCCCACCGACGCCGGCGTTCGCCGCGCGGCGCATGCCGCCCACCACGCGCTGGCCGCGCTGGCCACCGCGCGCTTCGGCGACCAGGTGCAGGCCCGCGAGCACTGGGAGGCCGCCCTGGCCCTGGTGCCCGACGACGCGAAGGCCCTCGAGGCGCTCGTTCCCGCCTGGCGCGCCGCGGGCGATCCGGCCGCGCTCGCCCGGGCGCTGGAGCGCGCCGCGCCCACCGTTCACGATCCCGTCCGCCGGGCCGCGTTCCTCGCCGAGGCCGGCGAGCTCCAGCGGACGCGGCTGGCCGCTCCCGACCGAGCCGAGGCCCTGCTCGTCCGCGCCATCGACTCCGATCCGCGCAACCGGGTCGCGCTCGAGGGGCTGGTCGCCATCGGCGAGGCCCGCCGCGACGGTCCGCTCCTCGTCCGCTGCCTCTCGACCCTGACCGAGCTGGCGCGCGACGGGGCCGACCGCGCGAAGTTCCTCCGCCGCCTCGCCGTCGCCGCCAAGGACCTGGCCTCGGACCTCGAGATCGCCGCCCGCGCGCTGTCCGAGGTGCTCAAGATCGAGCCCGAGGATCTCCTGGCCTGGGGTGAGCTCTGCGCGCTCCAGCGCCGCCGCTCCGACATGCCGGGCCTCGCCGCCGCGCTCGCCGCCCGTGCCCGGGTGGCCGAGACCCAGGCCGACCCGCGCCTCGCTGCGGCCTGCCTGCGCGAGCTGGCCCAGGTGGAGGAGGCCCGGCTGGGCCGCTTCGGCGAGGCGCTGATCGCCCTCGAGAAGGCCGCCCGTCTCGACCCGCGCCCGGAGGTGCTGCTCGAGCTCGCCGACCTGTCGCTCCGCTGCGAGCGCCCGGAGCACGCGCGCCGCGCGCTGGAGGACGTGCTGGTCACGCTCCCACGCACCGGCTCGCCGGAGAAGCTCGCCGAGGTCCGGGCCAAGCTGGGCCAGGCATGCGAGATGACCGGCGATCTCGCCGCGGCCGCCGCCCACTACGCGGAGGCAATTCCGTACCGCCGCGGGGACGACGCGCTCGCCGCCCGCCTCGAGGGTCTCTACGAGAAGCTGGGCCGGAGCAAGGAGCTCGCCGAGGTCTGGGCGCTCCGCGCGCGTCAGCTGCTCGCCGAGGGCCGTACCGAGGCCGCGGCTCCGCTCCTCTTCAAGGGCGCTCGCGCGCTGCTCGACGCCGGACAGCGCGACGCCGCGCATCGGCAGCTCTACGCCGCGCTGGAGGTCGCGCCGCGGGGGCTCCTGGCGGGACAGATCCTCGAGGCGCTGGCCGAGCTCGAGCTCTCCGCTGGCAACCGTCCAGAGGCCGCGACCCTCCTCGCGCGGCAGGCCGCGCTCATCGCCGACCCGCTCGCCGCAGCCCGGCTGTTCCTTCGCGGCGCCGAGCTCGCCCGCGGCGAGGCGAGGGAAGGAGGCCTCCTCGAGGACGCGCTGAGGCTCGATCCGGCGCTCGCCCCGGCACGCATCCGCCGCGCGGAGCTGCTCGTGGCCCGCGAGCCTCGCCGGGCACTCGAGGACCTCGAGGTCGCGCTCTCGCTCGCCCGCGCCGATCCCACCGTCGTCCCGCCCGCCGAGCGCAAGCGGCTGGAGCGCATGGCGGCCGAGGGCGCGGTCCGCGCCGGCGACCCCGAGGCGGCCCGACGCCACCTCAGCGCGTACGCCGACGCCGCCCCGGACGACATCGACGCGCTCCTCCAGCTCGCGGCGCTGCACCGGAGCGCAGGCGCGGTGGAGGCGCTCGCGGCGCTGCTCTCCGGGCTGTGGCCGCGACTGTCCGGCGAGCAGGCCCGCGCGGCGTGCCGGGAGCTGGTGGAGCTGTCGCTGGAGCTGCATCGCCCCAGCGAGGCGCTCGACGCGCTGCGGAGGCTCGTGGAGCTGTCGCCCGACGACGCATGGGCGCTCGAGACGCTGGTCTCGCTCCTTCCTCCGGCCGTGCCGGGGAGCGACACCGAGTCGCTCACGCTGCGGACCCGCCTGGTGGAGCTCACCACCGGCGCCGCCCGCGCACACCACCGGGTCGAGCGGGCCCGGCTGCTCCGCGCCCGGGGCGACCGAACCGCTGCGCGCGAGGAGCTCACCCGCGCGGCCGGCGAGTCGGCCGAGCCCGCGCTCCTGTGGCGTGAGGTCGCGCTCCTCGCCCAGGCCTCGGACGACGCGCCGGGCGAGGTGGAGGCCTGGCAGCGGGCGCTGGGACGTGACGCCACGGTCGCCGCCGAGGCCGCTCCTCGGCTGCTCTCCCTGGGCCGCGCCCTCGCCGATGCCCGCCCGGAGCTGGCCGAGGCCGCGCTGCGCGAGGCCACGCGGAGCGGAGCGACCCCCGACGCGGTGGAGGCATGGCGCACGCTGTCCCGGATGGAACGCCGCCGGGGCCGGCTGGACGCCGCCTCCGAGGCGCTGCTCGCTGCCGCCGAGCTCGCCCCCGAGCCGCTGCGGGCCGACGTGCTCCTGGAGCGAGCCGAGCTCGCCGAGGAGCGTGGCGATTCCGCGGGAGCGGCGGACAGCTACCGTCGGGTCCTCAAGATCTCCCCCCGACATCCCCGGGCTCTCCCGCGGCTGCGCGGCCTGCTGGAGCACGCCGGCGACTGGCCCTCGGTGGTCGAGCTGCTGGAGCTCGAGGCCGAGCGGGCGCCCCGCGAGCGCGGGGCCACGCTGTTCACCGAGCTGGGGACGCTGCTCGACGAGCGCATGGGTCGCGGCGAGGCAGCCGAGGCAGCCTTCCGCCGCGCCGTCCAGCTCGACGACGAGGCATCACGTCCGATGGAGCGGCTGGTCTCGCTCCAGCTCCGGCGCGGCGCCTGGACCGAGGCCTCGCCGTTCGTGCAGCGGCTCGCGACGCTCCTGCCGCCGGACCGCGCGGCGGCGCTGTTCCGGCAGGCCGCGCAGCTGGCCTCCGGCGCGCACGATGGGGCCGCGGCGCTCGCGCTGCGCCGTCAGGCGCACGCGCTGGTCCCCGCGACCGGGGACGAGCTGGCGGAGCTCGCGCTCTCCCTCTACGCCGGCGGCTCGCATGCCGAGGCGCTGCCGCTCCTCGCCGCGGTGGCCGCCGCCGTCGACCAGGGCAGCCGTCCGGCGCGCGAGCCCGAAGTTCTCCTCGCTCACGCAGACCTCCTCGCCGAGTCCGGCGATCTGGCCCAGGCGGAGACCGCGCTGCGCCGCCTGGCCGACCGGCCCGACGCCCCGGCCTCCGCGGTGGAGCGCCTGGCCGAGCTGCGCGCCCGGACCGATCCCCGCGAGGCCATCGAGCTGCTCGCCGCGTACCAGCTCCGCCAGCCTCCGTCGGACGAGGTGGGCCGCGCCCTGCTCAAGCTGGGTGAGCGGGCAGCCGCGGAGCTCGCGGATCCCGAGCTGGCCGAGCGCCTCCTGCTCGGCGCCGCCTCCGCGCTCCCCGACCCGCTCGCCGCCCACCAGGCCCGCGTCGCGCTCCATCGCGAGACCGGGCGCAGCGGCGCGCTGCTTGCCGCGCTCCAGGCCAGCGCCGACGCGGCACTGCGCACGGGAGACGTCGCCCTTGCCTCGCGCTCGTTCGAGGAGGTGGCCGACGTCGCCTCTCGATCCGACCGGGCCGAGGAGGCCCTGGAGGCCCTCGCCCGTCTCCGGGGCACGCTGGAGAGCGCCGGGCGCAAGGCCGACGCAGCTGCGGTCGAGCGGCGCCGTGCCTCGCTGTTCCTCGAGGGCCGCGGGGACGCCACCGCGGCCAGCGCCGCGCTCGCCCGGGCGTTCGAGCTCGCCCCCGACGTGGACACCGCGGGCCAGCTCGCCGATCTCGCCGCTCGCCGCGGTGACACGCGTGCCCGGGCCGGGTGGCTGCGCCGTGCCGTCCCGCTCCTCGCCGGAGGTGAGTCCCGTGCCACGGCGTTGGTCCAGGTCGCGGAGCTCCACGCGGGCCCGCTCGGAGACGAGTCCGAGGCCGAGTCGCTGGTCCGCGACGCGCTCGCGGAGGTGCCGGGCCACCCGGCGGCCGAGGCGCTGCTGGTGCAGCTGCTGGAGCGGTCCGGCCGCGGAGCGGATCTGGCTGCCTACTACGTCGCCGCGGCCCGGGGACGCACCGAGGGCGCCGCGCGGGCGCACCTCCTCCGCCGCGCCGCGGGCCTCTACCATGCGCTGGGAAAACCGGAGGCCGCGCTGGACGCCCTGTCCGCCGCTCACGGCTTCGCTCCGAACGACGCCTCCATCACCGCGGAGCTCGCCGACCTTCTGGTCTCCCGGGGGCAGGAGGCGGACGCCGCGCCCTTCGACGCGCTCCTGCTCCAGGGCGATCCCTTCCATCCCGCCTACGACCGACACGTGGCCCGGCTCCAGGCCGCCGGTGACGGCGTCGCCCTGGGTCGCCTCGAGGCCGCGCGGGCCGAGCGGCAGGTGGGCGCCGAGGCCGCCCGGAGCTGGCTGCGCGCCGCGGAGGCCCTCCGCTCCGGGGGACGCGAGGACGATGCGCGCGCCTCCGAGGACCGCGCGTTCGATCAGGCTCCCGAGCTCGATGTCGCCTTCGCTGCGCGCCGGGCGCGGGTCGAGGGCGACGTGCGTGCCCTGGCCGAGCTGCTGGGGCAGCGTGCCCGGGCGGTTCCCACCGAGGCACCCGCGCTACTGGCCGAGCGGGCCGAGCTTTTGACCCGGGCCGGCGAGGCGCTCCTCGCCGCCCAGGCATGGGACGAGCTGCTTCGGGTGAGCCACGACGACGTGAAGGCGCTGCTCGCCCGCGGAGATCTGGCGGCGGCCGCGGGCGGCCCTGTCGCGTCCCAGCCCTACGATCGGCGCGCGCTGCAGCTCGCGCCGGACCTGCCCACCGTCCAGCGCACCCGGCTCCAGCTTCGTCTCGGCAACGCGGCGCTCTCGGCCGGCGCGCTGCACGACGCGGCCGACGCGCTGGAGGCCGTCGTGGCGGCGGACCCGGAGGGCGAGCGTGGCCGCGAAGCGCTGTCCCTCCTCGCCGAGGTGCACGGGCGCCGGCAGGACGCCCCGGGGCTGTTCCGCACGTCGGTTCGCCTCGCGCGGACCGCGCGGCCCGAGGAGGCCGAGGCGCTCTATCGCCGCGCCGCCGCGCTGGTCGAGGACCCGGTCGAGGCCCTCGAGGCGCTGGTCCCCCTCGCCGAGCTCCGGCCCTCCGAGGCTCCGGTGGTGGACCGAGCGGTCGCGGGCCTGCGGGCCGTCTCCCGTCACCAGGATCTGCTCTCGCTCCTCGAGCGCGCGGCGCAGGCCTCCGGGGGACCGCGGGCTGCCGACCTCCTGGTGCAGGCCGCCGAGGTGGCGACCGAGGTCTTCCACGACCAGGCGCGCGCTCTCTCGCTGGTCGAGCGCGCCCACGAGGCCGATCCCGGGAACGTGGTCGCCCTGCGCGCGCTCGCCGACAGCCATCGTCGCCGGGGCGAGGTCGAGCCGCTGGTCGCCGTGCTGCGCGGGCTGGTCGCGCAGACCGCGCAGGGCGAGGAATCGGCCGGGCTGAAGATCGAGCTGGCGCGGCTGCTGCTCCAGCGAGGCGAGAACGACGAGGCCCGCGCGCTGCTCGAGCCGCTCGCGGCCGGGGGCCGCTCGGGTCCGGGTTACTCCGACGCGCTCGAGCTCCTGGTCCCCCTCCTCCAGGGCCCCGACGACGCGCTGGCGCGCTCCACCGTGCTGGCCGCCCGCGCCGAGCTGGCACAGGGACCGCAGCGCGCCCGGTTCCTCTACGAGGCCGCCCTCGCAGCGCAGCAGGCCGGAGACGAGGCTCGCGCAGCGCGGCTCGCCCGGGGGTCGGTGGCCACCGAGGCCAGCCAGGATGCGCTGCTCCTCCTCGCGAGCCTCATGCGCGACGCGAGCGAGCTGGCCAAGGCCGCGGCCTCGCTCACCCAGGCCGCGCAGCTCGCTCCTCCCGACGGCCGTGCGAGCCTTCTCCTCGAGGCGGCGGAGGCCTGGGAGGGCGCGGGAGATCCGGCCGAGGCGCAGGAGCTGCTCGAGCGCGTGGCCCGCCTGCACCCGGGGACGCTGGGCCCTGGCGCGTGGGCGGCGCGCTTCCTCCGGCTGGGAGCCGGCTCGCAGGCGATCGAGCACGGCTACGAGCCCCTCCTCGCGCACGGGCAGTACGCGCAGGCGCTGGAGATCGCCGAGGCCCTCGAGGACGCGCCCCGCATCCGCCAGAGCCTGTGGGGACTCGCGCAGGGAGAGGCGGGAGGCGATGCGCTCGGCCGGCTCGGCGCGCTCCTCCTCGAGGACGGCACCGCCGTCGAGCGACAGGCCTGCGCGGAGCTCGCCGAGACGCGCCGCGAGAGGCACCTCGCCGTGGCGCTCCACCGGGCAACCCTCCTCTCGCCCCCGGGCGAGGCCGGGGACGAGGAGCGCCTCCGGGCGTTCCAGCGGCTCCAGGCCCTGGGCGAGCTCGACGGCCTGCTGGCCGAGGCGCTGGAGCGGGTGGACGCGAGCACGCCGCGGGCGCTGGTGGAGGCGCTCCTCCAGCACGTTCGCGGTCGCCGGGGTGCGGAGCGAGAGCGAGGCCTGCGTCTCCTCGCGACCCGTGTGCCCGCCCGCGCGGCCGAGCTGTGGCAGGTCCTCTTCGAGCAGGCGCGCGACGACAACCGGCTGGAGGACGCCGCGTCCGCGCTCTCGGCGTGGGTGGACGCGACGCCGGACCCGGTGCAGCGCGCGAGCTTGCGCGTGCAGGCCGGAGACCTGGCCCTCGCGATCGGCTGGACGGACGCGGCCCGGGCGGCGTGGGCGCAGGCGGCCGCCGAGGATCCGATGTCGTTCGCCGCGACGAGCAAGCTGCTCGCCCTCACCTCCGCGGAGGAGGCGCCGGCCGAGTTCGTCGACCTCGCGGAGCGGCTGGCCTCGCTCTCCGGACCGGAGGTCCTCTCTGGCCGGCAGGACGAGCTGGCCCACGCCTACGTCCGGCTCGGCCGGGCCGCGGAGGCGCTGGGTGTCCTCTCGGAGCTGCCACCCACCGAGGAGCGCATCCGTCTCCGGGCCGATCTCGCCGAGTCGCTCGGGCGTTCGCAGGAGGCGCTCGGGCTCCGGGAGCAGCTGGCCCACACCCCGGAGGAGCGCGAGGCGCTCGCGCTGACCGCGCTGCGCGCTGGCCGCCACTCCGACGTGGTGCGGATCCTCGGACCGATCGACTCGCTGGAGTCGCTCTCGCCCGAGGCGCAGCGCACGTTCGCCACCGCCCTGGCCGCCACCGAGGACGGTGCGCCGCTCGCGGTGCAGC
>Ga0207679_10001023_pt1 | contig 17869 bp, 14 predicted proteins | sample KBSC73metaG_FD_184320 | JGI IMG/M metagenome (GOLD analysis project Ga0207679, IMG submission 184320) | Corn rhizosphere microbial communities from Kellogg Biological Station, Michigan, USA - KBS C7-3 metaG (SPAdes) (version 2) | ecosystem: Host-associated > Plants > Roots > Rhizosphere > Soil ... | reverse complement strand
GAGCTCCTGCCCCGCCTCGGAGGGGCGGTACCCCGTCGCGGTGCGCTCGAAGAGCGGAGTGCGCATCCGGCGCTCGAGCGCGGCGAGCCGCCGCCCCACGGTGGGCTGGCTGACCCCGAGGGAGGCCGCGGCCGCGGTCAGCGTGGGGTGGCGGCTGAGCGCGAGAAGGAACCGCAGGTCGTCCCACCGGGCAGACATGGGCGCGATTCAATTCTGTCGAATGCCCATGCACAAGCGTGCGTGCCCCTTCCTGGCGGGGTCCGGTACAGGATCGCCCATGCTCGACTCCATCCGCCGGCGGCTGTTCCTGCGTTCGCTCGCCGTGATGGCCTGCGCGGGGTGCGCCGGAGGTCCCGCGCCGAAGGTCCCGGCGGCGGCACCCACCCCTCCGGCGTCCTGGCCGTCGAAGACCCATTACCGGGAAGTGACCGTTCGCCAGCACCGCATCTTCTACCGGGAGGCAGGAGAGGGAACGCGCCCCACCATCCTCCTCCTCCATGGATACCCGGCCTCCTCGCACAGCTACCGGGAGCTGATTCCTCTGCTGTCGGGGCGCTACCACGTGGTCGCGCCGGACAACCTCGGCTCGGGGTTGAGCGAACACCCGAGCCCCCGCGAGGTCACGTACACCTTCGACCTGCTGGCCGAGCACCTGACCGCCTTCACCGAGGCGCTGGGACTGTCGAGCTACGTGCTCTACATGCAGGACTTCGGCGCGCCGGTGGGCTTCCGGGTGGCGATGGCGCATCCCGAGCGGATCGAGGCCCTGGTGGTCCAGAACGCGAACGCCTACCTCGACGGCCTCACCGAGGCCCGGAGGGCGTTCTTCCGCCGGGCGCACGAGGACCACTCTCCGGCGATGCTCGCGCAGCTCGAGGCGGTGGTCAGCGCCGAGGGCGTCCGGGACCGCCAGTACCTGCGTGACGTCCCCGGCTCCCGGAGGGAGCGGATGAGCCCCGACACGTGGATCCACGATCTGGCGTTCCTCGCCACGCCCGACGACCGGCGGATTCAGATCCAGCTCTTCCAGGACTACCAGTCGAACATCGATGCCTACCCCGCCTGGCAGCGCTTCCTGAGGACCCGGACACCGCCCACGCTCATCTTCTGGGGAAGGAACGATCCCGCGTTCATCGCCTCGGGGGCGGAGGCCTATCTGCGGGACGTTCCGGGGGCGGAGCTTCACCTCCTCGACGCCGGCCATTTTGCCGTGGAGGAAGGACCGGTGCTGATCGCCACGACCATCGTGGAGTTCCTCGAGCGTCTGGCGCGATCGGAAGAGCCGCGGGGTCGCTGAGGAGCGAGCCCGCGTCAGAGCCAGCCCTTCCGGCGAAACACGAGGTAGGGAAGGATCGCGGACACCAGCATCAGCACGAGCGCCATCGGATATCCGAAGCGCCAGCCGAGCTCGGGCATGTGCTTGAAGTTCATCCCGTAGATGCTGGCCACCAGAGTCGGGGGCAGGAACACCACTGCCGCGACCGAGACGATCTTGATGATCCCGTTCTGCTCGTTGTTGATGAGCCCGAGCGTCGCATCGAGGAGGAAGGAGACCTGGCCGGAGAGAAACGAGGCGTGGTCTCCGAGCGATGTGAGATCATCCGCCACGGCCTTCATGTGCGGATTGGCCGGCGCCAGTTCCGGCTCGTTCTTGGCAGCCTCGCGGAAGAAGGTCACCAGCCGGGAGAGACTCACCAGACTCTCCCTTGCCCGGGAGGCAAGGTCGCTGAGCCGACCGATGCGCCGCAGGGTGCGCTGGAAGTCAGCCTGGAACGGTCGCCGCGGCCGGGCGGTCGCGCCGTCCGCCGTCGTCCCGTCGTTCAGCACCTCCAGCGACAGCTGGTCGAGGCCCTCCCCGGTCCGCTCCAGGACCTCGGCCAGGCGCTCGACGATGGCGTCGAGCAGACCCTTGAACGTCTTGAGTCCCGAGTCGTGCTCGGACGATTTCGACGCCCAGCGGGCCGCGAAGACCTCGAAGGCTCGGGGAGACCTGACGTAGCGCACGGTCACCACGCGTTCCGGCGTGACGATGAAGCTGACCGGAACGCGCTCGGGGTGAGCGGTGTCCGATCCGGCGAGCAGCGTCGCGGCCATGAAGAGCACCTTGCCTTCCTGGTACAGGCGGCTCGAGGGCTCCAGGGCCTGCATCTCGTCGCGGGTCGGAACCTCCTGGCCGATCGCGGCCTCCACCGCCAGCTCCTCCTCGCGCGTCGGCTCGAGCAGATCGATCCACACCGCGCGGGGACTGAGTGAGGCACAGGCCCGGAGGTCTGCGGTCTGCACGGACGGCTGCCCTGGGACGTAGAAGGTCATCATGGCGCCCCGAGCGTAGCCGCGGGAGGGCACAGGCGAGGCGCTTCCGGTCCCCCGACCGGGCTTCCTGGCCCGGCGAGGGCGGTCGACGAACTCTCGACCTCCACGCGGCGGGTTCTGTTTACCTCTGGCTCTCGACCTCGTCCGGCCTCGCGGAGGCCGAGCCTCGGAGGGGCTTCATGCGTCGACCCATCGCGCCGTCTCGTCGTGCACGTTCCTGGCTCCGCCTCGACCCGTGCCGGGGCCTGGTTCTCGTCCTCGCCCTGGCCGGCGCCGCCCGAGCGCAGGACATCCGGTTGCCACCGACCTTGCTGCTCTCCAACTATGACCGGGTCCACCCGGGGCTGATCGAGGCCCTGGAGGCAGGCGCATTCATCGCCCGGGCCAGGAATGCCGCGGCAGTGGCCTACAACCCCGCCGGCACCTCGCTCACCGACCGGACCGTCCTCAATGCCAGCACGCAGGGCTACCAGCTCACGGTGCTCGGGGGCACTGGGTTCGAGCACGCCTCACCGGTCTCGAGCTTCGAGAGCATGCCGAGCTTCCTGGGCGTCGTGTTCGGCCGCGACCTCATCGACTGGGAGACGGTGCGTCTCGGATTCGCGGTGGTGACTCCGGTCCACTGGGACCAGTCCATCGTGGCCAGCACCGAGCCCGAGCCGGGAAGGCGGGTCTCGTACAGCGTGCACTCGATCTTCAGCACGACGGTGCCGACGTTCTCCGTGGGATGGGCCGTCTCCCCCGCGATCCGGCTCGGAGCGTCGATCGAGCTCCCCTACACGAGCCTGTCCAACCAGGGACAGCTCTCGGGAGAGGCCGCCACTGCCACGACGAGCACCGGGAGCATCCGCAATGTCACGGCGGGAGGCTCGACGCTGGATCTGGTCGGCGTCGTGGGCGCCCAGTGGACCGCGCTCCGCTGGCTCCAGCTCGGGATCGTGCTTCGGTCGCCGGGCCTCAAACTCCTGAGCAGCGGATCCTTCGCCATCGAGTCCCTCGGCACGTTCTCCTCAGGCAGCCGCCACGCCTACTTCAGCGACACGGACGCCCGCTTCGAGTACCGGAACCCGATCGAGGTCTCGGTGGGCGCCGCGGTCGAGCTCGGGCGAGTGCAGCTCGAGGTGGACCTTCGCTGGCACGACGGCACGCACACCTATCCGCTCTTCTCCTCGACCAGCGAGGGACGGCTGGTGGACACCACCTCCGGATCTCCGGTGGTGAGCAGCTTCGACTTCCCCCCTGTCTCCTACCGCGCGCGCCCCGTCCTGAACGGCAGCCTGGGGGCGCACCTCACCCTCACCCAGGCGCTCAGTCTCAGCGCGGGCGTCTACCTGGACCAGAGCCCGGTGGACCTCCTGGGGCAGGGCTTCCGGCGCGTGGACCTGTTCGGATTCCGGACCGGCGTGGGTCTCCAGATCGGCGGCTTCGGAGCCTCGCTCGGCATCGGCTGGGAGCACGGCAAGGCCACGGACGACCTGGCTCCGGACAGTATCCAGGCCGAGCATGAGGAGCTGACGTTGAACACGTTCGGCGTGCTCTTCTCGGTCTCGTACAAGTTCTGAGGCCAGAGCCCGGCGTGGCGGGCGGCCTCGTCGCCCCGAACGTGCTCCGCTCGGTCGCCGTGGTTGGCTCCCCGACCTCGTCGAAGGTGTTTGACACCTTCGATCGACACCCTCACTCTGAGCCCTCGGGAGGACACGACTCAACTCGCTGAACTCACGAGACATTCTCCGAATGTCCATGAGGAAAGTGCATCGCCCCTAGAATCGGGGGCGGCCGCTGCGCCGCCGCGTGGCTGCTAGGATTGCCGCACTGTGTCAGAGACCACCAACGTCTTTCGTGCCGAACCCGACCCGGAGTGGCGAACGCGCTGGGCGCGTCTGCTCACCACCCCGGACCAGGCGGTACGCGCGCTGAGGCCCGGCCGTCGCATCTTCATCGGGTCCGCGGCCGCCGAGCCCACCCGGCTGGTGCAGGCGATGGTGGACGGCGCCTGGCAGCTCTCGGACAACGAACTGGTCCACCTGCTGACCCTCGGGCCGGTGCCCTACACCGCGGCTGGGTGCGAGGAGCGCTTCCGGGCGAACACCTTCTTCATCGGCCCGAACCTCCGGCAAGCGGTTCGCGACGGCCGTGCCGATTTCTCGCCGGTCTTCCTCTCGGAGATCCCCCACCTCCTCAAGTCCAGCCGGTTGCCGGTGGACGCGGCGCTGGTGCAGGTCAGCCCCCCCGACGCGTACGGGATGGTCTCGCTCGGCGTCTCGGTGGACATCGTCCGGGCCGCGGTCGACTCGGCGCGTCTCATCCTCGCCGAGGTCAACCCCCGGATGCCCCGCACCGCGGGCGACACCCTGCTGGACATCCGCCGCTGCAAGCACGTCGTGGAGGTGGACGCGCCGCTCCCCGAGCGGGAGCCCGTGGTGTCCACCGAGGTGAGCCGTGCCATCGGCGAGCTGGTCGCCGACCTGGTCCCGGATGCGGCGACCTTGCAGATCGGCATCGGCGAGCTGCCCACCGCCGTCGTGTCGTCCCTCAAGAGCCATCGAGACCTCGGCATTCACACCGAGATGCTCTCCGACGGCGTGATGGAGCTGGCGAAGCTGGGGGTGGTCAACGGGCTCCGCAAGACGCTCGCCCCGGGGAAGATGGTGGCCAGCTTCCTTCTCGGGAGCGAGGCGCTGTACCGCTGGGCTCACCAGAACTCGGAGCTGGAGATGCGGGCCAGCGACTGGGTCAACGACCCGTACGTCATCTCCCAGAACGTCCGGATGGTGTCGATCAACACCGCGCTGGCGGTGGACCTCACCGGTCAGGTCGCGGCGGACACGCTCGACGACGGGCTCTACTCGGGCATCGGCGGCCAGGTGGATTTCGTCCGGGGCGCCTCGCGCAGCTACGGTGGCCGCGCCCTCATCGTCCTCCCCTCGCTCGCTCGCGGCGGGACGGTGAGCCGCATCCAGCCCACCCTGCCCGACGGCTCCGCGGTGGTGACCAGCCGCGGCGACGTCCGCTTCGTGGTCACCGAATACGGCGTGGCGGACCTGTGGGGCAAGTCGATCCGTGAGCGAGCGCTGGCGCTCACCGCCATCGCCCACCCCGACCATCGCGCGGACCTGCTCGCCGCGGCCAAGCAACGCCACTGGGTGTTCGCCGATCAGGCGGTGCCCAAGCCTCCGCTCGACGTCCGGTGCTGGGAGGAGAAGCTCCGGGATGGGCGGGAGATCCGCGTCCGCGCCGCCCGGCTCACCGACGAGGCCAAGGTGCAGGAGCTCCTGTACGGGCTGTCGCCGGAATCGGTGTACTCGCGCTACCACCACCTCCGGACCCGCTACCCTCGCGACGAGATCCAGGCGCTGCTCGATGCCGATCCGCAGCGCGGCTGCGCCTTCGTGGCCGAGCTGCCCGAGGACGGCTCGCTCATCGGGCTCACGCGCTACGACCTGCATCCGGTGAGCGGGATCGGCGAGCTGGGCATCGTGATTGCCGACGCCTGGCAGCGGAAGGGCGTGGGCACGGCGCTGATGCGGCGGATGGTCGAGGTCGGGAGGGCGCACGGGCTGAAGGGGCTCCGCGCGGACGTGCTGGCGGTGAACTCGGCGATGATCGCCCTCCTCCGGGAGGTGGGTGCCGACGAGGTGCCGCCGCCGGACGGCGGGGTGGTGGACGTCGAGTTCCGCTTCAAGGAGTTCCAGCCGCCCGCTCCGGCCGGCCAGGTGACCCCGGCCGAGCCGGTGGCGGTCAGCCGCCCGGAGCAGCCACAGCCGGTGCGGTGACCCGAACGGGGTCCACCCAGAGGCCGAGCAGCACCAGCGCCGCGGTCTGGGCGATCCAGCTCACCGCGAGCACGGGCGCTGGTGGAGGCATGCCCCCGCCGAGCTGACCCCCGAGCTGCAGAATGGTGAGCAGCCCGAGCACGCCGAGGAGCACGCCGCGCCGCGGCGGGGACAGGCCCGGGCGGGAGCGCAGGTAGAGCGCCGCCCCGCCCACGAGCAGCAGCAGCTCGAGCGCGAGCGCCCAGGGGATGGCCTTCCACAGCCCCAGCGCGAGGTGAGGGGAATCCTCGCCGAGCAGCGGAAGCCCCCGCACGTGCACCACCGCGTCGCAGAGGAAGTGCGAGAAGACCGCTGCCCCGGCGATCCATGCCGCCGCCGCACCCCGACCGATCAGGAGCCAGCCGGCACCAGCCAGGGCCGCGGTGATGCCCGCCCAGAGCATGGAGTTGAGGAGACCGTGCGAGTACGGGAAGACGAACTCGAGGTAACGCGCGTTGCCGAAGCTGGGGGGGACGATGACCTGCTCCATCCCGGCGAGGACGAAGACCCCGAGCAGAGCGTCGAGCAGCATCGCCGCTCCGAGGAGGGTGCCCAGGCGGAACCGCGGCGAGCGGGACGCGAGTGCGAGGCCAACCCCCAGGTGCCCGACGAACATGACCACCTCCCGGCCGTGAGGTCCCGGGAACCAGACGGTCTCCAGGAACCGCTCCTGCCCCTCGGTCGCACCATCGTATCCAGACGGAACCACCCGTGCTGTGCCGGTGCGGCGCTCGAGCAGCACGGGCCCGAGGGGGTCCGCCCATGCGGCGGGACGCCCCGGAGGTGGCCCGGGCACACCGGTCTCCTCCTCGGAGTGGCGCCGTCGGCGGAGAGAGTGGGGTCGACACCACAGGCGTCCGGCGCACGACGCCCTCCGGCCAGGAACCGTTGGCCGGTCGCACGACGATGAATGCGGTCCGTTTCCCCTGCGTCCCCGAGTGGCGATCTACCCGCCTGTTGCTCCGGGGGGTGGCCCCGCTAGCCTAGGAGGCGCCGTGCGTTCCTTCGTCCTGCTCGCGCTCGTCTCGACGGCGTCGCTCGCCGCGCCTTCCCTCTCCAACGAATCTGCGGGCACGCTGGGGCGCTCGGATCTCGCCTCGTCCAGCAGGGTCCATACCCTGGTCCAGGTCGATGCCCGTCGAGTGGTGGCCATCGATGCGGCCGGCCTGGCCCGGCTGTGGGACGTGTCCGAATGGCAGCAGCTGGGGGTCGCCTCTCCGGGGACGCGGGCGGTGGTCGGACCCGAGGGTCTCGGTCTCCCGGCCCAGCGCAGCGGAGGATGTCTCCTCTCCTCCCCGCTCGCCGCGACCGACGACGGACGGCTGATCACCGCCGAGGGGCGAGCGCTCCGGCTCTGTGACCCCACCGGTCAGCGTCCGCCGCGCGACTTCCCGGTGCCCGGCGTGGATGGCACCACGGCGATTGCCACGGCGCGGGATGGCTCCGCCGTCTTCCGCGCCACCCCGGAAGGCGACGTGGAGCTCATCCCGTTCGACGGCGCGCAGATGAGCCGCTTCCACGCCCAGGACGCGCGCATCGTCGCCCTGCAGCCCACCTCCGACGGGCGACTGCTGACAGCCGGCCAGGACGGGATGGTCCGCGGCTACGACCGGAACGGCGGCACCTTCAAGCTGGACGTGCTCCGGGGCCGGGGGCGTCCCTGCGACGAGTCGCTGCGCGCGCTGGCCTTCAACGACGACGGAACGCTGGCCCTGGTCTCGGCGGTCACCGGCGGAGAGGAATGCGACGACCCCCGCACCGGTGGCTCGCTCCGGCTGATCGAGCTCCCCACCGGGCGCATCCGCTGGGAGCTCCAGCCGGTCCAGGTGACGGCGGCTCTGTTCGCGGCCGACGGCTCGGTGCTGGTGGCCGCCGCCGGCCAGGTCCGGGATCGGGTGGACCCCATCTCCACCACCCTCGTTCGCCTCGATGCGCGGAACGGTGCACCCGCGGCCCTGCCGGCTGGCCATCGTGCCCAGGTGACGGCGATTCGCTTCTCGCCGGATGGCGCCCGGCTGGCCTCGGGCGACGCTGCCGGTGTCTGGTCGGTGTGGGACGTGGGTACGCGGGCGCGGAGGCTGGCCGGCTCGGTCCCTGGCGGGGCGCTGGTGGACCTTCGCTTCACTCCCCAGTCGGACACGCTGGTGTCGCAGCACGAGGACGACTCGGTCCGCACCTGGCGCGTGGCCGACGGCGCGGCGGGCCCGGTGCTTGTGCCGCCCCCGGCTCCGGATCCGGCGCGTGCGAACCCGGCGTGCGCCTCGGCGCAGGCACACGTCGCGGAGCTGATGCGGCCATCCGCGGACAGCGTGCTCGGGGTGCGCGACCCCTCGGCGTGGTCCGGCCTCCAGACGGTGCCCGAGCTGGTGCTCTCCTCCGACGGTGAGAACGTGCTGGCCCCGGTCGCCGAGGAATCGTGCGTGAGCCTGCTCCGGAGCGGATGCTCCATCGGCTGCAGCCGCCACTACCATCTCGAACGCATCGCGGTGCGCACCGGGCGTCGGTTGCAGACCCTGCCACTGGATCAGGAGCTGCTCGGGGGCTGCGTGCCGCCGGGCGGTGCCTTCGTCACCCGCGCGGACAAGGGCGGCATCCAGCTCCGGGATGCGGACGGCGAGCCGCTGGCGCGGGCGGGGAGCAAGCTGGGGAAGGTCCTCTCCTGCGAGGCGACGCCGGACGGGAAGCGGATGCTGCTCGCCTCCTCCAGGCTGCTGGGTTTCTGGGAGGTCGGCCGGCCGACGATGCGCGACGGGGTGCCGCGCCGGGCCCGCGCCGGTGGACCCGTGGCGCTCTCTCCGCGAGGTGACGTGAGCGTGGACGCGGATGGGCCGGAGCTGCGGCTGCGGGCCTGGCCGACGGGTGCGGTCGCCGGGCGGCTCACGCTGGTGCTGCAGGACGACTTCCCGACCAGCGCGACCTTCTCCCCCGACGGACGGATGCTGGCGGTGGGAACCGCGCGCGGGGTGATTCACCTCATCCGCATCGACGGACCCACGGCGACCGCGCGGCGGCCCTAGCGAGAGTCCTCCGGCAGCCCCGCGACCTTCGAAGCGCCCAGGCGCGGGCTCACCCGGCGAGCTCGACGTCCTGGGAGTTCCAGGCCTCCAGGAAGCGCCCGGTCAGTCCTTCCAGATCTCGCTCGGTCACGGTCGTCCTCCCATCACAGATCCACGCGCCCGACCGAGTCTTGACATGGTTCTGCCGTCCCTTGATGAGGCTGCCAACGTGTGGTCCAACGCCAGACCCGTGGACAAGCCACGCATCTTTCTCGGCTCTTCAGGACAGCAGGCGAAGCTGCTGGACGCCATCACCCGCGGGCTCGAGGACGTCGCGCGGGTGGAGCCCTGGATGACTTCCTTCAACCCGGGGACCACCACGCTCGAGCGCCTTCTCGAGCTCGCGCATGAGGTCGACTTCGCCGCCTTCGTGTTCGCGCGGGACGACTGGACGAACGCGAACACGAACACGCAGACATCGACCTCCACCGGAGCAGGTCAGGCCTCTCCGCGAGACAACGTCGTCTTCGAAGCCGGCCTGTTCGGCGGGACCCTCGGAATGCGCCGCACCTTCATCCTCCACGCCAACGGCGCGAAGCTTCCAACCGATCTTCTGGGTCTCACCTGCATCCGATACGGCGAGACGACGACCCCTGCCCAGACCAGGGTCATCAACGACAAGCTGCGGAAGGCCATCGAGGACCAGGGCCCCGTCGCGCACATCGACGGTCTGTGGTGGCAGTACTCGTTGACGGAGCACGGTGCCAGAGAACCCTCCGTCCTGAGCCTGCTCCGGATCTCGCGAGACCGCGCCGGCGCGCTGGAGATGAACGGGCGCTCCTGGCGGAAGGACGGCACTCTGTCGGCGAGGTACTGGAGCGAGGCGGCAAAGGAGAAGAGAGGGCCCTCGGGGATCTTCTACTTCTGGAGGGGGGAACGGCCACGGGACCCCACCGCACCGCAGATCGAGGGGATCGGCGAGGTCCGTCTGGAGTCCGCCGATCGCGCATCGGGGTACTGGATCACTCGCTCGGACACCGAACCGCAGTGCCGGACCGCCGGTGTCTACCTGCGGGCGGACCCGGCCGACCTGAGCATTCTGGACGGACGCGACGACGGGAAGCGGGCGAGGCTGCTCGCCGACCGGCTCAAGCGCTGGAAGTCGATCTCCAGAGGATGACCCGGAGCGCCCCGGTCACTCCACGGTGACGCTCTTCGCGAGGTTCCTCGGCTGATCCACGTCGGTCCCGCGCAGGTCGGCGACGTGGTAGGCGAGGAGCTGCAGCGGCACCGCGGTCACGATGGTGCCGAGCAACGCCGAGCTCGCCGGAAGCCGGATGACGTCGTCCGCCAGCGAGGAGACCTGGGTGTCCTCCTCGTCCACCACCGCGATGACCTTGCCGCCGCGGGCCCGGACCTCCTCCACGTTCCCGACGATCTTCTCGTAGGGCACCTTCGGCTCGCGCGGCGCGAGCACCACCACCGGCAGCTTCTCGTCGATGAGGGCGATCGGGCCGTGCTTCATCTCGCCACCGGCATAGCCCTCGGCGTGAATGTACGAGATCTCCTTCAGCTTCAGCGCGCCTTCCAGCGCCACGGGGAACATCGGTCCGCGCCCGAGGAAGAGGAAGTCCTGCGCGGTGTGGTAGTCGCGGGCGATCCGCTTCACCGTGCCCTCGCAGTGGAGCGCCTCCTCCACCCGCTTGGGGATCTCGGTGACGTGGGTGAGCAACTCCTGCGCCCGGCCCACGTCGAGCGTCCCGCGCAGCCGCCCGAGCTTCACCGCCAGGAGGTAGAGCGCCGCGAGCTGGGTGGTGAACGCCTTGGTCGACGCGACCCCGATCTCCGGACCGGCGTTGGTGAGCACCGTCAGGTCCGCCTCGCGGGTCATCGCGCTGCCCACCACGTTGCACAGCGCCATGGTGCGGGCGCCGCGCGCCTTCGCCTCGCGGAGCGCGCACAGGGTGTCCAGCGTCTCGCCCGACTGGCTGATCGCCACCGCCAGCTGCCCGGGCTCGATGAGCGGGTCGCGGTAGCGGAACTCCGAGGCCAGCTCCACGTCCACCGGGATGCGGGCCAGCGCCTCGATCATCGCCCGGCCGGCCAGCCCGGCGTGCCAGGAGGTTCCGCAGGCCAGCAAGGTGATGCGTGACAGCTGGCGCACCTCCTCGGGCCCGAGGGTCCAGCCCTCGAAGAAGACGTCGCCCTCGGAGAGGAGCACCCGGCCGCGGAGCGTGTCCGCGAGCGCCCGGGGCTGCTCCCAGATCTCCTTGTGCATGAAGTGCTTGTGGCCGCCCTTCTCCGCCATCATCGGAGTCCAGTCGATGCGGCGGGTGGGGCGGTTCACGGCGTGCCCCGCGCGGTCGAAGAGGTCCACCCGGGCGCGGCTCAGCACCGCCAGATCGCCCTCCTCGAGGAACACCATGTCCCGGGTGTGCTCGAGCAGCGCCGGGACGTCGCTGGCGACGAAGTTCTGCCCCTCCGACAGGCCGACGACCATCGGCGAGCTGTCCTTGGTGGCCACGATGCGGTCGGGGTCCTTCGCCCAGACCACTGCCAGCCCGTACGTTCCCTTGACCTGGGCGATGGCGGCACGGACCGCCTCGGGGAGATCGTTGCCGTTCCGGAGCTCGGCGGCGATGAGGTGAGCGAACACCTCGGTGTCGGTCTCGCTGGCGAAGAGGTGACCCCGGGCCTTGAGCATCGCCTTCAGCTCGAGGTGGTTCTCGATGATGCCGTTGTGCACCACCGCCACGCCGTCATAGGTGTGAGGGTGCGCGTTCTCGTCCGTGGGCCGGCCGTGCGTGGCCCAGCGGGTGTGGCCGATCCCGAGCGTACCGGCGGGAGGCTCGGAACCGACGCGCGCCTCCAGGTTCTTCAGCTTCCCGGTGGCGCGCACGACGTTCAGCGTGCCGCCGTTCACCACCGCCAGCCCTGCCGAGTCGTAGCCCCGGTACTCCAGCTTCTTCAGGCCCGAGACCAGGATGGGCGCCGACTGCTGCTCCCCGACGTAGCCGACGATGCCGCACATGATTCGTTCGTTCCTCCGGCCCGGAAGCAACGGTTCCCGGGCTCCCCTGGACAGGGGAAGCTGGGCCCGGGTGGAACCGCCGACAAGCTCCCCGGGCGAGACCTGAACACTATCTCCGTCCCGACGCCTTCGCGCGGCGGCGGCTAGGCCAGCCTTTCTTCACGATTCGAGGAGCACGGGAGAAGACCAGGGTGTCAGGAGGGACATCCTCGGCCACGGTGGTGCCCGCGCCCACGTAGGCCCCCTCGCCGACCTTCACCGGGGCCACCAGCTGGCTGTCGGAGCCGATGAAGGCGCCGTCGGCGATCTCGGTCACGTGCTTGGCGAACCCGTCGTAGTTGCAGGTGATGGTGCCGGCACCGACGTTCACCTTCGCGCCGATCACGCTGTCGCCGAGGTAGCAGTGGTGGTGGGCCTTGGTCCCCGGTCCGAGCCGGGCCTTCTTGGTCTCGGCGAAGTTGCCCAGCTCGACGGCCTCGGCCAGGTCGCTGCCGGGCCGCATCCGGGCGAACGGACCGATGAGGCACCGGGGGCCAATCCGGGAGTCGGTGGCCACCGAGTACGGGAGCACGGTGGTGCCGTCGCCCACCTCGGTGGAGGTGAAGACGCTTCCCTGGCCGAGGGTGACCCCGCTGCCGATGCGGGTCTTCCCCCGCAGCGACACGTTCGGCTCGATCACCGTGTCCGGGCCGATGGTGACGTTCGGCTCGATGGTCACGGACGCCGGATCGTCCATCGTCACTCCGGCGCGCATGTGATCCAGGTTGATGCGGGTCCGGAGCACGCGGGCGCATTCGGCCAGCTCGGCGCGGTCATTCACCCCGGCGGTGTCCTCGAACTCCGCGGTGACCGAGCCCACCTCTCCTCGCTGCGCTGCCATCGCCACCAGGTCGGTGAGGTAGTACTCGCCTTGGGCGTTGGCCGGCCGGAGCTGCGCCAGGCCCTCGCGGAGGAACGCCGCGTCGATGGCGTACACCCCGGCGTTGACCTCCCGGATGGAACGCTGGTCCGCCGTGCAGTCCTTCTCCTCGACGATGCCGGTGATGCGTTCGGACACCCGGAGCACCCGGCCATAGCCGACGGGATCCGGCGCGATCGTGCTCACCAGGGCCAACGGGGCGCTTCCGCGCCGGTAGGTCTCGACCAGTGCGCGGAGGGTGGACTCCCGGAGAAGAGGGGTGTCGCCGTAGAGCACCAGCACCGGACCGGTGACTCCGTCGAGCGCGCCGAGCGCGGCCCGGACCGCGTCGGCCGTGCCTCGCTGCTCCACCTGGGTCGCGAAGCGGAGCGGCTGGGCCGGAAAGCGAGCCTCGAGCGCCGCGCGCACCTGGTCCCCTTGATATCCGACCACCGCCACCACGGGATTGCAGCCCAGCGCCAGGGCGCGGCCCACCGGCCACGCGGCCAGCGGCTGGCCGAGCACGGGATGCAGCACCTTCGCCTTCTCCGACTTCATGCGGGTCCCCTTCCCCGCGCACAGCACCACCGCCGCCAGAGGTTCGGTCATCGTGCCAGGCACATTGCAAGGCGGCTGCCGGGGGCGTCAAACGCCGCGCTGCTCGACCGCGGGTTTGCGACCGATTCGACCCTGCCGCGGATGCCAGGGAGGGCCCCTCAGCGGGGGAGGCGTGCGTTCCGGACCAGCAGCCGGGCCGCCCGGAAGGCCTGGTGCGCCTCGGCGTCGCGATGAACGTCGCGCAGCAGTCGAGCGCGAGAGCGGAGCACGCAGGCGAGAGGCACCTTGAGCTCGCGCGGAAGCCCGGCGAGCGGCGCCTCGCCGAACATGCACAGAGCCCCGGCATCCATGCCGGTCAGCCGACCGGTGATCGCGTCGATCTGCTTGAACGCCTCGTCGCGCTTCTTCTCACGCCGCAGACGCATCACCGCCGCCAGCAGCTCCGCGAGCTGCCGCACGAGGCGCATGATGACGTCACGTTCGGTGAGCATCGGCCCGGAAGGATGCTGCCTCCGGGCCCAGGGGGGGAGTCCCCCGGACGGGAGGGCCCCGTTTCCCGAGCCGTTTGGCTGTAACGAGGTGTAACGAGGTGTTTGGCACCTCTCTAGTCATGTCCACTTGACATGGGCGTTCCCGCCCTCCAAGGCTGGGCGCGATGTCGACCCGACCTCCCAGCGCGCTGCGTGAACGTCGCCTCCTGAGCGGCTGGTCTCAGGATCAGCTCGCGCGGCACGTGGGCGTGAGCCGTCAAGCGCTCAACGCGCTCGAGCGGGGACATGCCCGGCCCTCGGTGGAGACTGCGCTCGCGCTCGCCGCCATGCTCGGGACCACCGTCGAGGCGCTCTTCGCGAAAAGCCACCCTGCACCCCTGGCGCTGCCCACCCGTGTCGGCCCGCCGGGAACCCGGTTGCTGCTGGCCGAGGTGGCCGGGCGGGTCCGTGGGCACGCCCTCGACCCGAGCTCCGGCGAGCCCGCCGACGCACTGGTCGAGCACACCCATCGCCCCCCGACGCTCCTGGAGACCGAGCGCTGGCGTCGCACGCTCCTCGTTGCCGGATGCGATCCGGCGCTGCGCATGCTGGCCGTCAGGTCCGGCAACGCGCGGTGGATCAACGCCGGCACCGGCAAGGCCGTCGAGCTGCTCGTTCGCCGGCAGGTCCATGTCGTCGGGGTCCACTCCCTCACCGAGCGGGACCGGCGGCGAGTGCGAGGAACGCTCCTGGTACACCTCGCCACCTGGCCGCTCGGGCTGGCCGTGCGGCGGGGGAATCCCCGGGCCATCCAGGGAGTGGCCGACCTGGCCCGCCCCGGAGTCCGCCTCATCAACCGCGAGCGAGGAGCGTCGGCCCGGGTGCTGCTCGACAGGCTCCTCGCCGACCTCGGTGTCCCACCGGCGATGGTGCCGGGCTACGCGGACGAGGTCGACGGCCACGAGGCCGTGGCGCAGGCGGTCGCCTTCGGGGCCGCTGACGTCGGCGTGACCACCGAGGCCGCAGCCGCCGCCTATGGCCTCGAGCTCCGCCAGCTCTCCGAGGAGAGCTTCAACCTGGTGATCCGACCGGACGAGCTCGCCCGCCCCGAGGTCCAGGGGCTGCTCGCCGTCGCGCGCACCCCCGCCTTCCATCGCGACGTCGGCGCGCTCCCCGGGTACGGGACGTCGCGCTCGGGCCAGCCGGTGGGTTTGACGTGAGGGGCCGCGCCGGAGCCAGGCTGCTCGCGCTCCTCCCGTCGTTTGCAGCGGCCTTCATGCTGGTCCTGCTGGCGTTGCCCCTGCTCGCGCTGGCGCTCTCGACGCCCCCCGGCGACCTGATCGACGGATTGCGCCATCCGCTGGCCCTCTCGGCGCTCCGGCTCAGCCTGCTGACCACGTCGATCAGCCTGGGGTTGACGCTGGTTCTCGGCACGCCGCTGGCGTGGTGGATGGCCCGCCACCACGGACCGGCCGAGCGCGTCGTCTCCACCCTCGTCCAGCTCCCGATCGTGGTGCCGCCAGCAGTGTCCGGCCTGGCCCTCCTGCTCGCCTTCGGACGCCGCGGGTTGCTCGGGCCGGTGCTGGAGCGGGCAGGGGTGGCGCTTCCCTTCACCACCGCGGCAGTGGTGCTCGCCGAGCTGTTCGTCTCCTCGCCGTTCTACGTGCAGTCGGCCGTCGCTGCGTTCCGGCGGCTGGACGAGGATCTGCTGTGGACGGCCCGGAGCCTCGGGGCCGGCCCGGCCCGCCGCTTCTTCCGCGTGGCGCTCCCCCTCAGCCGCCCCGGCGTCATCACCGGTGCGGCGCTGAGCTGGGCGCGTGCGCTGGGCGAGTTCGGCGCGACCCTGATGTTCGCGGGGAATCTGACGGGGCGAACGCAGACCCTCCCACTCGCCATCTACAGCGCACTGGAGACCGACCTGCGGCCCGCCAAGGCGCTCAGCATCCTGCTGGTGGCGGTGGCGCTCGCGGTGCTTGCGGTCCTCGGGCGCAGCACGGTCCTGGAGGCGGTTCGTGCTCGAGCTTGAGCTCGAGGTGGTGCGCAACGGCTTCACCCTCGACGTGCGCCTGGCGCTCGCTCCTGGCCCGACCGCGCTCGTCGGCCCCAACGGCGCCGGCAAGAGCACCCTGCTCCGGGCCATCCTCGGCGCGCTCCCGGTCCGACGAGGACGCATCGTCCTGGACGGCCACACCCTCCTCGACACCGAGCGCGGCGTCTCCGTCCCCACCGAGGAACGGCGCGTGGCCTGGGTCCCGCAGGAGTACGCGCTCTTCCCACACCTGACCGTCCTGGAGAACGTCACCTTCGGCATCCCCGGCCACGCCGGACGGGCCCGCGCCGGTGCGGTCATGGACCAGCTGGGACTTGCCGCGCTGGGGTCGCGCCGTCCCGGTGCGCTATCGGGAGGAGAGCGGCAGAAGGTCGCCCTCGCCCGCGCCCTGGCGGCCGAGCCTCGCGCCCTGCTCCTCGACGAGCCCCTCGCCGCGCTGGACGCGGACACCCGGGAGGCCACCCGCGCGCTCCTCGCCGAGAGCCTTCACCGCCTCGGCATCCCCTCCCTGGTGGTCACCCACGAGATGCGGGACGTGCTCGCCCTCGGAGGGCCGGTGGTGCTCATCGAGGCGGGCTGCATCCGCTCCGCCGGAGCGCTCGACGTCTTCCGCACTTCGCCCCCCAGCGAGTTCGCCCGGAGCCTCGTCACCCGCGCCGTCGGAGGGTGACACCCCGGCGGTGCCAGCCGGCGAGCTGACCTGGCCGCGTGCGTCCGCCCTCAGGAACACCCTCTCAGAACACCCTCGTCGCCAGCGTCTCCCGACGACCAGATCTTCGCTCCGGCAACTCCATGTCAAGTGTGCTTGACATCGGCACCGACCGATCATCTGGTCCGGCGCCATGGGACTGCCCCGGGGCCTCCTATCGGCGCTGATGCTGTTCGTTCTCGACACCGGACCTGCACTCGCGGCGACGCCCGAGGTCGGGCGAGCGGAAGGAACGACCGTCACCGTGTTCGCTGCAGCTTCGCTGCGTGACGTCTTTGCTGCCCTGGGGAGCACCTTCGAGCGCGAGCATCCAGGGACGAAGGTCCAGTTCAACTTCGCCGGCAGCCAGGAGCTCAAGACACAGCTCGAGCACGGGGCGCCGGCCGACGTCTTCGCCTCCGCGGACCTCAAGCACATGGATGCCGTCCGCATGGCAGGCCTGATCGACGCCCCGAAGCGCTTCGCCACCAACTCCCCGGTCATCGTGGTCCCCGCCGACAACCCGGCGAAGGTGGCGTCGCTCGAGGACCTGGCGACGGTGAAGCGCCTGGTGATCGGGACCCCCGAGGTTCCGATCGGGATGTACACCTTGCAGATCCTCGACAAGGCGAAGGCCCAGTTCGGACCTGACTTTCCGGCTCGGGTCCAGGCGCGCGTGGTCAGCCGTGAGCTCAACGTCCGCCAGGTGCTCACGAAGGTGACGCTCGGAGAGGCGGACGCCGGAATCGTCTACCGGACCGACGCACGCAGCGCTGCCGGCAAGGTCCGGGTCGTGGAGATTCCCGCCGAGCTCAACGTGCTGGCGGAGTATCCGATCGCCACCGTCGCCCGGGCACCCCACGCGACCCTGGCCCGGGCCTGGGTCGCACTGGTGACCGGGCCCATCGGTCAGGCCGCGCTCGAGGACGGGGGCTTCGGGCGGGTCAGCAAGTGAGCGCCGCACGGGGTCTCGTTCTCGACCGGCCCTCGGAAAGGTGTCCCTCAGTCACGAGGTGTCCGTAACGAGGTCGTAACGAGGTGTCTGACACCTCG
>Ga0207679_10001016_pt1 | contig 17949 bp, 14 predicted proteins | sample KBSC73metaG_FD_184320 | JGI IMG/M metagenome (GOLD analysis project Ga0207679, IMG submission 184320) | Corn rhizosphere microbial communities from Kellogg Biological Station, Michigan, USA - KBS C7-3 metaG (SPAdes) (version 2) | ecosystem: Host-associated > Plants > Roots > Rhizosphere > Soil ... | reverse complement strand
TGCGTGACCAGTACTCGTCCATCGAGTACTGGTCACGCACGGACCCGTCGACGGTCCCGGAGCCGATGTACGGCGCCTGGTCGGGGTCGCGCAGGTCGAAGCCGTGGACGTAGGTGGCGTCCGACTGGCCGATCTGCGGCCACCACCACCAGTGAGAGGTGGCGACGTACAGCGTGTCCTTGGAGGCGTAGACCGTTCCTGGCTCGGCGAGCACGGAGGTCCGGCTCTTCAGCGAGTCGGTGGTGAGGTCCACCGTGGCCACGGTGAGCAGGCCCGGCCGGGTCGGCGCCGTGCTGAGGGAGAACTCCGAGCACCGGTAGTCGATGGGCGTGGTGGGACCGCCGGGGATCCGGACCTCGCCCTTCCTCAGCCAGTCCTCGAGCGAGCGGCTGCGGATGAGCGCCTCGTTGGCAGCCTCCAGCTCGTCGAACGCCTTGTTTCGCTGCTCGGGCGTCGTGCCCGGTGGGAGGTCCGGCCAGTAACGGATCCCGTCGGGGAAGGGGAGGGTGTCGGACATCACCACCCGGACCCGCTGGTCGATCCGGCGCGCCGACAGGTACGAGCCGGGGAGGAGGATCTCGGCGGTGATCTTCGGCTGCGACGGATTGCTCACGTCCACGGTGGTGATCTGGGTGACGTCGTTCGCCCAGTAGCCGCAGTACGCGTCCACCGCGATTCCCACGCCGGGAGCGCAGATCGGGTGGTCCCCCTCGATCTTCCGCGGGATGTAGACGTCGCTGAAGACCACCACCTGATCGCCGACGAGGAACATGTCCCGGGGCCAGCCGTCGATGGTCAGGCTCGCGGTCTCGGCCATGGCCTCGGGAGGCCAGGAGGACAGGAGGTGCAGCTTCCCTCCGGCCAGCACCGCGACGCGGGTGCCGTCATTCTGGACGAAGTCCGCCTCGTTCACGCCCGCGACCTGGGTGTTGGTGGTGCTGACGCTGGTGGGCCCCTCGCCCGCACTCGGCGCGGCGACCGGGCCACCCGGTGCCCCGGCACCGACCGGAATTCCGCGGTCGCCGATGTAGTAGTCATTCCTCCGGAGCTGTTCGAGGCTGCTCTTCATCTCCAGCACCAGCGCGTCCTCGATGGCCGTCTCCAGCTGGCTGCAGCTCGTGACCTGGGTCAGCAAAGGATTGCGGTCGATGCCCCGGGGGGTGGGAACCCCGTTGCCGCCCGACTCGCTGGAACATCCAGCGAGGACGGCGCTCAGGAGCACGGCAGCCAGGACGGAACGAGTCATTCGGGTCTCCGGGGTTGCTCTTCGCACAGCTCCCTCGGAACGCGAGACACCCGTTTCGGGCAAATGGCCCGTCAGGGGGGACTCACACCCACCCGTCCCGGAGAAGCTGGACGTTTCATGAATCCTGGACTTTCCGGATTCCGGCAGAGGCGTTGCTCAGGGGATTCGCCGCTTCCGCGCGGTGGCTTGTTCACAGTTGGCATCGGCCGACTGGCGGCCGGACGAGGCGTGCCTACCTTTCCGGAGCTGCTGCGGAGCTCGCGACGGGGGAGGGCCGGAGATGGCGACGAAGCGGGTGCTGATCACCGGGGGAGCAGGCTTCATCGGCTCGCACCTGGCCGACCAGCTGCTCGCCCGGGGCTACCGGGTGCGGGCGCTGGATTCGCTGATCCCGCAGGTCCACGGGGACGAACGCTCGCGCCCCAGGTACCTCGCCGCCGACGTCGAGCTCATCCAGGGGGACGTCCGCGATCCGCGAGCGGTGGAGCTGGCACTGAGCAGGGTGGACGCGGTCGTTCATCTCGCGGCACCGGTCGGCGCAGGCCGGAGCATCGAGGAGATCGCCCACTGCACCAGCGTCAACGACTTGGGCACCGCGGTGCTGCTCGAGGCGGTGGTCCGGAAGCCGGTGGAGAAGCTCGTGGTCGCCAGCTCGACGAGCGTCTATGGCGAGGGGCTCTACCTGACCCCCGAGGGGAGGACCCTCGAGGCCGAGGAGCGTCCCCTCGCGCAGCTGCAGGCTGGCCGCTGGGAGCCCTGCGGGCCCGAGGGTGAGCCGCTGGAGCCGATTCCGACGCCGGAGACGAAGTCCCCCTCCGTCCTCTCGATCTCCGCGCTGGCCAAACATCATCAGGAAAGGCTGTGCCTGATGGTCGGCCGGGCGCACGCCATTCCCACGGTCGCGCTCCGGTTCTCGAACGTCTACGGACCACGGCAGGCGCTCGACGGTCCCCACAACGGGGTGCTGGCCATCTTCGCCTCGCGCCTTCTGACGGGGAACGCGCCGATCGTCTTCGAGGACGGACTGCAGGAGCGAGACTTCGTCAACGTCCACGACGTGGTGCGCGCCTGCCGCCTGGCCCTGGAGTCCGTCGTCGCCGGCGGAAGGGTGTTCAACGTCGCGAGCGGGAGCAGCCTGACCGTCCGCACCGTGGCCGCGCAGATGGCGGAGGCCCTCGGGCGGCGGGATCTCCGCCCGCAGATCTCCGGCCAGTACCGGGAGGGCGACGTGCGGCACAGCCTGGCCGACACCACGCTCGCCGCCAAGGCCCTCGGCTACGAGGCCCGGGTGTCGTTCACCGAGGGATTGCTCGAGCTCGCCGATTGGCTGGCCCGTCAACGGGACCGTCACCAGCTCGCAGCGATCGGCGCCCAGCTGGAGGCGCGGGCACCCGGCGGTTGACTTCCTGGGAGGCGGGCCCGGGACGCGCGGGTCAGCTCCCGGCGTCCGCGCCGAGCGGAGCAGCGGGCGGTGGGGGAGGCGGCAGGAAGTCGGCGGGCTTCGACGGGAGCTCCTTGAGTCGCGCGCTGTCGACGACCACCACGCGGCCGCGGTCGTCGCGCACGAACGTCCCAGACGGCTTCTTCGACCAGCCCCCGAGGGTGATGGTGCCCAGCGCCTTTCCGTCCTGCCCCTCGAAGGTGATCGTCCGCGCCGCCGGCCCGAGGCCCGTCGACTTCGGGTCGGCCGGAAGCTTCTCCTCCGTCGCCTCGGAGCGCAGCGAGGTGAGGTTGTAGATCAGCGAGCTGGCCTTGAAGGAGTCCGCGACCGCCCCGGTCGGACCGCCGATGTGCCAGCTCTCCGGTCCACCGTCCGCCGGGCGCTCGCGCTCGACGACCAGCGCCTGTTCACCGGTGCCGATCCGCATCCGGCTCACCTCCTCCGGCTTCGCGCGGAGCACCGAGCGGTCACGAAGCTCGGCCGGGCTCTTGTCCAGCGCGGCCAGCGCGGCTCGCGGCACCTCGGCCAGCGCGGAGCCGTACTGGTCCTCGCGGAGGACGTGGACCGGGTCGGTCGCGGCTTTCCCGGCGGCGAGCCGCACCCGGACCGTCTCGGTGCTCCCGCGCTGGAAGATCGCCTCGACCACTGGCTTCTCCACTCCGGTGCGCTTGCGCTCCGCGGGGCTGTCCTGGAGGTACCTGGTGGCCTTGGTGCTCCGCAGCGAGCTCAGCCACGAGGAGATGGCGCCCGTGTCCGCATCCTCCTTCACCGGACGGAGGAAGATGTAGGGCTGGCCCGGATCCCGGCCCACCGCCCAGTCGCGCTTCTGGCCCCGGACCTCGATGCGGGTGATGCCCAGGTCTCGCACCGCGAGGACGTCCCGGTCGCGCAGATCGAACGTGCCCTTGTCCAGGCTGGAGCGCGTCGATCCGTCGACGGAGTAGACCTTGGCCTCTCCTGCGCGCTGCAGGTAGGCGCTCGAGTCGTAGGGGTTCTCCACGCCGATGCGAACGGTCAGCGGCGGGACGCCCTCCGCCGAGGCGACGACCTCCACGCCCGGCTTGTCCAGGCCGAACCGATGGAGGTCCTCGGGCGTCGGCTTTTCTTCCACCGTCGCTCGGACCCGGGCGAATTGAAGCGCGCTGACGATTCCCTCGGCGGTCTGAACGTCGGCGGCGGTCTTCAGGGGACTGGTGATGACCCAGGACTGGTCAGGCAGCCGCGCCAGCTCGGTGGTCTCGCCCCTGGCCTTCACCACCAGGCGGTCGTAGCGGACCGTGTCGGTGCCGCCGTCCGGTCGCGACACGGGCTGGACCAGCCGCTCCGCGGTCCGCTTCTTCTCGGCCTCCTTCTCCTCGCCCTTCATCACTCCGAACCAGGCGTAGAGGCCGAGGCCCGCGGCGAGCACCGCCGCCCCCAGCAGGGTCCAGAGGTTCTTGCTCCGGGCGCTCATGTCACTTGTTGCGGCGGTTCAGCCAGATGGCCAGGCCCACCGCGAGCAGGCCGAAGGGCACCAGGTCGGTGGCCAGGAACCGGATCCGGGCCAGCCGGGGCGCGTCCAGGTCGATGGTGGAGATGTCCCGGTCCGGCGGGCGGATGGTGATCTTCTGCACCTGGCTCGTCGCCCAGGCAAAGGCGTTCATCACCATGTTGCGGTTGGGCTCGTCTCCCCAGTTGGGGTCGACCAGGATCTCCGAGTCACCGAAGGCGACCAGCCGCATCTCGTCGTTCCGCTTTCCCTCCGCGGCTCCCAGGTTCCGGGTGGCCTGGAGGACGAGGGGGATGCTGCCCGCCTTGGCTCCGCTCTGTCGCTCCGGATTCTCGGTCGGGCTCTTCACCTCGAACGCGTTGGGCGAGGTGGTGAGGACCGTCGCGACGTCGGTCCCCTCGGCGAGGCCCTCCTTGAGCGCGGTCAGGCCACGCGCGGTGGGGAACTGGAGGTTGTACTGGGCCTTCTTGAGGTCGCGGGCCAGCTCGGTGTCGCCGAAGAAGTGCGACACCACCAGGTACGGGCTGTCGATGGCGTAGACGTCGTCGGCCACCAGCCCCGGGTCGACCTGGATGCCGTAGCGGGCGAGCACCGCGTCCAGTCCCGGCTCGGCGGAGGCCTCGGCGAAGTAGAGCATCCGGCCGCCCTGCTCGAGATACTTCGCCAGCTGCTCCGCCTCGGCCTTGGTGAACTTGCTCCGGGCGCCCGCCACCACCAGCAGCGCAGCGTCCTTCGGGACCTCCTTGCCGTCGGCGAGATTGATGGTGCTCGGGACGTAGCCTTCCTGGAGCATCGTCTTCTTGAGCTCGCTCAGCGACCCGGGGTCCCGGGGCTGGCTGGGCTCCATGGGCCACTCGCCGTGCCCGGTGGTGAAGTAGACCTTCTGCTCGCCGACCGAGTTGAGCTTGAGCAGCGCGTTGGTGAGGTCCTGCTCGGTGACCCCGCCCGACACCGAGACCGTGGTGTGGTTCTCCTTGTCACCCGCGCCGCGGGTGAGGACCAGCGTGGTCTGGCCCTCCCGCAGCTGGTACTTCTGCGCCAGGTCCGGGGCCTTCCGCGGGTCCTTGAACACCACCTCGAACCGATCCGGCGCCTGCTCGCGGTAGCGGCGGAGCAGCCGGTCCACCTGCTCGTAGTCCGGATCGCTCGGGGAGAGGAAGGCGTAGGCACGCACCGTGTCCTTGAGGGTGCCGAGGGCGCTCTTGGTCTGGGGGGCGAGGGTGAAGATCTTCTTGGTGGTGAGGTCCCAGCTCTTGCTCTTCTTCGCGGCGACGTAGTTCACCGCCACCAGACCGACCAGCACGACCAGGACGGTGGCGATGGTGGAGACCAGGTAGAAGGTGCTGCGGCGCGAGGCGAACTGACCGAACTCACCGAGGTTGGTGCCGAAGTAGGCGCCGATGAGGAGCACGCCCAGCACGGCCTTGACCATCGCCATCCAGGGGGAGCCGGTGGTCACGAAATAGGTGTAGGGGGCGGAGAGCAGCGCCACCAGGCCCAGTGCGCCGAGGATCTTTCCGAGGGTGCGGGTGTTCATCGGTCAGGCCCAGCGCTGCGCTTCCACCGTGCGATGGGTGAGCAGCAGCGAGAAGAGGATCACCGAGAGGAAGAAGACCAGTGCCTTGAGGTCCAGCACTCCCCGCGAGAGGGTCGAGAGCTGCGTACTGAAGGAAAGGTGGTTGGCGATGCTCCGCCACGGCTCGTCGGCGCTCTGGGCCAGGCCGCGGAGCAGCATCCACGGAAGCAGGATGGCGAAGGTGAGGAATGCCGCGAGCATCTGGCTCTCGGTGAGGGCGGAGACGAACATCCCCACCCCGAGGCAGGTCGCGCCCCAGAGCAGGAGCCCCCCGAAGCCGAGGGCCACCGTGCTCCACTCCAGCGCGGTGCCGGACTCGCTGGAGCCGAAGAGCGACAGGGTGATGGGGAAGATGATCGTCAGGCCGAGGGTGGCCCAGATCACCCCCACGCCGCCGAGGTACTTGCCGAGGACGATCTCCCAGGGTCGCACCGGCGCGGTCATCAGCAGCTCGAAGGTCCGGTTGCGCTTCTCCTCGGCGAAGAGGCGCATGGAGAGGAAGGGAGCGACGAAGAGGGTGATGACGCCGATGACGTCCCAGAGCTGGACCACGATGCCGTCGGTCAGGTTCTTGAACAGCCCGTACTCGGGTGGCAGCCGGGCCCAGCCGTACACCCGGGCCAGTCCCTGGACCTCCTTGAAGGTGGCAAGGAGGTTCACGAAGAAGAACGACGAGATTCCCAGCATCGCGGTGAAGACCACGTAGGCCCACGGCGTGCTGAAGTAGATGCCCAGCTCCTTGCGGGCGATGGCCAGCGCGTTGCGCATGCGGGTCGTTCTCCGTTTGCGGCGTCAGGCGGCGGCGGTGAGCTTGAGGAAGATGTCCTCCAGCGAGGTCTGGTCGCCCTGGCCCAGCGCGTGGGCCAGGTTCCGGATCTCGTCGAAGGCCACCATCCGCCCCTGGTTGAGGATGAGCACCCGCTCGCAGGTCATGGTGACCTCCGAGAGGATGTGGGTGGAGAGGATGACCGTGTGCTGCCCGGCGAGGCCCTTGATCAGCTGGCGCACCTCGGCGCGCTGGCTGGGATCGAGGCCCTCGGTGGGCTCGTCCAGGATCAGCACCGGGGGGTTGCCGAGCAGGGCCTGCGCGACGCCCACCCGCTGCCGGTATCCCTTGGAGAGGTTCTGGATGAGGCGCTCCATCACCTCGGCGACGCCGGTGGCGTGGGCGACTCGCTCCAGCTCCGCGGCCATCGGGCCGCGCCGGACGCCCTTGATGGAGGCGACGAACTTCAAGTAGCCCCGGACGGTCATCTCCGGGTAGAGCGGCGGCGTCTCGGGCAGGTAGCCAATGCGCCGCTTGACCTCGTAGGGCTCCTCGAAGACGTCGAACCCCGCGACCTTCACCGTGCCGCTGGTGGCGGGCAGGTAGCCGGTGAGGATCTTCATGGTGGTGGACTTGCCGGCCCCGTTGGGCCCGAGGAACCCGAGAATCTCCCCCTCGGGAACGCTGAACGTCAGGTCCTCCACCGCGACCCGGTCGCGGTACCGCTTGGTGAGCCCGGTCACCTCGATCATCGCCATCATTGGACTGTCGTTCCTCGTGAGCGGGCGCGCGATACTATGGATGGGCACCGGTCTGTCAACACGCGCGGCCCACGGATTCTTTCCGTGGCCCGGCCGGTGCATCGACATCGACCCGACATGAGCGTGATCGTGCAGAAGTTCGGAGGCTCCTCGGTCGCCGACGTGGAGCGCATCCGCAAGGTCGCGGCGCGGGTGGCGGCCAGGCGAGCCGAGGGCCACCAGGTGGTGGTGGTGGTCTCCGCCATGGGTGACACCACCGACGAGCTGCTCACCCTGGCCAGGCGGATGTCCTCGGATCCCCCCCGCCGGGAGCTGGACATGCTTCTGACCTGTGGGGAGCGGATCAGCATGGCCCTGCTCTCCATGGCGTTGCAGGAGCGACGTGTGCCGGCGATCAGCTTCACTGGCAGCCAGAGCGGGATCATCACCGACGACGCCCACTCCCAGGCGCGGATCGTCGAGGTACGGCCGGTCCGCATCCGCGAGGAGCTGGACAAGGGGAGGGTGGTGATCGTCGCCGGGTACCAGGGGGTCTCGCGCAACCGCGAGGTGACCACGCTCGGCCGCGGGGGGAGCGACACCACCGCGGTGGCCCTCGCCGCCGCGCTGGGGGCCGAGGTCTGCGAGATCTACTCGGACGTGGATGGCATCTTCTCCGCCGACCCCCGGGTGGTCCCGGAGGCGAGGAAGCTGGAGACCCTCGACTACGAGACCATGCAGGAGCTGGCGGCCGCGGGTGCCCGGGTGCTCAACGCACAGGCAGTGGAGTTCGCGCGGAACGCGGGTATCGCGATCGAGGCACGGAGCACGCACGGGGGCGGCACCGGCTCGCGCATCGGGCCCGACCCGGCACCGGTGAGGGCGGTGGCCACCGACACCGAGATCCGGGTGCTGGAGGTGAACGACGCCCGGGTGGAGCCGGTGCTGCGCCGGCTGGCCGAGGACGAGGTCCGCCTCCGGCTGGTGACCGGGTCCCGCGGCGCGTCCGGGCGGCTGCTCCTGGTCGTCCCCCTTCAGGACGTGCACGGGGTGGAGGCGTTCGACGCGAGGGTCCGCGCCCTCGGGGCCGAGCCCCTCCCGGGCCTGGGAACCGTCACCCTCGCCGGGCCGGGAGTGGGAACGGACAGCGCGCTCCTCGCCGGATGTCTCGGGGTCGGGGCCTCACTGGGCATCGAGGTGCGGGCGGTGCACGGCTCGGCGCTGCAGCTGACATTCGTGGTCGACCTCGCGCGGGTGGACGAGCTCGCCCGGGAGCTACACCGCGCGACCCGGTGATCCGCTGCCCTGACCGAGCGGAAGCTCGAACCCGAAGACCTCGAGGTTTCCTTGCCGGAAGTCGAGGTCGGGGGTCCGGCGGAACCCGAGCTGCTCGTACATCCGCCACGCGGTCTCCATCGCCCGGGTGGTGTGCAGGACCAGGGCGGACCGGCCGAGCCGGCGTGCCTGCTCGATGCAGTGGCGGGTCAGGGCCTTGCCGATCCCCTGGCCACGGGCGCTCGGAGCGACGGCGAGAAGCCGGATGCCCGCGGCACTGACCCGCGTGGAGGCGGTCCCGCCCGAGCCGTAGTGAGCCATGTCCTCGATGAAGTCCGCGCTCCCCAGCAGCTCTCCGCCCGGGGTGACCGCGGCGAGGACGCGGATGGCGGGGTTGCGCACGCGGGCGGCCGCGTCGCGCACCATCGCGTAGTAGCCCGGCTGCTCCTCGGGGCCGGGCATGCCGGGAAGGGCCGCGTAGGCCTCGGCGACGAGGTTCCCGAGCGCGGCGAGCTCGTCGGGGTGGGCGAGGCGAACGTGGAAGGGACGGGGCTCCATCGCCCGACCAGATAGCGGGGGACCCGGCTCCCGGCGGTCCGAAATCCGTACCACGGGCCGCTCAGCGCGCAGGCGGAACCCCGGCGAGGAGGTACCGCTCGAACCAGCGGGGGAAGGCACGGACCCACTCCCGCCGTCCATCGAGGACCAGCCCGGAGGCCCGTGCCTGCGAGAGCGAGACGTCGCCTCGCCACCAGGCGGTGAGCGTCCGGAGCGGTGCCCGGACCTGGAGCTCGACCGGAAAGCCGGCGCTGGCGGTGCAGAGCGACACCTCGCTGCGCCGGAGCAGGAGGAATCGCTCCTCGCGGCGCCGCGGGTCGACCCAGGTCTCGATGCGGGCCACCAGCGGTGAGCGGGGCAGGGCGTCCCGGTCCACGCGCCGCCGCATGTCGGCGATGAGCGCGTCTGTGTCGAGCTCAGCGGCGGGCAGCTCCCGCGACAGCCAGCGCTGCCCCCACACCCCGAGCTCGCGCAGGGTGCCCTCGAGCTCGCGACCGGCCGGCGTCAGCTCGTAGAAGGGTCCTCCGGCATCCTCGCTGCGGCTGGCGATGCCGGTGTCGACCAGCTCGTGAAGGCGGGCAGAGAGCATGGTGCGGGAGATGCGCGGGAGCCCGCGCCGGATCTCGCCGAAACGCCGGCTGCCCATGAGCAGCTCGCGGACCACCAGGAGCGTCCATCGCTGACCGAGCACGTCGAGAGCGCGGGCAATGGAGCAGAACTGGCCGTGGCTGGTCATGAGGTGACCGCACGGTATGCCCATCGCCGTGGGAGTGACCACGACTCACGGCTGCAGGGCGTACGCTCGCCGGAGAAGCTCCTCTGCCGTCAGCCCGGAGCGCCGCGCCGCCTCGACGTCGAGCCCGAGTCCGTGACCGCGTCCACGTCCGGAGAGACGCACCGTCTCCTCCTGGAAGAGCCCGGCCGTCGGACACCCCGTCAGACGGAGCGCCGCGCGAACCCGCTCGCAGGGGACGCGCTCGACCCCGGCGGCCCGGGTGACCTCCACGGTGCGTCCATCGCCCTGCAGTTTTTGCACGTCCCCGAGCGCCGCTCGCACCTCGGACCGGGAGCGACGGAGCTCCCAGGGCTCGTCACCGCCCCGGAAGTACGGCAGCCAGTCACGCGTGGGGAGGTCGGGGAGCGAAAGAGCACGGGTGACCTCGGGAGGCGGTGCCGCCGTGCCCAGGAATGCCTGGCAGTGGGTGGTGTCGCAGAGCGGCCGCCCCGGGTGCCGCTGGACACGAGCGTCGTGGGCGATGACCTGCGCCAGCGCGACCGCCGGCTCGCCGGTGAGCCCGGCGTGCTCCGCGGCGAGAACGCCCGCCACGTAGGAGGAGAGCGAGGTGCGAAAGATGACCTCGGATCCACGCCGGGCCCGGGCCTCGCCCCGAGTGGTGCCCGCCTCGGGCGGTCGATCGGGCAGCGGGCGAAAGTGGAACGTTCCGTCGTACGGACGCGCCTTGCTCCCCGCGACCCGGACCTGCCACGGGCCTGCGGCGCAACGGATCTCCCCGCCGCCGAGCGCGCTCGGCAGCGGCTGCCACCCGGATGGAAGCTCCTCGGCGCGTTCCCCGCTCGTGCGGATGGCGTGCCCGGGGCAGAGGACGCTCACGCGCTCGGGTCCGACGAGCCCGAAGACCTGAACCTCGACCGGCGCGTCGCCGCGGTCGTCCACCTGGCCGATGGCCGGCAGGGTGCCAGTGAGGAGCAGCCAGGCGAGGGCGCGGACCGAGGACATGAGAGTGCCGTCTGCCGGTCCGTGCATTCTCCTCGCCAACTTCCTCCGGACGCGAGAGCGCGTCCTTCGGCCAGGAAGCAGCGGGCCTACGACGCCGGCCGGACCAGCCGCCGCGTGGGCCGCCCGTCCTGCTTGGTGCGCCGGAAGTCGCTCGTGCTCGCCGGGAGCGAGACGAAGTCGCACATCTCGCAGAGCCGGCTGTAGATGCGCTCGCCGATGCGCTCCACCAGGAGATCCTCCCGCTCCTCCAGCGCCTGCGCCGGGGCCTGGAAGCCGCGCGGGCCGGAGGACGGCGGTCGCTCGCGCTCCAGCGAGAAGTTCGTGGCCACGATGGTGGTGAGGCCCGAGTTGTAGCGACGGGCGATCAGCTCGTCGAGCGTCTCCATCTCGAAGGGGCTCCCCCGGCCGCGGCCCAGCTCGTCGATGGCCAGCACGTCCGCGTCCACCAGGCGGGCGATGATCTCCCCGCCGCTCTTCCCGGCGTTGAACCCGCGCCGGATGTCGGCGAAGAGCAGCGAGATCTCCCGGTACTGCGCCGAGGCGCCACGCTCCAGGACCAGGTGCCTCAGCGTCGCCGAGAGGAGATGGGTCTTCCCCGAGCCCACCCGGCCGGAGATGACGAAGCCCCGCGCGGGGCGATCGCGACGCCACTCCTGCCCCACCGACCTGGCCACTCCGAGCGCCTGCTCCAGCGCCGCGGTCTTCTCCTGGTCGTCGCCCTTGGCGCGGAAGGTGGAGAAGCTGCTGGTTGCGTGGTGAGCGGGAATACCCACCTGGGCGAAGGCCGCCACGCGCTGAGCCAGGAGCCGGCACACGCACGGAGACAGCGCCTCGTAGGACTTCACGCCCACCTTCTTGCTGAACTCGACCTGCCGCGAGGTGTAGACGAAGCCACGCCCCTCGCAGTGCGGGCAGCGTTGGCGGCAGCTGCACACGCGCGCCATCGCCCGCGCGCGTCGACCCTCCCCGTCACCCGGTCCCGTCTGGACTTCCGCCTCGACCCGGTAGCCGTCACCGCGGCACCCGGGGCACGGAGAGGAGGTGGCGAGGGCTTCCATGTCGTCGTGTGGCCTCAGTCGCGACGTCCCCAGATGCGCGGCGTCGTGCCGCGCAGCGCTGGGGACCGAGGAAGCGCGTCGTGTACCACTTCGGAGCGCCGGGTGCGCAAGATGCTCAAGCGTTCCCTGCGCGCACGTTCGATCACCATCGCCATCGACGTTGCGAGCGGAATCATCCGCGCGAACACGCCCTCCACAAGAAGCCCACCGGTTTCAGACACCCGTCGTTCCCTTCAGACACCATCGTCCTCTCCGCCACCGACAGTGCGCAGCTTCCAGGCCTCGATCTCCGCGTCCACCTCCGGTCGGCACGCGCGCAGCGAGCGCGGGGTGGCGCCGGCCGGACCGTTCCACCGTGCACGTTCGGCGGCGCGTAGCAACCCACGTGCGACCACCTGCAGCGGAATCCCGTCCTGTGACCAGCGGCCAAGGAGCTCACGGTCCAAGGCGCCGAGCGCCAGGCCGCGCCCTCGCACCACGGTGAAGAGGACTTCCACCTGCTCGGCGAAGGTCGAGGTGGGCGGAAGAAGACTCATTCCGCACCTCTGGTTGAGCGGGCGGGCGGCCGAGGGGTGGGCCAGGTTGACCTCCCATCGGGAGGTTGAGGATGATGCTGCTGCAACTCCGAAAAAATTCCCAACACGATCAATGGCTTGCCCGCTCGCCCGCAGACCCGGCATGGCGCCTGGGCACAAGGGTCCGGAGTCACTTTCCACATGCGACGCTCCCTCGTCCTTCTTCTGACGCTTCCCATGTTCGCGCATGCGGCCGACACGGCACGCGCGCCGAAGGAGCAGACGCTCGGAAAGAAGCAGGAGACGACGCTCGATACGTCTCTCGCCGGCGACATCACGCGCAAGAAGGAGGACACCGGCGGCGCCGCGCTCGAGTACGACCAGTTCCAGCTCGGCGTGGAGCGGCAGATCAACGACAAGCGCCACGCCCAGATCGATTCGCTCCAGCGGATCATCGAGCTGTCGGGCGACTCGAAGGAGACGCCGGATCTCCTCTTCCGTCTCGGTGAGCTCTACTTCGAGGAGTCGCGCGACTACTTCTTCCAGGCCAACCGCAAGGACGACGATCTGATTCGCGGGCTCGCGACGAAGGACGTCGCGCTGCAAGAGAAGGCCAAGAAGGAGAAGGCCGCGCTGATGGTCCAGCGCGATGCCAACGCCAAGCTCGCGGTCAACCAGTACACCCAGATCGTCCAGAAGTACCGGGACTACCCGCGCACCGACGAGGTGCTCTTCTTCCTCGCCCACAACCTGATGGACCTGAACGAGGAGAAGAAGGCCCTCATCGCCTACGGGAAGCTGGTGAAGGACTACCCGAAGTCGCGCTTCGTCCCCGACGCGTACCTGGCCTTCGGCGAGTACTACTTCAACAACAGCAAGGGTCGCCGCGACTGGCTGCTCAAGGCCCTCGAGGCCTACAAGTCCGCGGCCAACTACCCCGAGAGCGCGATCTACGGCTTCGCCCTCTACAAGCAGGGCTGGTGCCACTTCAACCTCACCGACTACGCGCGGGCGATGGACCTCTTCAAGGCCACCGTCCTCTACGGGGAGTTCACCGGCTCGGCGGCGCTGGAGAAGCAGGGCGGAGCCAAGGGCAAGAACACGCTCATCCGGGAGGCCCGCAACGACTACGTCCGCGCCTACGAGCGCGCCGGACTGCTGCCGCAGAACGCGAAGGAGAACTTCAGCACCGTCGCCAGCAACCCGGACGATCGCTTCGGGATGATGGAGCTGCTCGCCAACCTCTATTACGACGCGGGCAAGGACACCGAGGCGGCGCTGGCCTACAGCTTCCTGATCAAGGAGAAGCCGCTCATCGCCAAGACGCCGGACTGGCAGAGCCGGATCGTCGACTGCGTGCTGCGCGCCGGCAACAAGAAGCAGACCGTCGCGCAGATCCGCAAGCTGGTGAAGGTCATCGGTGACGTGGAGGCCTCCGGCAACGTCAAGACCGACGCGGACAAGAAGCACATGGCCTCGGCGAAGGACCGGTCCGAGCGCACGCTCTCCAACATCGCGGTCAACTGGCACAACGAGGGCCGGAAGACCCGCGACGACGACACCTTCGAGTACGCCAACGAGGTGTACGGCGACTACCTCACGCTCTTCCCGGACAACAAGAAGTCGTACGACCTGCGCTTCTACTGGGGCGAGCTCCTCAACGATTACCTGCGCAAGTACGTCGAGGCCGAGCAGCAGTACACCGCGGTGGTCACCCAGGACGGCAAGGCCATCGACGCCAAGCAGAAGCCCGGCAAGTGGCTCCCCAATGCCGCGTTCAACGCGGTCTACGCCTCCGACGAGGTGGTGCGCCGTGCCGAGCAGAAAGGTGAGCTGAAGCCTCCCGCCGGCGCCGACCTCAAGACCGTGGTGCCCTTCGCGGCTCAGCGGAAGCTGCTGATCGACGCCTGCGAGCGCTACCTCAAGTACCTCCCCAAGGGAGAGAAGCGGGTGGAGATCGCCTACCGCGCGGCGCGCCTGTACTACGACCACCACCGCTACGACGAGGCGGTGTTCCGCTTCAGCGAGATCGCCCTCACCTCGCCGGACCACAAGTTCGACAATGGGGACCGCGCCGGCGAGATCGCCGCCAACCTGGTCCTCGACTCGTACAACGCGCTCGGGGACTACAAGAAGGTGAACGAGTGGGCGCGGCGCTTCTACGCCAACGATAAGCTCGCCACCGGCAAGTTCAAGGACGACCTGGCGAAGGTCATCGAGCAGTCGAGCTTCAAGCTGGTCAGCCAGCTGGAGGAGAAGAAGGAGTACGCCGCCGCCGCGCAGGCCTACCTGGACTTCGTGAAGGACTTCCCGAAGACCCAGATCGCGGACAAGGCGCTCTACAACGCCTCCACCGACTTCTATAAGGCGCACATGCTGGAGAAGGCGCTCGCCGCCCGCGAGCAGCTCTTTCGCAACTATCCCCAGAGCCCGCTGGTCCCCACCTGCCAGCTGAACAACGCCGAGGGGTACGAGGCGATCGGTGACTTCGAGCACGCTGCCGACGCGTACGAGCTCTACGTCAGCGGCTTCGAGAAGCAGCTCGGCCCCGCGGCGAAGGCGAAGAAGTCGAGCGGGAAGAAGAAGGGCAAGCAGGTCAAGGCCGCCGAGGAGCCGAAGAAGGAGGGCCCGGTCTGGGAGGAGTCCAAGGCGCAGATCGCCCTCTTCAACGCCGGCGTGTACCGCGAGGGCCTGGGCCAGCTCCGCCACGCGCTCAAGGACCGAGAGCGGTACCTCGAGCTCTGGCCGGCCTCGAAGGACTCCGAGACCGTGGCCCTGTCCATCGCCGACCTGTACGAGCGGATGAACCAGTACGGCAAGGCGGTGGCCTTCCTCGACCAGCGTGCCCGCGACCAGGAGCGCGACCCCAACAAGTACCTCGCCGCCCAGGCGCGCATGCTGCTGATCGAGGACCAGAAGCTGAAGAACCCCCGGGCCGTGGCCCGCCGGCAGAAGCTGGTGCTCGACTACTACGACAAGCTCTACCGGCGGCAGAAGGACGCGCTGGAGCCCGGAGCGAAGGAGGCGGTGGCGCGCGCCCAGTACGCGAAGAACGAGGAGCAGTTCCAGTACTACGCCCGCCAGAGGCTCCACTGGGGCAAGGGCGGCGATCCGGTGAAGGGCTTCCGCGACAGCATCAAGGACAAGGGCCGGTCGCTGGACGAGATCAACCGCCTCTACACCAACGTGGTCGCGCTTGGCGCGGCCGAGCCGGCCATCTGCTCGCTCCGGAAGATCGGGCTCGCCTACGAGAACATGGCCGAGTCGGTGGCCAACGCGCCGATGCTTCGCGCGCTCCCGCCCGAGGCCCAGGAGGAGCTGAAGAACCAGCTCGAGCAGCAGGCCCAGCCGATCCGGGAGAAGGCCGCGGACCACTTCGCCGCCGCGGTCACCAAGAGCCGTGAGCTCGCCATCCGCAGCGATTGCGCCGCCAAGAGCCTGCAGGCGCTGCGCACCACGTACCGACCCGCGCAGTACCCGCCGCTCCTCGAGGAGGTGGCCAACCCGCGTCAGGACCGGGGTGTCCTGCCGCCCGCGGCGCAGCTGCTCACCACGGTGCAGCCGACCCTCCCCGGAGTGGTGCTGAAGGGCACCGCCGCCGGGCTGCCCGAGAGCAAGCCGGTGGTGAGCCGCGAGACCCAGGGGGCGGGCGGCAGTCACGGCCGTCAGGACGACGCGGCGGATCTCCGGCCCGGACAGAAACCGAAGGACACCGCGCGCGGTGGGGAGGTCGTGCCGGTCAGGGCCACCCAGCCGAAGAAGCCCGCTGCCGACGCGGAACCCGAGGACGTCAAGTGAGCGCCCAACCCGTGATGACCCCCAGCCGCCTCGCCTTCACCCTCGCCGCGCTGTTCGCCACGGCCTGCGCCACCAGCGCGCCCGCGGAGAAGGCGGCCCCCGCACCCGTCACCGCCGCACCTGCCGCACCGGGCATGCCGAACAGCAAGGCGATGCTCCTCTTCGAGGATGCCACCAAGGCCGCCGACGCCCAGGGCAAGTCGGGACAGCGCGACGATGCCGCGCTCGAGCGCCGGTTCCAGGCGGCGCAGCAGGCCGACCCGACCTTCGCCGAGGCGGACTACAACCTGGGCGTTCTGGCCGAGCGCCAGGGCAAGCGCGAGCAGGCGTTCGCGCTCTACCGGTCGGCGCTGCAGAAGAAGCCCTCGCTCAAGCCTGCGGCCGCAGGGCTTGCCCGCCTCACCCGCGCTCAGGGCGATCTGCCCTCGGCCACCGCCCAGTGGAACGACGTGGCCCGGGCCTTCCCCGACGATGCCGAGAGCCGCGCTCAGCTCGCCGAGCTGTACCGGCTCGGCGGCGACCACGATCGCGCCCAGGAGCAGGCTCGGCAGGCGCTCATCCGCGATCCGAAGAACCTCGACGCCTACAAGACCTTGATCCGGAGCAACCTGGATCGGAAGCAGTACGCCATGGCCGAGCTGGTCGGCGTGCGTGCGCTGAAGATCTCCACCACCGATCCCGATCTCTACCTGGCCATCGGCGACACGCAGCTGGCGAAGGGCAGCGTGGACAAGGCGGCGGCCCAATACCAGAAGGCGATCGAGGCCAGCGCGGGGTTCGTGCCCGCGCGGCTTGCGCTCGCGCGCCTCGCGCTCAAGGAGGAGGACTTCGCTGCCGCGGAGAAGCACCTGTCCCGCGCGGTGGCCGACGGCGGCGGAAGTGCCGAGGTCCATCTCGACCTGGGAGTGGCGTACCGGGGACTCGGGCAGCCGGACAAGGCGCTCGCCGAGTACGAGGCTGCGGAAAAGCTGCAGCCCAAGCTCGCCGCCATCTACCTGAACCGGGGCATCGTTCTGCAGCGACACAAGGACGCGCCGGAGAAGTCGATCGAGCTCTACAAGCAGTACGTCGCGCTGTCGGGCGGCGAGTCCGCGCTCCCCAACGATGCTCCGGTCCTCGCCCTCCGTCGCGAGGCCGAGGCGCTGGTGGCGGCCAAGTCGCAGGCCAAGGTGCAGGAGCAGCAGGCGAAGACACTGGAGCAGGCGCAGCAGCTGCAGCAGCAGCGGCTCAAGGACGCAGAGGACAGGTCGACGAAGGGAACGCCGGCCAAGGGCCCGGCACCGGACTCCGGAAAGCAAGGTCCGGACAAGCTGTAGGCGTGTGTGGTCCGTGCACGGTGAAGGCGGGGAAGCCGGGGTTTGGTGTGGCCTCAGCCATTCGATGTAGATTGAAACGCTGGCCAGTCTCCCCGAGGTCGGGGAGCACTTCGGGGGTTGGACGCGTGGCTCGAGTCTGGATGCTGCTCGTGGTGCTGATGCCGTGGATCGCGGTCGCCCAGGACAAGGCGGCGGCGAGCTCTGCGGAAGCTGCTGCCGCCAAGGCGCAGAAGCGGAGCGAGTTCAGCTTCGAGGAAGACACCATCGAAGGTGACCTCAGCCGTCCGGACGGCGAGTACATCGAGGCGTTGAAGAAGGTGCCGCATTCCAACCTCATCCGGATCCGCGAGGAGTACCGCGACAAGGTGATGCAGTCGGTGGACGAGCTGTAGTCTTCGACAGAGAGCGACGAACGACCGTGTCCGTTCCCCTC
>Ga0207679_10001009_pt1 | contig 18038 bp, 10 predicted proteins | sample KBSC73metaG_FD_184320 | JGI IMG/M metagenome (GOLD analysis project Ga0207679, IMG submission 184320) | Corn rhizosphere microbial communities from Kellogg Biological Station, Michigan, USA - KBS C7-3 metaG (SPAdes) (version 2) | ecosystem: Host-associated > Plants > Roots > Rhizosphere > Soil ... | reverse complement strand
ACGCGGCAGGCTTTGGTAAAAGAGCTCTGCCCTCGTTCATTGTTTCGAGACCGGCTGGTGCTCGAGGCCCAACTCGCGGGAGAGCAGGAGATCAATGGACGGAGACTGGCCGCAGCGCTCGATCATCCGGTCGGGTTTCCGGGTCTGACCCGAATCCTCCTGCTCCAGACCCTGCTGGCCCTGGGCACGATCGTGCTCGGCCTCGGCGCCCTGCTGGATTGGCTGCCCGGCTATTGGATGTTCACGTTCGGCGCCTATGCCCTGATTTATCTCATGACGGACCAGGGCGAAGAACTGCTCGAACATGCGGTGGGGCTGCATCACGAAATGGAACGGCTGAGCCGAGTCCTGCAATTCATCGAGCGCCACGCGGCACGGCCCGGCTCCGTCATGGCGAGCACTTGTGCGTCGCTCTTGGAACCGGGACGTGCGCCTTCCTCCTTTACACGGCACATCGCGCGCATTTTTCACGGCATCAGCGTCAAAGCGCATCCACTGATCCATTTGGCGCTCAACGCGCTTTGCCCCTGGGATCTGTTCTTCGCGTTTCGGCTTCGGCAGTTTCAAGAGCGTGTGCGAACGCGGCTCCCCCTGTGGCTCGACCGCTTGGCCGAAGTGGAAGCCGCCTCCGCGTTGGCCACGTTTGCGTATCTCCACCCCGACTATGCCTGGCCGACGCCGACCTCCGCCATTGGCGTCCGCAGCCGCAGCCTCGGGCATCCGCTGATTCCTGCAACGACGCGGGTCAGCAACGACATCGCGCTGGAAGGCCTGGACACGATTCACCTGATCACCGGGTCCAACATGTCCGGCAAGAGCACGTTTCTTCGCACCATCGGCATCAACGTCTGTCTGGCGCAGGCCGGCGCGCCGGTCTGCGCCGGCACGTTCAGCTGGAGCTGGTGCCGACTAGCCTGTTGTATCAGGATCAATGACTCACTCGATGCCGGCCTCTCGTTTTTCTATGCGGAGGTCAAACGGCTCAAGACGATTCTTCATGCCACGGCGGATTGGTCGTCCCCTCCGGTCTTGTTTCTGATCGATGAGATTTTCAAGGGCACCAATAACCGCGAACGCTTGATCGGCAGCCGCTCGTACATCACAGCCCTCTCTGCCGGCAACGGCTACGGACTGGTCAGCACCCATGATCTGGAGCTGACCGATCTGGAACACGAAATCCCATCCCTCATCAATACCCACTTTCAGGAAACGGTCAGCAACGGCGCGCTGGCCTTTGACTATCGACTCAGACCGGGCAGTTGTCCCACGACCAATGCCCTGCGGATCATGGAGTTGGAAGGACTGCCTATTCCCAAACCCACGTCACCGGAGGCGCATTAAATCGCACGCATGACTCATCCATTGCGCGGATTGCTCATCGCCCAGTTTTGCGGCGCGTTCAATGACAATGCCTGGAAGCTGATGGTCGCGCTTCTCGCCATCCGGCAACTGGCCGCCACGACCGCGCCAGGCCAGGAATTCGAGACCGCCTCTCAAACGCAAACGACACTGGCCTTTGTCGTCTTTACCTTCCCCCTCGTCGTCGTCTCGATCGTGGCAGGCATGCTGGCCGATCGCGTCAGTAAGCGCACCGTCATCATCCTGATGAAATCAGTCGAAGTGCTGTTGATGAGCGCGGCGACAGTCGCCCTCTGGATCAACCCTGCCGGAGGCGTTCTTCCGCTGATCGTCCTGGCCGGAATGGGTGTCCACAGCGCGCTCTTCAGCCCGGCGAAATACGGAATTCTTGCGGAGCTGCTACCACATGAACGTTTGGCAGCCGGCAACGGTCAACTCGAGATGTGGACGTTTTTTGCCATTTTGACCGGCACCGCAGCCCCCGGCATTTTGATGTCTCTCACTGGAGCAGCCGTGTGGGTGGCACCACTGCTGCTCACCGCCCTGGCGTTGGTCGGATTCGGCTCGGCCTGGACGATACCGCCCGTTCCGCCGGCACGTGCGGAAGGCGGGGTGATGAATACCCTGCGGGGCGCCTGGTCCGCCATCGCCCGCGACCGCATGCTGCGGTTGGCTATCTGCGGCGCCGTCTTTTTCTGGACGATCGCAAGTCTCTTCGCCCAAAACATCCTAGTCTACGCGAAAGCGGTGCTCTTGGTGTCCGACTGGCAATCCGGTCTCCCGCTCATGATGCTGTCGATCGGGATCGGCGTTGGCGCGCGATGGGTTGGGCGTCTGTCGAAGGCGCGGGTCGAATACGGTTTGATTCCACTTGGCGCAGCAGGCGTCGCCGCGATGCTGGCTGTCCTCGGCCTCACCGCTCCCGGCTTCACGGCGACATTGGCACTCATGGTCTTCCTTGGCACGTCTAGCGCCCTGATCTTCGTCCCGCTCAATGCGTTAATCCAATGGCGAGCCCCGCACGATCGGCGAGGATCGGTGATCGCATTCGAGAACACCTGTGTGTTCACAGGCATTCTGTTGGGATCACTCGGCGCCGGGGCGCTCGCGAGCACGGGGGTACCCACGACAGGCATCTTTACGGCCACCGCGGCGTTCACCGTCCTCGGCACCGCCTGGGCACTGCGGTTATTACCGGAAGCGTTGCTGCGGGCAGTGCTTGTCATCCTGACGAACAGCCTTTACCGCTTGCGGATCGTGGGCCACGAACATGTGCCAAAGGCCGGCGGAGCGCTGCTCGTGCCCAATCATGTGTCGTTCATCGACGGCCTGCTGTTGATCGCCAGTCTCGATCGGCACGTCCGGTTCGTCGTGGACGCCCAATATGCCGAGCAGCCGCTGTTCAAGCCGTTGATGAAGCTGTTCGGCGTCATTCCCATTTCTTCCTACGGCGGCCTGCGCATGGTCTTGCGTGCCCTGCGTGAGGCAGGTGCGGCGCTCGACAGGGGAGATCTCGTCTGCATCTTCCCCGAGGGTCAAATCACGAGGACGGGGACAATGCTGCCGTTCCGTCGGGGTTTCGAACGCATCATGAAAGGCCGGTCGGCGCCGATCATGCCGGTTCACCTCGACCGCGTGTGGGGCAGCGTCTTCAGCTTTGAGCGTGGCCGATTCGTCTGGAAATTTCCGGAACGCGTGCCCTACCCCGTGACGGTCTCGTTCGGTCCGCCGCTGCCGCCTCACACGCCGGCACACGAGTTGCGCAACGCCATTCGAGCGCTGGGGGAAGCGGCTTGGGCTTTGCGCAAGCCGGATCGTCATCCGTTACATCGGGAATTCATCCGTACGATGAGACGCCGCCCGTTTCGCTTCGTCATGGCGGATCACCGTCGGCCCCATGTATCCGCGGCGCAGGCGCTGATCGGATCAATTGCCCTGGCAAGAGCGTTACGTGCCTCGTGGCAGGGCCAACGTCATGTCGGCATTCTGCTTCCTCCCAGTGTCGCTGGCGCCCTTGCAAATGTTGCGGCGCCGCTCTGCGGAAAAACCAGCGTGAACCTCAACTATACGGTCGGCCGCATCGGTCTGGAAGCCGCGGTCCGGCAGGCGGGTTTGCGGACCGTGGTCACGAGCCGTGCCTTTGTCGAGAAAGCCAAGCTGGAATTGCCGGCTGGGCCGGCCATCATCTGGATAGAAGACCTGGCGGAAACCATCAGTCGAAGGGACAAATGGCTCGCGGCCTTGCTCGGCTTCCTTACTCCGATGCGAGTGATTGAAAAGGCGTGCGGCCAAGACACTCCCCTGTCCGTCGACGCACTCGCCACCATTATCTTCAGCAGCGGCAGCACGGGAGAGCCGAAGGGCGTAATGCTCTCTCATTACAGTGTGGATGCGAACGCGCAGGGCGCCACTCAGGTGTTGCATCTGTACCACCAGGAACGGGTGCTCGGCATCCTGCCGTTCTTTCACTCGTTCGGCTATCTGGTGTTTTGGTTCGTCATGTTCAACAACGCCGCCCTGGTGTTCCATCCGTCGCCGATCGACGTGGCCGCGATCGGAGAGTTGATCCGCCGGCAGAGGATCACGTTTCTCGTCACGACGCCGACCTTTTTACAGCTCTATCTCCGCCGGTGCACGCCGGAACAATTCAGCTCCTTGCGGGTTGTCCTCACCGGCGCTGAGAAGCTGCCTTTACGGCTCTATGAGGCGTTCAAAGATCGATTCGGCATCGAACCGATTGAAGGCTACGGGGTGACCGAATGTGCGCCCGTCATCGCCGTCAATTGCCCGGACTTTCGAGCCGCTGGCTACTATCAGCCGGCGTCACGGCGAGGAACCGTCGGTCAGCCCCTGCCGGGCATCTCGGTCAGAATCGTCGATCCTGACAGTTTTACGCCTCTACCCCCGGGATCACCGGGCATGTTGCTCGTCCGAGGCCCCAACGTGATGACCGGCTACCTAAGGCGTGAAGACCTGACGGCGAGCGTGATGCGTGATGGCTGGTACATCACCGGCGACATCGCCATGCTCGACGACGACGGCTTCTTGACGATCACGGATCGTCTCTCGCGTTTTTCGAAAATCGGCGGAGAAATGGTGCCGCATGGCAAGGTGGAAGAAGCGCTGCACCAGACTGTCCAAAGCGAAACGCAGGTGTTTGCGGTGACCGGCATTCCCGACGACCGCAAGGGCGAACAGCTCGCGGTCCTGCATACGATAGACGACGCACGCATTCCGGAAATTCTTGGCCAGCTGTCGTCGAACGGCCTCCCGAATTTGTTCATGCCCCCGCGCGGCAATTTCGTCAAAGTCGATGCCTTGCCGGTCCTCGGGACCGGCAAGATGGATCTGCGGGCCCTGAAGCGCATTGCGATGGAACGACTGAGCGCGCAGACATGATCTCGATTTTCAATCCGACCCGAATGTGATCCGAGCGCGCTAAGATTTGAAAGCTGAGATGTGAGATTCTCCCTGTATGGTCGAACGATCCCTGATTGATTGCCATGTGCATCTCGCGGCGCTGCCGGAGGGGCAGAACGGCTGCTACATTTCGCCGCACATGCTCAAGAGTCCGCTCTTTCGGTTTCTGCTGTGGAAACACGGACTGTCACCTCACAATCCGCGCCAAGCCAACCGAAAATATGTGGACGACCTGCTCACGGAACTGCGTGCATCCAAACACGTACGACAAGCCGTCCTCCTCGGCATGGACGGCGTTTACGATCACAACGGCCAGCTTGCCAAGGAAGAGACCCATTTCCTGATCAGCAACGAGTATGTGCTCGCCACCGCGAGAGCACATCCGGACGACTTCCTCCCCGGCGTCTCCATCAACCCCCAACGGAGCGATGCGGTGGACGAAGTTCATCGTTGCGCTGATGCAGGCGCGGTCCTGGTGAAGGTGCTGCCGAACGCGCAACAGTTCAATCCTGCCGATGCCAAATACAGGCGGTTTTACCGGGCGCTCGCGGAACGCCGGTTGCCGTTTTTAAGTCACGTGGGATATGAGTTCAGCCTGATCGGCAAGGATCAATCGGTGGGAGATCCGACCCGGCTCGAAATCGCGCTGGACGAAGGCGTGACCGTAATCGCCGCCCATGCCTGTAGTTACGGGTTGATGCTCTACGAGCGGTTTCTTCCCGTGCTGTTGGATTTTTCGAAGCGATATCCGAATTTTTACGCCGATATCTCGGCGCTGACGTTGCCCAACCGTTTTCGCATGCTGCTTCATTTGCGCCGCCATCCCGAGATCCATCATCGCCTGCTCTTCGGGACCGACTATCCGTTATCGGTCATGCATGTGGCTGCCTGGGGACGTCTGGCGTTCCGTACGATTGGCCAACTCATCCGCACCACCAATCGATTCGACCGGCAGTATGCGGTGTGCACAGCGCTTGGCGTCGCGTTCAAATCCTTTGAGGCCCTGCTGGAGAAACGGCCGCAGTCACCGTAGCGGACCAGCTGCGGATTCGCCCGACAGCGCAACCAGCAAGGTGACGCCCTTCTGACAGGTAGGCCATGGATCGTGACTCCATCCTCGCGTCCCTCCGTGAAAGGATCCTGGCGTTTGCGACATTACGGACATCGAAGGAACAGGCGGAGGACATGACGCAGGAGGTCCTGTTTGTGCTTCACGAAAAATACGCCCATGTAACCGATCTCACTGACCTAGTTCCACTCGCCTTCCAAGTGCTTCGATACAAGATGCTCGATGCCCACCGCAAGGCGCTTCGCCGCGGCGAGTATAATCAGGAATCGGTCGACGATCTCTCCCTTGCCACGCCTGACGCCTCGCCCGAGACGCAGCTCGATCAGAGGCAGCGCGTGGAGCGGCTGATGGCCGCCTTGGCACAACTCGGCGTGCGGTGTCGGGAGCTGTTCCGATGGAAACTGGAAGGAAAGAGCTTTCCCCAAATTCAAACGCTGATGGGACAGACGTCCATCAATACCATCTACACCTGGGATCTGCGGTGCCGGAAGCAGCTTATGGCGCTTATGGGCGGCAGTTGGGAATAACTCATGGCTGAGCACGAACTGGAAAAGCTGTTGGGCGGATTTTCCGCCGATACGCTCACGGCTGAAGAACGTGAACAACTCTATGCCGCCGCGCTCCACGACCAGCACCTCTTCAATGCCCTCGCCGATGAACAGGCGCTGAAAGACCTGCTGGCCGATCCGGCCGTTCGCCGGAAATTGCTTCACGCCTTGGCTCAGCCTCCCGGGGCGCGCGGTTGGCGATCTTGGCTGGATCGCTTCGCGAGCCGGCCCGGCCTTGCTTGGGTCGGCGGGGCTGTCGTGGGCGTGTTTGCGGTCATCCTGGGTCTCAACGTCTATCAGCAGAGCTTGCGCCAAGCCTCCGAAAGCGCAGCCCTTGAAGAAGGAAGGCCACCGGATGAATCGACAGCGCCGCAGTCGACTCCTCCGATGCAAGCGCCGCCAGAAGATAGGGAAGCTAAACGATCGAAGGCTGCTCCGCCGGTCGGCTCGGCGCCCAAAGATGCTCTGACCAAGCCCTTGAACACTCGAGAACGAACAGACGTGTCCCGGCCCCCGGAGGGATTTCGCTCAGGTGTGGAGGAAGGCGAGAAGCGAGAGCCGCCTCGGCAGAAGGAGGCGCAGAAGCTCGCCAAGTCCACAGAAGAGCCGGCTTCTTCAGCAGATCGCCGGCCGGCGGCCTCTGCCCCTGCCTCAGGGTTGGATGTCCACATCCAGGCGCAGAGTGGTGAGGGAGCCGCGACCGGCCCATCCGCGCGGGCACTGTTTTATGGGCAGATCCCAGCCTCCGAGGTTGACGTCAGGGCTCAAGAAAAAGAAGCGAAGTCGGCGCAGAAGACCGATCGATTTGCCCTGGGGCGAACAGCGCCCGAGAGGCCGTCGGTGGTGAAGCCACTGGCGCTCCGGTATAGCTTCGTCATTCGCGAGAGCAATGGACAGGAGCGCGAAGTGGATGCGTCGACGGCTGCAACTGACGCCGGGACGGTCACATTGAAGTTGGAAAGCAATCAGGACGCGTATGTTCAGATATGGAGGAGAGCCGGCGTCTCGTTGCCCGAGCTCCTGCTTCCTGCCAAAGAGACCGGTCACATGTCGTTGAAAACCGCCGCGGGCCAGCCCCAACAGATGACCGTGCCGGGAGCATCGGACCGATTGATCGTTCGTCTCTCGAGAGTCCCCTTCGGTCCCATCACACGCCAGGAAGCGGTCATGACCGGACGCGGATCAAGCGGTCAGGTGGCGGAACTTTCATCAATCACGGCAGAACAGGCCACTTACGTCGCGAATCCAGATCCGTCTGCCACTGAGCTCGCCCTGGAGATTCCCCTCAACACGCGAACAACCCGCTGACACGACCTTGTCCTGTCACGCCCGCCTGATTAAGAGGCGTTCCCATGCATTCTGGCAAACAGGTCCCAATCGAACTGCTTCGGTGCCACCGCGTGAAGCGGAATGGCTTCAATAGTTCCGCGCTCACGATAGGCCATCATACAGCCCACGACCTCCTCCGGACGCTCGACCAACCGTTGCACGGTTTCGTAGGCCAGATGCTGGGCGATCGCCTTGTCTTCAGGAACAGGTTTTGCCCCCCTGAGTGTGTGCCCGAGTATCGTCGCCTTGGTCGCGAGCGTAAGCGGATATTTATTGTCGCGGCCCTGCCGCTGAGGCCATTGCGCAATGACGCCGGCCACATAGTCCACCAAGCCGTGCACCCCCCCTTCACGGTGATGTCGGTGCGGTGTACGTTCCGCCACCACGAACAAATGGCTCTTGTTCGGCACGCCCAACGTCCGCTTCAAGGTGCCGAGGATGATGTCGTCGATATAGGCATCCGGATCCGGATGCTCATTCACCAACAAGCCTTCTGCCCGCGCCTGATACGCGCAGCCGAGAGCCAGATGGCCAGAACCGGCGCCCATGACTTCGACGAAGAAAATGCTTCCCATGGCCGCACTGGTCGCCTTCAGCGACTCGATCGACTGATCGGCCAGCGCAACGGCCGAATGGTAGCCCAACGAGATCGTGCCTTCGATGTTGTTGTCGATGGTGCCGGGAAGGCCGACGACTTGGACACCGAACCCTTCATAGACCGCCCTCGCGCCCCGCAAGCTGCCGTCGCCACCCAGAATGATGACCGCCGCGTCGTCGAGATAGGGTTGAAGATTTCGCATCGCCGCCTGCTGCACACCCTCTTCCTTGAAATCCTCGAACCGGCTGCTGCCAATCGGACTGCTCGCATGACTGCTCATGCCGCGCGTGTCTTCCTCGGTCACCGTTTCGATCCAGTTGTTCGCGAGCCCCAGGAATCCATGCCGAACGAAATGCACTTTGAGCCCATAACGTTGTCCGGCCACCCGGATCTCTTTCAGGGCCGCGCCGGCGCCGGCGAAATCTCCGCCGGATACGAGCGCCACGATGCGTTTGACCTGCCGAGGCTTCAGCGTCACGCTGTCTTTTCTCACGCGCTCGAGTGACACCCAGTTTTCACGCGCCGCCCGCTCGCGCTCCGAGAGGCCGACGGCGGTGGAATACCCGGATAACCGGCCCTGTTCATACGTCAATAGCACGACGTTGTCCTGGCTTTCCTTGTAGTCGCTGAATTCCGTGAACGCTTCGTGAAAGGGACGAGCATCCAAATAAATCATCAACGCGCGGAGCGTCGAGCTATGCGTATACAAGCAGGCCACCTGGCCGCGATGGGCTTCGCCCAACCCATGCAGGCCGTCGATAACGTCGACGTAGAGGTCGAAGAAGGAGTTACCCCCCGGATAGCAGTACAAGGGATCTTTGACGAGCCGCTTGGCGGTCGAGACCTCCACGCCGAAGGCCTTGGCAAGCGCTTCAGTCTCCGCGGCTTTTGCGACGCCGGTGATCCATCCAAAATCCGACGATTCGAGGGCATGCTCGAACATGGGCTCCGGATGCGAATCGGACGCCGGACTGAGCGCACGGACGACCCGTTGATAGAGCTGACGGGTATTGGGACTGTGGCTGATGAAATGAAGGAACCGGCGCGGGTCGAGATAATTTGTCAGATGCAGAAAGTCAAGCTGTTGTCCGACGACCCCTACCATACGAGCCAGCGCGGACCCCACGGCATCGGCTCGTGGGACGCCACGCTCCTCGTCGAGCTGATTGGACAAACGTTGGCCCACGCGATGCGTCTTGCTCTCCACACGAGAAATGCCATGCCGCATCGTGAAGAGGAGCGTCCGGTCCGCCAGATCGCGAGGCAGCAGCCAGAAGCGGTCGTCGCCCAGATCGAGCACGATGCGCCCCTCCGCGAGTTGAGGCGTAAGCTGGACGCGGGGCACGATCGCGACCGGCCGGCGGTGAGCAGGCTTGAGTACGGATCCGATCGGCGCACGCAGCAGAGGTTGCATCGCCCCTTCCGCCACCAAGCGGTTCCAGGCGGCGTAGAAGACGAGTTCATCGCCGCCGCAGGCTTCTTCGAGGACTGCGCGGCGCGCCGCGCGGTAGGCCGCGGCACCTGTAAATCCGCTTTGCGCCTCCTGCACAAAACGCCGGAGACGGTCCATGGCCGCGTGCGCCAACTTGATCCGGTCTTCCGTTGAAGGCGGCGGAGCGGGTGGTTTCACATCGGCGGCGGGAGGACGCCCCGCGAAATCTTTCGCATAGGCCAAAAGTCCTTCAATCGTCACGAAATCGAGTTGATTTGTGGTAATCTGCATGCTCCCTCACTAATGCGCCGGCTGCGGTCTCCTCCGGCGAGAATGGAAGGTTCGTGTAGCATCTTTTGGACCTCTGTGCTTCTCTTGTCAATACCTGAGGAACTCAGATGCGTAAAGCAAAAATCGTCTGTACGATCGGGCCCGCCAGCGATCATCTGGACACAGTGATCCGGCTGATCGAACAGGGCATGAATGCCGCCCGCCTGAACTTTTCCCACGGCACGCACGCGTCGCATGCCGCTGCCATCAAGACCATTCGCGAAGCGGCAGACCACTGTCGGGCTCCCGTCGCGATCATTCAAGATGTCCAAGGACCGAGGATCCGTGTCGGCGAGGTCGCCGAGGGGGGGATCGTATTGCGTGAACACCAGCCCGTGCGGTTGCAGACAGTGCTGGCGCGATCCGGCGGACAACTTGGCCATCAATCGCTTTCGTCTTCCAGCGTTCAGGAAATTCCCGTCACCTATCCGCACCTGGCCAGGGATGTAAGGCCAGGCGCCAGGATCCTCATCAATGACGGCCTCATCGAGCTGGCCGTCGAACAGATCAGTGGAGGCCATTTGGATTGCCACGTGGTCGTCGGAGGGACGGTCACCTCTCACAAAGGCATCAATCTGCCCGGCACGCGCGTCAGCGCACCGACACTGACCGACAAGGACCGGGAGGACATTCGATTCGGGGTCGAGCAAGGAGTCGATTATGTTGCGCTGTCGTTTGTCCGCGGGGCCGACGACGTTCGTGCAGCAAAGACACTCATCGCGGGATGCGGCGGCAGTATTCCCGTCATCGCAAAAGTGGAACGGCAGGAGGCCATCACCTGTCTTGAGGCCATTTTGGAGGAGGCCGACGGCGTGATGATCGCGCGCGGCGACCTCGGTGTCGAAATGGGTCCCGAAGCGGTTCCGCTGCTCCAGAAACGCATCATCGCAGAGGCCAATCGGTGCCGCCGGCTGGTCATCACGGCCACCCAAATGTTGGAGTCCATGACGCAGCATTTGCGTCCGACGCGAGCGGAAGCATCCGATGTCGCCAATGCGGTCTTCGACGGCACAGACGCCGTCATGTTGTCGGCTGAAACGGCGATCGGCGCCCATCCGATGGAAACGGTCCAAGTCATGGACCGCATCATTCGAGCGGCCGAGGAGGGGTGCGAGCCAGGCATCGTGCTAAAACGTCAGGGCGACTTCGGCAATATGACCCTTCCGGAAGCGATCTGCACCGCCGCGTCGTCCGCCGCAGCGGCGACGACAGCCACTGCGATTGTGGCCTTCAGTGAACTTGGTAACACCGCCCGCTTGATCTCCAAGCAGCGCCCCGCAGCGCCAATCATCGCCTTTACCCCGCTTGAACCCGTGCGACGGCAGATGGCGCTCTATTGGGGCGTGCAGCCTCATACGATGCAGCAGATCGCTCAAACCGATGAGCGCGTGCACGAAGCCGAACGCCGGCTCAAGGCAGAAGGATTGGCCAAGACCGGCGAGCGCATCGTGATCCTCTCGGGCACGAGCATTGGAAAACCTGGAGGAACGAATCTGATCAAGCTGCAGGAAGTCGAATAGCCGATTAGGCTTCCGCTTGACGCCATGTTGAATCAATTCAAAGCTTCATTGAGTAGATGTGCCAGACGAATGCCGGCCAGGGCTGTTTGGCGCTCTGCCACTTCTCTTGCCGCCGCCTTGTAAGTCTCGTTCAGATTGTACGGTCCTTCATCCGGACCAATGGGTGTGGCATACGCGGCCTGCTTTGCCGCTCGGAAACTTTCCTGAACCCAGATGGCTTCGTCAGAGATCGCGGCAAGTTTAGGCTCAACAGGCGCCAGAGTCTTAGCTTGAGCCATCGCCGCCTTGTAATCTTCGCTCGTTCCTAACAAGTCATCCCAAAAGCGATGTAATTTCCCTCCACAGTCTGTTGCCGTGGTACACACCCTGACATCGTTACCTCCTTTGTCACCATTGGGTTGCTTTTGACTAAAGCGAGTAATGGCATGCAGCGGTTGATGCACATCACCTACAAGGTGGAGGAGCCATACAAGATCATAGCTTCTTAATTCGTCCGACGCACCTGAGTCTCGTAATGTTTCACGAAAGGTCACGATTTGAGTTTGAGCATTGGGCATATCTGGGGCGGGCAGAGCCGTCCCATCGGATGAGTATGGATTATCGATGAAATGCCAGTAGCGGTGCATGAGCATGTCGTCATAACCGATGTTACGTCCTGCATCAGGGCCATTGGGTAGATTCCCATCATTGGTGTAGCGCACATCGATTTTGATCATGTCCGGCCAAGTGGCTGCTTTCATGAAGGCGACTTTGCCTTTATCCTGCTCGGCAATTACTGCCACCCATTCTTGGTATGAAGGATTCAATCTTAGCAAAGCATCAACATGTGTGCGGACCTTAGGCGTAAGGTGATCATAAGCTATCGCGCCAATAGTCATATGACCAAAGTCATTCCAAGCACTCACCTCTGTGGTTAGGCCAACGATCACGAGGAATGAACAAACGATGCGTTTCATGGATCGGACGAGACGGCGAATACCTAACATCCCTTTGATCCCTCTTAATAATCGGGCCGGAGGTTCCGGCCTCTAAAAATACCAGTGAACGCTACCGTGTGCAAAATTAGTGGTTTTGGGGCTGGCCCGTGAAGCTAATTCCGCTGAATAGTTCTCGATAGATCCACGAAGCTTTCTTGCTTGGTTCTTAACCCTAACTGTCTCGGGAGAGGCTGCGAGATTTGAAAACGCTCCAGCACCAGAGGCTATAGGCTCCGATCTGTCCTCACCGGTTGGATCTCAATCACTTGCAGATGAATCAGAGGCAAGTGAACCGCCGATCAAACACGATCTAGACGCAAGCTGATAGTTCTTACTGCATCACATACACATACGCCGCACCGGAGCCGCCGATGGCTGGGTTTGGATCCGGACCCCCGAAAGCAGTAAAAGGATTTACGCCACAATTATTATCATTTTGGTTCCCGTTAATTCCTGTCGCACAACTGTCTTCACTTGTCGCACCCACCGCCAGCGTATTCCCGGCGATGGCGAGTCCGCTCACACCAGGATCGACTCCGCGCCCAAAGAAATCGAAAGCGCCCGGATTGGATGCCTTCACATAGGCCCGTTGCGCCCAGCTGGTCGCAGTCCTGGAGAAGAGGTACACCGCACCCGAGGAAGCGCAATCGTTGGCAACTGGTGAGGGATTAAATCCTCTGGCGCAATTATTGTCGTCTGCACTGACTGCGAGCGTGGTGCCGTCGAACGCGACTCGGCTTCCAAAGTTCCCCCCAAAGCTCTGCAAATTCGGATACTGCGCTTTCACATACGCGACCTGAGACCAAAGGTTATTCATTCTGGTGAAGATGTACACTGCGCCTGCTTCAGGGCATCCGGTATCTGATTGGTTCCCATTGATGCCGGTGGCACAACTCTGCTCCTTGGGACCACCGACTATCAGGGCATCACCATTTACGGCGAGACCAAATCCAAACAGGCGCGCACTTGTGTTGGACGCCTTCACATAGGCCTGCTGGGACCACACGCCAGCGGTCCGCGTGAATACATAGACTGCGCCTGTATCGTAACAGGTGCGATTACTGAATTGATCGCCATTGACACCGGTGGCACAGCTTGATTCAGTAATGTTACTGGCTGCGACGGTGTCGCCATCTAACGCCACCGTGTACCCAAATGCCTCAAACCGGTTTACAGGATTGGAGCTTCTGAGAAGCGCTTCTTGCGTCCACTGACCGTTACTGCGCGTAAAGACGTACACGGCGCCTAAATATAGACAAGGGGGGCAGCCTTCACTAAACCCCTGTCCGGGTGCACCGACGGCAATCGTATTTCCGCTGACGGCGACCGTTTGGCCAAAGCGCTCGTGGTTAAGGCCGTTGGGATCGAGAAGAGAGGCTTTCAGGTACGCTTGCTGGCTCCATGTGCTGCCGCTCCGGGTAAACACATACACGGCGCCTGAAGATCCGCAAGGATCACCGGCGTTTTGGTTCTGATCATCGCCATTGACGCCGCGCGCGCAACCAGACTCAGCCCATGCTCCGACGGCTAATGTGTCTCCGCTGAGACTCACACTATCACCAAAATAGAAGGTCCCGTTGGTGTTGGACGGTTTGAGATAGGCTTGCTGGCTCCACGTCTCCCCCGTCCGCGTGAAGACATAGACAGCCCCAGCACGGAAACAACTGGTGTCGGCTTGGTTGCCATTGATGCCGGTGGCGCAACTGGGGTCGTCGGCCCCTACCACGAGCGTGTTGCCGTCGAGGGCCACGCTCCGGCCAAAGGTATTGATATCTGGATACATCACATGGGACCGCTTCACATACGCCTGCAGCACGCCGCCTACCGAGCTCGGCAGCCGAGCCTCCACCACGACGCTATCGGACGCACTGGCTGCATTTCCATCGCTGACGGTGAGGCAGAAGACATAGGACCCGGCAATGTCGGGCGTGAACGTGGGGCGAGCCGTGTTCGCCCCACTCAATGTGGCGCTACTTCCTTCCGGCCTGCCTTTTAAGCACCAGCTATACGTCAGGAGATCGCCATTGGGATCGCTGCTGCCGGTCCCGTTCAACATCACCTGCTGTCCGGTCGTCACCGTGTGGTCCGCACCGGCATTGGCTACGGGAGGCAGGTTGCCCGTGGCGACGATGATCACGACTTGGTCGACACTTGTCATGCTGCCGTCGCTACAGGTCAAGGCGAGGACATACCGCCCCTGTATATCCCCCGTAAACGTCGGCGTTGCCGAGGTAGCGTTCGTTAAGGTCGGATGACTGCCTGGCGGTTGTTCGACAATGCGCCAGTTATAGGTCACTGTCGAGTTATTCGGATCGTGACTTGCCGTGCCATCGAGGATGATGGGTCTGCTCGGGCCGGCATCCCGATCAGGTCCGGCATTCGCCACAGGCGCCACATTGCCGGTCACCGCTGTAATGCTGATGGCGTCAGGCGGACTGTCCATGCCGTTCGCACGCACGACGAGTGTTGCGGTATAGGCGCCCGCCACATCGGGCGTGAAGGTGGCCCGCACCGAGTTGGGGGTGTTCAGGGAGGCGGTACTGCCTGCAGGCGTCGCGGTTAATGTCCACTGATAGGAGAGAGGGGCACCGAAAGGAGAATTGCTGGCACTGCCATCTAGTGTGACGGGGCTTCCGACTGGGACGGTGCCGTCCGCAGTCGCCTGCGCGGTGGGCGCCGCCGGATTTCCGCCATTTCCCCCTGAGTCGCCGCCACCACCACCGCATCCGGCAAAAAGCAGCATGACAAGGAGCGTAAAGTTCCATGTCACGCCCGAGGGCCATCCCTGTGACGCCATGACCTCTCCCGGGTGGTGGGCTTATCAAGAAACCCCTAATCTGAAATCTGAGAGTATTTGACGTCAAAGAAAAGCCTGAGAAGTAAGTGCACTAGGGAGCGAAGAAAATTTCCCTAGCGCACACCTCGTTGTGCGCCTTGGCTGCCAGGGATTTCACCAGCATGTTTGGTGGCAGGCGCGAGTTGCATATTCGCAGACTCAAGCAGTTGGCCGCTTCGTCCAGAATTAACCTGCTGTGCTCATTTGTGCTCACCTCCACTTCACACCAGCTCATTCCAGCCTACTCTCCAGCCAAGTTCGAGACTTCCCAAGAGAGGGCACCTTTGTTGATTGTTTATAATGAAGCATGGAGCTCGCTCGCCTGGTGGGTGCGGTGGAGCAAGTCCGCGCGACCACCAAGAAATCTGAAAAAATCCGCATTCTCGCCGAGACCCTGCGTGCGACGCGCGGGCGTGAGGCGGTGCTAACGGCGCTATACCTCAGCGGCTCATTGCCGCAGGGCAAGATCGGCATCGGGTGGAATCTCATTCAACAAGCAATCGGGAAAGGCGTGCTTCTGAGCACGCCTGGGTGGCTGGGTGAGAAAGAGGGAAGCTCCTCGGCTCCCTCCGGCGAGCGGCTCACATTGAGCGACGTCGACAAGGTATTCGATCGGCTGGCGACTGAGCGCGGTCCCGGTTCTACCGAACGACGTCTCGCCGAGTTGACGAAACTCTTCAGCCACGCCCGCCCAGACGAGCGCCGATTTCTTTCAGAACTGCTCATCGGCGAGCTCAGACAGGGAGCGCTCGAAGGCGTCCTCCTCGACGCGATTGCCGCCGCCTCGGAACTGCCTCCGGCCGATGTTCGACAGGCCTTTATGTTCGCCCCCCATATAGGAGATCTGGCGCTGGCAGCGCTCACGGAAGGGACAGCGGGTCTCGCACGCTACTCGCTGCGCCTGTTTGTTCCCGTGGCGCCGATGCTGGCCACGACCGCAGAGGACATCGACGAGGCGCTGGAGCGTCTCCGCTCCGCGGCCTTCGAATACAAATTCGACGGTGCGCGCATTCAGGTCCACAAGGGCGGCGACGACGTGCGGCTCTTCACGCGACAACTGCAAGATGTTACGGCACGGCTGCCGGAGCTTGTCGAGTGGGCGCGTCGCCTCCCCGTGCGGGAGGCGATCTTGGACGGTGAAGCGATCGCTCTGCGGCCAGACGGCAGGCCCGAGCCCTTCCAGATCACGATGCGCCGGCTGGGACGGATGAAAGACGTTGCAGCCATGCGGGAATCCATCCCCTTGTCGCCATTGGTGTTCGACGCGCTGTATGTTGATGGCAAGTCGCTGCTGACTTCCTCCTATGAAGACCGCACACGCCATCTCTCGTCCATCGCGCCAGAGGCCGCAATCCCACGTCTGATCACATCCCAGCCGGAAGAAGCCCGGCGCTTCTTGGCCCAATCTTTAGCGGCCGGCCACGAAGGCGTCATGGCTAAATCGCTTACGGCTCCATACATCGCGGGGCAGCGAGGGTTTCATTGGCTCAAGGTGAAGGAAGCCACGACCCTTGATTTGGTCGTGCTCGCAGCCGAATGGGGCAACGGCCGCCGGCAAGGCTGGCTTTCCAATCTCCATCTCGGGGCGCGCGATCCTGTGACCGGTCAATTTGTGATGCTCGGCAAGACCTTCAAGGGACTGACCGATGACATGCTGCGCCTGCAAACCGAACAGCTGCTCGACCTGGAAACGCACCGTGAAAGTCAGACCGTGTTCGTTCGGCCTGAACTGGTCGTCGAGATTGCCTTCAGCGACATCCAGGAATCTCCGCGCTATCCCGCCGGTCTCGCCCTCCGCTTCGCCCGGGTAAAACGCTACAGGCCCGATAAGTCGGCTCAGGAAGCCGATACGATTCAAACGGTGACCGAGCTCTTTCAGGCTCAACGAGCATAATCAGGCCTTCTCCCATCTTCTTCCTAGGGAAGGCTCCAGTACGGCGTACAAGGAAAGGGCGCTTAGATCAAAAAGAGACGGGATTATCATTTCAAGGAGGGCGCCATGCGAAAGATGTTCGTCATCACATTAATGGGTATTGCGATCGTGGGCGGGACGGGCATCTCGGCCACCGCCGGCGAAACGAAGGCGAAGATGGAAAAAGGCAAAGGAGAAGCGAAGGCGGACTACCAGGAAGCCAAAGGCGAGGCTAAAGCACTCACCGAGGAAGCGAAGGGCAACAAGACGAAGGCTGAAATGGAGCGCGCGAAGGGCAACGTGAAAGGCGCCGGAGAGCGTGTCAAAGGCAAATCCAAGGAGACGAAAGCGCGAGTCGAGTAGCGAGTGTGCCACCCGTGCCGGACGCACGGGCACACTTACGCCGGCGTGGCCAGTTTCAATCCGATGATGCCCGCAATGATCAGTCCGACGCTGATCAGTCGAGCGGCGTTCGCAGGTTCCCCAAGGAGCGCAATCCCCAGCGCCACCGTGCCAACTGCCCCCACACCAACCCACACGCTGTAGGCCGTTCCAACGGGAAGCGTCTTCACCGCGATACCCAAAAGCCACAGGCTGATGATCATCGCGAATACGGTCCATACCGTGGGCCACAGGCGCGTGAACCCATCCGTATACTTCAACCCGATCGCCCAACCGGTCTCAAACAGCCCCGCACAAAACAAAATC
>Ga0207679_10001008_pt1 | contig 18077 bp, 16 predicted proteins | sample KBSC73metaG_FD_184320 | JGI IMG/M metagenome (GOLD analysis project Ga0207679, IMG submission 184320) | Corn rhizosphere microbial communities from Kellogg Biological Station, Michigan, USA - KBS C7-3 metaG (SPAdes) (version 2) | ecosystem: Host-associated > Plants > Roots > Rhizosphere > Soil ... | reverse complement strand
TTGATGTGTCCCGGTTTGCCACCAGGTTCAATGCCTTTTTTGATGGGGTTTGGCAAGATAAGACCACTTCTAAAACCGTGACCAATAGAAAGAATTGAATTTTCATAACGCAAGTTAATTTTTTCGATTTTCAACCGATAATGAGGTTTTATACCTAGATTTTGACCTCCGGCAAAATCAATGATTTTCTATTGGCAGATAATCTTGTCCCCCTTACCTTTGCGGCCTGAAAACAACCCCTTTTAAAATATTGATATGACAAATGCTGGTAAAATAAAACAGGTTATCGGGGCCGTCATTGACGTGCAATTTGAGGGTAAGCTCCCTGAAATCTATAATGCGCTGGAGTTAAAACGTGAAAATGGCGATACACTCGTACTTGAAGTGCAGCAGCATCTTGGTGAAGACAGTGTTCGCTGTATTGCCATGGATGGAACCGAAGGCCTGATGCGTGGAACTGAAGTAATCGACACAGGAATTGCGATTGCCATGCCGGTGGGTGAGGAAATTAAGGGACGCCTGTTCAATGTAACGGGCGACCCGATTGATGGTTTGCCTGCCGTATCTAAAAAAGGGGGCCGTCCTATACACAGTAAGCCACCAGCTTTTGAAAATCTTTCTACATCCACAGAAGTTCTATTCACCGGCATCAAAGTAATTGACCTGATCGAGCCTTATGCCAAAGGTGGTAAGATCGGCTTGTTTGGTGGCGCCGGTGTTGGCAAAACCGTATTGATCCAGGAATTGATCAACAATATTGCGAAAGCTTATTCCGGCTTGAGTGTATTTGCCGGCGTGGGCGAAAGAACCCGTGAGGGAAATGACCTGATGCGCGAAATGATCGAAGCGGGTATTATGAAATATGGTGATGGATTTAAGCATAGCATGGAAAACGGCGGCTGGGATTTAAGTAAAGTCAATCTCAAAGAATTGTCCGAGTCAAAAGCAACCTTTGTATTTGGACAGATGAACGAACCGCCTGGCGCCCGTGCAAGAGTAGCATTGAGTGGTTTGACCATTGCTGAATATTATCGTGATGGCGATGGTCAGGGCAAGGGTCGTGACATTCTTTTCTTCGTTGACAATATCTTCCGGTTTACCCAGGCAGGCTCGGAAGTATCGGCGCTGCTGGGCCGTATGCCTTCAGCGGTAGGTTATCAGCCGACACTTGCTACCGAGATGGGTATCATGCAGGAAAGGATCACTTCGACAAAAAATGGTTCAATTACTTCTGTACAGGCCGTATATGTTCCGGCAGATGATTTGACCGATCCGGCACCTGCAACAACGTTTGCACATCTTGATGCTACAACAGTGTTAAGCAGGAAGATTGCCGACCTTGGAATTTACCCAGCCGTGGATCCTCTTGATTCTACTTCAAGAATTCTTACACCAAAGATCGTCGGCGATGTCCATTACGATTGTGCAAATCGTGTAAAATTAATTTTACAGAGATATAAGGAATTGCAGGACATTATTGCCATTCTTGGTTTGGATGAGCTAAGTGATGAAGACAAACAAATAGTTGCCCGTGCAAGAAAAGTTCAACGTTTCTTATCTCAGCCTTTCCATGTGGCAGAAGCATTTACTGGTTTGAAAGGCGTGCTTGTTCCGATCGAAGAAACTATCCGCGGATTCAATATGATCATGGACGGCGAGGTGGACGAATACCCGGAAGCGGCATTCAACCTAGTCGGCAGTATTGATGATGCTATCGAGAAAGGTAAGAAGATCTTGGCGCAGGCGCAGGGATAAGACACCCTCTGTCTCCCTAAAGGGAGGACTTAGGTTGTACAAGTATTATTCATTTGATAAGTTCTTTTAAAAGTTAGTTGATTGGTTGTGTTTTCAACTTTAGTTACATTGATGAGGCTTCTGTTGCGTCGCACTCTTCAACTTCCTGTTCTTGATTCAGCAATTAATAAAACAAAAGTTCACTTGCTGCTCTTAGGGCTGTAAGTTGGACTCTCCCCCTTTCGGGGGAGTTGGAGGGGGCTTTATGAACTTAGAAATATTAACTCCGGAAAAAAAACTCTTTAGTGGTGAAGTGTATGGCGTGCAGATGCCAGGCATCAGCGGTAGCTTCGAAGTGCTGGAGAAACACGCACCACTTGTGAGTGCGCTAAAAGCTGGCCGCATAAAGGTTTTAAAAGATAAACAAAATCATTTTTCTTTCTACGACATACAAGGTGGCTTTGTCGAAGTCCTCGCTAATAAAGTGACGGTATTGGTGGAGGGAGCAACATCTGTAGAAGAGTGATTGGTCTCTGAGCAAAAATATTTACCCTCATCATTGATGAGGATTTTTTTTGCACGTGAATGAATGGGCAAAATTTAATAGTCATCTCTGCCTGAAGCATGCTCATGTTTTGGTTTAACAATGCAAGGGATATAAGGGCATACAAGATAGAATTTCATAGTTTTCTTAAATGCTTTGTATGGTTCTTACTTTTTAATAACGGTATGCGCGGATAGTCCATTAAAACTTTATCTTTCCAATTCCTAAAAATCCTGTAAATCGTGGTTTTAAAACTCTTCAACATTTTTTTCTGCGTTGTCTTTATATTATTTGCTGCTGTTCAATACAATGATCCAGATCCCTATGTTTGGATACCGATCTATTTATATGCCGCTATTCTTTGCTGGCTCGCATTTCGCAGTAAATTTTTCCCCGGCGCTTATCTTTTAGGGATTGCCATATACGCCGCCTATGCTATCTACAAATTTTTCGATAAAAATGGAGTTTGGGACTGGATGACCAAACATAATGCGACCAATATTGCAGGCACAATGAAAGCTGAAAAACCATGGATAGAGGAAACAAGAGAATTTTTTGGCTTACTAATACTTATCGTTGTACTGCTGATTGATTATTTCTATGCAAAAAGAAAGATGAAGAAAATTTAGTTGAGTTGAGGGTCGATGGGAAAATTGATCATGATCTCGTAGTCACCACCAAGTAGTTTCAGTGAGTCCTTCCATATCTGTTTATAGTCGGGATGGAAAACAAGTTTTCGCGTGGCCTTTACTGTCAGCCATGATTTTTCCTGCAGTTCGTTTTTCAACTGGCCATCGCTCCAGCCGGAATAGCCGATAAAAAACCGGATCTTGTTCTCATCGATCTCATCATTTTTTATCATCTCGACCACTTTGTCAAAATCACCGCCCCAATAGATTCCCTTCATTACCTCTTGTCCACCTGTTATCGTATTGGGATATTGATGCAAAAAATGAATGGTATCCATTTGCACAGGCCCGCCATAAAACAATGGGATCTTGTGGGCCTCGAGTTCCGGTATCAACTCGTCAATTGTATTCTCATACTTGCGGTTCAACACAAAACCAAAACTTCCCTGCTCCTGGTGTTCACATAAGAATACGACCGTCCTCATAAAATTCGGGTCCTTCAAAAAAGGATCTGAGATCAATAATATCCCGGAACCAGGTTCAATCATACTTCCAATTTATGGCAAAATTTTACTTACCCCAAAGTTGTGCCTTTTTATTGAAGATAAATCGATTGATTCCAAATCCGGGATAGCCTTGAAAGATAAAAATTCATCTAAACCTGTGTTAAAATGAAGTTTTTATCACCCCACGTACTCTGGCGCGGATTATGGATATTAAATTTGCAGGGCTTTACAGGTTAATAAAAACGCGTTAACTTTCGAGCAATAAATAGTCAGAGTGAAGAAAATTTTTCCCATAATCATTGGTTTAATTAGTTTATCTCTTGTCGGTATCATTGTTATCCAGGTTTTATGGTTAAAAAATATGGTTCTCCTTCGCCAGGAACAAATGCGCCACCGCATCCAGGACGGGGTGACATTGGCCGGCAACACTCTCGTTCAGCACAAGAGTAATTACAATTATAATAGTGATTCCAAGACATTTCATAACCTGATAACAGATGAGCTTGAATACCTGCGTCCGAATACGGTGGGACAACGACTGACTGCTGCCCAAATCACTGACATCATTAAAAAGGCATTTCACACCTATGACCTGGATGAAGCAAAATTTGAATTCGGAATAGCCACGGTAACTGGGGCGGGCGTGATGGAGAAGCAATCAAAAAGTTTCGTAAATGTTTTTAATGAAAACAATCCTAAAAATTATTCCTATACTTATCCCCTTAACTCACCAAGCGGAAGCGAGACAGAAAACCTTTCTCCGAACGAAATACTGATCGTTATTACACTGAACTATCGAAGCCTGGTTTTTGAATCCTTATGGCTACCCATTGTTTCGGCTATTGTTTTTACTCTTCTTATCATGACCGCCTTTTATTTAACAGTAAGAACGATGTTGCGACAGAAAAAACTCAGCGAAATAAAAAATGATTTCATCAATAACATGACGCATGAGTTTAAAACCCCCTTGGCAACGATATCACTTGCCGTTGATGCTTTGCGGAATGAAAAGGTTGTAAGTGATAAAGAGAAGATGAGTTATTTCAGCACTATCATAAAGGAAGAAAATAAAAGAATGAACCGCCAGGTCGAGACAATCTTAAAAGCTGCATTGCTGGATAAACAAGAGGTGCAATTGTTACTGCGACCTCTTCATGCTCACCAGGTGATCAAGGATGTCGTAGAGAATTTTACGTTACAACTTGAAGAAAAGAATGGCAGGGCAGAAGTCTTATTGAATGCAGAAAATGATTTTATTGACGCTGATGAGGTTCATTTTTCCAATCTTATTATTAACCTGATCGATAACGCCATCAAGTATTCAAAAGAAGATCAACCACCAATAATAAAGATTACCACGCAGTCAACCCCAAAAAGTATTGTGATTGTTATAGAAGACAATGGCATTGGTATGAATAAAGAAACAGTCAAAAGAGTTTTTGAAAAATTTTATCGTGCCCATACAGGCAATATCCATAATGTGAAAGGCTTTGGTCTTGGATTAAGTTATGTAAAGACCATGGTGGAAGCTCATGGCGGAGAAATTAAAGTAGACAGCGTATTAGGCAAAGGCAGCACTTTCACTATGGAATTTCCATTAAAGAGGCTGCAACGTCAGCCAGTTATGTCCCCAGTTCCGGCTTGATTTATGCCCATCATGTGTTTATCCACAGTAAGCACCCATCTCCATAACTTAGAAAACGAAAGTCATGCTGCAAAGCGTAGTCGTACACTTTTTTCCAATCCTCATTTATTAAAGCAGCAACCAGTAGCAGCAGTGTTGATTGGGGTTGATGAAAATTAGTAATCAGTCCTTTTGCAATCCTCGGTTTATACGGAGGCCCGATCAGTATTTGTGTTGTTGTGATCAAACGTTCCATATTTTCCTTCTGCATAAATTCAATAAGGGCTCCAAGTGATTGTTTTGGTTCAACATTCATCTTTTCCAGTTCATAACACTCCCATTGACCCAGTTCAATTGATTTTTCGTGCAATATTCCCGATTGCTCTCGGCTTGGGGGGCCGATTGCCGACTTCACTCCCAGCCAATACAAACTTTCAATGGTACGCAGTGAAGTGGTTCCAACAGGAATAATGTTCTCAGAAAGATTTTTGAAAATATCTTCAATTGTTCTTATGGAAACATTGATAAATTCTGAATGCATTTCATGCCCTTCGATCGTCTCACTTTTAACCGGCTTAAATGTGCCGGCACCGACATGAAGAGTTACAAAGTCGGTTTTAATATTTTTTAATCTTAGTTTTTTAAAAACATGTTCTGTGAAATGAAGGCCGGCCGTAGGAGCTGCAACGGACCCTTCATGGTTTGCGTAAATTGTCTGGTATCTTTCCTCATCTGATCTTTCCGCTGCTCTTTTGATATAGGGAGGCAGAGGAATAACACCTGCATGATGTAATATTTCGGAAAAACTTAGTGAATGATCATTCCAGGAAAATTCGATAATAAAAGAATCGATTTTTTTTTCGACATATTTAGCATAAAGAATAATCTCGTTTCCAGAAAATATTTTCTTCTCTAGTATTTGTCCGTGTTTCCATTTTGATGCACCACCAATCAGGCATTGCCATAACACCTTGTCAGGTTGTTTCATGGCGGTAGTGATGTCGTTATACTGGGCATGAGGCTCAAGACAAAAAATTTCAATGACACCCCCCGTAGGCTTTTGAAATAATAACCTGGCTTCAATTACCTTAGTATCGTTAAAAACAAGTAATGCGTCGGAAGGAAGATGATGATCTAAATTTTTGTAAATATCCTCACTGATCTTTCCTTGGTGATATATGAGAAGTTTAGATGCATCTCTTTCAGGTAATGGATATTTCGCAATACGGTCTTCGGGAAGATCATAGGTAAAATCAGTGATCGAGAATTTTTTTGGGTTCATAACACAACAAACTGTTGTATTTAAATTGCAAATTTCGGGAATTGGAAACTAATTGTCTTTAACAGGGCAAGCTGCCAAAAAAGGGTGCAAATCTTTACATTTTAAAATTATTGAATCAGTTCGGGACATGATCCCAATAAGCCGCACCTGATGGCGTGGATACCATTTGTTTCTTTATTTTTATCCCCAAAAAAAATTATATCATGAATGACCAAGAAATCTTAGGCTATTTCGAAAGCCAGGCAAAATCCGGAGAATGGGATTCACTATATGACCCCAAAAACACCAAAAGCTATCCCTTTATCATCAGGTTCAAGAAGAGTATAGAGCTGATGAAGCCCATCGAGGGAATGACGGTTCTTGATTTGGGTTGCGGGACAGGAATCCTGATTCCCCATGTGATTAATAGTAAGGGGTCTTATATGGGGTTGGACAGTTCGGAAAATATGCTGGATGTTGTCAAGAAAAAATACCCTGCACTAATAGAGTCCAATAAAATAAAATTGTTTTCGGACGACATTAGAAACTTTAAACCGTCTCAGAAAATAGATGTAATGATAGGGTTGGGTTTTATTGAATATTTTGACGACGCCGAGAGCGTAATAAGAAAATTATATCAATTTTTGGCAGACAGAGGGCAGTTAATTCTTTCGTTTCCAAATTTTAATTCACTGGATTACCTGAGTCTGCGGTTGACTTCACCTTTTAGATATCTTTTGCGAAAAATTTCCGGCAAATCTACCCACCAGCCCCCGCGGAGGCTCTGGAATCAGAAAATGGCGAAGAAAATGTTTTTGAATTGTGGATTTAAAAATATCAAATCAGTGAATTACAACGTAAATATTTTTACCTATCCGTTTACCAAGATCTCCATGGGTTTTACGAACTTCTGGGCCCGTAAATTTGAATATTCTAAATTATCGTCAAAAGACTTTTTTGCTACAGGGTTTATTATTTCGGGAGAAAAGTGAATCATGATAGAACTTCCCGTGTAACGCGTTAAAGGATATGAGAGAATATTTATTTTCGGTATTGACCTCGATCGGTATTCCTGCTATTTTAAAAATGATGCGGATCAGGAATAAGGAAGTAACCATATTAATGTTTCATCGCGTAAGTGATGAAATAGATCCATTGTGGAGCCCGCTTCCTGTAGCAAAATTTGAATCGTTGATTAGGAAACTAAAGAAAAATACTGCATTAATCCCCCTTCAAGAGATATTCAATATAAAGAAATATCCAGCCAAACCTTTGGTTGCGGTGAGTTTTGATGATGGGTATCGTGATTTTTATGAAAATGTTTTACCCATTCTTAAAAAATACCAGGTACCTGCTCACCACAATATATGCCCGGGTTTAATTGATCAACAGCTGCTCCCTTGGACACAAATCGTAAATATTTACTTGCAAAATAATGCCGGGACTACGATTGAGTTGCCCGACGGGCAGCCTATAAAGATCGACGAGTCCGTAAATGAGAATTTCTTTCTGATGTTGTGTGGACAACTCTATAACATAGATTCAAACAAATTGATGCAATGGGTAAAACGGCTGGCGATGAAAATTCCCGCTGAAAAATTAGATGTATTGATGAGTTGGGAAATGATCAGGGAATGTGCGGATTCGGGCGTTCATATTGGTTCACATAGTTTGACGCACCAGAATCTTTCGCGTATCACAAATGAAAACGAACTGGCAAGCGAAATAACAGAAAGTAAACTAAGAATAAAAAAGGAAACAGGAAACGAACCCCGGATTTTCGCGTTTCCAAATGGCTTGTACAATACGGAAAGTATGCGAATGGTTAAAAATACAGGATATGAAATAATCCTGTTGTGTGATGATCTTGTATCAAGTTTTGATAACGATTATATTGAAAACCGATCGTACGTTTTTCCAAGGATAAATATCAGCAGGCCTCAATGGCAGGAAGAATACTTAAGATCATTGGGCCTTCATCAAAGATTGAAGAAGTTGCTTAAGGGTCAGGATGTAGCGAGGGCTCAACAGAATATTGAAACAGCTGCGTTCCTGTAGTAAAATTAAGATCGTTTTTCTAATGGCACTACCAACTTCAATCCACTCCAAATATCACTTACCGCGCAAACTTTCACATCGACAAGATTATTTCTTAAGGCAAAATTTCTTATTGTATCTTCTGTGATATCGGTCGCAATGCCTGAGGATTTTTTATACCAGGACACCCAGATCGCCATTCTCTTATTTTTCCTTATCAGCTCGTCTAATCTCTTCATTTCCGATTCAAATTCTTTTTTTGTTGATACAAAAAGATGAATAAGATCAGGCACTTCATTTTTATTACATAGCTGATCTGTGACATCCGCTTCAAGCAGCTCAAAATAGTTTCGTGGCTGATTTACAAAAAGCAATTTGTTCCCAGGTTTTATACCTAGCTTTTTCAGCAATGGAGTTCCTGAATAGCCAGCTGTTGCCATACACTAAAATTAGCATACCAGTTGTATTATTATCTAATTCACAGCTTATTCACAGCAATCCACATTAAAGGCAGGCTGATCTTGCCTAAAAAAACTTTTTGAATCAATAAGACCTTTAGCCAATACGGGTTTCAGCGAATCAATCATCTGTGGAAAAAATAAAAACCAAAAAATTTGTTTGTGAAGTGGGAAAAAGTGTTATTTTGTGTCAATTTATTATAAATTGATTCAATTCACTGATAATGATAGGCTTTCTAGGCGAGTTCGAGGCTACTTTAGACGCGAAGGGTCGCTTTCTTCTGCCAGCGGGCATCAAGAGACAGTTGCCTGAAAAGGAGAATGATCAGTTTGTTATTAACAGGGGATTTGAAAAATGTTTGAGTCTGTACCCATTGAAAAGTTGGGAGCCGCTCTTTGCCGAGATCAGTAAGCTGAATGAGTTTGATCCAAAGGTCCGTGAGTTCCGCCGGTATTTTCTTAACGGGGCTACGATGGTGGAACCAGACAGCGCCGGACGGCTATTAATCCCGCCTAACCTAAAAGACCATGCAGGGCTGCAAAAGGATATCGTGCTGGTTTCGGCAGTAAATAAAATAGAAATCTGGGATAGTAACAAGTACCATCAGCTCTTTGACTCATTTTCTGCAGAGGATTTTAGTAGCCTCGCCAAGGACGTGATGGCGAAAAATGGTGAGTAATTAATAATTATTAATTATTGATCGTTGGAAAACGTCTACCATACCCCGGTCCTTTTGAAGGAGACAATTGAAGGGTTGAAAATTGTTCCGAACGGAACCTATGTAGATTGCACATTTGGTGGTGGTGGACATTCAAAGGGCATCCTGGAGAGACTAAGTGCGGATGGAACGCTTGTAGCGTTTGACCAGGACGAGAATACCAGGAGAAATTTACCGGCAGACCGCCGTATCATTTTTGTGCCACATAATTTTCGTCACCTTCAACGATTTCTTCGCCTGAATAATATTTCTGCCGTTGATGGTATCCTGGCTGATCTTGGCGTAAGTAGTCACCAGTTCGATGAACCAGATCGGGGTTTTTCAACGCGATATAACGCGGAGCTGGATATGCGGATGGATAAGCGACAAGCCAGGACTGCTTCTGACGTGGTAAATCATTATGCTGAACAACAGCTTCACAAGTTGTTTGAACAGTACGGCGAAGTTACCAATGCTAAAACGTTAGCCAGGACGATCACGGAGGCCCGCCGGTCATCATCAATAAAAACGATCGATGATCTAAAAAATGCTCTTCGGGGAATTGTAAAAGGAAATCCCCATAAGTATTTCGCCCAGGTTTTTCAAGCTCTAAGGATAGAAGTTAATGACGAATTGACTGCATTAAGAGAATTGTTGCAACAAATTCCACTCTTGCTAAAACCCGGAGGAAGGGTAGCCATTATTACATTTCATTCTTTGGAAGACAGGTTGGTAAAAAATTTTTTTCGGCGCGGTTCATTTGAAGAGGCTGAGCAAGATCCTTTTACCATGCAGAAGGTGACGAACGAATTGAGAGTGATAACAAAGAAGCCGATTACTCCCGGGGAAAAGGAGTTAAAAGAAAATCCGAGGTCTCGGAGTGCCAAGCTGCGGGTAGCGGAAAAATTGATGATGGTATGATGATGGTGGGTAATGAGTAATGAGTAGTGAGTGGTAAGTAATGAAAAGGCTGCTTATTTAATGAAAAAAATATTCTTCAAGATAGTATTAACGGACGGTATCAACAGAACCCTTAACCTTATGAAACGGCCCTCGAAAACCAATTTCTTAATGCTAACATTTATTTATGCAGGAACAAGAAAACACCAAAGAACGGGACCTGAAGCCCAATTCTGCTAAAGCGGGATGGAAGCGAGTTTTGAATTATCAATCTATCGTAAAGCAGGTGCCGTTCTTTTTGTTCCTGGCTTTGCTGGCTGTTATCTACATCTATAACGGGCATTACGCCGATAAAACCATCCGAAACATCAATCAAACGGCCAAAGAAGTAAAAGAGTTGCAATACGAATATAAAACTGTAAAAAGTGAAGTGATGTTTCGCAGTAAGCAAAGTGAGTTAGCGAAAGCAGTAGAACCACTGGGGTTAAAGGAATTGACGATCGCACCAGTCGTATTGAAAGACACTATACGGTAGCCACGAGGCAGATCAACATTGAAAAGGCTAACATTTCAAAAATAAAACAACTAAAAACGAAGGCAGTCATTGGAAGTAAAGCGTGACATATTGTGGAGAGTGTATTTAAGCTTTCTCGGTATCGCCGTGCTTAGCGTTCTCATAATAGGTAAAGCCTTTTATATACAGAGGTTCCAGGGTAGTTACTGGAAGAGTATGAGTGATAGTTTACATCAACGAATAGAACCGCTTGAGGCCGAAAGGGGTACTATTTATAGTGAAGATGGCCAAATGTTAAGTACTTCGATCCCCACATTTGACATTTATATGGACATGGAAGCCGACGGTTTGAGGGAAAAAAACGGAAAAAGATTCAGGGAAAACATTGACTCATTTTCAATCGCTCTTGCAAATTATTTTGGCGACAGGACGGCAGGTGAATACCGCCGGGACCTTCAGCAGGCGTATAAGAAAAGCGACCGCTATTTTCTTATAAGAAAAAAATTAGCATTCGAGGACTACAAGGCGTTCAGGCAATTCCCTTTGGCAAGATTGGGAAGAAACAAAAGCGGTGTGATCGTGGAAGTGGATAGCAAACGACTGACGCCATTTCAACTGCTGGCAAACAGAACTATTGGTTTGTCACGCGATTACGTTGCCAGCAATGGTAAGATCAAAAAGATGAATGTGGGATTAGAAAAAAGTTATGATAGTTTTTTGACTGGCCAAAAGGGACAAAGACTTGTCCGTTTTATTGCCGGCGGGGTGGCAGTTCCGGTCGAGGGTTATAAGGTGGAACCTGAAAATGGAAAAGACGTCGTTACCACACTCGATGTTAACATCCAGGATATAACAGAATCAGCCCTGATGAAAATGATGCTGCAAAGCGAGTCGCAATACGGAACTGCGATAGTAATGGAAACAAAAACCGGGAAAGTAAAAGCGATGGCAAATCTTGGAAGGCAAAAAGACGGCAGCTATTGGGAAGATGATAATTATGCATTGCGCGTAACGGAGCCGGGATCAACCGTCAAATTACTTACGCTTTTGTCTGTGCTTGAAAAAGGAAGTTCTTCATTAACTGACCTGGTAGAAGTGGGGAGTGAGGGAAAAATGATGGTCGGACCTCGCATGGTTAATGACGCAGAACGCCAACCAAAACCTGTGGAAACAGTGGAAGAATGCTTTGCACACAGTTCAAATGTTGGAATGAGCAAGCTTGCTTACAAGGCTTTTGCAAACAATCCAAGAGAGTTTAAAGAATATATTCACCGTTACCACCTGGACATACCATCACGAGTTGATTTGAAAGATGTTCCGAAACCAAGATTAGCCCCTCTTGATAACAAGAATGGCGGACTGATGAACATGATCACGATGAGTTTCGGTTATGCAATACAAATAAGTCCTCTTAATACATTGACGCTTTACAACGCGATAGCAAATGATGGAAAGATGGTGAAACCCTACCTGGTCAATAGTATCAGCGTCGATGGAAATGAGATCAATCAATTTCAACCCACTGTACTGGAAGAAAAAATTTGTAAACCAGAAGTAGTGAAAGCTGCAAAGCAATGTATGAGAGCGGTGGTAGAAATAGGTACAGGCAAGCCAGCTTTTAAGGACATGCCATTCCCTGTGGCGGGTAAAACAGGAACGGCTCATGTGGCGGATGGAAATATAAAATACAACGACGGCGTTTACCAGGCTACTTTCATTGGATATTTTCCTGCCGACCAACCACAATACACCTGTATTGTCGTGATCCGTACGAAACCCCATGCCTTTTTACATTATGGTGGCCAGGTAGCGGCACCCGTGTTCAGAGAGATAGCGACAAAATTATATGCGATGTATGTGGAAAAGAAAGACGCTCCAAACTATGCCGCTGCAAAAGATAGTACAGGTTATTTCTATGCCGGCTATACAAATGATATCAAGAATGTATTATCAAAATTGAATGTGAATTACAGTGATTCGACTATGCAAAATAGTTGGAGCAACGTGTATGAAAAAAATGCAATGACAATAGTAAAAGGAACAAATGTGCAGGGAAAATTCATGCCCAATGTAAAAGGTATGGGCCTAAAGGATGCGCTGTATCTATTGGAAAATACGGGAATAAAAGTGGTTGTAAAAGGAAGAGGAAAGATAATTAATCAATCCATTCCTCCCGGCACACCTTTGACCAAAGGGTTTACAGTACTAGTGGAATTAGGGTGAACAGTGTTTAAGATATTAACATCGACCAGTTGCAACGATTGAGAGACATACTATATAAGGTAAACATCAGGTCGGTAATTGGAAGTACGGATTTGGAAATAAACGATGTTCAGATCGATTCGAGGAAAATTAAATCGGGCTCTTTATTTATCGCGGTGAAAGGCGTGGCCTTCGATGGGCACCAGTTCATTGATAAGGCTATAGAAGCAGGAGCGGTTGCGGTTGTGTTTCAGGAATCTTTTATAGAAAGAAAAGAGGGTGTTGTCTGCGTGGAGGTGGAAAATAGTGCAGCGGCCGCTGGTCTTATTGCGCATAATTTTTTTGGTCAGCCCTCAGAGAAGATGAAGTTGGTAGGAGTGACAGGAACGAATGGCAAGACAACAATTGCTACATTATTATATAAGCTCTTTACATCATTGGGATATAAATGCGGACTGCTGAGTACAGTTGAAAATTATATTGGGGACAAAATCGTGGCAGCCACACACACGACACCTGATGCCATTAGTTTGAATGCATTGCTAAAGCAAATGCTCGAAGCAGATTGTACGCATGTGTTCATGGAGGCCAGTTCACATGCCATACATCAGCATCGCATCACGGGGCTGCATTTTACAGGAGGGATTTTTAGCAACATCACGCATGATCACCTGGATTATCACAAAAATTTTGAGGAATATATCCGGGTAAAAAAATCATTCTTTGATGAGCTACCATCATCAGCTTTTGCAATCAGTAATGCAGATGATAAACGCGGAACTGTGATGTTGCAAAACACGAACGCCAAGAAATATTACTACAGCTTAAGAACTGTTGCCGATTTCAAAGGAAAGATCCTGGACAACAGTTTGACCGGTTTGGTGATGGTAGTAAATGACCAGGAAGTTCATTTCAGGCTGATCGGAGAATTTAACGCGTATAATTTGTTAGCTGTATATGGAACCGCGGTTTGTTTAGACGTGGATAAGCAGGAAGTGTTGCGCAACTTAAGTATGCTGACCGGGGCAGAAGGACGATTCGACTACCTGTTATCAAAACAGGATAAAGTGATAGCTATCGTTGACTATGCTCATACGCCAGATGCATTATTAAATGTGCTGGCGACGATCAGGAAATTAAAGAAAGGATTTGAAAAAGTAATAACTGTGGTCGGCTGCGGAGGCGACAGGGATAAAACAAAGCGGCCAATCATGGCTGAAGTTGCCTGTGAGCACAGCGACAAAGTAATATTCACGAGCGACAACCCAAGAAGTGAAGACCCGGCGCAAATCATAAAGGATATGGAGGCTGGTGTAGGCGCGGCAGCAAGGAGAAAATATATCTCGATAGTTGACAGGAAAGAGGCGATAAAAACTGCGATCAGTTTAGCAAGCAAAGAAGATATAATCCTGGTAGCAGGAAAGGGACATGAGAAATACCAGGAGATTAAAGGGGTGAAGAATCATTTTGACGATAAGGAAGTGGTTAGAGAGATGTTTGAAATGCTGGATAAATAGCGTGGACGTCAAACATGAAACGTGAAAAGGCGGAATAACTCGAGGCGAGTTATGATCCATTCACGATTGACGATTCACAATTCACAACGTTGACCAAAGATGTCTTGGACGGACGCATAAACGGTCATGGTAATACCTGATTTTTTTATTACCCATGATCGATTGAAAAACTAAAAGCCCGATATCCCTCTCAATACCGAGAGGGATACAAGGGCGAAGTTAAACCAGCGCCAATGCTGTATCATTTATTTGATTGGTTTAAACAACAGAACATACACTTTCCGGGAAGTGGGCTTTTTGAATTCACCACGTTCCGTGTATTGTTGGCGATGTTGTTGTCGCTGGTGATCGCTACACTATTTGGTCGCAGATTGATCAACTATCTGAAAAGAAGACAAGTGGGAGAATCCGTGCGCGATCTTGGACTCACTGGTGAACAAAGCAAGAAGGGAACACCTACCATGGGAGGAATCATCATTATCCTGTCCATCCTTATTCCAACTTTATTGTTCGCCAACCTTCATAAGGCTTATATCAGGTTGATGATAGTGAGTACAATCTGGCTGGGAATAATTGGCTTTTTAGATGATTATTTAAAACTAAGGGCAAAAAGGATTGCAAAAGAACAGGGAGTGCCTTATAAAAAAGGTGATAAAGATGGCCTGGCTGGCTGGTTAAAAGTTCTTGGGCAGATCGGTCTCGGGATCATTGTAGGCGCAACACTTTATTTTAATAACAATGTAACAATATGGAGAGAATATATCGGAACTCCCAAGGCAAATGATTCAACGATCAGGACAGTCCCCTTTAATGGAAAAGAAAAACATTTTGTTGTTACAAAAGAACCAATCACCACCATTCCTTTTGTAAAAACACATGAATTCAATTATTCAAAATTACTACCCGCAAGCTGGCGGAGTTATAGTTGGATACTCTATATCATCATTGTGATATTTATTATTACAGCAGTGTCGAATGGAGCCAATATCACTGATGGCTTAGATGGGCTTGCGGCTGGCACTTCTGCGATTATCGGCGTACTGCTTGGCATTTTCGCCTACGCCAGTGGTAGTTTTTTCTTTGCTGACTATTTGAACATAATGTATATCCCCAATTTGGCAGAGCTGTCGATTTTTATAGCAGCCATGATCGGGGCATGTATAGGCTTTATGTGGTATAACTCGTATCCTGCCCAGGTTTTTATGGGTGATACAGGAAGTTTAACGCTTGGCGGTATCATAGCAGCCATTGCAATTATCGTTCATAAAGAATTGTTGATCCCCATTTTCTGCGGTGTGTTTTTGGTAGAGAATATCAGCGTGGTAATGCAGGTAACATATTTCAAATACACCAAGAGAAAATATGGGGCAGGAAGAAGGATCTTTTTAATGAGTCCTCTTCATCATCATTATCAGAAGAAAGGATATCACGAGGCAAAAATTGTAACAAGATTTTGGATTATAACTGTTTTGTGTGTGTTGTTTTCAGTGGCCACTTTAAAGATGCGATAGACCGGGATATAGTAAGTAAGAAGCGCAAGGCATTACTGGAAAACCCCCAATCAAGATCCCTGAAAAGCCATCCCGATAGTCATCGGGTAATCCAGATCAGATTGTGGTGCAGTAACGATCTAATGCTTCTGAAGAACCAACTCCGTACATCGGGAGATGAGTTATGAGTACAAGGATGGTCATACTAGGCGGCGGGGAAAGCGGAGTAGGTGCTGCGCTGCTCGCAAAACAACAGGGATACGAAGTATTTCTTACTGACGAAAGTTCTTTGAAAGAAGTTTATCGCACCGAGTTGGAACTGGCCGGAATTGAATTTGAAGAAGGAAAGCATACTGACGAAAGAATCTTAAATGCCAATGAGATAGTAAAGAGCCCGGGTATTGGTGAAAAAAACATGCTGGTAAAAAAGATCAGGGAAAAAGGCATCGAGGTTATCAGTGAAATAGAGCTGGCCTATCGGTTTAAAGGAGGCAGTAGAACTATAGCCATTACCGGCAGTAACGGAAAAACGACTACCACGGCATTGACTTATCATATCTGCCAAGCAGCAGGATTGAATTGCGCGATGGTAGGCAATATCGGTTATTCATTTGCAAGACAAGTTGCGATAAATCCAAAACAATTGTACGTAGCCGAGATCAGCAGTTTTCAACTGGACGACATCAAAACATTCAGACCGGATGTAGCAGTTCTCACCAACATCACTGAAGATCATCTTGACCGGTACGAATACAATTTTGAAAACTATATCCGCAGCAAATTCAGGATCATAATGAACCAGACGGGTGATGATCATTTTATTTATAACGCGGATGATGAAGTAACCATGAAATATCTGAACCAATTTGAAATAAAATCAAAACAACTACCAGTCACAATGAGAAGTGAAGTACCAAATGGAGCATTTATAAAAGACGGAGACATGTACGTAAGGACGGGATCTGACTTTGTTGCAATGAGTGTGTTTGATTTCGCATTGAAGGGAAAGCACAATCAGTACAACACGATGGCTGCCTGCCTGGCAGCGGCAACAATGGAAATACGAAAGGAGAAAATTCGCGAGGCCGTACAAACTTTTCAAAGTCTCGAACACCGCATGGAATATATATCAACCGTTCGAGGTGTTGAATTTATCAATGATAGCAAGGCCACCAATGTGAACAGCACGTGGTATGCGTTGGAGAGCATGGAAAAACCAACAATACTGATATTGGGCGGCGTTGATAAAGGGAATGATTATTCATTAATAAGGGACCTGGTGAAAGAAAAAGTGAAAGCGATTATCTGCATGGGTATCGATAACCGGAAGATCCATGATGCATTTGGAAATGTAGTAAGCACGATCGTCAACACGGGCAGTGCAAAGGAAGCTGTTCATGCAGCCTTTCATTTTGCAAACAAAGGAGACGTCGTATTGCTAAGCCCGGCTTGCGCAAGTTTCGATTTGTTTAAAAATTATGAAGACAGGGGAGATCAGTTCAAGCAGGCGGTGAAAGAGTTGTAAACCCTCTGTCTCCATTGAAACATTATGTCATATTCAGAAGAAATAGGAAATCTGCAAAAGCCTCTTAAAGGCTGGGGCTATCATTTAACCCATCGTACAAAAGGTGATAAAGTGATCTGGGCCCTGGTTGTTTTGCTGGCGCTTATATCGATGCTGGTAGTGTATAGTGCGACCGGCTCACTTGCTTATAAAAACTATAAAGGCAATACGGAGATCTATCTTTTTAAACAAGTCGCATTTATCATATTGGGCATTGGCATCATTTATTTTGCTCATCTGGTCAACTATATCATTTATTCGAAAATCGCTCAGTTATTATTTCTTTTATCAATTCCTTTACTCATCTATACTCTGTTTTTCGGATTGAGCATGAATGAAGGTAGCCGTTGGATCCGCCTGCCGATCATCGGAATGAACTTACAGACGTCTGAACTGGCG
>Ga0207679_10001007_pt1 | contig 18092 bp, 15 predicted proteins | sample KBSC73metaG_FD_184320 | JGI IMG/M metagenome (GOLD analysis project Ga0207679, IMG submission 184320) | Corn rhizosphere microbial communities from Kellogg Biological Station, Michigan, USA - KBS C7-3 metaG (SPAdes) (version 2) | ecosystem: Host-associated > Plants > Roots > Rhizosphere > Soil ... | reverse complement strand
CCCCCGCTCCAACACACCCCGCTCCCATGTGGAAAGGCCGCTTCGCCCAAGACACCTCCTCGCTCGTCCAACAATTCGGTGAGTCGATCTCCTACGACTGGCGATTGTTCCCGCACGACATCGCCGGCTCGATCGCCCACGCCCGCGCCCAGAAAAACGCCGGGCTGCTCACCGAGGAGGAGTTCTCCGCCATCGAAACCGGCCTCAAGCAGATCCTCGCCGACATCGAGGGCGGCCATTTCGAGTTCAAGACGTCGCTCGAGGACATCCACATGAACATCGAGGCCGAGCTGACCAAGCGGATCGGCCCGGCCGGTGCGAAGCTCCACACCGCCCGGTCTCGTAATGACCAGGTCGCCACCGACACCCGCCTCTATTGCCGCCACGAAATCGGCGAGCTGCTCGACGGCATCGACCGGCTCAAGGAAGCCCTGCTTTCCCAGGCGGAAAAACACGCCGCCACCGTCGTCCCCGGCTACACCCATCTCCAGCGCGGCCAGCCGGTGACCGTCGGCCACCACCTGCTCGCCTACGTCGAGATGCTCGACCGCGACGCGTCCCGGCTCGCCGACTGCCGCAAGCGCCTGAACATCTCCCCGCTCGGTTCCGGCGCGCTCGCCGGTTCGACCATCAACCTCGACCGCCGCGCGATCGCCGCCGAGCTCGGCTTCGACGGCGTGACGGTCAACTCGATGGATGCCATTGCCGACCGCGACTACATCGCCGAGCTGCTGTTCGCGATTTCGCTCTGCGGCGTGCATCTGTCCCGCCTCAGCGAGGACCTCATCCTGTGGTGCTCGGCGGAGTTCGGCTTCGTCACGCTGTCCGACGCCCACACCACCGGTTCGTCGCTGATGCCGCAGAAGAAGAATCCCGACGTCTGCGAACTGACCCGCGGCAAAACCGGCCGCCTCGTCGGCAACCTGATGAACCTCCTCGTCGCGGTCAAAGGCCTGCCGCTCACCTACAACCGCGACCTGCAGGAGGACAAACCGCCGCTTTTCGACTCGGTCGACACGATCAAACTGATCCTCGCCGTGAACGCCGAGATGATCGAAGCGATGGAAATCCGCACCGAGCGCTGCCTCGCCGCCGCCTCGGATCCGATGCTGCTCGCCACCGACCTCGCCGACTGGCTGGTCAAACAAGGCGTCCCGTTCCGCCACGCCCACGAGTTCGTCGGCAAAGCCGTCGCCGAGTCGATCGCCACCGGCGTGCCGCTCGACCAGCTCGACCTGCCCGCCATCGACCCGGCCTACACGGCCGACGCCAAGTCCGTCTTCTCGCTCGACCGCGCCCTCGCCGCCCGCACCAACCCCGGCGCGCCGAACCCGGACAACGTGAAGGCCGAAATCGCGAAACGGAAGTAATGGACCGCGAATACCGAAGGGATGGACCAACTGACTTTCTGGGTCTCCTCGGTCAACTTTAGCTCGCCCCGATTCGCATACGCCAATGGGCTGCATCCTCCACATCAGCGGCGAGAATCTTGATCTCGATCAAGCTCTCGCCGCTGTGACTTTCGTGCCGTATCAGCCTTACCGGAAAGGCGACCCGATCAAACGAAGACCGGGAGAATTCCGTAAGGATTCCGGATTCAAAGCCGACGTTTCAAACGCCGACTTTCACGAACTCCCCAAGCAGTTCGCCGAGGCCGAATCATTCCTGCAAAAGCATTTCAATGAACTGCTCTCCCTCGAAGGGGTCGAATATTGCAATCTGGACTTCGGGTATAATTGCCGACTCTATACCGGTGAAAATTCCGGCATGATCACCGTCCAGTGCGACGACATCCCTGCCTCGCTGATTCGCCTGTGCGGAGCGCTCTCCATCGGCATTTCGCTGACGCTTTTTCCCTCTGATGAAAATCCAGCCGGGCCGCACCGCGGGATTTACTGAGGTCACGCCTCAGGGAATAACTTCTGGAAGCCCTCCCATTGCCCATGCGCTTTTACACACAGGAAAATCTGGATCTCGATTGGGAGGATTACGAAAAGGTTAGAAATGCCTATTCGAGCCATTTGGCCTCAATTCGCCGTCAGTTACCGCTGCCACTCTATCAATTGCATCGGCACTATTCGCTGCATGACGCGGAAGTAGCGGCGGTCCTTCCTCTTCGCAATGGGAAGGATCTTGGAATTCTGCTCGACGGCTTCACCAATTACGACCGCAAGACGGGTTCCGATCGATGCACTTTCTTTCTTCACTTCATTGGATGCACGACGGAAACCCCAACGCATCTGACTGGACGTGAATGGCGTGTCGTAGAGCTCGACATCACCGAGGATAGCCGGCCCATTCTCCGAATCTTGCACTACGATCGCGACCGAAACGCCGGTGAAGACGAAATCGTTTTCAACGACTTCGACTTTTACCTGCGGGATTCGCGGGAGTGGCAATGAGCGGGTTATTCTCTCGTCAGCACCTCCCGCAACAACGCGTCCACGCTCAGCGCCTTGCCGTTGAGCTCGAGCTTCTTGTCCGAGCAATCCGCGCCTTGGGCATCAAGAGCCTGCAATTTCATCCGTTGGCCGTTGGAAATTCGATAGGCGCGGCCGGAGTCGGCCAAACGAAGGCGGAAAAGCGCTTCTTTCCCCGATGCCGCGTTGCGGCAAAACGTCCATTCGCCCACTGTGGCTTCGACGGTCACGCCATATTCCCGCAAGATCTGCGAGGCCTGCAATTTGCGCCCGACCACCTGTCCGGGCGATTCCTGAGCATCAACTCCGCCAAGCACCAGCGGCGCAACCATTCCGCGCGCGGCACCTGAACTCGGCTCCGCCTTGGCCAAAGCCGGCTCGGCCTCCGGGGCGACCGGTTGGAACTTCTTCGCGGCCAGACCGTCGCGCGACCAATCGCCCGCCAGCCCGCCCGCCAGCCCGCTCGCCGGCCGGGCGAGCGGAATCACCGGCGCGCTCGCGGCCGGCGCGGCCATGGCGAGCGGCGCGGCCATGGCGAGCGGCGCGGCCGGCGCTTCGCCCGCCACCGCCTCGCGCCGGAAATCGCCCGCGGATTTTTCCGCCTGCGGCGCGCTGGCAACCGACCAACGCGCGTCGTCCCGGCGGGCGATCGGCGGATTCGACAGCGGCGCGACGATGAACTGGAAACCCGCGGCCAGCGCCACGCAGGCGGCCGCGGCCAGCATCACCGGCCGCACCCAGCGCGCGGAAGCGCCCACCTTCACCGGCCGCGCCAGCGCCGTTTCGACGCGCGCGCGGCGTTCGGGCGAAAGTTTCCACGCCGGATCGGCGGCGGGCGGCGCAGCGAGCAGGCCGTGCACCGCGAGCAGGCGTCGACGGAATGCCGCCAACTCCGGCCGCTCGGCGCACAGACGCTCCAGCTCGACCGCCTCCGCGGGCGAAACCTCGCCGTGCAGCCAGGCGACAACGCGCGCCTCGGCCGGATCGCCGGGTTCGTGCGGATGGAAGGATGTGTTCATGGGAGAAAATCGGGTCAGCCGTCCGCGCTCTCGACGCCCAAGCGGCGGAGCGAATCGGCGAGGTTCTTGAGCAAATGGTGCAGTTTGTAGCCGACGTTGCCGGCGCTCAGCCCGGTGCGTGCGGCGATTTGGTCGTATTTGAGCTCCTCGCGGTATTTCAGTTCGAGTAGCCGGCGGTCGTCCTCGCCCAGCTCGGCCATCAGCTGGCGCAGCGCCCCCATCGCCTCCAGCCGCCCGAGGTGGGCGTCGGCGGCGGGCGAAGGGACTTCGTGAAACTCGTCGAGCGGCGATTCCCGCCGGCTCCGCCGCAGGTGGTTCAGCGCCAGGTTCCGCACGCAGCGGTACAGCCACGGCCGCGGCTGTACGACCTCGTGCCAGTGCTGATGGAGCCGCAAAAACGCCTCCTGCACCAGATCCTCCGCCGTTTCCCGGACGCCGGTCAGCCCGTAGGCGTAGTGCAGCAGCGGTGTTTCCTCCGCCTCGAAGATCCCGCGCAGCGTCGGTTCGCCCGCGGCCGCCACGCTCCCGCCGTCGCGGCCGGAATCAACCGGCCACGGCATCGCGGATTCGGAACTGCCTGGGGCGAGGGCGCGCATGCTTCGTTGCCATTCTGACACCTGCCGCCGGCGATTCTTGGAAAAAAAATCCGGAAATCCCGCGCCGTCCGAATGCGGACGGCACCGGCCAAGCGGCGCTCCCGCCCGCCCGCACCCGGATTCATGCATTTTCCCGTCATCCGCCTTGCGGGACCGACCGCCCGCCCGTTGAATGCGCGCCGCACCGCGCATGTTCTTCCTCAAGAAAGTTTTCCAGCTCCGGGACCATGCCAACCCGGACTCCGAGAAACCCTTCCTCGAACACCTCGAGGACATGCGTGACATGATCATCCGGATGGTCATCACCCTGGCGGTCTCCGTCGCCGCCTGCTTCGTCTTCCAGGACGACCTGATGACCATCCTGCGCCATCCGGTCGAGCAGGTCCGGACGCTGCACGAGAGCAAGAAGATCCCGGCCGAGAACGAGCTCGCCCAGCCGTTGTCCGTCGAGGTCTGGGAAAAGGCGAAAACCGTCGAGCACGCAGCCGCCGGCCTCGACCCCGCCGCCCGCGAGGTTTTCTACCAATCGCTGCACGACGACACGCTGCGTTTCCACGCCGAGTCCGCCTCCCTGCTGCGCGGCGCCCAGGCGCTGCCGGCGGCCTCGCGCGACACCTACCTCGCCGCCCTGCCGGTTTCGCCCGAGATGAAGCGGCAGGTGACCGCGCTGCTGAAATCGGGCCCCAGCACCGAAACCGAGGCCCGCGGCAACCTCCAGTTCATGTCGGCCCTCAAGCCGACGGAAACCTTCATGCTGTCGATGAAGCTGTCGTTCTTCGCCGGCGTCATCCTGGCCTTCCCGCTGCTGCTCTATTTCCTCCTCCAGTTCATCCTTCCCGGCCTGCACGCCCATGAGAAACGCGTGCTGTGGCCCTCGCTGACGATCGGCTTCGGCCTGTTCCTCGCCGGCGTCCTGTTCGCCTACTTCCTGATCCTGCCGCGCGCCCTCGGCTTCTTCTTCGAGTGGGGCGACAGCCTCGGCGTGCGCAACGACTGGCGCATCGGCGAATACATCTCCTTCGCCATCCAGTTCACCCTCCTCTTCGGCCTCTCGTTCGAGCTGCCGGTCGTCGTCATGGTCCTCGTGAAGCTCGGCCTTCTCGGCTACGCGACGATGAAAAAGACGCGCAACTACGCCATCGTCGCCATTTTCATCCTCGCCGCCGTCCTCACCCCCACGCCGGACATGCTCACCCAAACCCTGATGGCCGCCCCGATGATCATCCTCTACGAGGCCTGCATCTGGCTCGCCTGGTGGGACGAACGGAAGCAGCGCAAGCAGGAGGAAGCCGAGGCCGCCGAACGCGCCGCGCGCTTGGGAATCGAACACGACGCCTTCGACCAATACGGCACCGAGGAAGGCGAGGATGGCCGGGCGAACGGCGACGCCACCCCGGCGGACGAAACGCCGAAGCCACCGCAGGACTAACCACCCGCGCCGTTTGCCCCTTGGCGCGGACGCCAAACCGCGCCAAGCTCGCCCTCATGCATTCGATGACCGGATTCGGCCGCGGCGCGGCGACCACGGAGGCCTTCTCCGCCACCGTGGAAATCACCGCGGTGAACCGCAAACAGTCCGAAATCGTGGTGCAGGGCACCCGCGATTTGGTCGAACTGGAGCCGAAAATCCGCCGCGCCGTCGCAAGCGCCACCTCGCGCGGCCGCCTCCAGGTCACCGTCCGGCTCGATGCCGTCCGCACCGACAGTTCGCCCGTCCACGTCGACACCCGCCTCGGCTGCGCTCTCGAGCAGGCATTCCAAGAGCTTTCCATCGCCATCGGCCGCCCGCTCAAACCCGTCGGCTCCGATTTCCTGCGCCAGCCCGGCATCTTCCTCTTCGAAGAAGGCGGCATCGACGCCGAGGCCGCCTGGCAGGCCGTCGAGCCGGCCCTCGAAGCCGCTCTTGAGCAGCTCCTCGCCATGCGCCTGAGCGAGGGAGGCCACCTCAAGGACGACCTGCTCGCCCGCCTCGCCACCCTGGAGGCCTTCGCCGCCGCCCTCGCCGCCGAGGCCCCGGCCCGCCCCGCCCGCCAGCGCGAGCTCCTGCTCAAGCGCCTGCGCGAGGCCGGACTCGACCTCGACCCGGCGGACGAACGCGTGCTCAAGGAACTCGCCGTGTTCGCCGACCGCTGCGACATCAGCGAGGAAATCACCCGCCTCGGCTCCCATTTCCGGAAATTCCGCGACTACCTCGACGGCACCGAACCGCCCGGCCGCTCGCTCGATTTCCTCTGCCAGGAGCTCTTCCGCGAATTCAACACCATCGGCTCCAAGGCCAACGACGCCGGCATCGCCCAGACCGTCGTCGAGGCCAAGACCGAGCTCGAGAAGATCCGCGAGCAGGTCCAGAACGTGGAATAAGCCGGAGCAAAACCGGCCGTCCGGGGTGGAGGGAAAAACCTCGCCCGCCGCTTTGAGCGCGTGATTCTTTCATTGTTAGAGGGTTCCACGATCTAACTACGTTGACGCGCGCCGGGATCTCCCCTATGTGATCGCCTGTCATTCCGGTTAAAGGCCGTGTCTCCAACCCCTGTGGAGGGAAAGCCAGCCTTGGCTTTCAGCACGCCCGAGGCAATCGGATGACGCCAATCCCAGCCTATCCCGGCGGCTTCGTGTCCACGTCTCTGGAAGCGCCGGCGTGCATCCCATACACCCATGAAGAAACCCGCCGCCCTTTACGGGTCGGCCGCGGCGCTTGTCGCCGGCGGCCTCCTTGTTGCCTGGAACTCCGCTGGAGACTCCACCTCAGCCCACGCCACACCCGCGGAAGCCACCGCGCCGCCCGCGGCCGCCGCCACCTCCGCGGAAGCCGAAGCCGCCCGGGAAGCCGACGCGCTCGCCGCCGCCGGCACCCTCTGGGAAATCCAACCGGGCAACGCCCGCGACGCGCAGCGCGCCTCCATCCAGGTCGCCGCCGCCCCGCTGATGGAAGCCCTCAACGCCCCCCTCGGCACCCGCCTCCCGCTCGCGCTCTCCCAGCGCTTCGCGCCGCTCGACGCCACGGTCGTCGCCAGCAGCCGCCACGAGGACGGCACCGTAATCACCCAGCTGCGCGTCGAAGGTAGCCCGAGCGGCCTGCTCACCCTTCAGGAAAACACCGAGGCCGGCTTCTTCCTCGGCCAGCTCTATTACGACAACGGCTATCCGGTCGCCTATGAATTCCGCAACAAGGGCAACGGCATCGAAGCCACCCGCCACGCCGTCTCCGACCTAGTCTGCTCCGAGCTGGATTCCGACCGCACGGTCGTGAAAAACGCCGGTCTGCCGTCCGCCGAAGCCGCCGCCACCCTCAAGAGCGGCAAAAAGACCGGCACCACGGCCAACGCCCGGAAGCTCAACGCGAGGCTGGGTTCCAGCATCGGCATCTCGGCGATCGACTCCTCGGTGACCGAAGGCGACAGCGGCACGACCAACCTGAACTTCAGCATCCGCCTTTCCCAATCCGACCGCACGAACACGATCACCGTCTCCTACACCACCGCCGACGGCACCGCCATGGCCGGCACCGACTACCAGGCGAAATCCGGCACGATCACCTTCGCCCCCAAGACCACCACCCAGACCGTCTCGATTCCGGTCATCGGCAACCTGGTACAGGACGGCAACCGCACCCTCAGCCTGCGGCTTTCCAACCCGGTCAACGCCACCCTCTCCGACGGCACCGCCACCGGCACGATCGTCGATAACGACAGCCCGCCCATCCTCAGCGTCGCCAACACCTCCGTCACCGAGGGCAACAGCGGCGCGACCACGGCCAACGTCACCGTCTCTCTCAGCAAGGCCTACACCTCGCCGGTCAGCGTGAACTACGCCACCGCCAACGGCACCGCCACCGCCGGGACCGACTACGCCGCCGCCTCCGGCTCGCTCACCTTCAACCCGGGCGAAACGATCAAAACCGTCGCCATCGCCATCACCGGCGACACCGACGTCGAAAGCGACGAAAGCTTCACCGTCAGCCTGAGCAACGCCTCCGGCGCCTCGATCGGCACCGGCACGGCCACCGTCACCGTGGTCAACGACGACGCCTCGGTGTCGTCCTTCTCCTCGAACGTGCCCGAGCTCAACAGCCTGCCCGGCGCCACCGCGGTGATCTACCTCGACATGGACGGCCAGGTCGTCTCCGGCACCCAGTGGGCCGGCGGCGCCACCATCAACGCCCTCGGCGTCGACACCACCTTCACCTCCGCCCAGATGACCGAAATCTGGAAGCGCGTCAGCGAGGACTACGCCCCGTTCAAAGTCAACGTCACCACCAGCGAGGCCGCCTATCTCGCCGCCCCGACCAACCGCCGCATCCGCTGCATCATCACCCCGACCAACGAGTGGTACGGCAACTACGGCGGCGTCGCCTACGTCGGCTCGTTCACCTGGACCGGCGACACTCCGTGCTGGGTCTTCTCCGACGCACTCAGCAACTCGACCCGCTACATCGCCGAAGCCGCGTCGCATGAAATCGGCCACACCCTCGGCCTGCACCACGACGGCTGCACCAACCCGTCCACCGGCTACTACACCGGCCAAGGCACCGGCGAGGTCAGCTGGGCCCCGATCATGGGCGTCGGCTACTACAGCAACCTCGTCCAGTGGTCGAAGGGCGAATACGCCAACGCCAACAATCTGGAGGACGACACCGCGATCATCTCCGGCAGCACCAACGGCTTCGGCTACCGCGCCGACGCCACCGGCACCACCCCGCTCACCGTCAGCGGCGGCTCGGCCAGCGGCTCCGGCATCCTCGAAGCCCGCGGCGACGTCGATACCTTCTCCTTCACCACCAACGGCGGCAACGTGTCCCTGACGGTCAACGGCGCAACCCCCAGCCAGGACCTCGACATCGTCGCCTCCATCTACAACTCCAGCGGCCAGCTCGTCGCCAGCGCCAACCCCGACACCCAGCTCAACGCCACCGTGGCCGCCAACCTGCCGGCCGGCAGCTACACCCTGCGCGTCTCCGGCACCGGCCGAGGCTCCGCCACCGCCGACGGCTACACCGACTACGGCGCCAGCGGCCAATACACCGTGCAAGGAACCATTCCCTGAGCCCCCCCGGGCCCACCCGCCCCGTCTCCCTCCGGGAGGCGGGGCTTTTTTGCGTCCATCCACAGCGCCCCAAAACCAAAACCCGAAAAAACACACAACCACCGAAAAACCAACACACTACAACACAAAAAAAACACCCCATCTAACCGCCAGCCACCTCACCCAAACCGAACATCAGAATATGACTTCACAAGGCAACCGCCTCCACTCTATCAACGTCTTACAACCTCGCGGCGAGCACACACCATCCTGCCGGGCATGGACGTAAGCGCGCACCTCAAAAACCATTCATGAAACATCATCCCGCTTTGTATGGGTCCGCCGCCGCGCTTGTCGCCGGGGGATTAATGCTTGCTTGGAACATCTCCGGGCAGCATCCGGTCGTCTCCACCTCCGCGACCACCAACCCGGACGCCTCCCTGCAAAGCGCGCAGAATGAGCCCGCCGGCTCCACCGCCTTGGCGACCGATCCTCTCGTGGAAGCCGGCACCCTGTGGGAAGCCGAAACGGAAAACCCGCGCGAAGCCCGGCGCAGCGTGATGCAGGTCGCAGCCGAACCTCTGCGAAACGCCCTCGCCGCCACGCCCGGCACCCGCCTGTCGCTCGCGCTTTCCCCGCACTTCTCGCCGCTCGAAGCCACGGTTACCTCGCGCGGCACGCAAGCCGACGGCACGGTCGTAACCCGCCTCCGTGTGGAAGGGTCACCGGAAGGCACCCTGACCTTGCAGGAAAACCGCAAGGACGGCTTTTTCATCGGCCACCTCTTCTACGGCAACGATTACCCGATCGCCTACCAATTCACCCAAAAGGGCGAGGCTGTTGAAGTCAGCCGACATGCCGTGCCGGATCTCGTCTGCTCCGAACTCGATGGCAGCCAACAGCGGGTCGAGCTCCACGGCCTGCCGCCCGCCCGCCAAGCGGGCGCGGCCACCCGCCCCGAGGCGGCCCCAACCGCAAAAGCAAAGGTCCAGAAAGGTCTCACCGTTTCCGTCAGCGATGCCACGGTGAACGAAACCACCCCCGGTGTCACCTACCTGACCTTCAACGTGAGGCTCTCCAAGAAGGCGAACAGCAAAAAGCCCGTCAGCGTGGACTACAGCACCGCGAACGGCACCGCCGTCGCCGGCACCGATTACCAGAGCGTTTCCGGCACCTTGACCTTCCCGGCCAAATCCACGGTGCAGACCATCACCGTCCCGATCCCGTGCGACAACCTCGCGGAGGACAACAAATCGTTCACGCTCAACCTGAGCAACCCGGTGAACGCGACCTTGGCGAACAGCAGCGCCACCGGCACCATCATCGACGACGACGCCACTCCGGAATTCAGCGTCGGCAGCATCACCGTGGTCGAAGGCGACTCCGGCGCCAAGGAGGCCCGCATTCCCATCACCCTCAAGCAGGCCTACGTGACTCCGGTGAGCGTTCAATGCACGACCAGCGACCTCACGGCGGTCGCCGGCGTCGATTATGATGCGGCTTCCGGCACCATCGTTTTCAAACCGGGCGAAACCCAGAAATTCCTGCCCACCAACGTCTACGGGGACAACGTGATCGAAGGCAGCGAAACCTTCCGCGTGAGCCTGAGTAACCCGCAAGGCGGCATCATCAGCGTCAGCGAAGGCACGGTCACCATCACCGACAACGACGCCATCTTCTCCTATATTCCGGACCTCAACAGCCAGCCCGGCACCGAGGCGGTCATCTACCTCGACTTCGACGGCGAGGTCGTCACCGACACCCTCTGGAATAACGCCAATGGGGATCCCATTGTCGCTCAAGGAGTCAATTATCTCCTGACCCCTTCCCAGATGTCGCAAATCTGGCAGCGCGTCACGGAAGACTTCTCGCCCTTCCACGTCACGGTCACGACCAACGAAGCGGTCTATCTGGCCGCCCCTCCCAGCCGCCGCATCCGCTGCATCGTCACGGCAAGCAGCTATTGGTTCGGTTACGGTGCAGGCGGGGTCGCATACGTCGGTTCGTTCACCTGGTCGGGTGATACCCCCTGCTGGGTCTTTTCCGACCAATTGCTCGACGACCCTGCTTCCATCGCCGAAGCCGCCTCTCATGAAATCGGCCACACCCTCGGCTTGAACCACGATGGTCGCATCAAGCCTTCCGAGGAGTATTACGAAGGCCAAGGCAACGGCCAAACCAGTTGGGCTCCGATCATGGGCGTCGGCTATTACTCGAACCTCGTCCAATGGTCGAAGGGGGAATACGCCCAGGCCAACAACTTGGAGGACGACCTCGCCATCATCACCGGAACGAACGGCTTCGGTTACCGCACCGATGACGTCGGCAACACCAATGCCAACGCAACCGCCATGGCCGTCGCAGGCAACACGAGAAGCGCCAGCGGCATCATCGAGACCCGGGACGATGTCGATGTCTTCGCGTTCACCACCACCGGCGGCGGGGTGCTGTTCTCGGTCGCAGGCGACGCCATGAGCCAGAATTTGGACATTCTCGCCGAGATCTACGACGCCAACAGCCAGCTCGTCGCCAGCGCCAATCCGGACAGCGTGCTCAATGCCACGGTCACGGCCACCCTCCCGGCCGGCACCTACTACCTCCACGTCTCCGGCGTGGGACGCGGCGACCCCAAGAACGACGGCTACTCCGATTACGGCTCGCTCGGCCAATACTCGATCTCCGGCATCGTCCCGTAAGCCCCGATTGAATCACCCGCCCCGCCTTCCCACCGGAAGGCGGGGTTTTTGTTTTTACGGAGAAATCCGGGCTCGAAAACACCGGCTTGCGGGTGCATGGGTTAGGAACCGCCATAGCCATGAAACACCCGTTCGCGCTTGCCCTTGTCGCCGCCATGCTCACGTCCTGCGGCACGGTTTCCGCCCCCGCGCAGTCGCCCGCCGCGCCCGCCTCCTGGGGGGACATGCGCATCACCCAGGCCTTGGTCGAAAAGGGGAAATACGGCCGTTCCCGCATCCGGCCGATGACACCGCGCTTCATCACGATCCATGCGACCGAGAACTTTTCAGCCGGCGGCAACGCTCGCGCCCACGCCGAGATGCTTACCAGCGGCAGCCTGAAAGGGCCGCACAACTCGCTCGGCTACATCATCTGGCACTTCACCGTCGACGATCACTCGATCTACCAGACGCAGCCGTGTGATGAGCAGGGCCAGCACGCCGATTACGAGGGCCAAGGCAACCGCGAGTCGATCGGCATCGAAATGTGCGAGAACCGCGGCAACTCGCGCGAGGTCACGCTCGACCGCACCGCCAAACTCGCCGCCCTGCTGATGAAGCAATACGGCATCCCGCTTTCCAATGTCGTGCCCCACCAGCACTGGCGGATGATCCGCTTCGACGACCGGCGCGATCTCGGCCACAAAACCTGCCCGCATTTCCTCGTCAAACGCGGCGAATCCGACCCCGCCTGGCAGGCATTTCTCGCCCGGGTCGACCGCTACCGCAAACAACTCTGAGCGACTCAGAGATCGCGCGCGCGGAAAGTGTCACCCCGCCGCAGATCACCGGTTTCGAAGCCCCTCATGAACCACCGCACCCGCTGCTCCGACGAGCCATGGGTAAACGAGTCGGGCACGACGTAGCCTTGCGCCCTCTTTTGCAAGGCGTCGTCACCGATCGCCTTGGCGCAGCGCATCGCCTCCTCGATGTCGCCGGGATCGAGGAACGAACGGCTTTCCTCCTGCTTCCGCGCCCACATGCCCGCGAGGAAGTCCGCCTGTAGTTCCAGACGCACCGACAGCGCGTTCACTTCACGTTCACTCGCCCCGCGCTTCCACGCCTCGTCGAGCGGTCGCGAAAGCCCGAGCACATGCTGCACGTGGTGCCCGACTTCGTGCGCGATCACATACGCCTGCGCAAAATCTCCCGGTGCTCCGAAGCGCTGTTTCAACTCGCGATAAAAAGCCAGGTCGATGTAAACCTGCCGATCGAGCGGACAATAGAATGGCCCCATCCCGGCGTCGGCCACGCCGCAACCGGAGCGAACGGCGCCGCTGAAGATCACCAGGTTGGGCTTGGGGTATTCCCTCCCCAAAAGGGAGAACTCCGCCTGCCACACATTCTCGGTGCTTCGCAGCACCTTCGAGACCAACGTTTTCAGCTCCTCGTCCTCTGGCGAAGCCGGCGCTTCCGCTTGCGGTCTCGCCGATCCCCCCACCACGCCTGTGTCCACCAATGCCTGCGGGTCACCACCTAGCAGGATGAACGCGACGATGAGAATTAGCGTTCCGATCCCGCCGCCCATGGCGACTCGGCGGCCGCCTCCGCGCCGGCGGTCCTCCACGTGTTCGCTTTCTTCAAGGTCGTCGAGCTTCATGGTTTTTCCCGGTTCTCTGCAGCATGCGCTCACTCCGGACTCCCCTCAAGTCGCGAGCTTCCAATCCTTGCAGCGGTCGTCGCGCTCAGGCAGCCTCGCCGCATGAAACACCGCCCACGCGGCAAGCAGGATCATCAGGCGCGCGAGAACCGCCACGTTCAACCGACCGAAACCGCCGTGCCCTCGCGCGACGAAGAGGATCTTTACGCCATCGTCGCCGGGCAGAAGGAACCGCTGATCCTGATCCTCGACTGCGTGCAGGATCCGCACAACCTCGGCGCGATCCTCCGCACCGCCGATGGCGCCGGCGTCCACGCCGTGGTCGCGCCGAAGGACAAGGCCGTCGGCATCACCGAAACCGTCCGCCGCATCTCCGTCGGCGCCGCCGACCACATCCCGTTCGTGCAGGTGACCAACCTCGCGCGAACGATGGAAAAACTGAAAGAGGCCGGGCTGTGGCTGGTCGGCACGTCCGACCGCGCCGACAAGACGCTCTACGAGCTCGACCTGAAAGGTCCGCTCGGGCTGGTGCTCGGCGCTGAGGAAAAAGGCATGCGCCGCCTGACCGAGGAGAACTGCGATTTCCTCGCCTCGCTGCCGATGGCCGGCAAGGTCGAGTGCCTCAACGTCTCGGTCGCCACCGGCGTCTGCCTCTACGAAGCCGTTCGTCAACGGCGGGGCGGAGCTCGATGAAAACGCCCGTTCGCATCCTTTCCGACCTGCACCTCGGCCACCGCGTGTCGCGGATCGAGACCGTGGAATCGCTTCGCCCGCTGGTCCAAGGCGCCGCCACCGTGGTGTTCAACGGCGACACCTGGCAGGAGCTCGCCGCCCCGTTCCGCGAACGATCGCGGCGGATGCTCGACGAGCTGGAGACGCTGTGCCGCGAGGAAAACGTCGAGCCCGTGTTTCTCTCCGGCAACCACGACCCCGGCTGGCCCGGCACTGGCTGGCTGGAGCTTGCGGACGGCAAAATCGTCGTCACGCACGGCGACGCGTTGTTCTTCGACGGCTCGCCGTGGAGCCGCGAGGCGATCGGCCGCCAGACCCGCATCCGCGAGCTCTGGCGCGAACATCACCACGCCGCCTGCGACGCGGGCGAACGCCTGCGGCTCGCGCGCGAGATCGCCCGCAGCCTCGTGCCACGCGTGTTTCCCCGCGGCAAAAAAATTTGGCACCGCATCTGGGAGGCCGCCCATCCGCCCCAACGCGCGCTCAACATGCTGCTCGCCTGGTGGACCCAGGCGGATGCCGCCGCCGCGTTCTGCGACCGCTATTTCCCCGCCACCGAGGTCTTCGTCATGGGGCACTTCCACCGCGAGGGCCTCTGGCACCGCCGGAACCGACTGATCGTCAACACCGGAGGCTTCATGAACCCGGCCAAAGCCACGCTCGTCGATTGGCATGACGGCTGGCTGACCTGCCGCCGCATCGATGAACACGGGCAAACCCGCCGGATTGGGGAAACACTCGGCTGCTGGCGCGTCGGCTGAGCCGCGAGCTCACTTCGCCAGCAGCCAGCCGATGTGCGGCGTGTAAAGATCCGGCTCCAGCAGGAACGAGTCGTGGCCCTTGTCCGAGTGCACCGTGATGTGCATGACGTCGACTTTCGCCTCCTCCAGATGCCGCACCAGCTCGGCCTGCTCCTCCGGGTAGAAGCAAAAGTCGGAGTCGATCGAAAACACCACCCAGCGCTGGCCGGCCAAACGGCAGCGCTCGAACAAATCCGCCGGCGTTTCCGCATCGCCCTCGTTCGCCCCGTCGAAACGCGACCACAGGTCGATGATCCGCAGATACGTGTTCGCGTCGAAGCGCTTCACGAACTTCTTCCCTTGGTGGAGCATGTAGCTCTGGAACTGGTCGCGCACGCGGTACCACGCCAGCACGTCGTCCGGCTGCACCACGTCCTGGCGGGCGCGTTTTTCGATGGCGTCGAGGTGGACGAAGGTCTTGTGCGAGATCATCCGCGCCAGCGCCAGACCGTAGAGCGGGGGCGAACCCTCGTAGTAGTCGCCGCCGTTGAAATTCGGATCGTTCTCAATGGCGAGGATCTGCTCGAACAGCACCAGCCGGTTGAGCACCGTCGTCTTGTAGCCCGCGGCGATCGACACGACGTTCCTCACCCGCGTCGGAAACCGCGTGGCGAAGGTCATCGCCAGCAAGCCGCCGACCGACGGCCCGACCACCGCCTGCAGCGTGTCGATACCGAACGAGTCGAGCAACCGCGCCTGCAGCTCCACCTGGTCCGCCGCCGTCACATGCGGAAACGCACTGCCCCATGGCTTGTCCGTTTCCGGATTGATCGAGGACGGCCCGGTGCTGCCGTAACAGCCGCCGAGGTAGTTGGCGCAGACGATGAAAAAGCGGTCGGTGTCGAGCGCCTTGCCAGGCCCGATCATGTCGTTCCACCAGCCGTCGTGCAGCTCCGGCTGCCAGATGCCGTCGATCCCATCGATCTCCGGATTGAAGCCCTGCGCGTGATGCGAACCCGACAGCGCGTGGAACAGCAGCACCGCGTTGGAGCGATCCGTGTTCAACTCGCCCCAAGTCTCATACGCCAGCGTCACGCCCGGCAGCATCCCCCCGTCCCGCAGGCGGAACGGCTCCGAGCGGCTGCCCGTGTGGAAGAAGCGGGTGGTGGTGACGGACGACATGCGCGGGACGCTAAGGCCGCGCCGCCCGCATTCCAAGCGCCAAGCCGTGCTTTCACGCCGCGGCGGCGGATTGGCGCTTGGCATCGGCCTGGCCGGGTTTTCTCCTTCCCGCATGTCCGACTCGATTGGTTTCAAAGAATGGCAGGTGGTGTGCGACGCCCTCGCCAGCGGCCGACAGGCGATCATCCTGCGCAAAGGCGGCATCCACGAAGGCCGTAGTGGTTTCTCCTTCGCCCACGACTCGTTCTTCCTCTTCCCCACCCGCTTCCACGCCCAGAACGACCAGGTCAAGGAAGGCCGCTGCGAACCGCTGCCGGAATGGCAGCCTGGCGACCTCGTCCGCATCACTCACCGCGCCGAAGCCGTCTGGGCGAAAACCCTGACCGAACGCGCGCAGGTCGAGGCCCTCGCGCCCTACCACATCTACGCCGACCAGGTCGTGGCCGACCGCTTCGACTGGGAGGGCAAAGGCATGGCCTCCGGCAGCATCCACGTCGCCCTCGTCCGCGTATCGAAGCTCGCAGCGCCTTGGGAGCTCCCCTACGAACCGAAATTCGGCGGCTGCCGCAGCTGGCTCGCTCTGCCCGAGCCCCCCGCCACCGAGAGCAAACCGATAATCGACGACGAAGCCTTCGCCCAACTCCAAGCCGAACTCGAATCCCTGCTGGCCGGTAACTAACCCGCCGCAGATGGATCTCTTCGGGGAGTTCTGAGCCGGCGCCAGTCGATTGACCCCCTCGGAGGCCTCGTCGGTCTCCACCACCCCGCCGCTCCGGTCGCGCAGCCGCGTGAGCCGCGTGAGCCGCCGCGTGCGTCGTCCACCATCCCTTCCGGGCACAAAAAAGCCCGGTTCCATCTCTCGATGAAACCGGGCATATACCTGGCAACGACCTACTCTCACAGGACCTATCGTCCCACTACCATCGGCGCTGCGGCGTTTCACTTCCGGGTTCGGAATGGGACCGGGTGGTTCCGCCTCGCTGTGGTCACCAGAGGGCAACCCTGTCTCACAGGGCTGGGACTCTGTCGACCTCAGCTTCGCCGGCTCGCGCCGGCCTTGCCTTGCCGCTCTCTGACATCCACATGGAGATCCATCCTTCCTGATATCGATCCGTCCGAGCTTCCTCGCGATCTCTCTTACTCAAATCCCTGGCATCGATTTCGTTGGAATCAAGCCAATCGGATGATTAGTACTGGTAAGCTGAATCCGTTACCGAACTTACACTTCCAGCCTATCAACGTCGTAGTCTCCGACGATCCTTCAGGGAAAACTCATCTTGGGAGGAGCTTGGCGCTTAGATGCTTTCAGCGCTTATCTCTTCCGCACTTAGCTACCCAGCCATGCCGTTGACACGACAACTGGTGCACCAGAGGTGCGTCAATTCCGGTCCTCTCGTACTAGGAATTGAACCCCTCAGTTTTCCTACGCCCACAGAGGATAGAGGACCGAACTGTCTCGCGACGTTCTGAACCCAGCTCGCGTGCCGCTTTAACCGGCGAACAGCCGGACCCTTGGGACCTTCTCCAGCCCCAGGATGCGACGAGCCGACATCGAGGTGCCAAACTTCATCGTCGATATGAACTCTTGGATGAAATCAGCCTGTTATCCCTAAGGTACCTTTTATCCGTTGAGCGACGGCAATTCCACATTCAACCGCCGGATCACTTAGGCCTACTTTCGTATCTGCTCGACTTGTAGGTCTCACAGTTAGGCGGGTTTATGCCTATGCACTCGACACACGGTTACCAACCGTGCTGAACCCACCTTCGCGCTCCTCCGTTACTCTTTAGGAGGATACCGCCCCAGTAAAACTGACCGGCTGACACTGTTCCCCGCCTGGATTCACAGGTCGGGGTTAGATCTCCCAACACCCAAGGGTGGTATCTCACTGATGGCTCCGTGATCCCCTAAAGGACCACTTCAACGCCTCCCACTTATGCTGAGCATGAAAATCGAGAAACCAATGACAGCTTACAGTTAAGGTCTATAGGGTCTTTCCGTCCTTCTGCGGGTAGGCGGCATCTTCACCGCCATTACAATTTCAC
>Ga0207679_10001006_pt1 | contig 18102 bp, 14 predicted proteins | sample KBSC73metaG_FD_184320 | JGI IMG/M metagenome (GOLD analysis project Ga0207679, IMG submission 184320) | Corn rhizosphere microbial communities from Kellogg Biological Station, Michigan, USA - KBS C7-3 metaG (SPAdes) (version 2) | ecosystem: Host-associated > Plants > Roots > Rhizosphere > Soil ... | reverse complement strand
GGGAGGATTGATCGGTTTTCTGACCGGTCCTTCGTTGATCGGCATTATATCTGAAAAACTAAGTCTGTCAGCAGCCCTGTCATTGTTAATTTTGTTGATGGTCGTTGCAGCCATTGTTGCCTGGAGGAATAAGTTCTTAGAAAATAAAAAATTATTAACAGCAGAAATGCCCTACGATGAACAGATCTATTAATACTATTATTTTCGACCTTGGCGGTGTACTCATTGACTGGAACCCTCGTTATGTATACCGGAAAATTTTTAAAACCGAAGAAGAAGTAGAATGGTTTTTAGAAAATGTAACTACATCTGAATGGAATGAGAAGCAGGACGAGGGTTATCCTCTTCATAAAGCGACAGAAGAGTTAGTTGCCAAACATCCTGAATGGGAACCAGAGATAAAGGCATATTATGGCCGTTGGCTGGAGATGCTTGGTGACCAAATTCATGATACGGTTGAAATACTTCAGAAACTAAAACAAACCGGCAAGTATAAATTGTATGCCCTCACCAATTGGAGCGCCGAAACCTTTCCTCATGCGTTAGAGCGATTTGAATTCTTCAAGATATTTGAAGGTGTTGTGGTAAGTGGTGAAGAGAAAAAGAGAAAGCCTTCTGCTGAATTTTATAAAGTCATAATAGATCGTTATGATATTGACCCTTCAACGGCAATTTTCATTGATGACAGTCTGCGAAATGTAAAAGGGGCTGAAGCGGTCGGTATAAAAGGGATACATTTTCACAATCCAGCGCAATTAAGGCAAGAGTTGCAAAGGTTGGGGATCGACTAAAGTAATTCTTTAACCTTTTTTATCCATTCCCGCTGTATGGAATATTCAAAACTGCGTTTGTCGCTCCTGGAACGCTGACGTTCGATTAATGCTACCTTGTTTTGTGCTGCTGCTCACCTCACTTCGATTTTTTTCTTGATAGAATCTTTTTTACCGGCGGGCCGAGGAAATTCTGGTTTTTTGTGATAATTGCTAGAAAGTTTTTATAAAATCTTCTGCCGTCATGACGGGAATTTCGGCCTTCTTATAATCTTTCAGGTTACGCGTAAGTAAAACAGGGATATTATTTTGTACAGCAGTATAATATTGTATGGCATCCTCGAAATCTTTAAAGAGGGATTGCAGGGCCAGATCAATGATCTTTTCATCCACGGCCAACACATTCACCAGTATTCGATAATTATTTAGAATTCTCCGGGTTTCGGATAGAGAATTCTCGCTTCGTAAAATATAGTGCAGGTTGGCGAACGTCAGGGATGAGATATAAATTTTAATTTCAGACTGATCAGCATGGGTAAATAGATGGGAGGCCGCATTATAAAACGGCATTCGGTTGCTTAACAGATCAAGAGAAATATCTGTGTCTGCAAAAACTTTTTTCATCAACTATATTTTTTCCTCAGGAATTTCGCATATTCTTTTTTTCCTTTGTCGGCTGCTTCAGCACTCACTACACCCGATAAAGTTTTTACCAGGGGAGTTATTGTAATTGGCTTTTCTTCTTCAGTTAATTTATCCAGGTGATTCTCCACCAACTTTGAAAGGCTTGTTTTCTTTTGCCGGGCATATTTTTTTGCTCGTTCCGTAACAGTTTTTTTTATTGACAGGGTGAGTTTGGTATACATATTTAAGTTTACGTATAAAATTAATAAAAAGTTACGTAATAGCTCTATTATTATTATTCCTTTCCGTGTTGATGTCGCCTGGGAAGTGTAGAGGGAGCGGCAGCAATCGCTATAAAAGGCCTTTATTCAAATTATAGGGAAAACTAAAAATGGACCTATAGGCGAATAATATTATGTTTAAGTAAACAAGCCACCGCCATGGACGATCAACATCTGCCGGCTGACCAGGAAACGGGCATAGCCGAAGAACTAAATTCCTACATTCAATATCAGAAGGCCTCAATGGGCCAGCGATTTCTGAATTTCATTATTGATAATCTCTTCATGCGATATGCTCTAAGTTATTTGACCGGCAGTATCGTAGGATTTTTTTTAGGTTACGTGTTCCCTGAATATGCATCACGCATTATTTACGACAGGATCTCGATCGATTTTCTTCTAATTCTCTACATCGTGGGGATATTGAACTACGTACTCTACTATACCTTTTGTGAGAAGGTTTTCAAAGGCTACACATTGGGCAAACTTATCACCGGAACGAGGGCGATTCGTGACACCGGGGAGGAATTGAAATTCAAAGATGCCATTTTAAGATCGCTTTCACGCCTTGTTCCATTCGAAGCGTTCAGCGCTTTTGGAGATAGTCCCTGGCATGATAGCTGGACAAAAACGATGGTGATAAAGTCAAGATAATTGTACGCGTTATTCCAGGACAGGTCTCAACCATCTCTCTGCTTCCTCAATACTCATTCCCTTCCGTTTTGCATAATTTTCCAATTGATCTTTTCCAATTTTCCCCAAACCGAAATAATGGCTTTGCGGGTGAGCAATGTACCAACCACAAACAGAAGCAGGTGGATCCATCGCAAGGCTTTCGGTTAATTCCACACCAATATTTTCAGTCGCATTAAGCAATTCGAACAATTTTATTTTTTCAGTGTGGTCGGGACAAGCAGGATAACCGGGCGCCGGCCGAATGCCCTTGTATTCCTCTTTGATCAATTGCTCATTCCTGAGGTTTTCGTCTTTGTCATAACCCCAAAATTCCTTTCTTGTTTTTGCATGCAGGCACTCAGCAAATGCTTCCACAAAACGGTCGGCCAGGATCTGGACCAGGATCTTATTGTATTCATCCTGTTCGGCAGCAAATTTTTCAACATGTTTTTTTGCACCATGAATAGTGACGGCGAAGGCGCCGAGATAGTCGGCCCCCTTCTGTTCCTCCAACGGGGGAAGGTCACGGCTGTAGGCTTTCTTTTCGGCAAAAGGAAGGGTTTGTAGCCTTTGTTCTATGCTCAACAAAACTTTTTCAATATCATTTATTACTTCTTCATTGCGAACTCGAATAACGGTATATCCCTTTGATTGCAACCAAAACGTTCTTACTTCATCATTCTCCATATTGTCAGGAAGCTGGTGGATCAAACCATCCACTTCGATCACCAGTTTTTTAGCGAGACAAATAAAGTCGGTAATATATTTTCCAACGATGTGCTGTCTTCTGAAACTATAGTTTCGTAATCTGTTACCTCTTAGCTCCTCCCATAAGAGTCTCTCCGCCTGCGTTGGATTCTTTCTGTGATGAGAAGCAAACTCTTTGGTCAATTTATACAGCATCGGATCAGCGTCATAGTAGAACTCATCTTCGACGTGTGGGTCTGTGTGCGGTTCTCCCCCGTCGGGGGAGTCAGAGGGGGCCGGGCTTTGGCTCGGCTTTACGAAATCCGCCAACGAGAAGTTGGGTTGCCCAATTGCTTTCTTTAATTGCTGACGTAAAAACTCCAACTTCACTTCGCCACCTTTTGTTTGCAAGGTAACTGTGTCTTCGTTATTACTTATGGCTGGCCAAAAACCCACGACTCCATTTGCGGTGAACCATTTTTCATTTATGATCTTTTCAACAAGTGCCTTTGCATCTTTAAGCAGCCGTTTTGCTTCTGTACCGAAAATCTTATCATCCAAAACAGCTGGAAATTGCCCGGGCATTTCCCAGGCTATAAAGAATGGTCCCCAGTCAATATATTTCGCGATGGTGGCAAGATCAAACTCCTTCAGCACCTTCACTCCATCGATCGTAGGTTTTACCGGTTTATATTTTTTCCAGTCGAAGTATTCCTTAGTGATCACTGCTTCTTCATAAGGGATCAGCGATTTGCCTTTCTTATTTAAAAACTGGTTGCGTAAACCGCTATACTCAGTTTCGGTCTTGTCGAGGAAAGTTCTTTTTTGTTCTTTATTCAAAAGGCTTGTTACTACTGTTACACTACGAGAGGCATCCAGCACGTGTACTACGCCATTATCATATTGCGGTGCGATCCTAACTGCTGTATGCATTCTTGAAGTAGTTGCACCGCCGATCAATAATGGTTGTTTCATGTTGCGGCGTTTCATTTCATGCGCCACATGAACCATTTCATCAAGAGAAGGAGTGATCAGGCCGCTGAGACCGATAATGTCGGCCTTCTCTTTTTCAGCGGTATCCAGGATCTTCTCTGCCGGGACCATCACGCCAAGGTCTTTTACTTCATAGCCGTTGCAACCAAGCACAACACCGACAATATTTTTTCCTATGTCATGAACGTCTCCTTTTACTGTTGCTAAAAGAATTTTTGGTGCATTTCCTTTGGCAGCACCGGGATTATTTTTCTTCTCTTCCTCAATAAAGGGAGTGAGCCATGCCACTGATTTTTTCATGACGCGGGCTGATTTTACCACCTGCGGTAAAAACATTTTGCCCGAACCAAACAAGTCGCCGACCACGTTCATTCCATCCATCAATGGCCCTTCGATCACTTCCAATGGTTTTGGATATTTTTTTCTTGCTTCTTCCGTGTCGACGTCTATATAATCAGTAATGCCATTGATGAGAGAATGCTTCAGTCTCTCTTCCACTGAAGTATTTCTCCACGCTTCATCCTTTACTTCCACCTTTCCCTTTGCCTTTACATTTTCGGCGAACGCAATTAATTTTTCAGTGGCTTCGTTGTTTTCATTGTTCCTGTTGAAGATCACATCTTCGCACAATTGTCTTAGTCCAGGTTCTATCTCGTCATAAACAACCAGCTGGCCTGCATTCACGATCCCCATGTCCATTCCTGCTTTGATGGCGTAATACAGGAATACGGCGTGCATGGCTTCACGAACGTGATCATTACCGCGAAAGGAAAAGGAAAGATTGCTGACACCGCCACTTATTTTAGCCAGCGGCATTTTTTGTTTGATGATCCTGGTGGCTTCGATGAAATCGACTGCATAATTATTGTGTTCTTCCAAACCCGTAGCGATCGCGAATATGTTTGGGTCAAATATGATATCCTGCGGATCATAGCCAACCTGTTCCGTTAATATCTTGTAGGCCTGGCTGCATATATCAACTCTTCTTTGTAAAGTATCAGCCTGGCCCTTTTCATCGAAAGCCATTACAACAACCGAGGCTCCATACATCTTGCAGATCTCCGCCTGGTTGATGAAATTTTCCACTCCCTCTTTCATAGAGATGGAATTCACAATGCACTTGCCTTGCACACATTTCAGCCCCGCTTCAATGATCTCAAACTTAGAGCTGTCGATCATCACAGGGATCTTTGCAATATCCGGTTCGCTTTGTAAGAGATTGAGAAAGGTAGTCATTGCTTTTACCCCGTCTAGCAATGCGTCATCCATGTTTACATCTAAAACTTGCGCCCCGTTCTCGACTTGTTGTCTTGCTACGCTCAGCGCTTCTTCATATTTATTTTCTCTGACAAGGCGTGCAAATTTTTTAGAACCTGTGACATTTGTTCGCTCGCCGATATTTACAAAATTGCTTTCAGGTCGTACAACAAGTGGCTCAAGGCCGGATAATCTTAGGTATGGTTTGATATGTACACTCATCAATATGTTTTTTGCCGGTAAGACGTGAAGGCGCTAAGGGCGACCTTGTGTCCCTGCCTACCGGCAGGCAGGTTTGTTTCTTTGTAGCTAATTCAGAGTTTCTTCTAAAATTGGCAATGACCTTGGCTTCAGGTTCTTTACCTGCTCTGCTATATGCCGTATGTGGTCGGGAGTTGTTCCGCAACAACCACCGACAATATTTACAAATCCTTCCTTTGCCCACTCTTCAATATAGTGCGCTGTGTCTTCGGGATGTTCATCATATTCACCCATTGCATTTGGTAAACCTGCATTGGGATATGCGGACACATAGCATGCAGCGATTTGAGAAAGTTCTTCAATGTGCGGACGCATTTCTTTTGCTCCCAGGGCACAGTTCAACCCAATGCTGAGAGGTCTTGCATGAATAACCGATGTATAAAATGCTTCAAGAGTTTGACCGCTTAATGTTCTGCCACTTGCATCGGTGATCGTTCCGCTGATCATGATGGGAAGCCCACCCCGCCCCTCCCGAAGGGAGGGTGACCCATCGCTCATAACCTCGCTTTTCGACGTCTCCGAATTTTTATTTGAACTCCCTTTAGGGTGGTCCCGGAAGTATTTCTTTATTGCGAAAATTGCAGCCTTTGCATTGAGCGTATCAAAAATTGTTTCGATAAGAAGAAGATCAACTCCTCCTTCTACTAAACCTTTTACCTGCTCATAATAAGCATTCATCGCATCATCAAATGTCAATGCGCGATAACCGGGATTGTTTACGTCCGGTGAAAGAGAAAGAGTTTTGTTCATAGGGCCGATGGCGCCAGCGACGAATTTTGGATTTTGGTCCCGATAATTATCGGGATTGGAATTTGGATCTTGTGATTCGAATTCTTTGATAGCCTCTCTTGCAATTTTTGCAGCAGCCAAGTTTATTTCATACGACAGATCCTCCATATGATAATCTGCCATCGAAATGCGCTGAGCATTGAATGTATTTGTCTCCAGGATATCAGCCCCGGCCTCCAGGTATGCTTTATGGATCTGTTTGATGATCTGCGGTTGCGTAAGACAAAGCAAGTCATTGTTCCCTTTTATATCACTGGCCCAGTCCTTAAATCTTTCACCGCGATAATCGGCTTCACTTAGCTTATAACGCTGGATCATTGTTCCCATGGCTCCGTCAATGATGACGATACGTTTTTGTAACAGTTCTCTTATGTCCATAATCCCTCCTTTTTAAAATATTCAATATATTCAATTCAATGTTCAATGCTCAATTGTTGAGCAGGGAACCGATCGATGCAGTGAGTGACACAACAGAAGCTGAGTATTGCAATGTCGCTGGCTACATCAAAAAATTCATCGAACTATATAAACGCTGGAAACCTAAAGAGAGAGTTTCATCGTTTATTAGTTCTGTTTTTCCTTTTCCAGGATACAGGCCGAACAATAAACAAATCCGCCTGCGAGTGCAAAGTTAAAGGGTAACGGTCAAAAGTCAAAACTTTGGTGGATAGATGGCTAAACTGTTAAATTGTTATATTGTTGGATACCTGAGTGATCGATCAGTCTTGATGCTCTTTGAAACAATTTAGCAATGAAGCAATGCATCAATTAACGCGACACATAACTTTCAACTGGCAAACGATTCTGCAAACTGCGGGCGAGCGTCATCTCGTCTGCATACTCAAGCTCGCCGCCAAACGCAATACCCCGGGCAATGGTGGTAATGCGGATGTTTTGTTGCTCTTTAGATCCTGAGAGCTTTTTTTGTATATAATATATAGTAGTATCACCCTGTATAGTGGGGTTAAGCGCGAAGATGAGCTCTTCCGTTTTTTCTTTTTGTACACGATGGGCAAGGGACTCAATATTGAGTTGATCAGGGCCAACGCCATCAAGAGGTGAAATGACACCCCCCAATACATGATAAGTGCCATTGTATTGTTGCGTACTTTCTATGGCGATCACATCGCGAATACTTTCTACCACGCAAATGATCTCCTGTTTTCGCATACTATTGGCACAGATGGAACAAATGTCGCCATCAGCCACATTGAAGCAACGCTGGCAAAATTTTATCTCACATCGCATCTTGCTGATCACTTCGCTGAATTGTACTACATCATTATTGTTTTGCTTGAGCAGATGCAATACCAGGCGCAAGGCGGTCTTTTTACCAATGCCCGGAAGTTTAGCAAATTCATTAACTGCATTTTCGAGAAGTGAAGAAGAAAATTGCATTTTGTAAAGGTACGAGAAAGGCTGTAAGCTTTAAGCCGCAGGCTGTAAGATTCAAAGTCAGGAAATATCGAGCAAGGAACAAGGAATGTCGAACGAGCATCAAGGTACAAGGTACAAGGCTCAAGGCTCAAGGAATAAGGAATAAAGGAATATCGAATAAGGAACAAGGAATTTCGAACGAGGATGAAGGTACAAGGTATAGGCGACTAATTACTCACGACTCACGACTGACGACTCACGAATTTGACTACTCGCCTTACAAGGCAATATCAAATTCATTGTCCCAATTTGATTTGATGGTCACCTTGCGACCGACCGGTTTCACAAGTTCAGGCTGGATATGTTTACCAAAGAACTGACCTGGATCCCATTTGCCGTTTTTATTGCGGTCGTATAAAACCCTCAATTCGTATTCGCCTGGAGGAAAGATCGATTGACTTAGCTCCTTGCCGGTAAGTGGGAATGATTTTATTACGTTATCATTTTGTACGAACAACAGAACAGGATTCAACGATGCATCGTAATTTTTATAGCGGATCCTTATTGTGCCGTAGTCAGTTATTTTTTTCGTTTTTAATTTCAGGGTGTCGGTTTTTAACAATGCTCTTCCTAACGTATCTACGGCAAAATCTTTTTCTAATATGATATTGTATTGGGTATTTTCTTTCCAGTTGTACCGGAGGGCTAATTTTTTTTGAGTGGAGTCAGTCACAAAATGATAGTTAGTGAGCGGCGTGAAAGAAGAATCGGCGCTAAAATGAATAAGAGATGTGTCAAGGGTTTTTAATGGTTGTTCAAAGGTGAACACCAAACTATCGAGAAGATCCAACTGGCCACCAGTCGCGTTCGTTTGAAATTTTAGTCTTTTTTCTTTGTCACTTGCATTTGGTTTCGGCCTGCTTGTGATCGTGGGGCGAGAGGAAACGGGACTAGCGGGAGAATTTTGTTCAGCATACGCATATAAAAGAACAGGTTTGTTGCTGAGTTGAAGAGTGACAGAGCTGTCTGCGAAAGCAAACAATTGTTTTTCGGACTGATAACGATGACTGTTCCCCTGGTCCTGCAATGCATAGATGTAAAAGGTTCCCCAGGGCAAATTTCGAAATCTGAAATTACCCGAAGAATCCAACCGTGCAAGGTAGCGGGGTTTCTCATTGACTACCGCCGAGTCATCTCCATTTTTATGAAGCATGACAACAAGCGTAGAATCAACTTTTCCATTTGCAGCCAGTATCACTTTTCCGGAAAGCGTTAATGAATCAAAGGTGCTGCCCGTAGAAAAAATGTATGTAAAATTTCTTGCTATGTTCGATTCATTAACGTCTCTTACGGCGTTTCCGAAATTTAAAGTATAAGTAGTATTCGCCTCGAGGGTGTCCCTTAGTCTTATAGTTACCGTTTTCAATTTTGATTCTATCTCAGGTTCCGATTTGGGAACCGGGGACATGATCAGCTCCTGGTTCGGGTTTTGAAGCTGAACATATTCGTCAAAATTTAGAGTGATTTTTTTTTCAGAAAAATTGCCGGAGGAATCAGGAGGCGACGCCTTTACTAAGAATGGTGGAAGCGAATCTTTAAAGCCACCATCGGGAGGAATGATATTGGCACAGCTTGTCTGAACCAGGATTTGTGAGATTAATAGGATTAACAGGAGAAAAGAAAAGCCCGCAAGTAGGTGATTTTTTTTCATGCTACAGTTGCAAACTTAAGCGGTTTGCAGGCAAAGATTTCCTAATAATCCTATAAATCGTGGTTCAGACATCATGATCTTCTTCTTCCATTTCATGTAAAGCAACAGTGAGGTTGTTGTTTTTAACAAAGTTGCACCAGTGGCAGTCTTCCTTTCCGCATCCTGTATAAAAGTCATGGTCCTGGATCTTGCCCCAAACAGCTTTGATCTGCTCGCCAACGGTATCAATGTCCCGCTGTGTAATAAAGATCTTTTCTTTTTTGTAGTTCCTTTTTTTGTCAGGCTCAATAAAATCAAATTCTGTGCTTACGACTCGCCACCCTTTTTTCTCGTAGTTGTCAACTAAAATTTTATAAAACACGGCCTGCCTCCAGTAGTCACCGCCAACCGGATCTTTGTCTGATGGCGGCTGCAATTTGAATTTTGCCTTGTCAGGATCGCCGGTTTTATAGTCGACTACATTTACCGATCTGCCATCAAACTCAAGCTTATCCAGTTTTCCTCTTAACGGAACATCGTTGACAACAATGTTTCTAATGTTTCGCTCGATCGCCACAACTTTATTCCAGCTATTGATATATTTATCGTAGTAGTTCCCTAATACTTCATATCCGTATTCGATCCGCCCGTCAAATTGTTCTTTAGTAAAGCTTTCACGATGGCGATTCATATACCACTCAAAATCTTTTATAAATTCTTCCTTTGATGGGAACTGTTCATCATTGGTCTGCATTTTCCGGAACAGCTGCTCCACTGCAAAGTGAACCGCCGAACCAAACTCGATCGCTTCATTTTTCGGCGATGGGATCCGGATAAGATTTCTAAAATAGAATTCAAGCGGGCAATTCAGGTAGTTGTTTAGCGCTGTTACGTTCATTACAAATTTGTCGAGCAGGCCTGAAACAAATTCCTTTTCTACTTCTTCGATTTGCGGCATCACCTGTTTCGCAAACTGGAGGGCATGAAATTCACTTACGATGGTTTCATCGACGAACACTTTTTCTACCTGTAATTGTTGTTCGTCCAGTATCTCAGCAATGAACATTGAGGGCTCCAGCTCTTTACCATCATTTTTATAACGGCCATAAGAAATGCTGATATGTTGTTCAGCCCTTGTAAGCGCTACATAGAATAAGCGACGCAGTTCCTCTTCATCGGTGTTGGCGGATTGCGAAGAAAAAATAGTATCGGGTAATCTATAACCGTTATACGGTCTTCGTTTCTTTTCCCAAATGGAGGCGTTGCACCCTGCAAAAAAGACGTGTTCAAATTCCAGGCCTTTTGAACCATGTGCTGTCATCAGATTTACGCCTTTATCATTACCACATATTTCTGTTAACGGCAAGATCAGGTCTTCCTTTTTCATTAGTTCAATGATGTTTACCAGGTCCTTCAATTGCATAAAAGAATTCCTTGCCGTTTCGTCCTTTACAAAATCAAAAAGACCGGTTAGCACCTGGAGCAGCCATATCTTTTCAGAGCTTTGCATGATGTAGTTAAGAATACCGGCTTTGCGGACGATATTCTCAAAGAGCATTTGCAATGTGATATTGGGAACATCACTGATCAATTGCTCCAATGCTGCACTCGCCTTTTTGAGTCCTTCGTGCAATCCCTGTGAAAACAGATCTTTTGGAGGCGCTTTTGCTTTTTCACACAAAAGCCTGCGAAGGGAAGTGGTGTTATCGTCGTATTTCTTATGCGAGGCCTCTACAGCGAGTTTTGCAATTTCAATTGATGGAACATGGAACCAGTCAAAGTGCAAGATCTCAAACAACAGTTCATCTCCGCTATAGGGAATATCATGTTCGCAGGCAAGATAATTTAGTATTAGAATGATTTTCTTTGCCAGTGGGATGTCAAAAATGTCAAGACTGCGTTTGCTGTAATATGGAATTTTTTTCAGCTTCAAATATTGGATCAATTCATCACCATATTTATTCTCCCTGTAGATCACTCCGATCCGGCTGGGCGATGTGCCCTGCGCAACGAGGTGCTCGATCTGTTTTGTAATATCGATCATCTCCAGCCGCTGGGTTTCATACGCCTTTACGATCGGTTTGTAAGTCAAATGCCGGATCTTAATATTTGACGCGACCAGGTCTTTGCTTAACCCCTCCAGTTTATTGATAAGCCTCTCATTATTTCTGTCGATGAGTGTTTTTGATGTGTCAAGGATAGGCTGAACAGAACGATAATTATTGACGAGCGCAACTTTTAGCAGGTCGTCTTTATAAGTTTCTGTAAAGGCCAGCATGTTCTCCACATTAGCGCCCTGGAAGCGGTAGATGCTCTGGTCATCATCTCCTACTACAAAGACGTTAGGCCTTTCCCAGTAATTAATGAGTAGCTCAACGATCTTATTCTGCGTACCGCTGGTATCCTGGTATTCATCAACGAGTATGTATAAAAATCGTTCCTGGTAATCGGCCAGTAAGTTTTTATTTTCTTCAAAGGCCTTGATCACCCAATTGATCATGTCGTCAAAATCATAACGATCATGTCGCCGCATCAATTGCTGAAAAGGATCAAACTCGTTGACGGCTGCACGAAGTTTCTCCATCTTTTCTTTTTCTTCCGCGATCTTATCCCTTTTAAGATCGCCTGCATTGAAGTCTTTGTATCTTCTCTTATAGATAAATTCATCTCGGTTAGGAAGATCGGCAAGATATTCATCGATCTTTTGATTGATGAATGAAGGCGACCATCCTTCTTTTTTCATGGTGCTGAAAAGCCTGTCGAGGTTGTGAATTTCAAAATAGACATCCCCCCGATAACGCTTCAGCAAATGATTTTTGGGAAACGAGTCGATCAGTTTTTTGAAGAGTTCTATTTTTTCAAGCTCCGAGATCGGGTCAAGTGATGTTTTCTCAAACAATGATAAATTATCCTGGATCACCTCGTTACAAAATGCATGGAAGGTGAAAAGGTTCACCTTGTAAGCGTCAGGTCCAATAAAGTGAAGTAATCTTTTCCTCATGGCAACAACGCCTGCCTCAGTATAAGTAAGACAAAGAATATTTCCGGGAGAAGCGTCGGTTTCCAGTAATATCTTCCCGATCCGGCTTGCGAGGATCTGCGTCTTTCCTGTTCCCGGCCCGGCAATTACCATCACAGGTCCCTCGATGGTGTCAACTGCCAAACGCTGTTTTTCGTTTAGCTGGTTGTACTCCTCATTGAATTTAACCTGTAACTTTTCTTTGTATGACGACATAGGGGTATTAAGAAATTTTTCAGGGACAAGGTAGATAAATGAAATAAAACAAGCTGCCTCATTAGAAACAACTTTTTAACAGAATTGTTTGGAGAAAAGAACAAGGCAAAAGGTGTAAGGTACAAGGCGGAAAGCTGTAAGCCGTAAGCTGCAAGCAACAAGAAACCAGTAACCAGCAACTATCCCGGCATACGGGAAATGTATTTTTCTATTTGTTTTATTTGGTCAACAATCTGTGGAGTCGTCGGCCTTAATGCCTTCGATTTGCGAAAGAAGTCTTTAGCTGCACGAAATTCTCTTTTGTTCATCATGATACTGCACATCTGCAAATAAGCAGCTGCCTCATTTTCTTTATCGGGAAGACCTTTGCGCAGTGCTTGCCTTATATAGCTCTCTGCTTGCCTAAGGTCATTTTTCTGCATGGCCAGCATTCCCATCTGTAGCATACTAGCTCCTTCTGCTTCTTTCATAGGCATGCCGAGATCCAAACCCTTCTTCATCATTTTTTCGGCTCCATCAAAATCCTGTTTCATCATCGCCACGTTTCCTTTCAAAGTGTAATACACAGAGCGAATCGGTTTATACAGCAGACCGGGAAATTTTATCGAGTTCAGAATTTTTTCGGCTCCTTCAATGTCACCTGCCTCAAGAAATTCCTGTATCAACCGGAGAGGGCCGAAGAAAAAATGACCCATTACTAAGATGACTCCCACAAAATATAATGGAAATGCTGGCCAGAAGGAGGTTGTAAAGTTTAGACCCACTCCGGCAAGGATCAGGACAATTCCAATATAAAGTCTGTATTTAATAAGAATATTGTAAAGTTTCATATCTCAAAATTTGAGGACTGCAAAGATAGGCGTAATCTGTTTTTTATAGGGAAGAGATCCTTTGACAAGTAGTATTTCGGTGACTGCAATCTGAGGTTACGAAGGCCAACCGACTACACAAGTTCACACCCTTAAGACAGGAGAGTTGTTATTTATGGCCATTAACGCTGTGTTCTTTGTCAGGTTTGCCGACTTTGTGACCACCAATTCACATCAGACCGATACTCGACGAAAATGGACTAGTAAATCAATCGTCACTCTTGCCGGCCTTTAGCATGATCATCGATATTCCAAAAATTAGAAAAGCAAGCCCGGTATACAGATTCAGTTTTCCCGACGATCCTTTGGTGAGAAAATTATCTAAAAGTAAGACCACCGAAACGATCGTGAAGAATAACCCTATTACAAAGTTCAGTTCATTCAATCTTTTATACATAACACCGGTTTAAAAGAAAATGATATTTAATAACACCGTTATCAGCAAGAGTATTATACTTAATGTCACAGGGTTCAGATACCAACGGGCTTGCGAAATAGGTTTTTTTTCGGTGAGTGAATAAACAAGTCCTCTTAATTCTTCCTCAGGTTTCGGTTTGGTGGCAAGACTTACAATGATAGTCAATGTAAAATTCGCGATCCAGGATATGCCAGCAACAATAAATGCCTGTCCCAATCCGCTTCGGATCTCGTATAGCGGAGTGATCCATCCGCCTTTGCCTTCCGCTACCGTCAGGCCATGCGTCAACGCGGCAGCCAGCGTACCTGCCAGCAACCCGCAGAAAGCACCATGGCCAGTGGTTCGTTTCCAAAACATGCCGAGTAAAAATGTTGCGAACAAGGGCCCGTTTACGAAGCTGAAAACAAGCTGAAGAAAATCATTGATGTTATTAAAGCTTCGGGCAATGTAAGCGGTTCCAATCGAGAAAAGAATACCCGTTACGGTGATCATTTTTCCAACGCGGAGATAATGACGATCCGACCTGTTTTTCACAAGGTACGATTGATAGATATCGTATGTAAAGACAGAATTGAATGCAGTCACATTTCCAGCCATGCCGCTCATAAACGATGCAATAAGTGCGGTGATGCCTACTCCCAGCAAACCACTTGGATAATAGTGCGCAATTAATGAAGGCAGGGTCATTGTGAAATCTGTTCCACCCGCTTCATTTACTGGAATACTATATCCTTTCGATTGTAAAGCAGGGGTCATCAATGCAATGGCAATAACTCCCGGCAATACCACGATGATCGGCATCAGCATTTTTGGAAGCGCCGCGATGATAGGGGTACGCTGTGCAGCACTCATATTTTTTGCGATCATGGCCCGTTGCACAACAAGAAAATCTGTGCACCAATACCCAAATGACATCGCAAATCCCAAACCGAATATCAATGACATAAAATGCAAACCCATTGGATTTGTATCGGGGTGCCCCATATATTTCCAGGCATGGGTATATTCAGGTTGTAACTGCGCTTTAATATTTTCCCATCCACCTACATCGTGAAGCGCCACAATGACCAATGGCGAAAGTCCTAATACGATTAAAAAGAATTGCAACACTTCATTGTAGACGGCGCTTGTCAGACCGCCGAGGAAAGTATAGATCATCACAATACCGGCGGCTATCCAAATTGAAATATCAAAATCCCACTTCAAAATAACTTCCAATAGCTTTGCTAACGCATACAATGAAATGCCTGATGAAAAAACGGTCATCACTGCAAACGAAATTGCATTCAGGCTTCTTGTTTTTTCATCAAAACGCATTTTGAGATATTCGGGAACACTTCGTGCACGGCTTCCATAATAAAATGGCATCATGAACAGGCCGCAAAAAACCATCGCGAAGATGGCACCTACCCAATAAAAGTGAACAGTCATGATACCATACTTGGCGCCGGAGGCTACCATGCCCAACACTTCCTGTGCTCCAAGATTAGCAGAAATAAATGCAAGGCTTGTGATCCATAACGGAATACTACGGTTGCTGGAAAGAAAATCGTTGCTGGATCTTATTTTCCTTTTTATGATAAATCCAACCCCAAGTACAAATACGAAATAGAGAAGAATGACGAGATAGTCGGCAAGCGTTAGTTTCATGAAATGGCTTTTTAAACTATTCCTTTGTGCTGCTTAATTTGCCACAAAGGAACAAAGGCACTAAGTTGAAGGAGACTTTTAATTTTTTTGCGTCTTCGCGTCTTAGTGGCTAAAAAACTTTCAAAATGAAGATAGAAAAACTAACTTTAAGGAAATAAATTTTATTTATATGGAAGCCCCGATGAAAAATGCAAACCCGCTTGCAGGACTTGATGAATGGGAAGAAGATGTGTTGCGCAGGTACCCGGATGCAGACTCGATTGCAACGGCGAAATCAACTGAAGAGTTCAGGAACTATGACACACCGGTCAGGGATACTGTTCGCGAATTTTACAGGATGAATCATACATACCAGACGTATGAATTTGTACAAGATAAAAGAAATAATTTTTTAAAGTTTGATAAAAAAGAAATGCCTGTATGGGATGCTTTCAATTTTCTGAATCAATTGGTCGACGATTCGGATCCCGATACTGACCTTGACCAATTTCAGCATCTATTGCAAACGGCTGAAGCGATCCGGAATGATGGTCATCCTGACTGGATGGTGTTGGTAGGATTGATGCATGACATGGGGAAGGTACTTTGTTTATTTGGTGAACCGCAATGGGCAGTAGTGGGAGATACATTCCCGGTTGGCTGTGCATATTCCGATAAAGTTGTTTACCCGGAATACTTTAAAAGCAATCCCGATTACCAGGATTCAACTTATCAAACCGAATTAGGAGTTTATTCAAAGAATTGTGGCTTGCGAAATGTGAACATGTCGTGGGGTCATGATGAATATGTTTATCAAATGCTGAAAGATCGCTTACCGGAATCTGCATTATACATGCTGCGCTATCATTCGTTTTATGCGTGGCACAGGGAAGGCGCTTATAGTTATCTCCTCGATGATCATGACAGGGAAATGCTGAAGTGGGTGAAATTGTTTAATCCTTATGATCTCTATTCCAAATCACCTACACCTCCTGACTGGAGTAAATTGAAAGGATATTACGAAGACCTTGTTGGAAAGTATTTACCTACAACGCTAAAGTTCTGAGGATTTGATATTGGATATTGGGATATTGGATATTTAAAAGTGATTCCGATTACTACCTCACTGCCAAAATATCTTAATATCTATTATCTAAATATCTTAATACCTAGAACTTATCATCATTCACTTCGATCCAGTAACCATCAGGATCCTGTAGGTAAATTTGTTTAACACCGTCGGGACGAACCTGTGGTGTTTTATTGTCCTGCGCCCAGTTACCATATTTTACCTTGAGTTCATCAAGATGCTTTGCAAAATCTTCTACAGAAGAGACGCTGAATGCAAGATGAATATTGATGTCATGTTTTGTCATCTCTTTTGCCCCCTGGACAATGTGCAATTGATTGTGCTCGCCAATTTTCAGCCATATATGCCTGTTATCGTGAAAAGGTTCAGGTATACGTTCTAGCATCATTGTTTTTTCGTAAAAGTCGGCGCTTTTATTCATGTCGACCACATAAATGGTTTGGTGATTGAATTGCGGAGTTTGTGCATTTGATTGCCCCATTATCATAAGGAATAAACAACATAAAGAAATGGCGTGGAATATTTTTTTCATGAACATATAATTTGAGTTAAAAATAGTCAATAAGGCCCAATCATCACTTAAAAACTACCCATCGGAAACAGGGGCTGCCCAGTCGGCAAAGTACATTTGCAATCAGGGGTATTGTACTTATCTTTCTTTGACAAGACCGGGTACAAATAACACATTTTAGTTCATATAACTCATTATCTATGGAAGAATATGCGATACTGAATTCTGTTGCAAAATATGCTGGACAATATTTAGATAGATTGCCGGAACGACGTGTATTTCCTGATGAAGCATCCTTAAAAGAATTAAAAAAATTCCCTGTTAAGTTACCTAACTCAAATACTGCCGCTGAAGAGATCCTGGCATTGCTGAATTCTGCTGGTTCCATAAATACAGTTGCAACAAATGGTGGGCGCTATTTTGGTTTTGTATTTGGCGGTGCCCTTCCTGCTTCGTTAGCGGCAAACTGGCTGGCATCGGCCTGGGATCAAAATGCAGTCTTTAAAATTACTTCTCCCATTGCGGCGCACATTGAAAAGATAACTGCTAATTGGGTATTAGAGCTGCTGGGTCTGCCTACTCAATCTGCTGTTGGATTTGTTACAGGCACAACGATGGCAAATTTTTGCGGAGCAGTAGCGGCGCGCTATCATTTATGCAGGCGCATGGGATGGGATATCAAATCGCGTGGAATGAATAATGCACCACCTATTCGCGTGATTGCCGGAGAAGAAGTACACGCAAGCATGCAAAGAGCTTTGATACTTGCAGGTTTTGGATTAGATGAGATAATAAAAGTTCCGACGGATGACCAGGGAAGAATGATCGCAGAAAAGCTTCCGGAATTGGATGCATCAACATTGGTTTGTGCACAGGTGGGAAATGTAAACACCGGAGCGATTGATCCCATTAAAAAGATCTGTTTAAAGGCAAAAGAAAGGGGGGC
>Ga0207679_10000998_pt1 | contig 18155 bp, 28 predicted proteins | sample KBSC73metaG_FD_184320 | JGI IMG/M metagenome (GOLD analysis project Ga0207679, IMG submission 184320) | Corn rhizosphere microbial communities from Kellogg Biological Station, Michigan, USA - KBS C7-3 metaG (SPAdes) (version 2) | ecosystem: Host-associated > Plants > Roots > Rhizosphere > Soil ... | reverse complement strand
AAGAACGAGGTGTTCCTGAACATCGTCGAGGTGCGGAAGGCCGAGACCGACGCCCAGCTGGTCGCGGAGAACATCGCCACCCAGCTCGAGCGCCGGATTGCTTTTCGCCGGGCGATGAAGAAGGCCATCCAGACCGCGATGAAGTTCGGCGCCAAGGGCATCCGGGTCGCCTGCTCGGGGCGGCTGGGCGGAAGCGAGATGGCGCGCTACGAGTGGTACCGCGAGGGCCGGGTGCCCCTGCACACGCTCCGGGCGGACATCGACTACGGGTTCGCCGAGGCCAAGACCACCTACGGGAAGATCGGCTGCAAGGTGTGGGTGTGCCGCGGCGAGGTGCTTCCCACCAAGGGCGCCGGTGCCGGCATGCCGGTGACCGGACGGTAAGAGAGAACTTCGATGCTTCAGCCTGCGCGCACCAAGTACCGCAAGATGCAGAAGGGCCGGATGCCGGGAAAGGCATACCGCGGCTCGAACCTCACCTACGGTGAGTTCGGGCTGATGACCACCCAGCCGGGGTGGATCACCTCGCGCCAGATCGAGGCGGCCCGTATCGCCATGACCCGCCACGTGAAGCGCGGCGGGAAGATCTGGATCCGCATCTTCCCGGACAAGCCCATCACCAAGAAGCCCGCCGAGACCCGGATGGGAACCGGAAAGGGCGGCGTGGAGTACTACGTCGCCGTGGTGAAGCCCGGCCGCATCCTCTACGAGATGGGCGGAATGAACGAGCAGCTGGCGCACGAGGCGCTGAAGCTCGCGCAGGCCAAGCTCCCGGTGCTCACCAGGATCGTCCACCGGGCGGATCTGTCGATCTAGGAGCTTTCAGGAGCCGTCAGGGAACGAGTCATGGCCACCGCCAAGGAATTGCAGGAGCTGACCCTCGAGGATCTGAACCGGCGCGCGGCCGAGCTGCGCGAGTCACTGTTCAAGGACCGGCTGAAGCTCCGGACCGGCGCGCTGGAGTCGCCGGCCAAGCGGACCGAGGCCCGCCGCGACCTGGCGCGGATCCTCACCGTCATCACCCAGAAGGAGAAGGCCGCCGCGGCGAAGGCCTGAGGCGAGGAACGAACATGGCCGAGACCACGGAACAGACCGGCGCTCCCGAGAGCGCGAGCCACCGCGGGCGCCCCAAGACCCGCACCGGCATCGTCACCAGCAACAAGATGCAGAAGACGGTGGTGGTGACGGTGCGGCGCCGCGCCGCTCACCGCAAGTACGGAAAGATCCTGACGCTGCGCGAGAAGTACAAGGCGCACGCCGAGGATCACGATTACCCCAAGAACCCCACTCTTCACGAGGGTGACCGGGTGCGCATCGCCGAGACCAAGCCCACCAGCAAGGACAAGCGCTGGCGGGTGGTCGAGGTGCTCGAGCGCGGGACGCGCGAGTAAGGAAGGAGGTCGACAATGATCCAGATGACGAGCGTGCTGGACGTCGCCGACAACTCCGGCGCCAAGAAGGTGTTCTGCATCAAGGTCCTGGGCGGCTCGAAGCGGAAGTACGCCAGCATCGGGGACATCATCGTGGTCTCGGTTCGAGAGGCCCTCCCCAACAGCAAGGTGAAGAAGGGCGACGTGGCCAAGGCGGTCATCGTCCGGACCAAGCGCGAGGTGGGGCGGCCGGACGGCAGCTTCATCAAGTTCGACGGGAACTCCGCCGTGCTGATCACCAAGGACCTGGAGCCCATCGGGACTCGCATCTTCGGCCCGGTGGCCCGCGAGCTCCGTGCCCGGAAGTTCATGAAGATCATCTCCCTCGCCCCGGAAGTGCTCTGAGGGCAGGGAAGGACGAGACGAGCGAGCCATGCAGAAGCTGAAGGTGGGCGACCTGGTCGAGGTGACGAAGGGCGCCGAGCGGTCCAACAAGGACAAGGCCACCAAGCGGGGGAAGATCCTCTCCATCGACCGCGAGGCGCTCCGCGTCCGCGTCGAGGGCCTCCGCCTCGTGAAGCGGCACATCCGCAAGGGCCGCGACCGGGCGAACCCCGAGGGAGGCATCCTCGAGCGGCCCGGCAGCATCGCCCTGGCCGACGTGCGGGTGGTCTGCAAGAAGTGCGACCAGCCCACCCGGGTGGGCGTGCGGGTCAACGGGGACAAGAAGGCCCGCTTCTGCAAGAAGTGCGACGCGAACATCGACTGAGCGGGGCTCGAGTACACCAGCGACCACGATCGACGGAGGAGGGGTGCTGACACCCCGTCGAAGCGAGGCGAGGAAGAACGATGGCTGACGAGAAGGCAGACAAGCCGAAGACCGAGAAGAAGGCGAAGCGGAAGGGCAAGGAGGAGATCAAGAAGGCCGGCTTCTCCGCCAACATCGAGGAGGGCCTGGAGGCGAAGCCCGCCCGCCTGAAGATCCGCTACCGCAAGGAGGGGGTCCCCGCGCTGATGAAGGAGTTCGGGTTCAAGAACCCCAACCAGGTTCCCCGCCTGGACAAGATCGTCATCAACATGGGCCTCGGCGAGGCGCTGGCGAACAACAAGATCCTCGAGTCGGCGGTGGACCAGCTGGGAGCCATCACCGGCCAGAGGCCGGTGGTCACCCGGGCCCGCAAGAGCATCGCCAACTTCAAGCTCCGCCAGGGGCAGGCCATCGGCGCGGCGGTCACCCTCCGCAATGACCGGATGTACGAGTTCGTGGACCGCCTGATCAACGTCGCGCTCCCCCGGGTCCGCGACTTCAAGGGCGTGTCCAGCAAGGCGTTCGACGGGAAGGGGAACTACACGCTCGGCGTTCGCGAGCAGATCATCTTCCCGGAGATCAACTACGACCAGATCGAGAAGGTGAAGGGGCTGAACATCAGCTTCGTCACCACCGCCAGGAACGACGAGCAGGGGCTGGCGCTGCTGCGCCACTTCGGCCTGCCGTTCCGCCAGTAGAGAGAAAGAGAATGGCCAAGCTTTCCAAGATCGCCCAGGCGAAGCGCAAGCCGAAGTTCGCGGTGCGCAAGTACAACCGGTGCCCGCTGTGCGGGCGTCCCCGCGCGTTCCTGCGCAAGTTCCAGATGTGCCGGATCTGCCTGCGGAAGCGGGCGCTGGCCGGCGAGGTGACGGGGCTGATCAAGAGCTCCTGGTAGAAGAAGGGAAGCACGTCCGTGGCACGGACCCCCGTGACGGCACGGCCAGGCGGCCGCGGGCGACAACGAGGAGCCCGGCAGAGCCCTTCAGGGAAGGGGCAGCCGGACGAAGGACGAGCGAGAGGAAGTCAGGACATGCCAGTGAACGATCCGGTCGGCGACATGCTGACCCGCATTCGGAACGCCTCCCGGGCGCGCCACGACAAGGTGGTGATCCCGACGAGCAAGATGAAGGTCCAGATCGCCCGGGTGCTCAAGGAGCAGGGCTACATCGCGGACTACACCGAGCACGACACCCAGCCGCAGGGGGAGATCACCCTGCAGCTCAAGTACGGCCCGGACAAGAGCCCGGTCATCACCGGCATCCGCAGGATCAGCAAGCCGGGACTGCGCCGCTACGTTCCGGTCCGCGACATCCGCCCGGTCCTGGACGGACTGGGCATCAGCATCCTCTCCACCAGCCAGGGCATCCTCAGCGATGTCGAGGCCCGCAAGCAGAACCTCGGCGGCGAGCTGATCTGCACGGTGTACTGACATGAGCCGAATCGGAAAGCTGGCGATCAAGCTCGACTCCAAGGTGAAGGCCTCGGTGGCGAGCGGGGCGGTGGCCCTCGAAGGCCCCAAGGGCAAGATGAAGGTCTCCCTTCCGGAGCGGATCACCGCGGACGTGAAGGACGGGCAGATCCACGTCAACCGGCCGGACGACACCCGCGAGGCCCGCGCGCTCCACGGGCTGGCCCGGAGCCTCCTGGCCAACGCGGCCAAGGGCGTGGCCAGCGGCTGGGAGCGCAAGCTCGACATCCGTGGCGTGGGCTTCCGCGCCGAGGTGAAGGGCAAGCAGATCCACTTTGCGCTCGGCTTCAGCCATCCCATCGTGTTCAGCCTGCCGGAGGGCGTGACCGCCGAGGTGGACAAGGTGGCCCGGACCGAGGACAGCCTGCCCACCATCGGGCTCACGCTGCGCAGCGTGGACCGGGAGGCGCTGGGGGAGACCGCGGTGAAAATCCGCGCGCTCCGTCCGCCCGAGCCTTACAAGGGCAAGGGCATCAAGTACGCCGACGAGCGCGTGCGGCGGAAGGAAGGGAAGACCGGCACCGCCTAGCGGTTGCCCTGAACGCCCCATCATCCGGCGGGGGAGGTCCCCATCCCTGCCGGACGGATCGAGGAAACCATGTCCAGCAACGACCCACGACTGAAGAGGAAGGCCCGGATCCGGCGGAAGCTCTCCGGCACCGGAGAGCGGCCCCGGCTCACCGTCTACAAGAGCCTGAAGTACATCTACGCCCAGGTGGTGGACGACACGACCGGGCGCACCCTGGCGTTCGCCTCCAGCCTGTCCAAGGAGCTCAAGGGCAAGGACGAGGGCGACAAGAGGGAGGACGCCAAGCGGGTGGGGCGGCTGCTGGCCGAGAAGGCCAAGGCCGCCAACGTGACCCGGGTGGTGTTCGATCGAAACGGATTCCCGTACCAGGGCCGCATCGCGGCCGTGGCGGAGGCGGCCCGCGAGGCCGGCCTCGAGTTCTAGGAAAGGCCAGGCAACGGTGGCGACTCCGATCAATCCCAACGACCTCGATCTCAGCGATCGCGTGGTCAACATCAACCGCGTGGCCAAGGTGGTGAAGGGCGGCCGGCGGTTCAGCTTCTCGGCGCTGGTCGTCGTCGGCGACGGCAATGGCCACGTCGGCGTGGGCCTGGGCAAGGCCAACGAGGTGCCCGAGGCCATCCGGAAGGGCGGCGAGAACGCGAAGAAGAACCTCTTCCGCGTCCCGCTGCAGGGCCACACCATCCCCCACGAGGTGCTCGGTCACTTCGGCGCAGGCTGGGTGCTCCTCAAGCCCGCAGCGGAAGGCACCGGGGTCATCGCCGGCGGCTCGGTCCGCGCGGTGCTCGAGGCGGCCGGCATCCGGAACATCCTCACCAAGAGCCAGGGCAGCCGGAACCCCCACAACGTGCTCAAGGCGACCGTCGCGGGCCTGAAGTCGCTCCGCTCGCCGGACCAGGTCAGCCGGCTGCGGGGCCGGGACATCGAGCTGGCCAAGCACGCCTAGGACGAGACGACCATGGGACTGCGCATCAAGCTGACCAAGAGCTTCGCCGGGGCCAGCGACACCCAGCTCCGGACCATCGCCGGCCTGGGGCTGAGGAAGTTCGGCCAGGAGCGGCTCCTCCCCGACACGCCGTCCGTGCGGGGGATGATCTCCAAGGTTCGCCATCTGGTGAGCCACGAGGTGGTGAAGGACACCCCGGCCAAGGCACCTCGGCGCAAGCCGCGGTTCGTGAAGGCCCGCGAGGCGGCCCGGGAGCGGCGCGCCTCCAAGGAGCAGTGACATGGATTCCCTCTCCAACCTCAAGAGGCCCAAGGCCAGCTGGCACCGGAAGAAGCGCGTCGGCCGAGGGCAGGGCTCCGGGCTGGGCAAGACTGCCGGCCGCGGCGGCAAGGGTCAGAAGGCCCGCACCGGCAACATGCGCTTCGAGGGCTTCGAGGGCGGCCAGAGCCCGCTGCAGCGGCGCCTCCCCAAGTTCGGCTTCACCTCGCCGAACCGGAAGGAGTTCGCGGTGGTGAACGTCGGGCAGCTCGAGGCGTTCGACGCCGGGACGACAGTGGACGAGTCCGTCCTCCGCAAGGCCGGCCTGGTGAAGGGCCGCTGGACCGGCGTGAAGCTGCTCGGCGAGGGCAAGCTCAGCCGCAAGGTTGCCATCCACGTGCATCGCGTGAGCGAGAAGGCCAAGGCGGCGGTCGAGGCAGCCGGTGGTTCGGTCACCCTCGTTCCACTGATGGTCCACAAGCCCGAGGCCGCGGCGAAGGCGCACGCCGGCAAGGGCGCGAAGGCCTGAGAAGTTTGGTGTAGTCTCGACGGTCCTCACCCATGTTCCGAGCCATCGCCAACGTCTTCCGCGTCGCCGAGCTGCGAGCGCGTCTCGCCTACACCCTGGCCCTCCTCGCCGTGTACCGGCTGGGCGTCTTCATCAACACCCCGGGCGTGGACCGGGCGGCGATGAACCAGTTCATGCAGGAGCAGAAGGCGCGCGGCGGGCTGGTGAACCTGTTCAACCTGTTCTCCGGCGGCGCGCTGGATCAGATGTCCATCTTCGGCCTGGGGATCATGCCGTACGTCTCGGCATCGATCATCATGCAGCTGCTGACCGTGGTGGTCCCGACCCTGGAGCGGCTGCAGAAGGAAGGCGCCGCGGGCCGGCAGAAGCTGAACCAGTACACCCGCTACGGCAGCATCGCCCTCTCCGTCGTCCAGGGCATCGGCATCGCCCGCTGGCTCGCCTCGCTCGGGCGGCACACCGGCCCCGACCGCTCCGGAATCGACATCGAGCACGTGGTCGTTCCCAACGACACGGTGTGGTTCACCTTCATGACGGTGATCACCCTCACCGCGGGCACCGCGTTCATCATGTGGCTCGGCGAGCGCATCACCGAGCGCGGCATCGGAAACGGAATCTCGCTCATCATCTTCGCCGGCATCGTGGCCCGGCTGCCGAGCGCGACCACCCGGCTCGTCGAGCTGTCCAAGGACAAGGCCTGGCTGATCCCCGTCCTCGCGGTGTTCATGCTGGTGGTGGTGGGGGTGGTCGTCTACATCGAGCGCGGGATGCGGCGGATCCCGGTGCAGTACGCCAAGCGCATGGCCGGGCGGACCATGTTCGCCGGACAGGCCACCTACTTCCCGATGAAGGTGAACACCTCGGGCGTGATTCCCCCCATCTTCGCCGGAGCGATCCTCAGCTTCCCGGCCACGCTGGGGAACTGGCTCCCCGGGCTGGCGACGGTCCAGCGGGCCCTGGAAGGCAACGCCTGGCTCTACGACGGCGTGTTCGTCCTGCTGATCATCTTCTTCACCTACTTCTACACCACGCTGACCTTCCGGGCGGACGACGTGGCGGACAACATCAAGAAGCAGGGGGGTTACATCCCGGGCATCCGGCCGGGCCGGCAGACGGCGGACTACATCCGCAGCGTGCTGAACAAGATCACCTTCGGCGGCGCCATCTACCTCGCGCTCATCTGCGTCATCCCCTCCATCCTCTCCAACCCGGCCTTCGGAGGGCTGCCGTTCCAGTTCGGTGGAACCGCGCTGCTCATCGTGGTGGGCGTCGCGCTGGACACGGTCCAGCAGATCGAGGGACACCTCATCAGTCGCAACTACGAGGGCTTCGCCGGGGCGCGTGGCCCGCGCATCCGGGGGAGACTGCGCCCGGCCGCATAAGCGAGGGGACGGCCCGTCCCCGGAGGGGAGTCCATGAACCTGGTCCTGCTGGGACCACCAGGCGCGGGGAAGGGGACGCAGGCCAAGCGGCTCGCTGCACGCTTCGGGATCCCCCAGGTCTCGACCGGCGACATCCTCCGGCAGGCGGTGAAGGACGGGACCGAGCTCGGCAAGCAGGCCGGGCCGATCATGGCCGCCGGCAAGCTGGTTCCCGACGACCTGGTGGTGAGCATCGTCAAGGACCGGCTCCTCCAGCCGGACGCGGCGAAAGGCTTCATCCTCGACGGCTTCCCCCGCACCATCCCCCAGGCGGAGAAGCTCGAGCAGGCGATGGCTGCGCACAGGAAGAAGCTGGACGCGGTCATCTCCCTCGAGGTTCCGATCGAGACGCTGGTGGAACGCATCTCGGGACGGCGGAGCTGCCCGCGGGACGGCAGCGTGTACCACGTCGTCCAGAACCCGCCACGGCGCGAGGGGTTCTGCGACCTCTGCGGCGCCTCGCTGGTGCAGCGCGAGGACGACAAGCCGCAGAGCGTGCGCACCCGGATGCAGGCCTACGAGGCCTCCACTGCACCGCTCAAGGAGTTCTACGGCCGGCGGAGTCTGCTCCGGGCGGTCGATGGCGTGGGCGCGCCCGAGGCCATCGAGGCGGCGGTGGTGGCCGTCCTGAAGGCTCGTGAAGTATCCCCTGGCGCATGATGGCGGTGGAGCTCAAGAGCGCGCCGGAGATCGACCGGATGCGGCGCGCTGGGCGGGTGGTGGCGGAGATCCTCGACGCGCTCGAGGCCGCCGTGGCCCCCGGGGTCACCACCTGGGATCTGGACCAGCTCGCCGAGCGCCTGATCAAGGAGAAGGGCGCGAAGAGCGCCTTCAAGGGCTACCGCGGCTTCCCGGCAGTGCTCTGCGCATCCGTCAACCACGAGGTGGTCCACGGCATCCCCAGCCGCAGCCGGAAGCTGGCCGAGGGAGATCTCATGAAGCTCGACTTCGGAGTGTCGATCGAGGGCTTCTACGGGGACGCGGCCCGGACCGTCCCGGTGGGGGAGGTGTCCGAGGAGGCGCGGCGGCTGTCGGAGGCCACCCGCGAGTCACTCGAGGCAGCCATCGCCACCATCCGGCCCGGAAACCGGGTGGGGGACATCGGGCACGCGGTCCAGTCCCACGTCGAGCGCCTCGGCTTCAGCGTGGTCCGGGACTTCGTCGGCCACGGGATCGGCCGGAAGCTGCACGAGGCGCCGCAGGTGCCCAACTACGGCCGTCCAGGCACACTGGAATCGTTGCGCCCTGGGATGGTGCTGGCGGTGGAACCCATGGTGAACGCAGGGACCGCGGCCGTGGACGTCCTCGACGACGGGTGGACGGCGGTGACCCTCGACGGTCGGTTGTCCGCCCACTGGGAGCACACCATCCTGGTGACCGAGACCGGGCACGAGGTGCTCACGCGCGCGGGGGCCGGGACAACGGCTTGAAATGTCGAGGGCTGGCCGGTAGAAGAGCTTGCTTCAGCGCGCCCCGGCTGGTATGGCGGCGCGCTTTCTCGTTCACGAAGGTCTGTCTGTCGAAGGGGGCAGTCTGCCGAGATTTCGAAGGTCGGAGAGGGTCGCCGCTGTGCCGAAGGACGACGCCATCGAGGTGGAAGGGACGGTCATCGAGCCCCTTCCCAATGCCATGTTCCGGGTGGTCCTGGACAACGGTGGCCACAAGGTGCTCGCGCACATCTCGGGAAAGATGCGGATGCACTTCATCCGGATCCTCCCGGGCGACAAGGTGAAGCTGGAGCTGTCGCCCTACGACCTCACCCGGGGTCGCATCACCTACCGGGCGAAGTAGTCCCCCCAGCAGAGGAACGAGCTTTTCCAGGACCGGCCGGCAGGATGGGCCGCTCGACCAGGAGTCGGTGTCGCCATGAAGGTCCGTGCGTCGGTGAAGAAGATTTGCGACAAGTGCAAGGTGATCCGCAGGAAGCGGGTCGTCCGGGTGATCTGCGCGGCGAACCCGCGTCACAAGCAGCGGCAGGGCTGAGGGCCCCGCCAGGGAACGAGGAACCAGAACCAGCATGGCTCGCATCGCCGGCGTCGACCTTCCCCCCGCCAAGCGGGTGGTGATCTCCCTCCAGTACATCTACGGGATCGGCAACAAGACCGCGCACGACATCGTGACCAAGGCGGGCGTCGACCTGGCCACCCGCACCAAGGACCTCACCGAGGAGCAGACCCGCGCCATCCGCGAGATCATCGAGGCCGACCACAAGGTCGAGGGCGATCTCCGGCGCGAGGTCACCATGAACATCAAGCGGCTCATGGACCTCGGCTGCTACCGCGGCCTGCGCCACCGGAAGGGGCTGCCCGTCCGCGGCCAGCGCACCCACACCAACGCCCGGACCCGGAAGGGGCCGAAGCGCGGGATCATCCGGCCCAAGGCCACCGCCCCCACCACCACCCGGGCGTAACCCGATTCAGGACTGACGAGAGATTCGAATGGCCGAAGAAGTCACCCCCCCCGCCGCAGCCCCCGCTGCCGATGCCGCCGCCGCGGCGACCCCGAGCGCCGAGAAGCGCCTGAAGCGGAAGGGCAAGAAGAACATCCTCAACGGCGTGGTGCACATCCAGAGCACGTTCAACAACACCATCATCACCATCACCGACGTCTCGGGGAACGTGGTCTCCTGGTCGTCTGCCGGCGCGCGTGGCTTCAAGGGTAGCCGCAAGTCGACCCCCTTCGCCGCGCAGGTGGCCGCCGGTGACGCCGCGGCCAAGGCGATGGAGCACGGCCTGAAGAACGTGACGGTGATGGTGAAGGGCCCGGGCGCCGGCCGCGAGTCGGCCCTCCGTGCGCTCGCCGCCGCCGGCCTGAAGATCTCCCTGATCCGCGACGTGACCCCCATTCCGCACAACGGATGCCGGCAGCCGAAGCGCCGCCGCGTCTAGACCACCTCCCAGGAGAACCGATTTGGCCCGCTACACCGCCAGCGCCTGCCGCATCTGCCGCCGCGAAAATCTCAAGATGTACCTGAAGGGCGACCGCTGCTACACCGACAAGTGCGCCATCGAGCGCCGCCCCTATCCGCCTGGCCAGCACGGCCAGGGCCGCGTGAAGTTCAGCGGCTACGGCACCCAGCTCCGGGAGAAGCAGAAGGTCAAGCGGATGTACGGGCTGCTCGAGTCGCAGTTCCGGGGCTCCTTCCACCGCGCCGCCCACGCCAAGGGCAAGACCGGTGAGACCCTGCTCCAGCTGCTGGAGCTGCGGCTGGACAACGTGGTGTTCCGGATGGGCTTCGCGGATACCCGGGCCGAGGCCCGGCAGCTGGTTCGGCACGGTCACTTCACGGTCAACGGCAAGCGGGTGAACATCCCCTCCTTCGAGGTGAAGCCCGGGACGGTCATCGAGGTCACCGAGAAGAGCCGGAAGATGATCCGCATCGCCGAGGCGCTGGAGACGGTGGATCGGCGCGGCGTGCCTCAGTGGATCGAGCTGGACAAGAAGGCGATGAAGGGCACGGTGAAGAGCGTCCCGAACCGCGAGGACCTCACCATGCCCATCCAGGAGCAGCTGATCGTCGAGCTTTATTCCAAGTAGTCGCAGTGAGCGGCGCGTCCTCCTGCCATTCGGGCGGGTAAGTGGGTGGCGCGACCGAGAAAGTGAAGGAAGCAGTCATGGCTGAATCGTTCAACGCGAAGAACTGGCGCGATCTCATCAAGCCTCGGCGGATGGAGATCGACCCCGAGTCCCTCTCCCAGACCTACGCCAAGTTCGTGGCCGAGCCGCTCGAGCGCGGCTTCGGGACCACCCTGGGCAACTCGCTCCGGCGCGTGCTCCTGAGCTCGCTCCAGGGAGCCGCCATCACCTCGGTGAAGATCGAGGGGGTGGAGCACGAGTTCACCACCGTCCCCGAGGTGACCGAGGACGTCACCGACATCGTGCTCAACCTCAAGGAAGTCCTGCTCCGGATGCACACCAACGAGCAGAAGACGCTCCGCATCGAGGTGGAGGGCCCGAAGGAGGTCAAGGCCGGCGACATCATCGCCGACGACCAGGTGGAGATCCTCAACCCCGGCCACCACATCTGCACCCTGTCCGAGGGCGGCAAGCTCCGGATGGAGATGACCTGCCGCCGGGGCCGCGGCTACGTGCCGGCGGTGAACAACAAGAACCCCGGCGACCCGATCGGGACCATTCCCATCGACGCGCTGTTCTCGCCGATCCGCAAGGTGAACTACCAGGTGACCAACGCCCGCGTGGGTCAGGTCACCGACTACGACAAGCTCTCCCTCGAGGTCTGGACCGCCGGCTCGGTCACCCCGCAGGACGCGGTGGCCTACGCGGCGAAGATCATCAAGGAGCAGCTCACGGTCTTCATCAACTTCGACGAGACCGAGGAGCCGGTCATCGCCGAGGCGCCGAAGGAGGAGGCGAAGCTGAACGAGAACCTCTTCCGCAGCGTGGACGAGCTGGAGCTCAGCGTCCGCAGCGCCAACTGCCTGCAGCAGGCGAACATCAAGACCATCGGTGACCTGGTTCAGCGCACCGAGGCCGAGATGCTGAAGACCAAGAACTTCGGCCGCAAGTCCCTGAAGGAGATCAAGGAGATCCTGGCCGAGATGGGCCTCTCCCTGGGCATGAAGCTGGACAACTGGCCTCAGAAGCCTGGCGTGGCTCCGGTCCCCACCGAGCCCAAGATCTGAACACGGAGTGAGCCGGGTACCTGACACGGCCCGGGAAAGGAGGCAGGGCGATGCGCCATCGCGTCGGACAGAGGAAGCTGCAGAAGACCACCAGCCACCGGCTGGCGATGCTGGACAACATGGTCACCTCGCTGCTCGAGCACGAGGCGATCCAGACCACCGTGCCCAAGGCGAAGGAGGCCCGCCGGCTCGCCGAGCGAATCATCACCCTCGGCAAGCGAGGCGGTCTGGCGAACGTCCGGCTGGCGGAGCGGACCGTCCGCAGCCGTTCGGTGCTGCAGAAGGTCTTCGGCGAGCTGAAGGACCGGTACGCGAGCCGGCCGGGCGGCTACACCCGCATCCTGCGCCTGGGCTTCCGCCGTGGGGACGCGGCGGAGATGGCGCTCCTCGAGCTGGTGGACCGTCCGGGCAAGGCCGATTCGGAGAAGGCCGAGAAGAAGGAGTAGGGCGGCGGGCCCACGCGTCGAACGCGGCCACCGGAGTGCAGCGAAGCGAGAGCTCGTGGACGATCGGCTCGCGGGTCACTGCGGCTGGCCGTCCTTGAGGAGCAGGACGCTGCCCTTCCGGGTGTGCAGCTCGATGTCCGTCGCCTTGAGGTTGAACGGCGCGAGCTTCCCGTTGTCGCCCATGAGCTGCTTGGGGGTGATGGTGACGAAGGCGCGGGGCTCCACGTGACTGATCGCCGCGCGGTAGGACTGGTTCACCACGACCACCACGTCCTCCCAGGCCCGGTCACTCTCGTTGGAGAGGACGTAGGCGGGATGCTCGGGCTGCTCGCCCATGATCAGCCGAGCTCCCAGCGACCGGCTCGGACCGAGGAGGGTCGGTGCGCCGGGGCAGGCCACGAACACGCCGGCCACGCTCAGCACCACCCAGGCCCCGAGGATGGCGGCCTTGACCTTGAAGTAGCGGTCGGCGTTGCGGAAGTCCTCCCAGGTCTCCCGGAGGATGGCCACGACGTTCAGGGCGGTGCTCTCGGCCCCGTCGCGGAGCCGCGTCTGGAGCGGGAGCCCGTCCTCGTCGAGCTCGACCTCCTCCCCACGCGTCGCGCTCACCGAACGCCCGGCGAGCAGCGCGGCTTGGTGGGGCGGCAAGTTCCGTCCGGGTGGTCGCATGCGGCCAGAGGTGAGTCTACACGAGACGAATCCAGCAGCCCGCCCTGTCCGGCCGCAGTCCCCGGTGCTGTAGTCCGTTCCAGCGCGTCCGAATCACCTATGGCTGAAACCGAGTGGGATAGTCGTCCCCTGCTTGTCCTCGCGGCCGATCTCGGCGTCTCTCGTCGGTCACGGGGCCCGAGCCCCGCTCCCTCCTCGTTCCTAGACCTCGGCCGAGATGGCGGCGCAATCATCCGACCATCCCACCCGGTCTCAACCATGCCTCAGGGAGCAATCGCGCCGTGAAGGAGGTCTACATCGTCGCCACCGAGGAGGCCGAGCCGCTCGGCCCCGAAGCGATCGGGGAGGCGTTCGAGACGGACGAGGTCACGGTGGAGCTGGACGAGGCGCCAGGGAGCTTCCTGCTCCGCTCGGCCGAGGCGGAGATCGCGGTCCGGTTCGAGGCCCTGGAGGCGCCCCTGGGCTGGACGCCGGAGCTCCTCAACGGCAGCGAGGCGGCCCACGCCCGGCTCCGACGAGCCCGGGGTCTCTATCGGCTCGGGTACGACACGCCCCCCGGCAGTCAGCCGACGGTGGGGGTCTTCGAGGCCCTCTGGTGCGCCCGGGGCCTGCTCGAGAAGCGGGAAGGCGTCCTGGTCGACGCCAGCGCCTTCAAGGTGCACGAGGAGGAGGACATCCGGGAGATCACCGAGCTGGACTTCGACATCCGGGACCACGTCACGCTGCACCCGGTGCCGACCGCGCCCGGCGACGCGCCTCTCTGGGTGCACTCCCACGGGATGGCGAAGTTCGGGCAGCACGACGTGGAGATCTTCCAGCTCTCCGAGGAGGACCTGCTCCCGGCGGAGAGCTTCCTCCACGAGCTGTGCACCGACCTCGCCTTCGGCGAAGGACCCACGCCGCGAATCCCGATGGAGACCAGCAACGGTGAGGCGTTCATGCTCGTCTCGTCGGAGGAGGCCCGGCACGGCATCCTGCGCGTCTCGCCGGACACCTTCGAGGGTCACGAGGGCGAGTACTGGACCGTCGTCTCTCCGGAGGGGCGTCACACCACCTCCGAGCTGCTCCGGCCCTACCGCAGCCGGTTCGAGCAGGAGGACCCCGGCCGATCCGAGGCCCTGGCCTCCCAGGCGGCGCGGCTCCGGCCGGCGTTCAAGGCGCGCTTCCATCGCCGGGGGCTCATGGAGCCGCTCACCTTCCTGGTCCGCGCGCCGTTCGAGACGCACCCTGAGGGGGAGGCGGTCCAGGAGAACCTCTGGCTCGAGGTGCTGGCCTGGGAGGAGGCGCGGATCACCGGGAAGCTGGTGGACGGGGCCGCCCAGACCACCGAGTGGCGGAAGGGCGCCGGGGTGGAGATCGACGAGGACAGCGTCAACGCGGTGGCCATGGGTCGCGACGGACGGCCGCTCGACGACGAGGAGATGCAGGGCGTGCTCCTCGCGGAGCGCCCGAGCTAGTGCTCCGACCGGGGCATGCTGACCGCTGCGGCGGCCGATCCTCTCGCTGCGACGCGCAGCCTCGTCGCTCCGCTGCTCGACGCCCCCCGCAGCAGGGGGAGGCTCGCGGAGCCGCGCAGGGGCGCGGCGCGTCCAGGCTCACGACCACGAGGTACGCCTCCGCTGCTCGGTCGTCGTGTGCGCCGTCTCGCTTCGGTCTCGGCCACCTCGCTGTGCTCACCACACCCCGGTCGGAGCACTAGTGCAGGTCCGGCTCTCCGACGAGGTCGAGCAGGCGCGGGCCGGTGGCATCCCGATCGTCGTCCTCGAGTCCTCGGTCATCGCCCAGGGGCTGCCGCATCCGGTGAACCTGGAAGCGGCGCGGGTCTGCGAGGAGGCGGTGCGCCAGGCGGGCGCCGTGCCGGCGGTGGTCGCCGTGGTCGACGGGGTGGTGCGCTGCGGGCTGTCGGCCGAGGAGGTCCGCCGACTCGCCTCGGGCGCCGAGCGCCGGTGGAAGGTGGGGGTGGGGGAGCTGGCCTCGGCGGTGCTCCAGAAGGCGACCGGCGGGACGACGGTGAGCGCCACCTGCGCCGTCGCCGCGGCGTGCGGGCTGCCCGTCTTCGCCACCGGGGGCATCGGCGGCGTGCACCGGGGCGAGGGCGGGGACGTCTCCGCGGACCTCGCCGCGCTGGCCCGGTACCCGGGGATGGTGGTCTGCGCGGGGGCGAAGAGCGTGCTGGATCTCCCGCGGACGCTCGAGGCGCTGGAGGCGCTCGGGGTGCCGGTCCTCGGGTACGGGACCAGCGAGTTTCCCGCCTTCTACGCCGACCGATCCGGGCTCCGCCTCGAGCACCGGGCCGACACACCGGAGCTCGCCGCCGAGGCGCTCCAGGCGCAGCGCGATCTGCTCGGGCTTCCCCAGGCCATCGTCCTCACCGTGCCGCCGCCCCTCGAGGTCACGATCGACCACGACGAGCTCGACCGGGCGCTCCTGGCCGCGGAGGCCGAGGCGAAGCGGCAGGGCGTCAGCGGGAAGGCGGTGACGCCGTTCCTGCTCGCGCGGCTGGTCGAGGCGACCGGCGGGCGCACGCTCCGGGCGAACGTGGCGCTGCTGGCGATGAATGCCCGGGTGGCCGGGGAGGTCGCGGTCGCCTACGCGAGGATGAGGAGCGGCGCGCCGGCCGGCCGCGCGGGGCCATGAACCCTCCCGAAATGGAGTGGGTGCTCATGAGCCGCTGCCCGAGCGTCGGGCACGCGGAGCTGATCCTCGCCGCCCTCGGAAAGCGCGGTCTCGGCGGAGAGATCCGGGGCCGGCACCTCGCGCTCGAGGCAGCGCCGGTGGAGGTCTGGGTACAAAGACGGAACGCGCAACAGGCCGACGAGGTCTTGCTGGCGATGGAGCAGCAGGCCGACGAGGCGAGCGTCGTGTGTCGCGGCTGTGGAGAGGAGAACCCGGCGAACTTCGAGACCTGCTGGTCGTGCGGCGTCGTGCTCCCGATCCACGACGGATAGCGTCCTGGAGCCCGGCGGCGGAGCTCGGTGGTCGGGAACGCAGGAAGCAGCGGACCGCATTCTGGTCCCGCTCCTCGTCGTTCGCATGGTCTCCACGCTCGATGTGGGCGCGACCGGCGATCTGGCGCCGGTCGATGGAGCGCTAGGACCCCGTGAGCGCTCCGGATTGACGCCGGCCACGCGGCGCGCCCACGCTCCGCGCCGATCCGACTGCCGGAGGCCAGCATGAAGGGCAACGACCATTCCCTCGAGGTGGCGGTCATCCAGGCCTCGACTCCGCTGTTCGACTCGGCGGCCGCGGTGGAGAAGGCCTGCCGCCTCATCGCCGAGGCCGGAGCCTCGGGTGCCCGGCTCATCGTCCTCCCCGAGGCGTTCGTCGGCGGCTACCCCCGTGGCCTCGGCTTCGGGACCGTCGTCGGTAACCGGAGCCGTGAGGGGCGGGAGCTGTTCGCGCGGTACCACGAGGGCGCCCTGGAGGTCCCCGGCCCCGGCGTCGCCAGGCTGGGCGCCGCCGCCGCGCGCGCCCGGGCCTTCGTCGGGGTGGGCGTGGTCGAGCGCGAGGCCGGTCATCCCGGAACGCTCTACTGCACGCTCCTCTACTTCGGCCCCGATGGAACGCTCGTCGGACGCCACCGGAAGCTCAAGCCGACCGCGGCCGAGCGCCTGGTCTGGGGAGAGGGGGACGCCTCGGGGCTGATCGTCCTCGAGACCCCGTTCGGCCGGATCGGCGGCCTCATCTGCTGGGAGAACTACATGCCCCTCGCCCGCGTCGCGCTCCAGCGGCAGGGCGTCACCATCCACCTCGCTCCCACGGCGGATTCCCGGCCCGGATGGCAGTCGACCATGGTTCACATCGCGCTCGAGAGTCGCGCCTTCGTGCTCGGGTGTAACCAGGTCACCACCAAGCGGGACTACCCACCCGAGCTGCTCGCCCTGCCGGAGATCGCTGCACTTCCCGACGTCCTCTGCCGGGGCGGCAGCGTCGTCGTCTCTCCTCTGGGCGAGGTCCTCGCCGGACCCGTCTGGGACGAGGAGCGCATCCTCCGGGCAAGGCTCGATCTCCGCGAGATCGCCCGGGCCCGCTTCGACTTCGACGCCGCTGGCCACTACGCGCGCCCGGACGTGTTCCGCTTCGACGTCCCCGGTGCTCCCCAGCCCGTGCGCTGCGACGAAGCAACCGGGGAGACGGCCGCCGCGGGGCCTAGAACCCGATCCCCGACGACGCCGGCTTCGGCAGGGTCATCGCCAGCCGCCGCGCGTCCGAACCGCCGCCGTAGAACGACTGGTACAGGTAGTCGTCGGCGACCACCTGCTTGACGTAGGCCCGGGTCTCCTTGAAGGGCATCGACTCCACGAAGAGGTCCACCGGCATCGAGCCGATCTCGCTGGTCCACTTGAGGGTGACGCTCGGCCCGGCGTTGTACGCCGCCGCGATCAGCACCGGGTGCACGAAGCGCTTCGCCAGCTGGCCCACGTACCAGGCCGACAGATCCAGGTTCAGCTCCGGCCGGTAGAGCTCGTCCGGCTCGGGGGGATCGCGCTGCAGCTCCCGGGCGATGGCGCTCGCCGTCCGGGCCATCAGCTGCATCAGGCCCCGCGCGCGGGCCGCGCTCAGCCGATCGGGCCGGAAGGCGCTCTCCCGGCGCATGATCGCGTAGAGCAGCGAGGAGTGGACCCCCTGCGCCCGCGCCGTCTCGTCCACGTGGCTCACGTAGGGCCGCGGGTAGAGGAGGGCGAGCGCCGCCGGATCCTTCTGCGCGTACGCCTTCCCCCAGAGGAGCCGGTTGGCGAGGTGGTACCCCGCCCAGGCCTCGCCCACCCGTGCCAGCGCCGTGCCCACCCGCAGCGCTGCCTCCGGCGTGTGCACCGCCCCCAGACGCGCGCGCAGCTCCTCCGCCGACTCCCGCCACAGCCCCGCGCTGGCAAGCGCCCGCGGCAGCGCCAGCTCCGGAGCGGCCGTCACCTTGGTCGAGAGGTGCGGCCGCTCGGTGAAGACGGGCTCCGGCTTGGCCCCGAGCTCGCGCAGCCGCTCCTGCGCCAGCAGCCCGTAGAACGTCTGCGGGTAGAGCTTGAGGATGTCCTGGTAGTCGTCGACCGGCTTTCCCCCCGCCAGGTGCTTC